>RCNG010000002.1_pt1 | contig 174389 bp, 148 predicted proteins | sample 2041371 | NCBI WGS metagenome assembly RCNG01 (sample SAMN09708227, study PRJNA481090) | Marine sediment metagenome, whole genome shotgun sequencing project. | biome: marine sediment; feature: ocean; material: sediment; isolation source: Sewage treatment plant 1 marine sediment (STP1) ... | reverse complement strand
CCGAGGAGCACCGGCCGTTCCTCGCCAAGCTCGGCCTCGCCCCGATCCGAGAGCCGTTCCCAGAGTGCCCGCAGCACATCGCGGAGTACACCGGCCTATTCCACGCCCAGCCGCACGCAAACGCAGCGTCCGACCACCAGCCGCTCCTCCTCTAGCAGAAGCTCCTCCCTTTCCTACCGAACATCTCCCTCACGCAGTTCCTCCTCGAATCGCTCCTCTCCCTCCCGCTCTTCGAGTCGCGTGGGCAGCAGCCAGCGCTCCTCCTCCCCTTCCTACCGAACATCTCCCTCGCGCAGCTCCTCCTCGAACCGCTCCTCGTCGGTTCGCTCCTCCCCCTCGCGCTCTTCAAGCAGTTCCGCGCGTTCTTCCGGCAGGTCTGCGAGCAGTGCCTCTCGTTCCTCGGGAAGGTCAGCAGGCAGCGCCGCCCGCTCGGCGGGAAGAAATACGGGTTCGTCCCGGGCGTCATCCTCTTCGCGCTCCGGTACCAGGGTGAGAAAAAGGTAGCCCGCTCAATTTCTGCTTTACATTTTTGCCTCACGATGGTATAAAGAATCCTAATTTTAGGTAAGTGTACATTCCCTGATGACACGGATGAGAAAGACTTTCAACGGGAGGTATGAGCCATGGCTATCTTGAATCGTTATGGAAGCAGGATGCATCTGATTCTGGGGCTGTTTGTCGCATTCGCACTGATCGTTTCGGGCTCTATTGCATGTCAGCAGGCTGAAGAAGTAGTCGCTGAAGAGCAGGCTGCCATGGAAGAAGGCGTGCTCGTTTTCGAGGGCACCCCGAAGTTGGCCATCGGGAATTTCCTGTTCCTTCCTGAGGCGCAGGGCTTCGATATCATGGTGTTCGGCGCCGTTGACGGCGGCGACCTGGCCAGCCTCGTGGACCAGGAAGTGAAGATCGAAGGGGAGATCGCAGCTCAACAGGCTTCGGTGATGATCGCCAACACCATCGAGGTGAAAGAGGCGAACGGCGAGTACCGCGGAGTCTTCACAAGGACCGAAGAACCGGCCCTGGATGAATACCTCGGCCTGCAGGCCCGGGATGGCTTCGAAGCTCTTGACAAGCTCAAGTACGATGATAACGCGGGTTGGGAAGGCAGGGAGACCGCCAAGGTGTATGGGAGCCTGGAAGAGCTGGAAAACGGCTACCGCATCCTGGTCCTGGATGATGAGGGCAAGCAGGTCGGCTATGTGCCGGTAGACAGCATCTCGGACTACGCGAACTTCTACCTCCAGAAGCTCAGCCTGTTCGATAAGTTCTGGTTTTATGTCGAACTGAAGGAAACCATCGCTTGGAACACGCGCCGGCGCACGAGCGAATTGTTCCGCGCCGACGTAATTTTTGCCGGATTGTTCTGATCCGGAGTCCTATTTTTTTATAGGCAGAATTCATACATGTTTTGAGGGCCTGTTCTCAGGACCTCTTTTTTTTTCCGCAGGTCCCCCCTTGATCAGTCCTTTTCCTGCTGCTTTGCCTTGTATGCCGCGATGTTGGCATCCAGGTCCGGGTGCCGGAGGTGGAAATCGGTCGCTTCCTGGAATGCCTGGGCCACACGCAGTACGGCGGCCTCGCCCATGAGTTTCCCGACGAACTGGATGCTGGTCGGGCTGCCTTTGGGATCGAATCCCTGCGGGAGGACCAAAGTGGGATGCCCCGTGAGGTTCGTAAGAGTCAGATTGCTGGTGCGGGCGGCGGTGGGCACGAGGTAGACGTCGATGTCCTGCATGAGTTCCTCCATGCGCTCCATGAGAAGAGTACGCAGCCTGTTGGCCTGGATGTACTCCACCGCCGGCACCATGCGCGACCGCCGGAAGCTGTCGGGCCAGGCGCCGCGCCCCTGCCGGACGAGGAGGTCGTCCCGGTTCGATCGCGTGAGCTCATCGAAGGCGGCAGCCGCCTCGGCCGACAGGATGAAACCCATCGCCCTGACCGGCAGATCGGGAAGCTGGATCGGGATCAGCTCCACACCGAGTTTTTCGAAAGCGGCCAGCACCGCCTGGTCGTTTTCCTTGTTGCGGTATTTGGATTCGAAGGCCTCCTTGAGGTAGCCGATGCGCAGGGACCGAATGTCGAGCGAAGGCTCCCAGGGGAAAGAAAAATCGAGGAGTGTCCGGTCTTTTCCGTCCGGCCCATAGATGGCGTTGAAGACCAGGGCACAATCCTCTGCGCTCCGGCAGAGGGGACCGATCTTGTCCATGCTCCAGCTCAGAGCCATGGCCCCATGCCGGCTCACGCGTCCGGGGGTAGGCCGCAGTCCCGTTACTCCGCATCGAGTCGAAGGCGATACGATGGAGCCCAGGGTTTCTGTGCCGATGGCGAATCCCACCAGCCCCGCCGCCGTGGCCGCGGCCGAACCGGCGGAGGAGCCGCTGGAACCCTGTTCCAGGTTCCAGGGATTCCGGGTCTTGCCTCCAAACCATACATCGCCCATGGCCAGCGCGCCCAAGGTAAGCTTGGCCACCAGTACGGCCCCCGCTTCTTCCAGGCGGGTGACGACCGTTGCATCCTCATCAGGGACCTGGTCCTTGAAGGGCATGGCTCCCCATGTGGTCTTGATCCCTTTGGTAGCGAGTAGGTCCTTGGCTCCCCAGGGGATGCCGTGGAGGGGGCCGCGGTAGCGGCCGGCAGCGATCTCCGCGTCGGCCCGCCTGGCCTGTGTGATGGCCAGGTCTTCTGTGAGCGTGACGATGCATTCGAGCTCCTTCCCGTACTTCTTCAGACGATCGAGATAGAGCTGCGTCAGCTGCATGGATGTGATCCGGCGCCCCTGGATGAGGCGGGCCAGCGCAGAGACCGAGTAGAAGGCCAGCTCGTTCAGGTCTTGCGGGACGGTAAGGCCCGGATCTTCGGGGAGCTCGATCCTCTGCCGTACAAAAGATGCAGCCTCCTGGGGTACGAGGGGGAGGAAGAGCAGGGCCGGGGGAAGGCTGTTGGGCAGCTCGAGTTTGCGCAGTTCCTGATAGCTTGAGAGGTTGCGCTCCAGTCCCCCGAGCATCTGTTTGCGTTCGGCTCGATCAAAATCGAGCCCGGCGATCTTCTCCGCGGCAGAGATGTCCCAGGTAGTGAGTCCCTTTTTCCATTTTATATACATGAAACCCATCCCGGCACTCAGCAGGACAACGAGAACAAGCAGAACGATGCAGAGCTTTTTCATGAGCCCATCCCTCCATTTTGATCATATTTTCGTTGATTTTTCTGTTGTTTGAGCCTCTGGAACACCCGGTATACCAGAGCCCCGACAACCAGGGAGCCCCCAAGCCAGAGGAGTTTGAACTGCTGGCTCTCGAAATGGGCCAGGGCGTTCAGGACGAAGCCGGTGAAGATCAGGAAGGCGGTGACACCCAGCGAGACCAGGACGGGGACCATCAGCAGCGATGCGCAGCCCTCATGGTCTTCATTTTGATCGTCCAAAGCGGGAGGGGCCTGAGCCTGGCCCGGATTCCAGTACTCTGCTCCGCACTCCGGGCAACGGGATGAATCCCCGGGAAGGGGGGTGCTGCAGTGCGGGCAAGTGTTCACGCTTTCTAGGGTTTTTCCAGGATCCCGTCGCCCCTGGCATCGGTGCGCTTGAGGAGCAGCGCGAAGATCAGCCCTACCACGCCCAGCCCGGCGAACATCAGCATGCTGGCCGTATAGGTCTTGGTGATGTCACGCAGCAAACCATTGAGCAGCGGGAAGAGCGCCAGGCCGACATTCTGGACCGCCGTCATAAGGCCGAAGGCCGTGCCCACGCGCTCCTTGGGGACGATCAGGGGGATCGCGGGCCACATCGCAGCCGGGACCAGCACGAAGGCCACCCCCAGGGCGATCATTGGAAATATGGGATTGAGATGGGTCAGCCCCATCAGGGCATGGCTCGGGATCAGGATCAGCGAGCCCAGGATCATCAGGCTGGCCCTCCGGCCGACCTTATCGACCAGCCGCCCCGCGAAGGGGGCAAAGATCATGGAGGCGAAGATGATGATGCCGGTGATCCCGCCGGCCGTGCTGAACATGTGCAGGAAGCTGTTGAACACCTGGTGCAGGAATCCGCCGCTGGTCTCGGCAAATCTGGCGATCCCCCATTTGTCCACGAAAAAGTCGGTGGACAGCGCCGTGAAGGGGAAGATCGCGGAATAGAAGGTCATGCACAGCATGGTGACGATCCAGAACGTGGGCTTGAACTTCTTGATGACACTGAAGACGATCTTGTCCTCCGTCTCGCTGTCCTTGAGCCCGAGCAGGCGCTCACCCCGGCGGTCCATGAATATGTACACGATATTGGCCAGGATGGAGACTACGCAGCAGAGCGCGGCAGCGAACAGGGCGTACCGGAAGCTCCCGAACTGGCTGGATATAAGCTCCCCAGTGTTGAAGGCGAAGAGGGTCCCGAGGCGGCTGACCGTCAGCGCAATGCCGAACGACAGGGCCAGCTCCTTACCCTTGAACCAGCGCGCCAGGATGGCGCTCTGGGCGACGATGAGGGGCTCTGAGCCAGCCCCGAAGATGAAGCGCCCCAGGAACACCATCGGGATCGAGCGGGCCTGCCAGACCACGATCGCCCCCACGAGCACCAGAAGCGAGAACGCGAGGCTTGCCTTGCGCGTCCCCAGCCGGTCGATGAGGAAGCCGCCGAGCAGGACGAACAGGATGGCGGCCACATGATACATGGTGTAGAAGGTGCCGAGAGTGCCTCGGCCCGCGCCCAACTCCTCGACAAGGGTGGGAGCGATGGCGCCTATGATGTCGTAGGCAAAATAGCTGCCGAAGCTCAAGGCCGAGACAAAGAGCAGGATCGTGAATCGGAAGGCGGTGTTCCGGGGGTGAAAGAGCCCCCCGGCCTCAGGGGGAGTGTCGGGGCTGATGTCGCTCATGCCTGGCTTATATCACAGGGTTTGTGGCCTGTCAATCAAGACCGCAGGCTCCGGATTGCCTCTTTAATCGGGCCATTCATTCCGGGCGAGGGACCCTCCTACTGCCCTATGCACCCGGACCGAATAGGCCGAGGTGGAAAATCCCATGCCTTGTTCTTGGCTGGGAGAGGGGCTATAATGCCTGCGATCGACCGAGTGAGGGAGATAGACATGATCCGGTGTTTGATTTCGGACCTGGGCAAGGTCCTGATCTTCTTCGATAACGCCATCTTCTACCGCCAGGTGGCCGCGGTCTCTCCCCTCGATGTGGATGAGATAGCAAAGCTCGTCAATGTTCATTCGGAGATCGGGCAGGCCTTCGACACCGGAAAGCTGACACCCGGGGAGTTCTATCAGAAGGCTCTAGAGGTCCTGAGAGTGGAAATAAGCGATCGAGATTTCTTTGCGGCTTACAACGACATATTCGCTCTGAATCCTCCGGTCATAAGCACATTGAGCCGGCTGCGGCGCCGGCTCTCTCGAATGGTCATGCTCTCCAACACCGACGCCGAGCGCTTCGGATTCATCAGAGACCGTTTCCCGGAGGTCATGTTTTTCGACGACTATGTCCTGTCCTATGAGGTGGGTTTCATCAAGCCGGATCCCCGCATCTACGGGCTGGCCCTGGACAAGGCCGGCGTTCCCCCCGATGAATGTGTCTTCATCGATGACCGCAGCGAAAACATCGAAGCAGCCCGGCAGATGGGCATGGAGACCATTCATTTTCTGGAGGGGACAGACCTCCCTTCCGCGCTCAAGCACCTGGGCCTCGATCCGTGACGGGGCCCGGCCTGGGGAGGAACCGGGATCTCTGGATATTCTCTCAAGATCGGCAGGACACGTGCACACGACGGGTGCGAGGCCCATCGAATTCACAGAAATAGACCCCCTGCCACGTTCCCAGGACCGGCCGGTTCCCCTCGATCAGGATCTGGACCGAAGATCCCATGAGGCTGGCCTTGACGTGAGCGGGGGAATTGCCTTCCGCATGCGTGTAGGGCAGGGAATCGGGCACAACGGTCCTCAAGGCCATGAGCATGTCGTCCCTTACAGAAGGATCCGCGTTCTCGTTGATGGTGATGCCGGCGGTGGTGTGCGGGACGAAGACCATACACATTCCCGTATGGATTCCGGAGCGATGGACGGCCCGTTCCACTTCGGCTGTGATATCCTTCAGCTCTTCCCGGGTTTGTGTCTGGACTGAGATGGTCTGGTAGGTGTCCTCAGAGTGTCCCATGGCCTCGCTATTCTAACATATATTCGGCCCGGAAGACGTGAAATATTGGGCTGCGATCATGGCGATTTGCCTTCTTGGAGGCCGGCAGAAATTTTTTTTGGGGATTCTCCAAAAAATGCTTGACATCTCTTGCTGGCAAGAATAGAGTTTGGGTCGCGAGTACAATATTTTGTACCGTTCTGAGCGCACACATACAACATATTGGTGAGGGTCCACGAAATCTCTCCCTATGGGAGGATGATGTTGAGGGGGAGAAGGGGCCTAAGCCGGATCTGCCAAACTGTGGATAGCGTCGTATTTTGGAAAAAGGAGCTGTCGTATGTCAGGAACTCTTGCAAGGATCAAGAAGAGGGACGGAGAAGTCAACGATTTTGTCCAGGACAAGATCACAACCGCTATCTGCAAGGCCATGGAATCCAAGGGCATCGAGGATCTGCGCGCGGCCCAGAGCGTGTCGGATATCGTGAAGTATGTCCTGGAGGAGAAATTCGGGGGCTACACCATCCCCTCGGTGGAACAGATCCAGGACATCGTGGAAATGGTGCTCATGAAGCAGGGATACCACGATGTCGCCAAGTCCTATATCCTGTATCGAGAGCGGCACCAGGGCATCCGAGAGGCGAAGAAGGTCGGGGTTAACCTGGAGAGGCTGATCAAGGATTACATCAACGATGTGGACTGGCGCATCCGCGAGAACAGCAATGAGGGTGTCCAGAGCTTTTCCGGCCTCAACGCCCGGATCGCCGGCCAGGTCCTCGCGAACTACGCGCTGAACCACATCTATACCGAGGATGTGAAGAATGCCCATATGGATGGCGATATGCACATCCACGACCTGTCCTATCCCATTGTCGGGTACTGCGCCGGATGGTCTCTGGAGAACCTGCTGCGCAAAGGCTTTGGGCATGTCCCAAACCAGACCCATTCCTATCCAGCGAAACACCTGGAGACGGCGACCCTGCATATGGTCAACTTCATCGGAACCATGCAGGCAGAGTTTGCCGGCGCCCAGGCCTTTTCGAGTGTAGACACGCTGCTGGCTCCCTTTGTGCGTTCGGACGGGCTGGACTATAAATCCGTTAAACAGGACGTGCAGAAGCTGATCTTTGGCCTGAACGTTCCTTCGCGCTGGGGATGGCAGACACCCTTTTCCAACCTGACCTTTGACTGGACCGTCCCCGATGACATGAAGGATAAGAAGGTCGTCATTGGCGGCGAGGAGCGGGATTCCACCTACGGCGAATATCAGGCCGAGATGGACATGATCAACCACGCCTTCCTGGAGTTGATGCGGGCCGGCGACCAGAAGGGCCGGGTCTTCACCTTTCCGATCCCCACCTATAACCTGACCCGGGATTTCGACTGGGATTCCCCCAACGCCGATCTCCTGTTCGAGGTGACGGCCAAATACGGGATTCCCTATTTCCAGAACTACATCGGGACCAACATGGATCCGGGCGACATCCGGGCTATGTGCTGCCGCCTGAACCTCGATCAGAGAGAGCTCATGCAGCGGCCGGGCAGCATCTGGGGTCCCGGCGATTCCACCGGATCCATCGGAGTGGTGACACTCAACCTCAACCGCATCGGCTACACGGCCCAGACCCGGGACGAATTCTTCAACTCGCTGAAGCACATCATGACATTGGCCAAGGAATCCCTCGAGACCAAGCGTGAGGTCGTGAACAACATGCTGGAGAGGGGTCTCATGCCCTACACCTCCGTATATCTGGGGCACTTCGAAAACCACTTCTCCACCATCGGGCTGGTCGGGATGCACGAATGCTGCCTGAACTTCCTCAACGCGGGCCTCAACACGCCGGAGGGCAAGGAATTCGCCCTCGACGTCCTCAATTTCATGCGCTCCACCATGAAGGAGTTCCAGGAGGAGACGGGCTACCTCTACAACCTGGAGGCCTCTCCCGCGGAATCCACCTCCTACCGGCTCGCCCGGATGGATAAGGAGCGATTTCCCTGCATCCTCACGGCCGGCACGGACCAGTTCCCCTACCTCACCAACTCGTCCCAGCTCAACGTGGATGCCACTCGGGACATCTTCGAGGCGCTCCAGCATCAGGGGGACCTGCAGCCCCTGTATACCGGCGGGACCATCTTCCACTCGTTCCTGCCGGAATCCATCGACGGCACAGCCTGCAAGAAACTGGTGCAGAAGGTCTCCGAGACCCGCCTGCCCTATTTCAGCATCACTCCCACCTTCAGTATCTGCCGCAGCCATGGGTACCTGCAGGGCGAGGTGGCGGAATGCCCGGACTGCCATGACAAGACCGAGGTGTACTCCCGGATCGTGGGTTATCTCCGACCTGTATCCACCTGGAACGATGGGAAAAAACAGGAATTTGTGGAGCGGACACCCTATTCGGCCACTACCAACGGAGAAGACCATGAAGTACCTGCTGTTCACGTATCCGAACTGCCAAAAGTGTGATGGCCTGAAGTCCCAACTCCAGACCACCGAACTGGGCGGCGACGAGTACAATCTCACGCGCAGGGAGGGGAAGCTCAAGATCCGGGACTATCTGAGAGTGATCAAGCGGGATGACAAGGGCGGCATCATTCTTCCCACACTGGTCATCGAAGAGGAGAACGAAGTCCTCGCTGTCGTCAACGATTCGGATGGATTGACGGATTGGTTGAGATCAAGGGGTTAGAGAAGCTCGCCCCCCGGGATTTTCCCGGACACCTCTCGGCAACGGTCTTCACCGGAGGGTGTAACCTTCGTTGCCCCTACTGCCACAATGCCGATCTGGTCCTGAAACCGGCCTCTCTCAGCACCATACCCCGGGAGGAGTTCCTTGAGTTCCTGGACGTGCGCCGAGGTTTCCTCGAGGCCGTCTGTGTCACGGGGGGAGAACCCCTCATGCACGGGGACGTGGGCGATCTTCTCTCCGCCATTAAGGAAATGGGATTTCTGGTTAAACTCGACACAAACGGGTGCTATCCCGGACGGCTGCGGGAAATGATCGCTGGAGCGTTGGTAGATTTCGTGGCCATGGACGTGAAGGCCCCCCTCGAGAAGTATGCCCAGGCTACGGGCGTGCCTGTGGAAACGGACGCCATCAAGGAGAGCATCGCCGTTCTTCGGGAATCCGGATGCCGCCATGTATTCCGGACCACGGTCGTGCCCGGCCTGCTGTCCGGCGAGGATATCAGGGCGATCGCCGCGATGCTCAAGGGGGGCGCGGAAGAATACCGGCTGCAGCCGTTTTCTCCGGGCCGCACACTGGATCCGGGGTATGCAGAGAAACCTTCCTGCAGCAGTGAGGATCTTTCCAGGTTTGCCGCGATCGCAGGGGAGTTTCTCCCCAACGTCACGATCGAAAGGACATGAACAGCATGGAATTAAAAATCAGGCGGATGAATACAGACGCCAAGCTGCCCTGCTACGGCCATCCAGGCGATGCAGGATTGGATCTTTTCAGCGCCGTGGACATGGTCCTCGAACCGGGAAAGGCACAGGCGGTCCCCACAGCCATCCAGGCCGCCATACCGCCCGGTCATGTGGGACTGATCTGGGACAAGAGTGGGATCTCACTCTCAGGGGTTCACCGGCTGGCTGGGGTCGTGGATGCTGGCTATCGAGGGGAGATCAGGATCGTCATGATCAACCTGGGCCAGGAAGAATTCACCGTATGCAAAGGCATGAAGATCGCTCAGATGCTCATTCAGCCTGTCGTTGAGGTGTCGGTCGTGGAGGCTGACAGCCTGGATGATACGGAAAGGGGCAAGGGAGGATTCGGGAGCACCGGCCGTTTCTGAAGTTTTGGGGACGCCCCCTCTGCGGTCCTGGGCAGGTTTTTGAAGGAGTGAGCATGGAATTTCGGCCTGATCCTGAGAAGAATTTCCGCGTGATCCTGGCCCGGCCCCAGAGCCCGGAAAACATAGGGCTGGCAGCTCGGGCCATGAAAAATACCGGATTCACCGATCTGCATATCGTGCAGGGCCACCCCCTGCCCTCCCAGGTCCGCGTCACGGCGGTGCATGCCGAAGACCTGCTCGAGGGAGCCCGGCTCTGCGCGAGCGTGGAAGAGGCCGTTTCAGACCTGGATGTGGTCTTTGCGGCGGTGGCCCGGCACCGGAAAAACTTCCCCTCACTGGACCTGGAACAGGCCCTGGAGCGGCTGGAGGAGCTCCCGCCGGGGAGCCGGATCGGCCTCATGTTCGGGAACGAACGGACCGGGCTGGAGTCCGCCGAACTGCGCCACTCCAGCTTTCGCTTCACCCTCCCCCAGTCCTCGCCCCAACCCTCCTACAACCTGGCCTCGGCCGTACTCCTGACACTGTTCCATGTGTCACGTGCTGCTGGAGGCAGGGGCGTCGTCGTGTCTGCGGATCGGCCCCTCCCGCGCAGCGAGCAGGAGGCCGGCATCCGCCTGATCCTGCAGAAGTTGGAGGAAAAACGATTTGTCCATGCCGGGAACCGGAGACACATGGAGGAGCGGATCCACGACCTTTTCGGCCGGTTTGCCATGACTCCGGCGGACCGAGACCTACTGCTGGCGATCTTCGGGAAGAAGTGAGATCGGTGCAGCGACGAGGAACTGGCTCATGAGGTGTAGTTTTCTACATCGATTGGGCCACGACGATGTCGATGTGCTGAGATTGGCTCGTTCATAGCCTCGGCAGATCAGTGGGTGAGTTGGGGGATCCATAGATAGTAGAATCCGCTCTTGAGCGTCTGCATCATCTGCCGGATCTCCGAACTGTCCAGGGTCATGAAGTTATCCAGCCGGGTGGCGTAGATATTGGTCTTGGTCTTGGGATAGTAAGAGTACGAGACAACCTTGGCATCGGATATCCCAGCCAGCTCCAGGACTTTGTCCCGGGCTTCGTTGAAATAGCCTATGGAGTCGATCAGCCCCTCCTTCAGAGCCTGGGGAGCGGTGTAGATGCGGCCGTCGGCCAGAGTACGGAGCCTGTCCGGAGAGATCCGGCTCTCCCGCCCGGCTGCCACAGCCTCGAGGAAGTTCTCGTGGAAGCCGTCCACGATGTCCTGGAAGACGGCCTTCTCCTCGGTGTTCATCTCTCGGAAGGGGCTGCCGGAATCCTTCATCTGCCCGGATTTGATCACGGTCATCTCGACCCCGACCTTCGAAAAGAGCTCCTCGATGTTGGGAAAGATGGAGATGACGCCGATGCTGCCGGTTATGGTGGAGGGGTGGGCGGCGATGTGGTCGCAGGCCGATGCCACATAGTAGCCTCCAGAGGTGGACAGCCCCATCATGAGGGCCACAACCGGGATATTCGTCCTGGCCCGGAACTCCCTGATCTCATTGTAGAGGATATCGCTGGCGGTCACCTCTCCACCCGGTGTGTCAAGCCGCAGGATGATCCCCTTGACCCGGCTGTCCTCGGCCGCCTGTTCCAGCCGGTAGTAGACCTGAGAGAGGATGTTCCCGTCTTTCCTGGGGAAAAAGCCAGTGTCCTGCATGACACCGATGATGCCGCTGATGTCCAGGAGCAGGATCTTGTCCTTGGTCCTGCTGTCGGAGAGCGTGACCTCCTCGATCTTGTTCTTGCCCAGCATGTCGAGATGCACACTACACGCTGCCCCACACAGCAATAAGATGAGGTACGGTACTAACAATCGTTTCATGGCGGCCCTCCTTTGTCGTATCCTTCTATCTTAATCTTAGTTTCTTTATCAGCTAGTTGGTTTAGATGCGTGATTGACATCTCTTGTTCCGATTATAGCACACACTCCTGCGTCTCGTGAGCGCAGGGGATCCGAAGATCGCCCCTGGTTGACATCCATCTGGACCGGTGATATATATCGGAGCGAGAGGATCATCTATGATTCGACGGATCAGAGAGTTTGTGATCGGCCACTTTGAGGGGGCAATCCTCGGATTGGTTGCCCTTGGCATCCTCCTCATGGCGCTCCTGGTCCAGAACAAGTTCTCGTTCCTCAACTATTTCTTCCTGCCCGTCATACTCTCAGGGTATTTTCTGGGCAAGAACCGCGCCGTCCTCACGGCCGCCTTTTCCGTGCTGCTCGTCGTCCTGTATCTGATCTATGTGGAGCTGATCACCGGCCCCAAAAACTTTTTCATGTTTCACGAGACCATCAACCTGGTGACCTGGGGAAGCCTACTGATCCTCACGGGGGCGCTGATCGGCTCCTTCTCGGAACAGCGTGAGGCCAAGCTCGATACGCTCCGCGAGGCCTATGTCGGGACCCTCGAGATCATGCTCAAGTACTTGGAGAGCGTCGATGAGGCCACACCTCCGGCGCAGCGTGTGGCGCGGATCGCGGGCCGGATCGCTGCCGCGGCCGGGCTGGAGACCAACGAGATCGAGAACATCAAATCGGCCTCCCTTCTCTCTATGGCGGGGGACCTGAGCTCCAGCCTCCCCCTCTTTGTCGAGATGACGGATTTTCTGAGCTCTGATGAGGTTGCCCTGGCTCGCTCGCTCGATGACCGCAAGAAGGTAATGCTGAGGTCCACGTCCTCGCTTCTTAAAGAGATACAGCCTCTCCTGCAGGCTTTTTATCTGCATTATGTGCAGAGGAGCGATACCCTGGACAAGGATCTGGCCGAAGTCCCCTTGGGAAGCAGCATCCTGGTACTGGCCCAGGTCTATGACAAGATCGCAACCCGTTCGGCTCCCTTCCAGGGAAGAGATGAGTTCGGGTCCATGCTGGAGGTCCAGCAGCTGTCTGGCAGGACCTTCCATCCCGAGGCCATAGAGGCCCTCATGCTTGTGGTCACTTCGACCTGAGCACGATGAGTACCCACCTGGGCATATCCTCAGGTGGTCAACTCCAGAATAACAAGGAGAACAATATGCAGAGATGGCATGATGGTTTTTATATGGTCTTGGTTGTGTTTCTTATCCTGACTCTCGGAAGCGCTCTCCACGCCCAGTCATCGGGAATCGAGAGCGGCCAACGATACGAACGGTTGATCATCCGCAATGTCATGCTGATCGATGGCAACGGCACTCCGGCTCAGGGCCCGATGGATATTGTCGTCCAGGGCAACTCCATCCAGTCCCTCCGCGGCGCCCGCCTGGGAGAGGATCCCTATTCTGGCGAGGCCCATGTGATCGATGGCACCGGGATGTACGCGCTTCCCGGCCTGATCAATCTGCACGCGCACATCCACGACACACGCGGCCGCAGTCCCATCCCCTTTGAGTATCTCTACAAGCTCTGGTTGTCGTGCGGGATCACCACGGTGCGGGATGTAGGCTCCAATACCCAAAAAACGTTCCAGGAGCGCGACAGGAGCCGGGCTGGTGAGATCGTTGCGCCCCGGATTTATCTTTACATGCGGGCGGGCGGGCGAACCCCGGAAGAGGCGCGTCAGGCTGTCCAGAGGATAAAAAAGGCGGGCGGAGACGGCGTGAAGATCTTCGGCATGGACCAGGACATCATGGAAGCCGCCGTGCAGGAGGCCCGCACATTGGGCCTGCGGGTGGCTCACCATGTGGGTGTCGAGGAGACCGATGCCCGTCATGATGCGGCCTTTGGTGTCACCAGCATCGAGCACTGGTATGGTGTGCCTGATGCGGCCCTGCGGGGCTCTCAGAATTTTCCACACTGGTACAACTACAACGACGAGAGCCACCGCTTCCGCTACGCCGGCCGCCTCTGGCGGGAGGCCGATCCCGAGAGGCTGAAGAAGGTCCTCTCCGACATGGTGGCTAACCAGGTGTCCTGGTGTCCGACCTTCGTGATCTACGAGGCCAACCGGGACGTGCAGAGGGCGGAGAACCAGCCTTGGTTCAAGGATTATCTGCATCCGGTGCTGGAAGAGTATTTTGTGCCTCATCCCGCCAACCATGGATCCTATCACTGGGATTGGACCACGACGGATGAGGTCTTCTGGCGGGAGAACTATCAGATCTGGATGAGGGCGGTGCGCGCCTTCTCAGACATGGGGGGTATTGTGGGCTGCGGAGAAGACGCCGGGTACATCTATATGCTCTATGGATTCAGCCTGATCCGGGAACTGGAGCTCCATCATGAGGCGGGATTCCATCCCATCGATGTGGTCATGCATGCCACCGGCAACAATGCGCGTATCCTGGGCCTGGAGAACGAGCTGGGCCGGATACGGCAGGGCTGGCTGGCAGACCTGATCCTGGTGGAGGGCAATCCTCTAAAGAATCTCAAGGTCCTGTATCCCACCGGCACGCTCGATCGCGTCGACGGAGAGGTGGTTCGGACCGGAGGGGTGCGCTGGACCATCAAGGATGGATTCGTCTACGATGCCCGGGCCCTGCTTCAGGACGTGAAGGAGATGGTCTCCGCGGCCCGTGCTGCATCCAAATAATAATTCCTTAACCGATTTTGGCAGGGGAGTCGAAGCGACTATCGCAGACGCAGCCCTGAGGGGAGTATCTCCCAGATGGAATCGGTGAGAAAGTTTGTCCTAGGTCAGGGAGTGAAACCGCGGGGCGAGATGATCTTCAGGGCTCTCGGCAGGATCTTGAGCTCGACGACATCCCTCCTCCCCAGGAGTTCTCCGTTGTACTGCACCGGGAGGCTCTTCCCCTTGATGATGGCCCTCATTGCCTTGAAGTGCCTCTGGGTCTTTTGAAACTTCCCGAAATAGATGCTGGGGAAGGACAGGAGAAATTTGCTGCCGCTCACCTCGAAGAAGGTGAGGTCGATGTAGCCGTCGTCGATCTTGGCCTCGGGAGCCATCTTCCATCCGTATCCGAAGTGGATGCTTTTCCCGATGATGATGTCAAATACCTTCAGATTCAGGAGCTTGTGCTCGAAATGGACGCCGTCGTCGTCGAATCCGTCGAAAAGCTCGATCTCCTGTTCCTGCCTCGCAAGCCGGGACATGATCCGGCCTGCCAGGAGGTGACCGAACAAGCCCGGCATCCAGTGGCGTTCCGCCTCCCAGGTAACCCGGGCGGTGGCTCCCAGAGATCCGAAGGTGCCCACCCGTCCCCCGAAATCGATGAGATCGATCTCCCGTGTGAACCCTTCCTGGATGATCCGCAGCGCCCGCGGCAGGTGGAGAGGGATTCCCAGGGAGACGCGGAAGGCGTTCCCGCTTCCCAGCGGAATGATTCCCAGCGAAAGTTCCTGGCCGCGCCCGGAGAGGACAATGCCCTGCAGCACGTCGGCGATGGTCCCGTCCCCGCCGGCCGCCACGATGATGTCGTGATCGGCACACAGCTCTGCGGTTTTCTGTACAGTGAAATCTTTGTCCTTATGCGTGTCGACGAATTTGCCCGGCAGGTTCTTCTGGAGGTAGTTGCGGATGAGGATGTTCCGTTCCCACTTCCGGTTGGCGGCCTTGGGATTGATGATACAGACGATCCGGGGTCCGGAGTCTGCATCGCCTTGTGTCATGGTTTTCTAAGCACCTATTCCCAGTGGGACTCTATTATACTCAAATTATCCTAGGAAACTCAACGCCTATGCGTGCTCCCGGACAGAGTCTTGCGCAGCCCCCGCTCAAGCGAGTATTCCGGCCTGTATCCCAGCCGCGACCGGGCCTTTTCGCAGGAAAACAGCCAGGGGATCTCCGTCATGCTCCTCCAGGCCCGCCTCCCGAAATAGGATCGGACCAGCCGCATCCGTTTCAGCCCGTCGGTCAAGCGGGCTGCCAGCACGATGGCGGTTTCCGGCACGGGAACGAACACGGGCCTCTTCAGGACGATATCCCTGAAGGTGAAGAGGACCTGGCGCCAGGAATATGTCTTACCATCGGTCAGGTAGAAGGTCTCGCGCAGGCCCTCGGGGGCCAGTGCCGCCTGCACCGTCCCCCGGTTCAGGTCCTCGACATAGACGAGGGTCGTGGCCGGATCACTGCTCCTCAGGACCGGGACGACCCGCCTCCGGATGAGGCGCATCAGGAGCTCTGTCTCCTTCTGCCCCGGTCCGTACACGTTGGGGGGGCGGATGATCGTGTACGGCAGGTCAGCCCCGGCTTCCTTGACCGCCTCCTCTCCCCTCAGCTTGGTGCGCCCGTATTCCGTACGTGGCGAGGAATCCTGTTCCTCAGTCTTGGTCTTGCCTGGTTCGGAGGGGCCTGCCGCTGCGATGGATGAGACGTAGACGAAGCGCTTGAGCTCGCTGCCGGCCTCGAGGGCCGCCTGCACCAGGTTGCGTGTGAACACGTGGTTGCTCCGTTCGTAGACCTCCCTGGAGGCGGAATGGATCCGGGCTGCCAGGTGGAAGATATAGTCCTGGCCGGCTGCGGCACGGGTGAGGCGGTCGAGTTCGTCCAGGTTCCCCCGGACCAGCCTTACGCCCTGACCCTCCAGACGGTCAGTCCGGCTCTCCGGCCGGCACCAGCAGGTCAGGTCCCAGCCCTCTCCTCTCAGGTGATCGACCAGATGGCTTCCTATGAAGCCTGTCGCGCCTGTGATCAGGGCCCGCGGTGGCATGTCTCGCTCCTGCAGGTCATTCCTCCTTTTCTTTTTCCGGGATCTCCGGAAGCAGCTCGATCTTCTCGTTCCAGGGCGGATCGAAGCGGCCGTTGCCGTCCACATCGATGTACACGGGATTGGTGAGCGCATAGGGCAGGATGGCATGTTCTCTCAGCCCCGAGCGGGAGCCCCTCTGAAGGACAGGGTAGAGGCCCTTAGCGCCGATCACCTCGACCACGATATAGGAGTCCCGGGTCAGCGACACCTTTTCTTTGAGAGTGAAATCCTCCCGACCTGCATTCTTTCCCTCGACCGGGAGGATCACGTCCCGCTCGCCGTTGATGATGAAGCGCACCTCATCGAGCGAGATCCAGGGGGCCCTCCGGACCCGGACGCTGACAGTGACCTTCCCGTCCTTGTCTGTGAGGGTATCTCCCAGGGAGTATTTCCGGTTCACCTTGACGTCGACCAGGGGGCCGTTGCTGGCGAAGGACCGCCCCTCCTTCAGAGCGCCGATCAGGGCCGGCACATCAAGGCCGGTGCCTTTTTTCCCCTGGTAGGCAGCATAGGTGCGTGAGTAGCCGGGTTCGCTGCGGTCGATGCCGTGGGCATCGGACGATCCGATCAGGGGGATCGTGTACCCGCGGTTGAGAAGGTGGAACCAGTCCCGGATGGAGTCCACATTCGCGGAGAGATAGCCGGGCCCGTTGAGGATCTCGAGGACGTCAAAGTCGATCTCGAAGCCTTCCAGCGCAAAGGCCGCCTTTTCCGGATCGAGCCCGAACTTGTTGAAGTATCCGATGTTTCCGCTGCGCGGATGGTTAACTTGGATCAGGATTTCGTCGTCCTTGCTCCGGCTGCGCCTGAACAGCTCGGCCATGGTGTCGGAGATGGGATCGATGGCTCCGTTCAGGGGCTCTTCGGGGCGGTGCTCAACAGGATACGTGTTGTAATGGACCATGCCCCCGACCGTGATCTCATTGCCGCAGATCACGGCCAGGATATCTGTGTAGCCCAGCGCCTGCAGGTCGGGCCGGTAGTCGTTGACATAGTTGTGGTCCGTGGCAACGGCCACATCCAGGCCCTCCGCCACCAGGGAGCGGATCCTCTCCGGGATGCCCATTGATCCGTCTGAATTCGTGGTGTGGAGATGCGGATCGATCGAGATCCAGCCCTTTGTATCCAGGACCCGGTCGAGCTGGAAGCTGAGGGTTGTGTGTTCGCCTTTGTAGACCCTAAGGAGTTCTTGGTCGACCGAGAATTCCGGGCCCCTGGAGGCGTAGACCATGTAAGTGCCTGCTGCGAGGGCCACATCGGTACCATCGGCTCCCGGGAAACGGGAATTCTTGAAGGTCTCCCATCCCCGTCCGGTCTGGATCGGATTCTCCGGTTCGAAATGGGGCGTGCGCGTGGGCTGCAAGCCGATAAAGGTCACCTTGCCGGGCACATGTCGCCCTCGCCTGTCCTGGATCTGGACATGGACCTTCCCCGTGGGGGGTTCGCTCAGGACCACGGAGTTGTCTTCCCCCGCTCCCACCCTGAACGCCGCCTGTTGAACGGCGGGGAAGAAGCTGACCTGGGCCGTGTAGCTCCCGGCGATGAGGGGGATGGAGAACTCATTCCGGTCATCGGAGACAAAATCCCTGAAAAAGACCGAGCCGGTGGCCGCCTCCCGGATGATGGCCTCGTAGAGGCCGCCCCGGTAGCCGATCAGCTTGAGCCTGGTGGGGAAGGACATGTGCCCGGCTTCCCGGTAGAGCCGTTCGAGCAGCGCCTGCGTATCGGTCTCGGCAAAAACAGAGTAGCGGACCTCGAAACTCTCACCAGGCTGAAGGACGTCCTTCGGTTCTGCAGTGACCGGATTCCGGTTCCACCTGACCAGAGTGTGGTCGGGCCGGGGATACACGGCGAAGTTCAGGTCCGGGTGTACCTTCCGGTTGAAGGGCGAGTAGCTGAAGCGCGTTCCGGCCCCCATGTAGAGTGAGTAGCCGAATTCTTTGAGGGGCTTGCTGCCCGAGTTGGTGAGTGTGGAGGTGATCTCGATCCGGCCCCCGGAGGCGGGGATGAGTCGGTAGACGGTGGTTACCTGAACCTCGATGTCTCCTGCCCCTCGGTAGGATCCGACCGCCCGGATACCCTCGGGATTCCTGCCCCTGGCTGCCAACGGCGTGACCTCGGAGTATACCACCGGCCGGGCCTTAGCCCTAACGGTGAGGTAGGGCGATCCCATGCAGATGTCGCTCTGGATCCCCTCGCCCGTCGGGGCCAGGCTGAGCAGGCATCCCTTTCCGTCTCCGATGGGGTAGTTCAGCACCGAGAACATGGCCCGGGATTCACCGCCGAAGATCGCCATGTGCCGGCCGAAGGTGACCAGCAGGTCACCCTTCTCCCATGTAGTACTGAACGCATCGGGAAGATCGTCGGCCTTTTCCAGGGTTTTCCATTGGGGCGTCCCCGATAGTGATGCCGTCACCAGGATCACAGCACATCCCAGAATCAATAAACCTCGACTGGTCTTCATGTCGCCCTCCCTGCAGGATATTTTGGACAAGTTCAGAAAGTATAAACTTATCCGAATCCGGTGGGATATTCAACGGATTTGTCCTTTTTTTGGGGGGAGCCCCTCAACTTGCTTTTTCGGAACAGATTTAGCACAATCACTATGCTTCTTTGTTAGGAACAGGAAAAGGATGCCAGAAAACGAGACCGTGCACGAGATCGGGGGAAAGCGCTTCCTGTTCGCGGTGGAGACCTCGAGCAGGGGGGCGGACTACCTGAAGTATGAGCGCCTGCGCATGGACATTTGGCAGGACCCGGACGACCACCTCGCCGGTTCCCGGAACCTGGTCAGCGAGAACTACCTCTATGACGGGGGAAGCCTGTTCATCGCCGTGTACGAGGAATGCCGGAGCGGCCGGTTCGATCGGGATGAGGAACGCCTGGCCGCTTTTGCCTATGGCTACGTCGGGGTGGAAGACAAAGCCGTTGCTTTCAGGAAGCCTGAGAACCTGGTTTTCTACTCTCAGTATGCGGCCGTACGGCCCGACCTCCAGAACCGGGGCCTGGGTGTGCTCCTAAAGGAGTTCCAGAGGGAGCAGGTGAGGGAGCGCCTGGGAGTGCGGCTCATCGCCTGCACGTTCGATCCCCTGGCTGGGATCAATGCCTACCGCAACATCCACATCTTCGGGATGGAGGTCCGGGCCTACAAGGACGCCTACTATGCAGGCTTCTCCGGCATCCTGAACCGGGAGGACGTCCCGAGCGACCGGTTTGTCGCAGTCTGGGACCTGGACCAGCCGAACGGCATAAGCAGGCCGGCGTACGACCTCCCGGGCCTCCTGCGATCCGGGGCGGACTATCTGCTCACGGAACCAATACGCGGGCAGGGGAAAAGCGAGAAACTCGACCTGAGGCGGGCAGGCGGCCTCAGGCCCGGTCCGCTGCCGGATCCCGCACTTGTCGAGATCCCCTTCGATTTTTATTCTATGCTCCAGGAAACCGACGTGGTGGACGAAAGGATTCGACAGATCCCTATTGTCTGGAGGGAGTTGACACGCCGAGCCTTCCACAACCTGTTGAATGCCGGCTACCGGGTTCTCGATTTTCTGTGTCTGGAGAGCGAAGGGGAAAAACGGGATTTTTACGTGCTTAGCACTACCATCTCTGAATAAGAGCGAGGGGGATTTCATGAAGAAGAAAGGCAGCAACGGAAGAGTTCACCTTATCATCCTTGCGGGGGGGGCCCTTCTGGCCCTGGCTCCCGGGCTTCTGACCCAGGAAGCAGACTCGGCCAGGATCCTGCAGGAGATGACCTGGACTGATGTCCGCGATTATCTCAAGACAGAAGACATGGTCATCATACCTCTGGGATCCACGGAACAGCATGGGCCGCACCTTCCCCTGGGAACGGATTATTTTCAGGCGTTCGGGATGGCCAAGGCCATCTCGGAACAGACAGGAGTGATCGTGGCACCGGTCCTCTGGGTCGGATACAGTGTCTACCATTCAGGATTTGCGGGGAGCCTGAGCCTCAAACCGGAAACCATGGAACAGGTCCTGTTCGAGACCACGGAGATGCTGATCCGCTACGGTTTCCGCCGCTTCATGTTCTTCAATTACCATGGAGGGAATCGTGTGGCGGAGCAGAAGGTGATCCACCGGATCAACCACAATACGGAAGCCACGGCCATCTCCCTCGGGATCGGGGGCGCGATGCAGACAAACCTGGGGCCCGAGCCCGCCCCGTTCGACCAGCATGCGGGGATCGGGGAGACCTCGAACATGCTCTACCTGAGGCCCGACCTGGTCCGGATGGAAAGGGCGGAGAAGCCCAAGCTCTCCTTCTCGCCCGAGATGCTGCGGATCATGGAGCTCGCCGAAAGATACAGCGCGCTCAATGTTGTTCTGGGAACCATGATGGCCGTGCCCGAGGAGACCGGGAAGAAGGGGGCCAGCCACGAGCTGTCCAGCAACGGCATCTGGACCATGGGCGATCCAAGGGATTCCAACCGGGAACTGGGAGAAAAGAAGATCAAAATCATGATAAAGAACGCAGTGGATTTCATCCAAGCCTGGAAAAAGGTGGATTAGGCCGCTGCTAATTTAGAATGATTATTGATAAAGGCGGCTGCTGCGTGTACAATAGAAATTGTGTACTTATTTCATGAAAAGCGGACCGGAAATCGAAAAAAGGCTCAGTACAAGCGGATTGAGGTTGACCCCTCAGCGTAGGACCATCATCCGTTTACTGGCCGGCAACACCGATCACCCCAGCGCCGAGGACATCTTCCTCAAAGCCCGGGGACAGTTTCCCATGCTGTCTTTTGCCACCGTGTACAACACGCTGAAGGTCCTGGAAACCATGGGCGAGGTACAGGCTCTGCGTGTGGGAGGCGAGGACAGGACGCTGTATGACCCCCGGACCGACCTGCATGGGCATTTTTATTGCCAAAAGTGCAGAAATGTTGTAGATATTGAGACCGGGGAATACCCGGCGCACCAGCTGGCCGGCCATCATGTCGAGGGCTGCCAGGTTCACTATCATGGTGTGTGTGTTGACTGCCTCCGTTCCTTGAACGGTTGAAATAATAATATACTACTCATAGAACGAAAAAGAAGGAGAGTTTAATGTCTGAGATCACCAAGCAGATCGAAAATGCCATCATCGGAGCCATCCGGTTGGAAGTCAACGGCCGCAAGTTTTTCAACCATGCCGCCGAGGTAACCGAACACGAAAAAGGGAAAAACATGTTCTTGTTCCTGGCTGAGGAAGAGGGCAAGCATCTCGAGACCTTCAGCAAACTGTTCAGCGAGATCCTGGATGGCGAAGACTGGAAGAAATATATAAAAAGCAGTGATATCGATGGCGAAGCGCCGCTGGTGGAGAAGCTGAAAGACCGCCTGAAGAGCGGACAGGGAAAAGGGGAGACCGAGGCCCTCAGCATCGGGATGCAGCTGGAGATGGATGCGATCCAGTTTTTCCAGAAAGCGGCGGCGGACACGGATGATCCCGTGGCCCGCAAGATATTCTGGGACATCGCCGAAGAAGAGAAGTTTCACTATGACCTCCTGCAGGCACAGCACGACTCCGTGACCAAATCGGGGTTCTGGCTGGACGGAGCCGAGTTCCAGATGGACGGGAAGTGGTAGGCTGAAGCTTTTATTGTAAAGAAATTTTACATCATTCCCCTTTTATGCTATTCTATCCTTGAATCAATCCTGGAATTTCGTGTAGGGTTCTTTGATTTGGGATGGTACGAATCTTGCTCCTGCGAATCCCCCGAACATTCCCCGGTTGAATGGACAGAGAATGCACAGCAAGTACTTACTTTTACTGCTCTTCCTCGTGATCATCGTAGGGGGAGCATCTCCCCAGCTCTCCGAAGAGGTCGAGGGGCCGGTTGTCATCTTCGACCAGACGTCCCAGAATACCTTTCGTCTCAAGGCTTTCGGCGATTCCTTCGAGGTCCAGCTGGATCCCCTCCATCCCGATGCCACGGTTTTTGTCTCGGAGCAGCTCTATGACGGCCTGGTCGCCCTCGATTCCGAGCTGAATCCCGGGCCCGCGCTGGCAGAGTACTGGTCTAAGGACCCTGAGGGCCTCTCTCACCGCTTCATACTGCGCAAAAAGGTCCGGTTTCATCACGGTGAGGAGCTCACGGCGGCGGATGTCAAATTTTCCCTGGAACGGATCCTGGATCCAAGAAACGCGTCCCCCTATGCCGACTACTTCTTGGGGCGCGTGGTCGGGGCCCGGGAATTCAATTCCGGAAAGGCTCGAGAAGTCACGGGCTTTCGGGTCGTGAACAGCCACGAGTTTCAGATCCAGTGGACGAAACCCTATGCCATGGCGCTTTCCCTGCTGAGTATGCCGTTCTGCATGATCCTGCCGCGGGACCGCTTGCAGGAGCAGGGACGGTCTTTTTTTCAGAAACCGACCGGTACGGGCCCCTTCATGTTCGAGGAGTGGGTCCGGGACGGTCGCCTGGAGATCGTGGGCGTCAAACTGGCCCGGAATCCCGGCTATTTCGGAGGAATCCCCCATATCGAGTATGTGGAATTCTGCCCGTTTTATCGTTTGGATGATTTCATAGAAGGCAAGATACACGCCATCCCCGTTGAATCCGCGAGGCTGCTTTCGGGTGACTACCAGGTATTCCGGGATGGGTCCATTAATCCGTTTTTCCTGGCGATGAGCTGCCATATCCCACCGCTGAACGATCCTCAGGTTCGGCGAGCCATCGCGCTCGGCATCGATAAGCCTGAGATCGTGCGCGTCACGCACGACGTGAGGTATCACAGACAACTCCTGCACGGCTTCATCCCGTCGAAGCTGCCCGGCTTCTTCCTGACCGACGAGCTGAACACCTACAACGTTCAGCAGGCCCAGGCGCTGCTGGAAGGTGCAGGCCTGACGCCGGAAAAATTCCCCGAGCTCACGATGCTCCTGGAGGAGCCGCGGGACGAATTCAAACACCAGATCTTTCTTGAGCTGCGCCGCCAGATGAGGGCCCTGGGGATCGATCTGAGAGAAGAATATTACCGCAGGGCCGAACAGGTGCGGAATTTCGGGCGTCCCTATCTGATGCTGAGCTCCCTGCAGTTGGATTTCCCCGGACCCGAGGCGATCATCAGACCCCTGTTCTCCTCGAATTCTCCGGAAAACCTGTGCCGCTACAGCAGTGACGATCTCGACAGCCTGCTTAAGACAGCAGACCTGGAAAAGAGCTGGAATATCCGCAGGGAGCTTTTCGTGCAGATCCAGAATCTGCTCAACACAGATATGCCGGCCGTTCCCCTGTTTACCCAGCAGAACCAGGTGGCCGTGCAGCCCTTTGTTCGGGGGATCAAGAATCCGCCTCTGGGCTTTTACTATATCGAGATGAAGAACATCAGACTGGAGCGCTAAGACAAGAATATGGCCGTATACATCTCTTTGCGCACACGGCTGGCTCTCTGGGTGATCTTCCTGCTCCTGGTCCAGATGGTCCTGATCCTGTTCGTGATCCAGCGGCAGGAGGTCGTCTCCATCGAACAGGAGCAGAGGGAGAAGGGCCAGGTCCTGGCCAACAGCATCATTCAGGAGAACATCCCGCTCCTGGTGAGGTTCGATTATGACGCATTGAAGGAAAACCTCGATGCGCGCATCGATGACATGCTGGTGTACATCATCATCTACAACCGCTACAATATTCCTGCGGCGGGCAACGATTTCATCCTCGGTTTCGACGACATCTATCAGTTTACTAACCTGGGAACAGATCTTGAAAACAGGGAGCCTATTGTCCAGAGGCGCCTCCTGAGGGACGCCGAAAACAACCCGCTGGTCGATGTGCTCGAGCTCGAGGTGCCCATCTTCCTGCGGGATGTCAGCGACCGTTGGGGTTCTGTGAAGCTGGGGCTCTCCCTGGAGGAAATGCATGCTGAGGTCCGGCGCACGAGCATGCTGCTGCTGGGGATCGGCGTGCTGGGCCTCCTGATCGGGATCATCGGCGCCTACTGGCTCGCGCGCAGGATCACCACGCCCCTCCAGAAGCTCGTGGAGGGGACCAAGCAGGTCAGCCGGGGAGATTTTTCTCTCCAGATCGACACGGGTTCGCAGGACGAGGTCGGGAACCTGGCGCGGAGCTTCAACGAGATGAGCCGCCAGCTCCAGCTCCTCCAGAAACGGATGGAGGAAGCGAATAAACGGCTGGTCCAGGTCGAAAAACTGGCATCCATCGGACACATCTCCGCGGGCATCGCCCACGAGATCCGCAATCCCTTGACCGCGGTGAAGCTGAACATCCAGAAGATCTGCGAAAAAGAGGACCTGGACGAGGGCGATCTGGTCAACCTGGAGATCACCCAGGAAGGGATCGCGCAGATCGAGAAGTTCATCAAGGAGCTCCTGAATTATGCCCGCGTCTCCGAGCTCAACCTGGACTGGTTCGCCATGGACCAGATCGTCGACGGATCACTCAAGATGATCAGCGATTCGCTCGAGCTCAAGCATGTGACCGTGGACAAACACTATACCCCGGACTTACCGCAGGTGCGCGTGGATGCGGACAAGGTCCGTCAGGTCATCCTGAACATCCTGCGAAATTCCTGCGAGGCGGTGGAGGAGGGCGGGAAGATCAGGATCCGTGTAGAGAGGGCCGACACTCCTTCCGGGCCTCGGCTGCGGACAGAGATCTCGGATACCGGAAGGGGCATCCCCTCCAAGGACTGGGAGAACGTGTTCGAGCCGTTCTACACCACCAAGGCCAGCGGGATCGGCCTGGGCCTGGCCATCGCCCGCAAGATACTCGAACAGCATGGCGGCGACATCCGCGTGAGAGCCCTGGAAGACTGGGGGAGCTGTTTCGAGATCCTCCTCCCATGTGAGAGTGAAACATGAAAAGCATCCTGATCGTCGACGACGATCCCCTGATCCTGAAGACCCTGTCTTCTCATTTCACGAAGAGCGGCTATGATGTCTTGTCCGCCGCCGACGGCAGGGAGGGGCTCCAGAAATATTCCGATGCCATGCCCGACCTCGTGATCCTGGACATCCGCCTTCCCGATGTGGACGGCCTGGAGGCGCTCAAGCGGATCCGGGAAATGGATCCCAAGGCATTGGTTGTCATCATCACCGCTTTTGACGACATGAAGACCACGGTGGAGGCCATCAAATCCGGTGCCTTCGAGTACCTGGTCAAGCCGCTGGACTACCTGGAGCTGGATCTCACCATCAACAAGGCCTTCCAGGTCAGCAAGCTGGAAGGGAAGCTGCACTACATGATCGAGGAGAAGCAGAAGGAATACACCATCGACAACATCATCGGCCGCTCCCCGCCGATGCGCGATGTCTTCAAGCTGATCGGGTCCGTGGTCAACAACCGCGCCAACATCCTGATCCAGGGAGAGAGCGGGACGGGCAAAGAACTCTGCGCCAAAGCTATCCATTACAACAGCACCAACCGGGATGAGCCCTTCATCGTCATCAACTGCTCGGCCATCCAGGACACCCTGCTTGAAAGTGAACTGTTCGGCCATGTCAAGGGTGCCTTTACCGACGCGGTCCACGAGACGAAGGGAAAATTCGAGATCGCAGGCAACGGCACACTTTTCCTCGATGAGATCGGAGACGTCTCCCCCAACCTTCAGTCCAAGCTTCTGCGGGTGATCGAGAGCCGGGATTTCATGAAGGTGGGAGGGGAGAAGGTCCTCACCACCGAGGCACGCATCATCGCGGCCACCAACAAGGATCTGAAGATCCTGATCGAGGAAGGAACGTTCCGGGAAGACCTGTACTGGAGGCTGAAGGTGGTGGAGATCAAGCTGCCTCCGCTGCGTGATCGCAAGGAGGATGTCCCCGAATTGGTGGGCTACCTGCTGGAAAAGATAGACCGGGAGCTGCGCAAGAATGTGCACAAGGTTCCAGATCATGTCATGAAAAAGCTGATCGCCTGGCCCTGGAACGGGAATGTCCGGGAACTGGAGAACGCCCTGACCCATGCCGTCATCCTGGCCAAGGGGGACATCATCCAGGAGGAGAACCTGCCGCTCGAAGCCGGGGACAAGCATTCCTATCCCCAGAAGCTGGTTGCACTGAAGGAAGTGGAGAAGAGCTACATCCAGCATGTCCTCCAGACCGCCAAGGGATCAAAGACCCAGGCCAGCCAGATCCTGGGGATCAGCCGCCCCACCCTGGACAAAAAGATCCGGGATTATCAGCTGGACGTCCAGAACCTGATGTAAACACCTTTTACTCGATGTAAAAGTTTTTTCCTAGTATTTATATCAGATTTTTAGAGTATTCCCCCTTTTCCCCTGGAAAATGCTGTGTCTTAACTTGGCATGAAACCTGCATATGGATGTGTGAAAGTCAATTTGGAAGAGTGATAAAAATGTCTATAAAAAAAGTACTCATAATCGAAGACGAACCGACCATACGCAAGACCTTTACCGTGCTCCTGGAAGACCGGTATCGAGTCATTGCGGTAGAGTCTCCCCGCGAAGCCCTGCAGCGCTTCCGCAAGGCCAAGGTCGACCTGATCATAACAGACCTACGACTGCCTGAAATGAGCGGACTGGAACTGATCGAGCGGTTCCGTGCCTCGGGCTATGAGGGCGACGTCATCCTGATCTCCGGCTACCCGGAGGACGTGGATACCGATATCCTCCTCGATCTGTCCATCGGCTATTTCTTTTCCAAACCCCTGGATCTCAACGAGCTGAACAATGCCATCGAGTATGTGCTGGACACCCAGCTGTGGCATGAGAAACGTATAGCCAGTATCTAGTGCTCCCGTCGGCCTTTCCGCCGACACGGGAGGAAAGGACGGGCCTCACAATGAATCCGGAGCGATTTCCGACTTCGGGGGATGCCGGACACCAGAATCCCTTCCCGGATTTCTTTATCTCCCTGCGCAAGGAGTGCCTGATCGATCTCTTGTTCGAGCGCCTGGAAAAGAGGCTGCTGGTTCGGATCCTGTCCATGAATCACGGGGACCGGTACAGGACAGCCGAATATCTGGAAATGGAGTATGCCGCCCTCTGCCAGGAGCTGGAGGAACACCACCTGATCGTCCACAAAGATCACCTGGACACCTGACCGCGGACTCGGTATCCCCTTCTTCTCGACCGGTTCCTCATCCGGTTGTCTCCATAGGCCTGCCTCATTCAAACCTGGATGGTGTGTCCCTCTTCTGCTATTATAGGCCGAAAGAGGGATCCATGAGAGAACTGTGGTCTAAGAGAACGGCGGGCCGGCTGTGCGGCATCCTGGTCCTGCTGATGGTGTGCGTGGGCTCCTCCAGCATCCCCTTCCTCAATGCCTCGAAACAGGCAGGCCCCGAACCATCGGGTGAGGAAACCTGGATGGGGATCTACATCAACGACGTTAAGGTCGGACACAGCCGCTTCTCGGAAAGCCGGACGAAGAGGGAGGGGGAGGACGTCACGCTCCTCAGCAGCGAGTCCGTGATCACGGTGTCCAGGCTGGGCGGAAATCCCATCGAGCTGCTCACCCGGCAGGAGACGTGGCTGGGTGAGGATGGAGCGCCTCTGGAGACTAGTGTAGTGACCAAGATGTCCCAGACCGAGACTGTGATAAGGGCGGAGATCCGGCCGGACACGGTTGTGTTCTATCTGGGAGACAGGGTCGCCAAGGAGATCCCTTACACCGAAAGGTTCCATGTCGACGTCCCGGTGGAGGAGATCATCACGGCCGAGGGGCTGCACTCCGGCGCGTCCTTTGAGTTCAAAATCCTGGATCCCGTTGCCTATGCTCTCTCCGAGTGCCGCTTCCTTGTCCGGGGAGAGGAAGACGTCCTGATCCTGGGCGAGAAAAAGCGTCTCTGGCACGTCACGACCGAGTTGGATTCCCTTATCCCCATGGTGGTCGAGGAATGGATGGATGGGGAGGGGAAGGTCTACAAGTCGTTGACAGAGGTCGGATTCATGACAACTGTGGCCCTGTTGATGCCTGAAGACCGGGCCCTGGAACCCGGGGCTGAGAACTTCGACATCGCGTTCTCGTCCCTCATCGTTTCCAACGTGAGGCTGGAACGCCCGCAGAGTGTCCAGCGCATGCGCCTCAAGCTGTCGGGCCTCGGTGTGGACAGGCTTCAAGGACTGCCGTGGGATGGGGCCCAGCGGCTCCTCGAGACCGGAGCGGATTTTATCATAGTCGAGGCCCGGAGCCGGATTTTCCGCGAGGAGGAGTCCCTGACCCGGCCGATCCAGGAAAAAGCGGAATGGCGGGGCTCCCTGGCTTCGACCGTGTTCTGTCAGGTCGAGGATGCCGGCATCCAGGCCTTGGCCCGGGATATCGTAGGCGAAGAGCGCAACGCCTGGCGGGCGGCCAAGAAGATCGCCGAGTGGGTCGACCGGGAGATGGAGGCGAACTACGATGTGGGATTCGCCTCCGCACGGGAGATCCTGGAAAACCGCGAGGGGGACTGCAGCGAGCACACCGTATTGTTCGTGGCTCTCTGCCGCGCCTCGGGCATCCCGTCCCGGGCCGTGGTGGGGATCATGTACGGGGGCGGAATCTTCGCCTATCACATGTGGCCCGAGGTTTTTGTGGGCGACTGGGTGGCCCTGGATCCCAAGTGGCTGGCCCGCGATCCCGAGACGGGCGAATATTTCACGGATGCCACCCACATCAAGTTCGGCCGGAGCAACCTGGACGAGAACATGTATCAGGAGATGGTCACGTCCATCTCCGAGATCATAGGCAAGCTGAAACTCGAGGTGCTGGAGTTTTCCGAGGAAGGCGCCGGAAGATGAGGGCTGCTCTGGAGTGTTTCCCCTGCTACTTTACTCAGATCCTGCAGACCGCCCGCCTGCTGTCCCTCACAGAGGAGCAAACCCGGGAGGCGATCGACCGATTCAGCGGCCTGCTTCCGGGGCTCCCGGATACGGCCACGCCGGCAGGGATCGGGCGTGAGCTTTACCTCATCCTGTCCGAGCTTTCCGGGGATCCGGATCCCTACCGAGGGATCAAGGAACACTGCACCCGCCTGGCCCTGGACATGTATCCTCGGATGAAGGAACGGGTTCGGGCCGCCGGGGATCCTCTGAAGGAAGCCCTGCGCATCGCCGTGGCCGGCAACTTTATAGATTTTGGCACCACGGAAAAGGTGGATCTCAAGGCCGGCCTGGAGGAGATCCTCGACCAGGAATTCGTCATCGATCACTATCGGGAACTCCGGGATTCCCTGGACAAGTCGGATGAGATCCTCATGCTGGGGGACAACGCCGGTGAGACCGTCTTCGATCGGGTCTTGATCGAGGAACTGGGAATGCCCGTGCGCTATGTGGTGCGGGAGGCTCCCATGATCAATGATGCGACCCGGGATGATGCGGAGATGGCCGGCATCGACCGGGCTGCAGAGGTGATCTCCTCCGGCTGTGTGGCGCCGGGGACCATACGCCGGTTCTGTTCGCCCGAGTTCTGGCAGACGCTGCAGGAGGCCTCACTCATCCTCAGCAAGGGCCAGGGCAATTTCGAAGGCCTAAGCGACGAGGCCCTCCCCATCTTCTTCCTGCTCAAGGCCAAGTGTATGGCCGTGGCTCGCGAGATCGGCGTGGCACAGGGCAGCATCCTCCTCCTCCGCTCCCCCCATTTCCCCTGATCCGTTCCCTGGGGGACGCCCCCCGAAGAAAAAGTTGCACTGTGGACTCGGGTTGATGTAGTATCGAAGCGAAGATAAGAGAGGAGGGTCACTCATGAAAAATATGGACCGTCGTGAATTCATCAAGACCAGCGCCATGGTCGGAGTATCCGCCGTCGTGGGCGGTTCCCTGGCCTGCAAAAAGGCGGAGGAAACCGTCGTGGCAGCTGCAGTCACCAGCCCGATCGACCTCTCGGTCGTGGGGGGCGCAGACTATTTCAAGAACACGGAGATGGCCGTCGCCCAGCTGGGCGGCATGGAGAAGTTCGTTCCCAAGGGAGCCAAGGTGGCCATCCTGCCCAACGTGCAGAGGTGGCATCCCGGGACCTTCACCAAGCCCGAAATCGTCCGGGCCATCGTACAGATGTGCAAACGAGCCGGCGCGGCCGAGGTGAACTGCCTGTCGTGGCTCGAAATGAAGAATTGGGAGGCCACCGGATTGGCACTGGCGCTGGCGGAAGAGGGCGCCGACCTCAAGCTCATCGCATCTGAGGAGGCCAACTTCCAGACGGTCAAGGTCACAAACGGCGTTTCCCTGGATGAGGCCATGATCATGAAGGAGTTTTACAACAACGACGTGTTCATCGACATCCCCATCACCAAGGACCATGCCGGGAACAAGTTCACGGGAACCATGAAGAATCTGATGGGATTGAACTACCGGGTCAACAACCGGAGCAAGTTCCACATGGAGAACTGGACCACGGACGTGAATGCCATCCGCCACCTGGAACAGTGCATCGTGGACCTCAATACAGTGGTCAAACCGGACCTCTGCATCGTGGACGCCACGGAGTTCATCGTCACCAACGGACCCATGGGCCCCGGCGATATCATCAAGCCCCAGAAGGTCATCGCAGGAGTAAACCGTGTATCGGTGGATGCGTACTGCACAACACTCTGGGACATCGAAACCCAGGATATCGTGGCTATCACGCATGCTCATGAGAGGGGGCTGGGCAACATGAACCTGGCCGAGCTGACGATCGAGGAGACCTCGCTGTGAGCACGGAAATACCCAAATTCGTTCCTCCCGTATCCCGCAGGGATTTCGTGAAGTACCTGATGGCGGGCTCGGCGCTCTCGGTCGCCGCGCTGGACAAGCTCAACGCAGACATCTATCAGAGCATCAAGGAGCTGGACAGCAAATACATCCGCGACCTGGCGCCCGACGGGCGCTATTGGCAGGCCATACGCGAAAAGTTCATGTTCCAGGACGGCCTCATCATGATGAACAACGGAACCGTGGGCCCCATGCCCACGCCGGTGTTCAACACGCTCATCAAGGCCTTCAAGGTGCAGGCCACGCATCCCGTGGATGTGTATTCCTACATGCCCCTCCAGGAAGAGGAAGTGCGGCGCAAGGTGGCCGCCTTCATAGGGGCCTCGGAGGACGAGGTGGCCATCGTCCGCAACACCACAGAAGGCATGAATTTCGTGGCCAACGGGCTGGACATGGAGGAGGGCGACGAGGTCCTGATTTCATCCATGGAACATCCCGGGGGTACACACCCCTGGAAGATCAAGGAGAAGCGCTACGGGATCAAAATCACCGAGGTGCCCATCGGGCTCCCGCCCCAGAGCGTGGACGAGTTCGTGGGTGCCTTCGAGAAGGCCATCACGCCGCGAACCCGCATCATCTCACTTAGCCACACGGTCTATATCTCCGGGCTTATGGCGCCCCTCAAGGAGCTGTGCGCGATGGCGCATGCCAAGGACCTCCTGGTGGCTGCCGACGGCGCCCATGCCATCGGGATGCTCGAACTCAACATGCACGAGATGGGCGTGGACTTCTATGCCACCAGCCCCTACAAGTGGCTGGGTGCCCCCACCGGAGTGGGTGTGTTCTATGTACGCAAGGAGTCCCAGGACAAGCTCTGGCCCACCATCTGCACGTCCGGATGGGACAACCCCGACAGCGCCCGCAAGTTCGAGACCCTGAGCCAGCGGGCCGTGGCGCTCATCATCGCCTTGGGAGAAGCGGTGGACTTCCAGAACTATATCGGTAAGACAAGGATCGAGAAGCGGGTCAAATCCCTGGGCGGATATTTCAGGCAGCAGCTGAAGTCCGTTCGCGGTACCCGGCTGCACACCTCGGAGGATCCGTACCTCAGCGGAGGCCTGACGGCGTTCTCCATCGAGGGCGTGGAGCCCATCGACATCGTGGAACATGTCCGCCAGAAGTACAATATCGTGATCCGCACCGTGGGCAGCAAAGACAAGGGCACCTACGGCGTCCGTGTCTCCACGCACATGTACATCAACCACGGTGAAGTTGATATGCTCCTGAAGGGGATCAAGGAGGTCGCCGGCCGCCGTGCCTAGCCGACGCCCGCCGCGCTGCTTCAGCTGGTGCTGCAGGATCCTCTAGATTCACCTCACGAGTCCGCGGGCTCGGGATGATCTCCGCGTGCTCCTATCTCCCGGACAGCTCTGCGTACCGATAACAGTCGGTGGTGTGATCGTTGACCAGGCCCGCGGCCTGCATGAAAGCGTAGCAGATGGTCGGGCCCACGAAGGAAAACCCCCGCTTTTTCAGGTCCCTGCTCATGGCCTCGGACTCGGGAGACTTGGCCGGGAGCTCTCCGAGTTTTTTCCATCGGTTCAGTATCGTCTCCCCCCCTACGAATCCCCAGATGTAGTCGTCGAAGCTCCCGAATTCCTCCTGAACTCCGAGGAAGGCCCGGGCGTTTTTTATGGCCGCCTCGATCTTCTGGCGGTTGCGGATGATGCCCGCATCCTGCAGCAGGCTTTCGATCTTTGCCGAGTCATAGGCGGCGATCTTCTGGGCTTCGAAACCGTCGAACGCCTCCCGGAAATTTTCCCGCTTGCGGAGTATGATCTCCCAGCTCAGACCCGCCTGGAATGCGTCCAGTATCAGGTGTTCGAAGAGCAGCCTGTCGTCATGTACCGGCATCCCCCACTCCCTGTCGTGATAGTCCGTGCAAAACGAACCGTCCGGCACCCATTCACAACGCTTTTTCATCGCGGATCCTCCTCTGAATTGAAAATACCTGTAATAACAACGGATGGCAATCGAAAATATTCTCACTGAAAACGATGTGGACAATCCCCTGGATTAAAAGCTGGCCTGTCCGCGGCGATTTTGTTTATAATGGGGCATTCCGTCAATCCACATCGGAGGGTCATCATGCGCAAATATCCCGCAGCGATCATAGTCCTGGGCCTGCTCTTCACCATGAGTCAGGCAGCGGATTTCAAGTCTTCATTCGACGAAACCCGGGCCTGGGAATACATCAAAGCCCTGTCTGCGGATTCCATGCAGGGCCGCAAGAGCGGCCAGCCCGGTGGAGCCATGGGCGAGGACTACATCGCCTCCAAGTTCAAGGAGTGGGGTGTCGAGCCAGCCGGTGACGAGGGTACGTACTTCCAGACCTTCACCGTCGAGCACCGCAATGTCGGCCAGGGTGCGGTGTTCGAGATCATTACCGCTGCCCAGAAGCGCAGTTTCTATTACGGAGACGACTGGCGTGTACAGCGCTTCTCTGGATCCGGCGGCTTCATGGCAGAGATCGTATTTGTCGGGTACGGCATCCATGCGCCGGACCTGGGATACTCCGACTATACGGATGTCGACGTCAGGGGCAAGCTGGTCATGCTGACCAACGGAGCGCCCAATAAGATCGCCTCCAAGCTGGGCGAAGAGGGTGAGATGTCTCAGCGCATCGCGGCCGCACAGGAGAGGGGCGCCCTGGGTGTCGTCGGCTTCCCCTTTTCTTCCTCCCCGAACAGCTACTTCTACTTGGCAAGCTCCAAGGAGAACTACGATCCGGATTTTGTGCTGCTGTCGATGGAGCGCCGGGCTGCGGACTTCATCTTCAAGGACCTGGACACGGACCTGCGTCCGCTCTTCCAGGCGATGGACGGAGGAAAGCCCCAGTCCTTCCTCACAGGTGTCAAGGCGCATGTTGGCGTCCATGCGGAGTATGATCCCGAGCGTGAGACACGGAATGTCCTGGCCAAGATCACGGGTTCGGACAAGAAGCTCCGCGATGAATATGTCGTGATCGGTGCCCACATGGACCACCTGGGCATGACTCCCCAGGGTGAGGTCTACAACGGCGCCAACGACAACGCATCGGGCACAGCCGTGGTCATGGAGATCGCGCGCATCATGCAGCTCGACAAACAGAAACCCAAACGTACTGTTGTCTTCGGCCTCTGGGCCGGCGAGGAACAGGGACTGCTAGGCTCTTATCACTACTGCGACCACCCAACCCTCCCCATCGCACATACCGTGATGTACATCAACATGGACATGGTGGCCCACGGCAGTGGAAACGTAAACTTCCGGGGCGAATACTATGCCCCCGATGTGTGGGAGACCGTCAAGACCAACCTGCCCGAAGCCATCCTGGAGTACACGCGCGGCGGGCGCGGCGGGCCGGGCGGTTCCGACCACACACCTTTTCTGGCCAAGGGCGTGCCGGCATTTTCGGTCATGACCCAGGGTACACACCTCAAATACCACCGCACCCGGGACGACAGCGACCTGGTCAAGCCCGAGATCCTGAAAAAGACGGGCGACCTTGTGCTTGGGGCGACCTGGATCATGGCCAACGAACCGGGAGATTTCATAAAACCCGATCGAGAGGCCGCCTATCATTTCAAGAACCAGACCCAGGTCAACTACAAGCTGAACACCCTGGAGCATGTGTTCTCGGCGCACGGTGAGGCCCGCAATACGCATGTGGATGTGCAGCTGGCCTATCTGGAACAAAAAGAGGGGCTGAGCGGGGACGCCCTGCGGGCCGACCTGGTCAAGCAGCTTTTCGAGTTGCGGGAAGGATTCGGCCAGGCCGTTGGCATGGTCCTCTACGATGCCCCCCGCCGCTACTCCGGTGCCGAACGCATGGGACAGACCACCGTGGTCGTGGGCCTTAAGGGTGTTTCGGCACTCATCGACAGCCCACATTGGGCCGAGGTCCTGTTCCCCTTGGGAGTACGTTTTGTGGCCCTGGACGATCCCTCGGTACTGTTCGAGGGCCCCGCCCTGACGGATAAGGGGAAGAGCCTTATCAAGGGGCTGAACGAAACCGACATGCTCCTGATCGCCAGAGTGGCAGACGCGGACCAGGCCAAAGCGCTCCTCGATGCCACTTCGAAGCCCATGGCCCTTCTGTTTACCGAGGCGCCCGATAAGAGCCTCCTCGAATTCGCCAAAGAAAAGAAATCGGCGGTTGGTCTGCTGATAGCAGCCGATGCGGACATCGGCGCCTATTTCAAGGATTTGGACTCCATGAAGGAGGCCATCGGATCAGGGAATGTCTTTGCCGCCAACACGCAGTGCCTGTGGGGACCCGGCAAGGACCAGGTGATTGCCCTGATGGGAGAACTGCTGGCCGCAGAATACGGCCGCGGCGACCTCCTCTCCGTTCTGTCCGGGACCGTGCTCTCGCTATTGGACCGTGCGGGGCAGGGTAACTGACCAGGAGAACACAACCGGAGGAACCTATCCAAGAGCTCATCACTGCCGCTGCCTGTCTTCTGTTCCTGGCACTTATTTATAGTGTGGAATCCCTCCGGCTGGAGCGGAACCGCCGCCGCCTGTCCCTGCGGATCTGTGTGACCGGCGCGCGTGGCAAGTCCAGCGTTGTGCGCCTGCTGGCCTCCGCCCTGCGGGAAGCCGGCTTTAAGGTGCTGGCCAAGACCACGGGCTCCCGGCCTATGCTGCTCCTGCCGGATGGCTCCGAGGTCGAGCTCGAACGCCGAGGACGGCCTTCTGTCTTGGAGCAGATCCGGATTGTTCGTATGGCCGCGGAGATTCAGGCCGATGTCATCGTAGCGGAACTGATGAGCATCCGGCCCGAGACCCTGAACATCGAGAGCCTCAGGATCTTCAAGCCCAACCTCCTCCTGATCACGAATGCCCACCCCGATCATACAGAACACTGGGGGCCCTCCCGTGAGTCCGCCGCCCGCTGCCTGGCCTCGGCCATCGGGCCTGACTGCACCGTGTTTGTCCCGGATGAGGAGAAGATGCCCGCTTGGGAAGAGCGGGCGACGGAGCAGGGGGCTGAGGTCTGCACGGTCATGGCTGAGGACATGCAAGCGGCCCCTGAGCCCCCCGATTCTGATCCTGATGAACGTGCTGACGCTGGGCTCCGGTTCCTGTCCAACGTGAGGCTGGTCCAGGCCGTGACAGACTCCCTCAACATCGATCGGGAGCTGGCCGAACAGGGCATCCACAGGTCTCTCCCCGACCTGGGCAGCCTGAGGATCTGGAGCTGGCAGCCCGATCAGGAAGGCCAGGCTTGGGACTGTGTGAGCGCCTTCGCGGCCAACGATCCCGCCTCCACTCGCCGGGTCATCGAAAAACTCAAGGCTCTGGGCCTGATGAACGGAAGACCCGTCTTGGGCCTACTCAACCTGCGCCGCGACCGCGGCGACCGCACCCTGCAGTGGCTGCAGGCGCTGCAAGCGGGGACCTTCCCGGAGTTCCAGGCCCTCTACGTCACAGGCAGTCATGCCCTGGCTCTCAAGAAGCACATGCGAGGTGATCACGGCATCAGCCCCATCGTTCTCAAGAACAGCCAACCCGAGGCCGTCATGTCGTCCTTGAGCGCGCAAGCTCCTGCCAATGGCCTCGTCCTCGGCATGGGCAACATGGGGGGTGCCGGCCGCAGGCTGCTCGAGTATTGGGAAAGGGAGGGAACACCCCGTGTTGTTTGAAACACTCTTTATCGGCATCGTGCTCGCTCTGCTCTTCGTGGAGGTCATGGACGTCTACCCGGGCGGGATCATCGTCCCTGCCTACTTTGCCCTGTCCCTGGATCAGCCCCTCGCCGTGGCTGCAACCCTGGTCGTAGCCTTTGCCGCCCTCGGGGCGTACCGCCTGCTCTCCCGGTTTCTCATCCTGTTCGGCAAGCGCCGCTTCGTCCTGCTGCTCCTCCTGGGAGCGCTTTTTTCTCAAGTCGTGCTGCTCCTGGCACCGCGCCTTGTTTCCTCCGCGGTCGAAGTGCGAATAATCGGCTGGGTCATCCCCGGCCTACTGGCAAACAACCTGGACAAGCAGAGGACCATCCCCACTCTGGCATCCCTGCTGACCGTGTCTGCCGTCACCTATGTGATCGTGAGGATCCTGGCATGGATCTTGGGATGAGGCGCTCGCCTCCGGTCTTTGTCTGGCTCCTGTTCGTGAGCGCAGCATTTTTGATCGTTCTCTATGCGGCGCCTTTTTCCGGGCCCTCCGACCTGCATTCCAGCATGATCCTGGCATCGGAGAAGATGGCGGAGGCATCCCAAGCCCTGCGCGAATGCCGCGCCCGGCTCGGCCTCCCCATCGATCCCCAAACCGATGTGAACCGGACCGGCCTGATCGGGGCCGAGTTCTCCCCGATCACCACCTCGCTGGGACAGCTCCAGGCCAAACGCACCACCACCAACCCCAACTCCGCGGGACTGATCGTCCTGCTGCTGCACGAGGCCGGGGTTCGGCGCGGCGACACGATCGCCGTGGGTGCCTCCGGTTCCTTTCCCGCCCTGGCTGTCGCTACGCTGTGCGCGGCCTCTGCCCTGGAGGTCGAGGCCCTGCTCCTGCCTTCGCTCGGTGCGTCTCAGTGGGGGGCCAACCTCCCGGGATTCCACTGGCTCATCATGCAGGAGTGTCTGCAAGACCTGGGGCTGCTCCGCCGCGGATCGGTGGCCGTCTCATTGGGGGGAGACGCCGATGTGGGGGCCAATATGGATCCGGAGGGGCGGGCGGTCCTCGAGGCGGCCATGCGGATGAGCGGGCTGACGATCATCCGGGAACCGGACCTGGAAAAGAATGTCGCACTGCGTTCAGAGCTCTTCGAGTCGGCAGAAGGAAGCGAGACCATCCGGGCCTTCATCAACATCGGAGGCACCCTCGCCAACATGGGCACCGACTCCCTGATCCTCGAAGTCAAGCCGGGCGTGGCCCGCATCAAGGAATTGCCGCCCCCTGAGAAGCGGGGTATGATCTTCGCCATGGCCGCCCGAGGCATCCCGGTGATCCACCTGCTCTTCATCCGTGGCCTGGCTGAAGAGTACGGGCTGCCCTGGGACCCGCAGCCCCTGCCTTCCCCCGGTCAAGGTGTTCTCTACCGGCGCGTCCGGGAGAAGAGCCTGACCTTCATCATCCTGGGCCTCATCTATCTTGCGGCTGTGATCATCCTGCTATCGATCACCAGCTTGCGGCACAGGCGGTCGATCACGGGCTCAACCCAGAATCTGCGCTGAGCCGGATCCGGCCGTTCGGAGTTATAGCAGAGCAAGAAATCAGGATATGGTTCGCGGTCTTCCAATGGAGGGCTTACTCTGCGGCTTCCAGCTGCTCTTCTTCCTCTCTTTTTGCGAAGAACACGCCCACGATCCCGCACAGTGCGGCCGGCAGGATCCAGGGAAATCCATCGGCGGCGAGGGGGATCTTCGCGATGAGCGCATTCAGGGCCGAGATCGGGAGGCCGGCCGCCGTGAGGGCATCGAATACGCTGGTCGCCAGTGCACCACAGATGGCTCCGATGTAGACGGAGCGGGGGATGGCCCTCCGGCCGAATATGGTGAGCAGGATGAGGATGATGGCCACCGGATACACGAGGACCAGGAGCGGCACGGCGATCTGCACGATCTTGGTGACACCCACCGTGGCAAAGACGCCGCTGAATACAACGGTGGCGATACAGATCGGCTTGTACCGGATCTTTCCCTTGGTGATGCCGTTGAAATAGTCGCCCACGGTGGCGGTCAGGCCGATGGAGGTCGTGAGGCAGGCCATGGAAACGGCTATCCCGAGGGCGACTTTGCCGGCGCTCCCCAGGATGCCCTCGGCGATGCCGATCAGTAGCGACGTACGTTCGATGTCGGCTGCGAAGAGGCTTCGGGAGGTGGCACCCAGGTACATGAGTCCCCCGTAGACCAGCCCAAGGCCGCTGGCAGCGATCACCCCGGCAAGGGAAGCCAGCTTGACCTGGTCCCGAACCCCCCTGTAGCCCTTATAGACCAGCGCCACGATGATGATCTCAGCGAACACGATCGAGGCTAGGGCATCCATGGTCTGGTAGCCCTCCCGGAATCCGGAGGAAAAGGGAGTGTCTATGACACCCGGATTCAGGGGGCCCAGTGGGGAAACGATGCCCTTGACGATGATGGTCACGAGGGTCACGAGCAGGAACGGGGTTAGGAACTTGCCGATCTTGTCCACCACCGTTTTGCGGTTGAGGGCGAAAAAGAGCGTGATCCCGAAAAAGAGCACCGACGACACGGCCGGCGGCAGCCAGGGCAGGTTGGGCCGTACTCCCATCTCGAAGGTCGTGGCGGCCGTCCGCGGGATGGCCAGGAGCGGGCCGATGGCCAGGATGACGACGATGCTCAGGACCCGGGCGAACCTCGGCCCGACGCGGCCGGCCAGGTGCTCGATCGTGCCTCCTGCCCGGGCCGCTGCGATGATACCCATGAGCGGCATGCCGATGCCAGTGATCAGGAAGCCCAGCAGCGCGATGGACCACACCGAACCGGAGAGGAATCCCATGTAGGGCGGAAAGATGAGATTGCCGGCACCGAAGAACATGGCGAACAGCGCCATACCAACCAGGACTACATCGAAGTTCCTTTTTTTGTTCATGAGGCTCTCTCTCAGGGTTAGGCCCTTGTATATCAGAGGGGGAAAATCATGTCAATCGTTATCCCCGCCGCTTGCCATTCCCCAGGACGGCGGGTACAATCTATGGGACTTCTGTGGCCGGGCCCCCAAGTAGCCGGCCTGATTTGAGGGCGTTCGCTGGAAGCGACCGGAGGCCCTGAGGAGGATCGGCATGGCAAAGATCAGGGTGAGTGTGGAGCGCATCGACGGGCACTGCAACCTCCCCATGCAGGTGGGCGATTATTTCTATGTGGAGGGATCCAAACTCTTTGTGCCCGAAGGAAAACACATCTGCATCTGGGCCCTGCAGAGCATGATGCCGATCTTCCCCATCCTGGCCGAAAAGGACAGGCTGGACGAGGGCCACTGGGTGCGCAGTCTCTCCACCTTTTCCTGTCCCGATCCCAAGGGACTCGTGCAGTTCCGGCTGGAGACCGTAGACGGATCCTGAGGGGCAAGAGCATGATCCAGGTCGACCTGAGCCGCTGTACCGGATGCCGCCGCTGCGAGGCGGCCTGCGCGTTCTTCCACACCGGCCGCATCAATCCCGAGCTGTCGCGCCTTAAGGTGGTACACCTTTACGAGTCCGGCGTCGACGGCCCTGTCGTCTGCCAGCAGTGTAAGGAACGGTACTGCATGGTCTGCCCGGAGGACGCACTCTCGCGGGGCGATCACGGCGAGGTGGTCTGCTCCCCCACGGTTTGCACGCTGTGCGGGGCCTGCGAAAAGGCCTGCCCCATCGGAGCCGTCACTCAGTTTCAGGGATTCGTGTACATCTGTGATTTGTGCGGCGGCGATCCCAAGTGTGTCAAGGCCTGCACGGAAGGGGTCCTCAGGTTTGAGGGGGGAGAGCAACCCTCCTTCCGAGATATCCATAAAGAAACCCGCGGCCTGAATCCTCAGGAACGGAGGCATCTGTACATCAGCCGGCTGGGACAGAAGCTCCGGGCGACCTGGAAAGCGCGTTGCCAGGCGGAAGAGGACAAGGATGGGGACCTGACATGATCCTGTCCGGCTGCGAAAGGCCCGCGTCATGACTCAGCTGCGCTATGGATACGGCGGCCGCCTCCTTCGGGTGGACCTCACCTCGCGCACATTCGAGATCGAAGAGATCGATCCCGGTTGGATGAAGCCCGTGATCGGCGGCCGGGCCGCAAATACCCGGAGGCTGGATGAGGAGATCGAGCCCGGCTGTGATCCCCTGGGTTCCGAAAATCCTCTCATCTTCGGCGTGGGCCCCCTGACCGGATCCCTGCTCCCGGCCTCGGCCTACTACACGGTGACGGCCAAATCTCCGTTAACCGGGATCCTGGGAGACTCTGCGGCGGGCGGCCAGTTCGGGGCCGAGATGAAGATGACGGGCTTCGACCAGATCGTCATCACCGGACGGTCCGAAAACTTGATCTACCTCTGGATCACGGAGGAGGGGGCCGAGTTCAGGGAATGCCCGGAATACGCCGGCCTCGGTGTGGCTGCCATTACCTCCGCGATCCGGAAGGCACACCGGGACCACACGGTCCAGGTCGCCGGCATCGGCCTGGCCGGAGAAAACCAGGTGCTCTATTCTGCCATCGTTTCGAGCGGGAACCGGGTCAACGGCCGCACGGGCATGGGAGCGGTGATGGGCTCCAAACGCCTCAAGGCCGTGGCGGTCCGGGGAAAGCAGTCGCTGGAGGTGGCGGATACACTGGGCTTCCTCGAGCTGACACGGGACCTGGAGCGGGCGATCCTCGAGCACCGCGAGTACAACAAGCGGTACCGCCTGGGGACCACCATGCTGATGCAGGACCTGAACGGCATAGGCATCCTGCCCACGCGGCATTTCCAGAAAGGGGTGTGCGAGTATGTCGAGGAGGTCTCGGGCCAGACCCTGGCCGAGCGCTACAAGGTCAAGAACAAGGCCTGCTACAACTGCAACCTCCACTGCTCCCGCTATTACATGGCTGGGGGATTCGAGGCCGAGGGCCCCGAGTTCGAGACCCTGTGCAGCTTCACCTCCCGGCTCGGCTGCAGCGACCTCGAGTTTGCCCTGGAGATGAACGCCGTACTCAACCAGGCCGGGGTGGATTCCATTTCTTCGGCCGAGGTGATCGGCTGGATCATGGAGTGCCAGGAATTGGGTTTGATAAAGCCAGGGGATCTCGATGGACTGGAGCTGCGCTGGGGCGACACCGCCGCCATCCGCAGGACCGTAGACGATATCATCCACCGCCGCGGCGTGGGCGAACGCCTGGCCCAGGGCGCAACCCGGCTGTCCCGGGATTTTGGTGAGGAGGCCCAGAAGCTCGTCATGCAGGTAAAGGGCCTGGACATCATCTGCGGTGACCCGCGGGGGATCAAGGCCTACGGCCTGACCTATGCCATCGCCTCCCGAGGCGGCGACCACCTGAGGGCCGAGCCCTATTTCGAGCTCACAGACCTCCGGGACGAGGCGCGGCAGCGCTTCGGCACCGAGAAGGCGGCCATGCGTTTGGAGGAGGAAGGGAAGGCAGCGCTCGTGACCTATTCCGAGAAGATCGCGCTGCTCACCGACTGCCTGACCATGTGCAAGAACATCGGCCTGTGCATGGGCATCCTGGACCTCGAGAATTCCGCCGCCCTGCTCACGACGGGCACTGGTGTAGAGTATTCGGCGCTTTATCTTGAGGAAAGCCTGGGAGAGGCCGTCCAGCGGGACCGGCGCCTCAACCGGCGCTTCGGTGTGAAGCGGGAGGACGACACCCTGCCCGAGAGGTTCCGGAAGGAGCCCCTGCAGGAGGGGCCCACACGGGGGGCCACCGTCGACATCGAACGCATGGTCGAGGAATACTACCGCCTGCACGGCTGGGAGGACGAGTAGAGCCTGCGTCGATCCAGGCCCGGTTGATCCCATGAACAGCGATCCCCAAGAGCAGCCCGGCCGCGAAACATTCGCCTCCCGCTTCGGCCTGCTCATGACCATGATCGGGGCCGCCGTCGGCCTGGGTGCCATCTGGCGCTTCCCGTACATGGCCGGCCGGTTCGGAGGCGCAGCCTTCGTTTTATTCTATCTTGCGGTCATGTTCTTCATCGGCATCCCCGCACTCATGGCGGAATGGTCCCTGGGCCGCTTCACGGGGCGCGGCACCTTGGGGGCCTTCGAGCGGGGAGGCTTTCCCTGGGGGAAATATGTCGGCGGCTTCCTGTTCGGCATCGTCTTTTTTGCCACGGGCTACTACTCCAATGCACTGGGCTGGGTGGGCTTCCACGCCCTGGCACAGGCGGTCAGGCCCCTGGGCATAGACTTCGATCCGGGCGCAATCCTGCCGCCTGAATCCGGTTTCAATGCTGCCTCATTCGGCCGGCAGATGCTCATGACCGCCCTGGTCATCGGGGCCTGCGGCCTGATCCTGGTAAAGGGGCTGCGCAGGGGGATCGAGCGGGCGAGCAAACTGATCGTGCCTGCCCTGTTCCTCATCCTGATCATCCTCATCGTGCGCTCGCTGACACTCCCCGGCGCGGCAGAGGGAGTCAAGTGGTATATCGGTAGCTTCCGCTTCCACGACCTCACGCCCGGTGTCATGGCCGCCGCCCTTGGCATGGCATTCTTCTCTCTGTCGCTGGGGGGCACCTTCATGGTCATCTATGGTTCCTATATGGATCGCAGCGTCCCCATCCCTCGCAACGCTGTCTATACCGGCGTCAGCGCTTCCCTGGCCGGGATCCTGGCCGGCTTCGCCATCTTCCCGGCCGTGTTCGCTTTCGGGCTAGAACCTGCTTCCGGGCCGGGGCTGATCTTCACGACCCTGCCGCGGACGTTCGAACAGATGCCGGCCGGCTGGCTCTTTGGCCTGCTGTTTTTCGTAGGCCTGTTCGGGGCCGCCTTCCTCTCGGATGTGGCCGCCTTCGAGGTGCTGGTCGGCGGGCTCGTGGACAACACCCGGCTGACACGCAAGAAAGCCGTGGTCCTGGCCTGTGTCATCGTGTTTGTGCTGGCCCTGCCCCCCATGATCAACTACAGGATCTTCATCCCCTGGGACCTCACCTTCGGATCGGGCATGCAGGCTCTGGGTTCGCTGCTGGCCGTACTCACCGCGGCCTGGTGCTTCCGTCGGGCCGCGGCGCTGAAGGAGCTGTCGGCTGGGAGCGAGCGCCCCTTCCCCAAGTGGCTTTTCTGGTGGCTGCGTGTGGCCGTTCCCGTCGCCATATTGATCGTGGGCCTCAACTGGTTCGTCGAGTCTGTGTTCTGAGACGGTTCACGGCGCGGATTCTTCAGTAGTGCTTCCCAGAGCATGTGATCCTGGATCTGAATCTCTCTATTCGTAGCGCAGGGAGTTCACCGGTTCTGCCAGGGCGGCCCGGACGGATTGGAAGCTGACCGTGATCAGGGAGACGGCCAGGGCCAGGAGCGCCGCAGGTTGGGCTATTCGAAGCGGAGCTTCGCGGGATCGGCCTTGCGGTGGTCGTGCAGGTAGGCGCCGGTGCCGTTCGCGATCACGTCGGCGTAGCGCGGGACTCCGCTGGCGATCACCCCACGCTCGGGATGATCCTCCGTCCAGAGCTCCAGGATCTGCAGTATGGCGGAGCAGTGGCGCCCCACACGCACGTCTATGGGCCAGCCGTTCTCGTCGATCTTCTCGAAGAGCAGGCCATGTTCGCCGGCCTTGACCAAGAACTCGTCTTTGCCCTCCAGCAGCAGCTTCCTGTCCGTGCGCCCCCGTGTTGCGTCCAGCATGGGTTCTGGCGCTTCCAGAAGGAGTGAGATCGCATCCGTGTGATCCCCGATCTCACGGTGGGATAGCCCGCGCAGCGCATAGGGTGAGTTTTCCATGCCGAGGTTGAAATCCTCCATGCCCGAGATCATCATGGAGGTCATGGCTGCCAGGTCCTGGCCCCTTTCATGGGCCACGATGACGGAGATCACCGGATACTGGAGCTCGGCCTCGTGGAGGTCGATGGCGATGTCGATCTTTTCCTCCCTGATCATCAGGATCATCGCATGACAGGTCTTTTCCGTCAGCGTCCCGTTGGCGCGGCCCGGCCAGGTGCGGTTGAGGTTGCGGATGTCTACGTATGCCAGTTCCTGTCGGCTGGGATAGTGGATGTAGACCTCGGGATCTGGCCACTGGTCGAGCGGATTGGACCAGCGATCGCCCATACGGAAGACCCGCTCCCCCCAGGGTGTTTCGATGCTGTAGTCTGGGGGGTAGGCCCCACCCAGGCGTGTGACCGTCGTCCCGCTGCGGTTGGCGGAGAGGATCACGAACAGGCGCCCCTTCTCAAGGACCGCGTTCTCGGTCAGGATCCAGGCCGCCAAACGCCCCGCCGGTTCTTCGGGATGGGTGCCGCCCAGGATCAGTACGCTGCCACCCGGTATCTGACCCTCCAGGATATAGACGTTGGCGTCATTGATCGTGCCCTCGAGGCCCGCGAAATAATCGCTCAGTTTCTTGACCTCAGCGACGCTCGGGCCCAGCACCACTGGCTCTTCGAGATGGCGGCTTTGATAAAAACTCAGCCCTGCGAACAGCATGAGGGCGGCGCCCAACAGCAGGAATGCCGCTTTCCGCAAAGATCGTATGTCCATGGCCATGGCTCGCTCCCTCACTTCAGCCGCAGCAGGCGCAGGATGAAGGGCATGAGGATGATGACATAGAGCAGTTCATCCTGCCACTTCCGGCTCCTGAACAGATTCCAGAGGATCAGGGCTGCGACAAAACCGATCAGCGCGTAATATAGGATGGTGATGATCATCGCTGTTGTTTCTCCCTCAGACGAATATTTTTCCCATATCTATGCCTTCATCACAGCAGGGTTAGAAATGAAAGCTCCTTGCTGAAGAGGACCATCAACGTTCCGGTCAAGATGATGAGAACGGCCGGGATCAGGCAGTAGGCCAGCATGCGGCCGTAGGATTCTTTCATGCCCACGGTGTCCTTGGTCAGCCTTCCGATGATGGCCGTGGGAGGGAGCGCATCACCCAGCGGCCAGATGACGCTCATGCCGGCCAGTGCCACGATCGGATTGAGCCCTATGGTGTTGAAGAGCAGGACCAGGGGCACTCCCAAGACAGGGGCGGCTCCCCACATCAACACGGCTTCTGAAACAGGCAGTACCACGGACAAAGAGAGGAAGACTACAGTCAGGGGGAGGGTGACAATGGTGATCGCGATCAGCCCACGTACCCCGGTCAGGGTCATGATCTGGACCAGGATCCCCACGCAGGTCAGGGTCCCGATGAGGGGCAGGAGCTGGTGGATGGTCTCACGCGAGACCTTCAGGAACTCGAGCTTGATCGGAGACAGCAGCAGGGTCACAGCCGCGGCTGCCATGAACATCATGGGAAGCCCGATGATGGGGAGGGAATGGGGCCAGATCCGGCCGGCCAGGACCAGGGCGAAAAACATCAGAAAGGGCAGAAAAACCTTGAGCCAGTTCATCCTGGCGGGCGCCTTCGGAAGCTCCTCCAGGGCCTTCTTAAGGTCGACCGGCTGCCCCTTCCATCCCAAGATGAAGATGGTGAGCAGGGCCAGCACCACACAGGGCACTAAAAGGGGGAGGAAGAAGCCGACATAGGGCATGTTGACGCCGGCCGCGGTCAGCATGGCCCACAGGCTCACGGGAGGCGCGGCCGCGCTCAATCCAGCCAGGATGAAGATGATGGCCGCGGCCCTCGGTTTCTCGATCCCCATGTAGTGGAGTACGACCGCGATCATCCCCCCGGTGATCAGCACCGTGACGCTGCCGGCTCCGGTCAGCGCGCCCGGGATGAGCAGGAGCAGGGTGATGAGCACGAACAGCACGGACCTGTGCCTGTGAAACCGGGTCAGGATACCCCGTACCACAAAGGCGATCCCCCCGGATTCCTTCAGGAGGTTCATGAACAGAGTGGCTGTCACAAAGATGAGGATGATATCCAGGTAGGTAAAAGCGCCCTCTACGATGTGGCGTGCCGGGATCCCGGCTCCGCCGGCCAGTGCGCCGGCGATGGCGGCAAAAAAGAGAGCCAGCTCGGTCGAGACCTTGAACAGCCTGACCACGATGTAGGTCACAACCATGATGGCCAGTATGATCTGGGTGGATTGGGACATGCTCATCGAGGACATGATAGGCGTCTAATGTATTGCATGTCTCGGAGAAAATCAATGGTTTTTGTGGCGGGCTCATCTTGGCAGGCAAGCCCGGGGAGGGTAGCGATGGCTTGGCGCTAGCGAGGGATATCCATGATCTTGTTGACCTGGATGTTGGCGATGCAGGGGAAGCTCTCCAGAGTCTGCCTATTCTGGTGGACCTTCCTCAACACGATTAAAATACCCAGTTCATAGTCATCCCAGCGGTACATGGAGGCGTGGAGCTGCGAGCCGGTGATGGTCACAAGTTCTTGCGCTCCCTTGGTCACCTCAGGGAGGCCTATGGTACGCAGCACCTTGTTGAGGGATTTGGGATCGGAGATGTGGAGGTGCTGTCCAGAATCGTCCAGTGTAACGCTCAGGCGGGGGGGCGGGTCGTCGAAGTGGTAGGTCGTGATGTGGGAGGCGCTCCCTCTGCCCTGTTCGGTCCAGTAGTTCAGTTCCATGGCCCGCACCGGAATGATCGTGTCGCGGACATCGGCGAGCGTCAGTTTCTTGGAATCGCTTTGATTGAGATAGAGCATGACCAGCAGGAAGAACAGGAACAGGATCACCCCCCTGAACAGGTTGCGGCGATCGTTCTTCAGGAAGATTCGCAGCAGCCACAGGGAGGCCAGGAACAGGAATATCCCGATGATCTTGGTCAGCGTGAGATATTCGAGTATGGCTTCCATTCTCCCTTCTCGCTCTCTCTGTATATTTAGTCAGACAAACCCGAAAATCATTGGGGATATTTTTGTCCGTAGATCTGCTTGACGATCTCCAGGAGGTCGAGGTTCTTGGCGACCGTCAGGATGGCCATCTGTTTTTCATTGGCGATGGTGGTGAAACGGCCGTCTGCATTGCCTTCCTTATTGATGATCAGGAAGTCGGAATTGGGAGCCACCGCATCGATGCTGAGCTCGTCCGTGTTATCTCCGGGGTCGGCTCCCTGTGCCCGGCGTTTCATGCCGCCTATGTGAACACCAATGATAGTTACTCCCTGACTGCGGGCCGCCTCCACCAGCTTCTCCGTCCTCTCCATCTCGTCATCGATGGAGATGCCTGCCGCGCCCATGCCTTTGAGGCTGGCTCCCATGATGATCATCATGGACTTGAACGGCCTCCCGGCATCGGCAGCCGCTTTGAGGTCCTCCGGCGTGGCCTCCAGGATCAATTCGTAGGCCGGAGTCGGGTGCTCGAGTTTGGCGCGCATGAAGATGGCTTTGATCAGGCTCGAATCCGGGCTTTGCCCGCAGGCAGTGATCAACACCGGGAGCTGTGACTGGGGCGTGTCACTCTGGGTGGCGGCCAGTAGATGTCCTCCGCCTGAGATCAGGAATGCAAGGGAAAAGATGATGCAGAATGTGGTTTTTTTCATTGCCTGTCCTTGTGCTGTTGGAATATTCGGATCGCTTTCCCTATCCTAATAAAAAGCAGGGAACACGTCAACACGGCCTGAGGGGACTGGATGCCTCTATATGTGGTCCCTATCGGATCGTGAGAGGGATGCCGTAGGGCCCGTCGGGGAGGACCGCGATCGAGGGGGGGTGTCCCAGGCGGGCCGTCAACTTCCGGACCGCTGTGTCGATCGATCCCTGGAGGAGCGCTCCCAGGTCAGCGGCGTGGGGGACCAGGGTTCGGGCATCGGTCCCGGGCAGCCATTGGAAGTCGTCCGGGTCGATGTCGAGCGTGCAGTAGATCAGGTTCTCGGGAGGCGTGATCTGAAACAACCGGGACCACATCTGGGCCTCCCATTGATCCGGGACGAATACCCAGTCCGGGTCGAGGATGGCCTGTAGATACTCGTAGGGCCCGATCTCTCCCAGGAGCCGCATCATGGACTTGTACGTGGGATTTCCGATGGGATCGCTGTCTGGGTGGCTGCCTGCCAGGATGCAGGCCCCGCCCGGCTCCAACAGGGGAACGCACACCAGGGCACCTTTTGCTGCCTGATAGTGATTGATCCCGACGAATCCTCCGTGTGTGATGACCAGGTCGTATTTCCGTTTTACGGGGATGCCGGCATAGGAGCGGAGTGTGTCGAAGGCCGCAATGTGGGCCGCCTCCATGTCGCCGGCGAACACACCTGTCGTCCGGTAGGCCGAATCCAGGGTGACATTGACGATCATGTCGCAGCCGGCCATGCGGGCCACGGACAGAGCCTCCTCGTGCACCGGGTTTCCCTCCAGGACCAGGTCAACAGCCATAGGGGAGGAGAGGATCGGGCCCGCGTGCAGGATATGGATGGATCGCTCGGCCAGGAGCCCGGGGCAGATCGACTTGCGGCCCCCTGAGACGCCGGCCATGAAATGGCTCTCGACGAGGCCCGTCAGGATCCTGATATCGCTCTCCATGTACGATCGGTTGATGAGTATGTCCCCGCCGAACTCTGTGCTGCCAACGCATACAAGTTTGTGAGGATCACGGCAGTCATGGTTGTGGATGGGGATCCCGAGGGAGAAGATGCGCGGATCCAGGAAGGCCCGCAGGGAGTCCTCGCTCATGGCATGGTGGGTCCCCGTGGCCACCAGCAGCCGGATGTTGTCCGGGACGAGGCCGGCTTCGATCAAACCATTGATCAGGGGGAAAAGTATCCCGTCTTCCCCGGTGTAGGGCACGGGGCGCGTGTCGTCGGATATCACCACCACTGCGGTGGCGTCCGGCTTGACAGCCAATTTGTCCTCGATGAGCCGGGCGAGGGGGGGAGCTCCGACCGGATCCTGCAGGGCCTGCAGGACGGCCTGCGCCGGGTGGGGCAGAGCTTCGGCGTTTCCCATGGCCAGGACCTCCGAATACTCGGGGATCTGGACAGGGATCTCGAGCCGCCCGAAATCGAAGACGATCTCCCGGGATGAGCCCATCTTCACACCGAGTCCATGGATCGTATCATGGAGAGGTCCTTTGCGTAGGCCGCCTTCAGGATCGGGCCCATGTACTCGTCCACCAGCTTCGCCGAGAGCGGGACCGGCATGTTCTTGAGCTTCATTTCGAGCTGGGGATTCTTGGCCGCTTCCAGGGCCCTCGCGAGGTGTGCCTCGGTCATCCCAGGGACCTCTCGCAGGTGGGTGGGATAGCCGACCCTGCGGCTGAAGGCCATCAGCCCCTGCGCTACGGCTTCCCCCAGTTCGCGCCCGGACAGGGAGGCAATGCCGCTCGCTACCAGGTCATGGCGGAGCAGGAGCTCTGCCAGATTTTTCAGGTGCCTCTGGATGGCAGGGGCAAAAAACACTGTGTAGTAGGGATTCATGATGGCGCAGGCCCGGCCGTGGCTGAGGATGTCCACCAGAGAGAAACTCGTCAGGTGGCCGCCGTTGGTCCCGCCCACCATGACCGCATAGCCGCCCAGGTCGGCGGCCAGGCCCAGCGCCTCTCGGGCTTCCTGGTCGCCCGGTGCGACAAGCGACCTTTCCAGATATGCCAGGGTTAGATCCATCCCGGAGAGGGCGATGTCCTCCGCCAGGTCGATGATCTCCGGCGGGGCCCCGTAATAGACTTCCAGGCAGTGCGAGATCCCGTCGAAGGCCCCGTCCAGGGTGAAGTCGGATGACATGGATGCCGTCAGGCTGTAGTCGAAAAGGCAGCGCGGGGGGATGATGGCATCATCCACGATGAGTTTTTTCTGGTGGGCGGTCAGGTCTGTGATGTTGGAGTATTTGGTGAGATGGGCCGAGGAGCCCGATGCGGTCTGGAGCCCGATGCAGGGGCGCATCTTGAATCCCGAATCCCGGAGCTTCTCCGTCACCCTGCCCGTGCCGAAGTAGTCGTCGAATTCCCCGCCCAGGTCGGCGAGGACCACGGCCGCCTTGGCCGCATCGATCCCGGATCCGCCGGAGGCGGCCAGCACAAAGTCCGGCTGCGACTCCTCCACGGCCTGCCGCATACGCAGCACGTCCTCGCGAGGGGTGTTGGGACGGGCGGACGCCGTCTGCCCCACGACCTCGATGCCGGCCTTGCCGAGTGAATCGACGATGGCGGCATAGCTGTTCGGGTCGCGGCGGTCCAGGCTTGTGATGAGCAGGGCTCTGGAACCAAAAGGCGCCACGAGCTCGCCGATCCGATCGAGGCACCCCAGGCCGTATACATAGTCGCTCCCCTTGAACGTGTCGATCAGTTCACGTGCGTGGTCTTTCAGCTTTTCCATGGCCTGATTTTAACATATTAAAGGGGACAGGAAAAAAGGGACAGTCCTAAATAAAAGGGGACAGGTCCAATTAGCACGCTAATTGGACCTGTCCCCTTTTATTTTTCCCTTTTTTCTCTGTCCCCTTCATTCAGTCTCTAGACGTCCTGGTGTTCGGTGCGGCGGATGATCTCGTCCTGGAGGTCCGGATTCAGGTCACAGAAGTAGTCGCTGTAGCCGGCCACACGCACGATCAGGTCGCGGTACTGCTCGGGATGCTGCTGGGCCTCGCGCAGGGTGTCGGCCTTGACAACATTCATCTGGATGTGATGTCCGTCCATGCTGAAGTAGGCGCGCACCAGGTGGGCCAGCTTGTCGATCCCGGCCTCGTCTTCCAGGAGCTGTGGGCTGAACTTCTGGTTGAGCAGCGTTCCTCCTGTGCGGGCATGGTCGATCTTGGCCGCGGACTTGATAACGGCCGTGGGGCCCTGGCGGTCCGATCCCTGCACCGGCGAGATCCCTTCGGACAGTGGCTGGTGTGCCCTGCGGCCGTCGGCCGAGGCCCCCAGCATACGCCCGAAATAGACATGCACCGTGGTGGGCAGCAGGTTGATGCGGTAGCTGCCGCCTTTCGTATTGGGCCGGCCGTTGACCGCATCATAGTAGGCCTCGAAGATCAGGCGCATCACATCGTCGGCATAGTCGTCGTCGTTGCCGTACTTGGGCGTTTTGTTCAGAAAACCCTGCCGCAGCGGTTCCTCGCCCTTAAAATCCGAAACGAGGACCTCCAGCAGGCGCCCCATGGGCAGTTTTTCCTGATCGTACACGTTGTGTTTGATGGACACGAGCGTGTCGGAGATCGTGCCCAGGCCCACGCCCTGGATGTAGGTCGTATTGTAGCGCGGGCCTCCGTCATGGTAATCCTTTCCTCTGGCGATGCAGTCATCGATCAGCAGAGATAAAAAGGGTGCGGGGATGTGTTCCGCATACAGCCTCTCGATGATGGCGTTGCCCTCGATCTTGATGTCCACGAAATGGCGGACCTGCTTCCGGAATGCCTCCATCAGCTCTTCAAACGATCCAAACTCGCGGGGATCGCCGGTCTCGATGCCGATCCTCTTCCCGGTCAGCGGATCCGTCCCGTTGTGCAGGGTGATCTCCAGCACCTTGGGCAGGTTGAAGTAGCCGGTCAGCGTGTAGTTCTCCTTGCCGAAGGCTCCGGATTCCACGCAGCCGCTGGCCCCGCCATTGCGGGCGTCTTCGACGGATTTCCCCTGGCGCATGAGCTCCTGGACGATCACATCGGTGTTGAAGATGGAAGGCTGGCCGAAGCCGGTCTTGACGATCTTCAGGGCGCGCTTGAGGAAGCGGTCCGGACTTTTCTTGCTGATCTGCACCATGGAGCTGGGCTGCAGGATGCGCATCTCCTCGATCACATCCAGGATGAGGAAAGAGAGGTCATTGACCCCGTCAGATCCGTCTTCCTTCACGCCTCCCGTGTTAATCAGTGCGAAATCGGTGTAGGTGCCGCTCTCCTCAGCCGTGACCCCCACCTTGGGCGGAGCGGGCTGGTTGTTGAACTTGACCCAGAAGGCCTGCAGGAGCTCCCGTGCCCGTTCTTCACTGAGCGTGCCCTCATCCAGCCCTCGCTGGTAGAAGGGATACAGGTGCTGATCCAGGCGTCCGGGATTGAAGGAATCCCAACCGTTGAGCTCGGTGATGACTCCCAAGTGCACGAACCAGTAGTATTGGAGGGCCTCCCAGAAATCTCTGGGAGCATGGGCCGGCACCCGGGCGCAAACCTCGGCGATCCTCTCGAGCTCTGCTTTTCTCTGGGGATCGGTCTCATCTGCAGCCAGCTCCCGGGCCTTGGCGCTGTGGCGCTCTCCGAGCCGGATGAGCGCATCGGCAGCGATATCCATTGCCCGCAGTTCCTCGCGCTTGGCAAAGGCCTCGGGGTCGTTCAGGAGGTCCAGCGATTCCAGGCTGCGCAGGATGTCCTGCTTGAAATCCAGCATGCCCTTGCCGTAGATCTTCCCGTCCAGTACGGTGTGCCCCGGGGCCCTCTGTTCCATGAACTCGGTGAACACACCCGCGGCAAAAGCCTCTTTCCAGTCCTCAGACACCTGCTTGAATATGCGGTCGCGGATGGACACGCCCTTCCAGAAGGGGATGATGTCCCTCTCATAGAGTTCCTTGGTTTTCTGGTCCACGGCATAGGAGGTCTTTTCCCGAGTATCCAGGATGTCCAGGTCCTGGCGCGAGTGCACCGTGATCTCTGGATAGGTGGGCGTGGCCCTCGGAGCATGGCCCCTCTCTCCCACGATCAGCTCGCCCTCGTTGAAAACGACGGCCTTGTTCTCGAGGATGTATTTGAAGGCCGAAGCACGGCCTGCCGGTGTCGAGAGCCCCCGGGCCTCATTGCTGCGATAAAACTCCGTGATGAGCCGGGCGCGTTCGCCGGATATCGAGGGCTTAGTATTGAGGCTCTGATCTCTCAGCTTACGTATGCGTTCGTTCATGGCTATCCTCCCATCCTAACCCTGAAACCCTGGTCTTCCAGGGCTTCCCGGATGCTGTCTACGGAGTCCTGCGAAGGGGGCTCCGTGTCCGGGCTCGAGTAGGACGCGTTCAGGTTTTTGTATTTCTGGCTCCCCATCTTGTGGTAGGGGAGCAGGCTGATATCGTGAATGACGGGCAGTGCGGCCAGGAATTCTGCCATCCTCTGGGCATGTTCGAGGCTGTCATTGATCCCCGGGACCAGGGGGACCCTGATCTGGATCCGGCTGCCGGCCTGGGACAGGAGGCGCAGGTTGTCCAGGATGAGCTGGTTGGAAACTCCCGTGGTCTCAAGGTGTTGTTCCGGATCCAAGTGTTTGAGATCATAGAAGAAAAGATCGACGTTGTCCCGGATTCGTGCGAGGCTTTCGTAGGGGGTATAACCCGAGGTGTCGACCACGGTGTGGAGGCCGTCCTGTTTGCATGCCTCAAGCAGTGTGGCGAGGAACTCGGTCTGCTGGAGGGGCTCCCCTCCGGATATTGTCACGCCTCCTCCGGATCGTTCGTAAAAGATGCGGTCTTTCCGTATCTCCCGCATCAGTTCATCCACGGTCCAGGACCGACCCACAACCTCCAAGGCCTCGGTGGGGCAGGTCTCGGCGCATTTGCCCAAGATCTGGCAGCGCGTCTGGTCGATCCGGATCCGTCCCTCCGGTTTGGAGAGCGCACCCTCGGGACAGCTGGCGAGGCAGAGGTCGCAGTCGTCCAGGCAGCGATTGGGCTTGAAGATGAGTTCGCGGTCGGCAGAGATCCCTTCCGGATTGTGGCACCACCAGCAGTGGAGGGGGCAGCCCTTGAAGAAAAGTGTGGTACGGATGCCGGGTCCGTCATGGATGGCGTAGCGTTTGATGTCGAACAGCGTACCCTGGGTCATCTCGTTTCGCCTCCGCTCGTTGAAGTGGAGGACTCCTTCTGATATGTAATATATCAGCGATGCTGGGGGAAATCAAGTAAAAAAACACGAATAATCTGGATTTTCGGAGGGTCGGATCTAGGGACCACCAGCGGCACATTGACAGGCGCCGCCGGAAGATTCTATAGTGGGGAGCGCATGGAGGAACGGCGATGAAAACCAGGACGTGGTACTCAATATGGGTTTTGGGAATGATGCTGGCCGTGATTGTGCTCCCTCAGTGCCGGACCCAATCGGCCGAGGGTGAAGCGGGCGCTGCCCAAGGGAAGGTGAATATGGACATGTTCAAGGAAGAATTCGGCAGGCTGCCGGACGGTACTCCGGTGGAGCTTTACACGCTCTACAATTCCCAGGGCTTGCGGGCCCGGATCATGACCTACGGCGCCATCGTGGTCTCGCTGGAGGTGCCGGATCGCACCGGAAGCCTCGCAGACATAACACTGGGTTATGATTCCCTGGCCGGATACCTGGAGACCACTCCCTACTTCGGCGCGGTCGTGGGGCGCTACGGCAACCGGATTGCCAAGGGAAGATTCACCGTGGATGGACAGGACTATACCCTGGCCGCTAACAACGGAGAGAACCACCTGCATGGGGGCCTCCTGGGTTTTGACAAAGTCGTGTGGTCGGCCGAGCCGGTCCGTGCGGACGCGGCCGTGGGTGTCAAGCTGAGCTACCTCAGCCCGGACGGCGAAGAGGGATATCCGGGAAACCTGTCCTGTGTCGTGACATACTGGATCACAGAAGCCAACGAGCTGAAGATCACCTACGAGGCCGCCACCGACAAGGCTACGCCCGTGAATCTCACGCATCACAGCTACTTCAACCTGGCAGGCCAAGGCCGGGGCGACATCCTGGGACACGAGCTCAAGCTCGAGGCCGACCTTTACACACCGGTCGATGAGGGGCTCATCCCCACCGGAGAACTTCGCGCTGTGCAGGGGACCCCCTTTGATTTCACGGCGCCGCATGCCATCGGTGCACGCATCGCCCAGGTCCCAGGGGGCTATGACCACAACTTCGCACTCCGGAGCGCAGGCGGCGGGCTGGCCCTGGCAGCCCAGGTCTACGAGCTGGAAAGCGGCCGCGTCATGGAGGTCTTGTCGGTTGAGCCTGGGATCCAGTTCTACACGGGCAACTTCCTGGACGGGACCATCACAGGCAAAGTGGAGCGAGTCTACAACCAGCACTACGGATTCTGCCTGGAAACACAGCACTTCCCCGATTCCCCCAACCAGCCCGATTTCCCCTCCACCATCCTGCGCCCGGGCGAGACCTACCAGACCCAAACGATCTACCGCTTCTCCACCCGGGAGTGACCGTTATTCGGTCCAGGCTTGGTTCTGTATTGATGAGCCATGAAAAGGTTGATTTGACAGAGCCACGCATCATCTGTTCAGGCCGGATAAGTAGTCGATGAGCCATGGGGTGGTTGGGTGGGTCTTCGCGAAGAGGCTACTTATCCAGCTTGCCCGATAAAAAAACTGTTTGCATCACCGATGCGCTTTGATATATTAACCCCCGAGAACATGATATCTGATATATCCAAGACCGTATCGTGTGACACCCCACCTCACGAAAGGAGCCTTGCATGAATATGTATATCCTTATCATCCTGATTTATCTTGCAGGCCTTACCATCATGAACTTCTGGAAGTCCCGTCAGGTCAAGAACCAGGACGACATGATGCTGGCCGGCCGAAAGATCCCCCTCATGAAGATGGTGTTTACCCTGATCTGCACCTGGATCGGTTCGGGGACCTTTATCTCCGGCGCCGAATTCGCCGCCAAGGCTGGCTGGAGCGCCATGTGGCAGGTGGCGGGAGTGGGAGTCGGTATCGTCATCATCTACTTCCTCGCCGGCAAGATCCGCACCTTCGGTCAGTACACGGTGGGGGACATCCTCGAGGTCCGGTACGGCCCGATCGCCCGTGTGGTGGGCGCCTTCGCCATCATGATCAGCTTCACCACCATCGTCTCCTACCAGTTCAAGGCCGGGGGATACATCCTGAACGTCATATCGGACGGCAGCATCACCACGCAGCAGGGGGTTTTCTTCGCCTTCCTGTTCGTCACCGTCTTCACCATGATCGGCGGGATGGTGGCCATCGCCAACACCGACCTGCCCAACGGGATCGTCATCCTCAGCGCCCTGGTCATCTCCACGCCCCTTGTGATCATGGAAGTAGCAGGATCCGGGCTGTTCCGGTACCTTCCCGTGCAGGAGTTCAATAACCTGCTGGCCACGGCCCCGGACAAACTGGCGTACGCTCTGCCAGAGACGCACAGGGCGGTATTCAATCCCACTTTCACCTATAATCCCACGCTCAAGATCCTCGCCATGGGTATCTCGACCATGCTGCTGCTCCTGGGTGTGCAGAGCCTCTATCAGAAATTCTATTCGGCCCGCACTGCCAAGGAGGCCCGCAAGGCCGCCGGCATCTGGGTGTTCGGAACACTGATCATCGAATCCGTTGCGGTCATCATCGCTATCTTCGCTACCGCCTATTTCGCCAACAAGCTTTTCATCGCCGAACCCGCTTTCGACCATGCCGAGGTCATCCTGCGGGCGGCCCGTGAGATCCTGCCTCCGGCGGTCGGCGTCCTGCTCCTGGGAGCGGCCACGGTGGTGGTTATCTCGACGGGAATGAACTACCTGCTCTCGCCCACCACGACGCTGATACGCGACATCATCCAGCGCTTCTTCGGTAAAAAGGGTAAACAGGCGGAGGTACAAACCCAGAAAAATAACGGCCTCAGCTGGCCCCTCCTCATCGCAGCCGGCGCCCTGGTCGTCGCATTCCTGCTCCCCTGGTTTAAACTGTCTGGCGCATCCCATTCAGGTTTCGCGGTCGGCTCCTTTCTCAGTACATCCGGAGCACTGGAAAGCGCCTCCCTCGGCTGGATCATCCAGATCCTGGTATTCCTCATCCCGCTCGCCGCGGTCCTGGTGATCGCCCTGGTCGTGATGCGGCGCAAGACCGAAGTCGTGGCCCTGATCACCGGGCTCCTCCCCTTTGTGGCTCTCATCATCCTCCTCTTCAACAACAGCCAGGTTCTCGACCAACTGGGCATCGGCGCGTATCTCTCCATGGTGGCCGGCCTGGCTGTCGTCATCTACCGCACCTCTATCCAGATGGGCTCCGAGAAGCGGACGGTCCTGCTGCAGAAATTCCTGATCGTGCTGGTCGGGGTCTTTGCCTATCTGATGGCGACGCAGATGCGTTCTGTCATGGAGAACGCGCTCTTCGCGTACACCATCTACGGAGTGGCCATCACCCCCGTACTGATCGCCGCCCTGGCCTGGAAGAGGGTCACGAAAGCGGCTGGCCTCGCTTCCATCATCTCGGCCACCGTGGTCACCATTGCCTTAAAGCTCGCCGGATCGATCTGGCCATCCATCATGAAGCCGGTCGGTGATCCCAATGCCGATCCCTTCGGCATCCCGATCCTGTATCCGGCCCTGGCCGTTTCCCTGCTGGCGCTCTTTATAATCACGCCGCTGACCAAAAAACCTTCCCCGGAGGTCCTGGCCAAGCTCTTCCCGGAGAAGGGATCCGAGGAAACGACCTAGAAGAGGGAGATGACCAAAAAGAGCATCCTGAACCTGTCTTCACTCAAGGATCAGGTCTACGAGTATATCCGCCTCCAGATGAAGGTCGGGAAGCTCAAGCCCGGCGATTCGATCGACATGAACGCCTTCAGCCAGAAGCTGGGGGTCAGCAAGACACCTATGCGGGACGCACTCATCAGGCTCGAAATGGAAGGCTTCGTGCGGATCCTGCCTCGGAGGGGCGTCATCGTCAATGAACTCACGGTCCAGGACATCAGGGACTCCTATCAGATACTGGGCGCGCTGGAGAGCACTGCCATCATCGCCGCGGCCCCGCACCTGGAGGAGGCCGCAGTCAAAAAAATGGAGAAGCTCAATGAGGGCATGCGGCAGGCCCTGGAGCGGGACGACTTCAACGCCTACTACGAGAAGAACCTCCGGTTTCATGACATCTTCCTCAACCTGTCCGGCAACAAACAGCTGCGCGATACGGCCGACGTCTTGAAAAAGAGGCTGTACGATTTTCCGCGCCAGGCGGGATATGTAAGGGAATGGGAGGAACACTCCATCCAGGAGCACAAGGAGCTGATCCGCCTGATCGCGGAGAAGGAATTCCTGGAGGCTGCGAACTTTATCCGGGATGTGCACTGGTCGTTCGAGGTGCAGAAAAAATTCGTGGCGAAATATTATACGGGCAGCCCGGAAGAGTAGGCCAACGCAATCGCATATTTATATACTTATATAATTGCCGCCTTATTTATGCTAGAATTGGAGCACTTATGAACGCAGAGCACTTAAAAAGTTCACATTTTTCCGATTACCTCGTCTCCTGCCAGGTTATCTACGACCTCCAAGCCAAGACCAAGGTCGAGGCCTTCGAAGAGCTGCTGGACCTCCTCAAGGAACATAAGCTCATCAAGAACCGGAAACCGGTCCTCACGCGGGTCATCGCCCGGGAAGAACTGGTATCCACCGGCATCGGACACGGCATCGCCTTGCCTCACGCCCGCATGGATACGGGCCAGGAATTGGCCGTTGCTGTAGGTTGGTCATCGGAGGGGCTGGAATTCGACGCCATCGACGGACAGAAGGTCCACCTGATCATTCTCATCGTCTGGAATCCGGTCATTCCCGGCCTGTTCAACCATGTCTTTGCCGGGATCGCCAAGTTCCTGAGCGGCGAGAGCTACCGGGATAGGCTCTTCAATGCCGGTTCCGGGGAGGAGCTGTGCAAGATCCTCTCCGAGATCGAGCTGGAGCTCCCGGAACTGGAGGACCGCATCATCCACCGGGCGGGGCTGTTGTGGAAGCTGCAGGAGATCGAGCTCCAGAAGAAGAAAGCGTCCGCGAAGGACGCCAAAGAGCTCCAGGCCCAATCAGATCTCATCCGTTCCGAGCTTGACTCTTCCCTGGTGGATCGGTTCGACCGCTTCATGGAACGGTACGGATTTGCCGTAGCCGAAGTCCAGCAGGGTGTATGCATGGGCTGCTACATCAACGTGGCTACCGGCATGGGCTCAGCCATCGCGGGAAGCAACGACCTCTACGTGTGCGAGAACTGCGGCAAGTTCCTGGTCGGCTCTAAATCCGAATAGCCCCCATCCCTCCCTCAGTGTTTGACTCTGGACTCGTCTACCTCTATCCTAGGAGGAGTTGAGGAGGGGACAATGAGCGATCGCAAAGAAGAAAAAGAATCCGCGAAAAAACAGGACCCGCTCTCCGGCATGTCTGGCGGCCTGATCCTGATCCTCCTGGGGGTCCTGTTCCTCATGGCTCAGCAGGACTACATCAGCTGGAACAACTGGTGGGCTTATTTCCTGGTCGGCCTGGGAGCCATCTTTATCCTGGAATCTCTCATCAGGATCACTCGTGCCGAACCTTCCGGACGTTACACCGGTAAGCTGATCGGCGGCGCGGTCCTGCTGGTGATCGGGGCGGCCAATGCGTTCGGCATGGTGTCCTGGTGGCCGCTCATCCTGATCCTGGTGGGGGTGTTCCTTCTCTTTTCATCCTTCAAAAAACAGGATAGCTGATCCCACATACCGCCCGGAATCATTCTTCCATCTGTTTGCGGAGTTTCACCGGTTTCTTGGATTTTTCCCTCACCCTGAGGTTAAGGACCTCCACTCCCAGGGAAAAGGCCATGGCGAAGTAGATGTAGCCCTTGGGGATGTGGAGGGCGAGCCCCTCGCCCATGAGGGAAAATCCCACCAAAAGAAGGAAAGCCAGGGCCAGCATCTTGATGGTGGGATGGCTGTCCACGAAGTTCCCGATCATACGTGCCGAGAACATCATGACGACCACGGCGATTACGATGGCCAGGATCATGACCGGGATGTCATCTGCCAGCCCGACGGCGGTGATGACCGAATCCAGTGAAAACACGATGTCCAGCACCGCGATCTGGACCAGTATGGAGAGGAAGCTCCCGGCGAGTTTCTTCCGGTCGGATTCAGGCTCTCCCTCCAGGCTCTGATGGATCTCGTGTGTGCTCTTGGCCAGCAGGAAGAGCCCCCCGGCCAGAAGGATGATGTCTCGGCCGGAGATGGCATTCTTGAACACCGTGAAGACCGGAGTGGTGAGCGTCATGATCCAGGTTAGGGTGAGCAGCAGCAGGATTCGCATCACCATGGCCAGGGCCAGTCCGATGGTCCGGGCCTTGTTCCTGAGTTCCTTGGGGAGCCTGCCCACGAGGACAGAGATGAACACGATGTTGTCGATGCCCAGGACGATCTCCAGCGCTGTCAGCGTTGCCAGCGCGACCCAGGCCTGTGGTTGGGTTATCCATTCCATGTTAAACGCTCCGACCGTTACAGATCATTGAAAATGTATGTATGCCCTCGCTCAGCGGATGATCTCCGTGACCAGCGGCTGTGTCGAATAGAGCTTGTGCACAGGATAGGTCTGGGGGGACCTGCTCCACTGGGGGACGAGATACCTGTCAAAGAAGTTCCAGACCAGGAGGCCGTCGTCGCTCTCGGGTTCGAGCAGGTAGGCGGCCAGGCTCGCCAGCGGCTGGGCCGTCCGGATGACCAGGGTGCCTTTCCCGAATTCTCGGGGCTCGGTCTTGTATTCGCCCGTGACCGTATTCATGCGGTGTCCCTGATAGAGACGCTCGGCCCCCTTGAGCTCCGCAACCTGGAAGGATTCCACCTCCAGGCTCACCGGTTGGAGGAGCCTCTCGACCACGATCCCGTGCAGCTTCAGTTTGTCCAGGACTTCCGGCACCTGCAGCTCGATCAGGTAGGCCGCCGGATAGGCCACAGAGCGCTTGGGCTGGAAGTCGGCGTGATTGGGGATGGTATAGGTCTTTTTCCTGTCGGTCCGCTTCATCCTGGGGCGGCTCCCTTCGCGCTCCTCGATCTCCATTTCATAGCCCAGTATGATGACCGGGTCTTTCAGGGGTTTCACTTCGAATTCCACACCAAATGTATCCTGTTCCGTAGGGGCCATGCCCCGCCTGACCGCTGCTGTGTCGGCTTCCCGGATGAGCGCCTGGACCGCATCCCGGTTCTCATGGCAGTAATCCAGGATGGATTTCACATAGAAATAATTGCCCAGGACCCGAGTCTTGAACGGGGCATGGGCATAGTTTTCGATCAGGATCGACATGCGGTTGCGCAGGCCCACGTAGTTGGTGACAAAGCGCGGCTGGTGGCTGAAGGTCCGCCATCCGGACATGTCCCGGCCCATGAAGTTCCCGTAGGGGATCCCCAGGGTGTTGTATTTGTCTTTCAGGTGCTTCTGCAGGGCCGGCATCATGGTGTCCCGCATGTAGGTCAGGATGGCCGTGCTTCCGTTGGGGTTGAGCGGCCAGGAATATGTGACCGGCTCCTCATGGTAGGACCCGTTCGTGGTGTGGCAGTCCACCAGGATGACCGGGTCCCAGCGCAGCAGTACGTTCTGGATCAGGCCCTGGAGTTCGGGGCTCTCCGCTTTCATGCTGTCGCGGTTCAGGTCCAGGTTCTGCCCGTTGTACCGGACCCCCACGCCCTGCTCGGGCCCGCCCTGGTTCCGCCGGTTGTCGGGGCTGATCTTTTCATTGCCGTCGGCGTTGAAGATGGGGGAAAACAGGATGACGAGCTTGTCCAGATAGGGAGGATTTTCCTGCTGCAGGATATCACGGATGAGCATGAGCGAGGCCTCTTTGCCCTCGACCTCACCCGCGTGGATGTTGCCCTGGATGTAGACGACAGCTCTGCCGTCGCGGCCGATGTCCATCAGAGAGGACGGCGCCGGATCTCCGATGATGACCAGGGGGATTTCCCGGCCCTCCGGGCTCACACACATGGTCTCGACGCGGATCAGCGGGCTCTGGGCCTGCATCTCACGGATGAATTCCAAAACGTCGGCATAGCGGGATGTCGCCTGGAAATCTGTGGCTTCGGCCACGGTCAGAGGCGCTTTCTGCTGTGCGGCGATGGCGGGAACGAAGAGGAGCGATATAAACGCAACAACGAGTACTCCGATCATGCGGGTTTTTTTCATGGTTTTTTCCTTTCGACTTCTCCACGCGTAGGGGCGGAAAATTGAGTGTATAAAAAATGGCCCTCCCAGTCAATCAGATCCGCGGGATTCACATTCCTCCCGGAAGGGTCTACAATGAACAGAACGAGAGGATATCGATGGCCGGTGTGAGCAGGGAGAAGGAACGGGCCCTCCTGGCCCGGATGGAGAAGCTGGGCATCTCCGAGAATGACATCCTAGAGAAGTTCATACGCGCGAGCGGCAAGGGCGGCCAGCACGTCAACAAGGTCTCCACAGCCGTCTATCTTAAACATATCCCCACTGGCATCGAGGTCAAGTGCCAGCAGGAGCGCTCTCAGGCCCTCAACCGCTTCCTGGCGCGCCGCATCCTGGTCGAGAAGATCGAGGCTGTCGTCCTGAAAGAAAAGAGCGAAGAAGAACAGCGCATCGCCAAGATCCGCCGCCAGAAGAGGAAGCGCTCCAAGCGGGCCAAGGATAAGATGCTGGCGGATAAGAAGAAACAGTCCGTCAAAAAACAAGCCCGTGCCTTCAAGCCCGGCAGCGATGACCTGGCATAGGCGAGACGGACAGCTCTCGCTTGAAATACTGACCCGACGATGTAGAGCTGGCTCTATTCTGCCAACTCGATGAGTGTGTGCAGGAGCAGGTCCGTTCCCTTTTCCAGGTCTTCCCAGAGGATGTTTTCCTGTGCAGAGTGGCTGATTCCGTCTTCGCAGGGAATGAATATCATGGCGGAATCCGTGACCGAGGCCAGGATCTGGGCATCGTGGCCCGCGCCGCTGGGGAGAGTCATGGCGGGATACCCCAATCGCTCACTCGTCTGTTTGAGGAGCTGCAGCAGGCGCTCTGGCGCGAGGGCCGGTTCTGTCTCGTCCATGGTCCTCGCATTGAATGTCAGGCCCCGCGTGGCCGCGGTGTCCAGGGCCATGGTTGTCAGTGCCTTCTTCAGCTCCTTCAGGGTTTCTCCCGACGTGCTCCGGAAATCCATGGTAAACTCTGCGCGCTCCGGCACGATGCTGAAGGTCCCGGGGAAGAGCTGGGCCCGCCCGAAGGTGAGCATGCTCCCATAGTGCTGCGTGGCCACGAACTGCGTGCCCTTCAGGGCGAAGTCCGCCAGGCCGAGGAACGCGTCCTTCCGCAGCTCGAAGGGTGTTGTGCCGGCATGTCCCGCCTTGCCCGTGAAGCAGCACATCCAGTAGTTCTTCCCGGCGATCGCATTCACGATGCCGATGGCCTTTCCCTCGGTTTCGAGGACCTGGCCCTGTTCGATGTGGAGCTCCAGAAAGGCCTCGATCTCCGGCCGGTCGGCCGCGGCCTGGAGGATGCTTTCCAGGGAAAAATCCGTGTTCTCCAGGATGTCGTCCAGAGGTACACCGAACTGCGTCAGGTTCTTCTCCAGGGCCTCCCGGTTCAGCGTCCCCGTAAAGGCGCGCGAGCCAAGGAAATCCCCGACCAGGTTTCCCTCCTCATCCGTGAAGGCGGCCACTTCCAGGGGTTTGGACACGGGGATCTTTTCTTCCTTGATCCGGCGCAGACACTCCAGGGCGGACAGGACACCTGCCGGCCCGTCGAACTTGCCTCCGTTGATCACGGAATCGATGTGGGATCCCGCCATCACGGTCGGCCCCTCGCCCGGAATCCTCCCAAAGATGTTGCCGGCGCCGTCCTCCCGGAGCTCAAGCCTCGCGCTCTGGATCCGGTCCTTCAGCCATCCGCGTGCCTCGAGGTCGGCCTTGCTGAAGGAAGGACGGCTGACTCCGCCCTCGCTGGTGGCGCCGATCTCTCCCAGTTCGAGTATGTCCCCGCACAACCGTTCGATATCGATCTTGATGCCTGTTTCCATAGCAGTCCCCTGAAAATAGTGATGGTAACCCGGATGAATCAGGAAATGAGTGCGACCATCTCACGGACAGCGAAGTCGATCCCCACGATCGCGGACCGGGCCACGATGGAGAAGCCGATGCTGAACTCCTCGATCTCTTCGATCTCGACGATGGGCCCAATGTTGTGGTAATCGAGGCCGTGCCCCGCATGGACGAGGAGGCCGAGCTCATCCCCATGGCGGGCGGCCCGGATGACCTCTTCCAGGGCCTTGCTCAGGTCGGCTTCCGATTCCGCTTCGGCATAGGCGCCTGTGTTGATCTCTATCATGTCCACGCCCACCTTCCGGCACACGGAGATCTGTTCTGTCGAAGGATCCACGAAAATGGAAACCCGGATTCCCGCGTCCTGCAGTTCCCGGATGTGGGGGCCGAGGTGTTCCTGATGTGTGATCACGTCCAGGCCGCCCTCAGTGGTGAGTTCCTCAGGGCGTTCGGGCACAAGCGAGACCACCTGGGGCTTAATCGCCAGGGAGATCGCCTTCATCTCGTCTGTGGCGGCCATCTCGACGTTCAGCCGGGTTTTGATGGTGTCCCTCAGAAGCCTCAGGTCGCGTTCCTTGATGTGCCTCCGGTCGGTCCGGATGTGGCAGACGATCCCTTCTGCTCCGGCCTGCTCGGCCAGCAGTGCGGCCAGCACGGGATCGGGTTCGGAGCTGCGGCGGGCCTCCCGCAGTGTGGCGTAGTGGTCGACATTGACCGCAAGTTTCATATCATCCTCCTCATTCGCCCAGGTGCCTGACGATGGCCTCGGCTATGCTTTGCACGTATTTTTCGATCTCTTCCTGGTCCGGGCCCTCTACCATGATCCGGGCCACGGGTTCTGTCCCGGAATACCGCACGTTGAGGCGGCCGGAGTCTCCCAGCTCGCTGCTCACGCGATCCATGGCGCTGGCTATCTCGGGGAACTGTGAAAGCTCCTCTTTCCTGCTGACCCGCACGCTCTGGAGGACCTGCGGATATTCGCGATAGCCGGACACGAGCTCCGAGAGGGTGGTCCCGGAGTCCACCAGGGCTTCCAGCATTTTGATGCTGGTCAGCATCCCGTCCCCTGTCGGGCAGTCGTCCAGAAGTATGGTGTGGCCGGACTGCTCGCCGCCGAGGTTGCTCCCCAGCCGGAGCATGTCTTCCAGTACGTATTTGTCTCCCACTTGCGAGCGGTATAGGTCCAGCCCCCTGGCCTTGAGCGCCACCTCAAGCCCCATGTTGCTCATGATGGTCGCGACCACTGTGTTGTGGCTTAGCCTCCCAACTCCCTGCATGTGCTCGGACAGGACGTAGAGGGTGTGGTCTCCGTTGAGGATGCGCCCCGTCTCGTCCACCCACAGCGCCCGGTCGGCATCCCCGTCGTAGGCGATGCCCATGTCGGCGCCGGATTCCTTGACTGTTTGTGCGAGGACCTCAGGATACAGGGAGCCGCAGTCCAGGTTGATGTTGCAGCCGTCGGGCGTGCAGCCCAGGGCCTGGACCTCGAATCCCAAATCCCTCAGGATATCTGCGGCGAAGGCAGAACTGGCCCCGTTGGAGCAGTCCACCACCACCTTGAGGCGCCGGGCTCCGTCCTTTGGTGTGAAGCGGCTCTTGAGAAAATCGCAGTACACATTCCTGAAGGAGGCCGCAGGCTCGATACTGAGTTCGGCAGGTTCTACATCACCCTGAGCATCATGGATGGCCTTTTCCAGGATCGATTCCCATTCCCCACTGATCTTCATTCCCTGGGAGTTGAAGATCTTGATCCCGTTGTCCTGGAAGGGATTGTGGGAAGCGGAGATAACAAGCCCGGCCGATATCGAATAGTCCATGGTTAGATAGGATATGGCCGACGTGGGGATAATCCCGGCAGAGATGGGCTCGCCACCTTCGTCCCGGATGCCCTGGAACAGGGCCTTTTCCAGCCACACGCCCGATTCCCGCGTGTCTCTGCCGATCAGGACCTGGGGAGTGAAGCCATTAGCCTTGAGCAGACGGACCAGCGCCCCGCCCAGTGCATATACGGAGCCATAGTCCAGAGGGAACTCGCCAGCTGCGGCGCGCATCCCATCGGTCCCAAAGAGTTTTGTCATGGAGGGAAGATCCGCCTTCGCTATTTCTTTTTTACAGGAGCGCCGTCTTTTTTCTCGGGTGGTTCCGTCCCCTCTTCGGCCTCCTTTTTTTCGATGATCAAGCGTACCAGAACTTTTGTCTCGGAGTCAACCAACTGGAGTGCCGGATCGGGTAGGATCGTATCCGCCGGGAACTCCACCGACTCGGTGATCAAGGAAAGGTCGATCAGCGTGGTCTTGGCCTTGAGGTCTTCCCTGATCTTGCTCTCCGGTCCGTAGATCGTGATCTCCGGGGGGATGCATTCGATGCTGACCAGGTTATATCCGTCCGGGAGCTCTCCGTGGGCGTCGGCCTCCACCGGGACGGTCATCTCTACGCGGCGCTCGAACTTAAGTGTCACCATACTGGGAGACAGTTCCTTGAGTTCCGCGCCGGCCGGGAGGCTGACCATGTTGCGGTTGAGGGCGAACTGCGTCTGAACCACGGTGGCATTGGTCAGGTCCAGGGCCACGTGCACGTTCAGGTCGGTGATATCCGGCAGCTGCCGGACCGAGGCGCGCACGGTGACGTTCACGAAATCCGGAGGCGGTTCCACCAGCAGCAGCTGCTGGGGCCGGTTGTGGATCTCGAGGCGAACGGTCAGGATCTTCTCGGACTGATTCTTCTCCTGCCCGATGAGTGCCAGCCACAGGATCATGGCCAGGATGAGGGAGGCGAGCTTCAGCCCCCAGTTTTTCGTGAACAGTCTTTTCCAGTTGCTCGGCATTTTATCCCAGGTGTGCCTGCAGGCATTTCTTGAGCTGTTCCTTGTCCAGCCCCCGCTCGAGGTTGCCCTCGACGGCCAGGCTGATGGTCCCGGTCTCCTCGGACACGATGATCACGACGGCATCCGTTTCCTGCGAGAGCCCCAGAGCGGCGAGATGGCGCGTACGCGTCTGGAAGTGCTCGCCAAGAGTGTGTTGGGCCGGCAGGGGCAGGAGGCAGCCCGCGGCCAAGATCTTGTTCTCCTGCAGGATGACCGCGCCGTCATGCAGGGGCGAATTGGGGAAAAAGAGGCTGACCAGCAGGTCTTTGGTCAGGACTGCATCGATGGGAGTCCCCCGGTTCGCATAGCTCTTGAGAGAGACTTCCTTCTCGAAGGCGATCAAGGCACCGATCTTGTGTGCAGCCAGATAGTCGATGGCCTGGTGAAGGTCCTCGAATTGTTCTGCCGTTGTCTTGATCGAGAAGCGCCGGCGAAAGTAGGACTGAGAGCCCAGGGCTGTGAGGAACCGGCGTATCTCGCCCTGGAACAGGATGATCACCGCAATGATGAAAAAGTTGGCGAAACCCCGGATGATCTGGTGCGACACATAGAGCTTGCCGATGTCTGTGATCACGAACAGGAGCAGGACGATTCCGAGGCCGATGGCCATCTGATAGGCCTTGGTATCCTTGATCAGCCGGAAGAAAGAGTAGAGGATGAAGGATACCAACAGGATGTCAAAAAAGTCCCCCAGTGTGATCCCCTTTAGGGAGTTGATGACATCCGCTATGGTATTATTCAACATCGTATACCCGGTCCGTTCCCCCCGATCCTACAGAACCACAGTACCCTATATTGTACATGATTTCCTCGGCCACTGCCACGGCTTTTTTTACGGCGGCGACATCATGCACCCGGAGGATATGTGCCCCATGCAGCATACTGATCAGGGCTGCCGCGATCGTGCCTTCCAGCCGTTCCTCTGCAGGGGCATCGTCCAGGATGCGTCCGAGGAAGGATTTTCGCGAAACGCCGACCAGCAGGGGATGTCCCAATCTGCCCAGATAACCGAGGTGTTTGAGGAGGCAGAGGTTGTCCTGATGGCGCTTGCCAAAGCCGATCCCTGGATCGAGGATGAGGTTTTCGCGTTTCACTCCATGACCGATAGCCGCGGCGATCCTTGCCTCGAAGAAAGCGCCGATCTCGGGAAGCAGGTCGTCGTAGTGTGGATCGACCTGCATTGTCCCTGGGGTTCCCAGCATGTGCATGAGGATGAGCGGTGTGCCCCGCTCGGCGGCCAGGGACAGGATGCGTTCATCGAAGCGGCCCGCGCTGATGTCGTTGATGATGTCGGCCCCGGCCTCCAGTGCCGCTTCGGCAACTTCGGCCTTGGTCGTGTCGACGGAGATCAGGACATCCGTGCTTTCCCGGATCTCGGCGATAACAGGCAGGATCCGTCTTTTTTCTTCCTCAGCGGGGACGGCATCGGAACCGGGGCGCGTGCTCTCCCCGCCGATGTCGAGGATATCGGCCCCCTCATCGACGAGCCTCTGCCCCTGTTTTATGGCCTGGTCAGTGTCGAAAAAGAGTCCGCCGTCTGAGAAGGAATCTGGAGTGATGTTGAGCACGCCCATGATCCAGGTCCGACGGCCCAGGACATAATCCTGTCCTCGTGCCTGGATCGTGTACTCTCGTCTCACTGTGTTTCTGGTGTGCTCCCTTTAACTATCTGGGATTTCTGGTTTTTCGTTATTTATCTCGGGCTTCTCAGTAGCCTCGGAGGGCTCTACGGGCTCGGCTTTGGGCTTTGTTTCAGATTTGGCTGCTGGTTTTTTGGCCTTGGGTTTGGCCTTTTTCGCGGCCTTCGGTTTTGTGGTTTTGGCCGGCTTCTTGTTTTTTTTGGGCAGGTCTATTCCGTTGATCAGGCTCTCGATCTCATCGGAGTTCAAGACCTCCTTGTCGAGCAGGGCGTCCGCCATTTTTACCAGGATTTCGCGATGTTTGTCGATGATGGACTGCGCACGTTCGTAGTTGCGGTTGATGATATTCTTGACTTCTTCGTCGATCTGCTCGGCGGTCTGCTCGCTGTAGTTCTTCTGGGTTGTGAGTTCCCTGCCCAGAAACACCATTTCGTCCCGCTCCCCATAGGAAATAGGTCCCAGGTCGGACATCCCGTACACGCACACCATCTTGTGGGCGATCGCCGATGCCTTTTCGAAGTCGTTGGCCGCCCCCGTGGTGGTTTTATTAAGGAAAGTCTGTTCCGCAATCCGCCCGGCCATGTAAACGGAAAGCTGGGCATCGAGGAAGGTCTTGGAGTAGGTGTAGCGGTCGTCCAGGGGAAGCTGCTGTGTGAGCCCCAGCGCCATGCCTCTGGGAATGATGCTCACCTTATGGATGGGATCGGCCTCAGGGATCAGGGCGGCGACCAGGGCGTGGCCCGCCTCGTGGTAGGCCGTGCTCTCCTTCTCTTCCTCACTGATGATCATGCTCTTGCGCTCGACGCCCATGAGCACCTTGTCCTTGGCCATCTCTAAGTCACGCATGGTGACCTCTTCCTGGTCCTCTCGTGCGGCCAGGAGCGCGGCTTCGTTGACCATGTTTTCCAGGTCGGCACCCGAAAAACCGGGGGTGGAGCGGGCCAGGATCTTGAGCTCGACATCCTTGCTGAGCGGGATCTGTTTGACGTGCACGCGCAGGATATCCTCGCGGCCCTTGACGTCCGGCATGTTGACCACGATGCGGCGGTCGAAACGACCAGGCCGCAGCAGGGCGGTGTCCAGGATGTCAGGCCGGTTAGTGGCGGCGATCAGGATGACGCCTTCGTTGGAGTCGAATCCGTCCATCTCCACCAGGAGCTGGTTCAAGGTTTGTTCGCGCTCGTCGTGTCCGCCTCCCAGACCGGCCCCGCGGTGGCGGCCGACGGCGTCGATCTCGTCGATGAAGATCAGGCAGGGCGCCTGTTTCTTCCCTTGTTCGAAGAGGTCGCGCACACGAGAAGCGCCCACACCCACGAACATCTCGACAAAATCGGAGCCGCTGATCGAGAAGAACGAAACGTTGGCTTCTCCGGCTACGGCCCGGGCCAGCAGGGTTTTACCCGTGCCCGGCGCCCCGACCAGGAGCACGCCCTTGGGGATGCGGCCCCCGAGCTTCTGGAACTTCTTGGGTTCGCGCAGAAACTCGATGATCTCGGAGAGTTCTTCCTTGGCCTCGACCACGCCGGCGACATCCTTGAAGGTCACCTTCTTCTGGAGGCCCGAAAAAAGCTTGGCCCGGCTCTTCCCGAAGGACATGGCCTTGTTGCCGCCCGCCTGCATCTGCCGCATGAAGAATACCCAGAACAGGATGAGCAGGAGGATGGGGAACGCGGTGAAGAGGTATGAGTACCAGGGATTCTTACTAGTGTCTTTCACATCGATCTGGACGTTGTGCTCGCGCAGGACCTGGACCAGGTCTTTGTACTGCTCGGGGACCACGGTCTTGAAGGCGGTCCCGGTCGCATAGGTCCCCTCGACTTGGTTGCCTTCGATGGTGACTTCGCCGATCTGGTCTTCTTCCACGTCCTCTAGGAACTGGCTGAAATTTACTTCCTCGCTCACAGCTCCGGGATTCTGGAACACACTAAAGAGTAGGATGATCAGGATGCCTGCGGCGATCCAGAACAGGATGTTTTTGTATGTCTTATTCTGCTTTCTTGGTCTGTCCATTCTTTATACCTTTACGCCTGATATCTTAGCACATATACGATTTCGTGTATATTGCCGACGGGCATTTTGTGCACTTTCTTGTCGATATTCATGCCTTGAGAGCCATGCTCCTTCGGGAGTCTTTGTGCATGTCCTTGCTTGCCACCGCAGCGCCCGGGCAAGAAGTTTATCTTGTCATTACGAGCTGCGGAGCAGCAAAGCAATCTCATCGCCTCCATTCGGGACAATATCTTTACCGCAATATGTCTCCAAATATTCACTCGACTCTTATCTTACGCTTCCCAGGACCTAAAGGTTGCCCCTCAATCTCGACTTGACTGCATCCCTAAGTTTTAGTACGATATACAAGCCCTTAGGTGGGGCTGTAGTTCAGTTGGGAGAACGCTTGACTGGCAGTCAAGAGGTCGTGGGTTCAAGTCCCATCAGCTCCACCAACTTCCCCCCTATAGAACCAAGTTTTCCTTTAAGCACTGACCTGAATGCCTTACACCGTTCCAGCATTTGAGTTATAATTGTGCTGGAAAAAAGGAGCGCGCCATGGACTGGTCGGACCTCTGGTTTCCTTATCTCGTCACCCACACCATCACGATCTCACTTATTGTTATCTGCTTAAAACGGCCCAGAATTGGAAAGATCGCTTGGGGGGTTATCTTTCTCTTGGCAGGGGTATTCAATCTGATCTATGGGAATTTAAGACCGGAGGCCTATGTGGGCTACGGTGAGAATGCGGTGGGCCTTTATAAGAATTTCATCTTTGGAGCGTTCAGATCACACACGGAGTTGTTCATCTCCCTGATCGCACTGGGCCAGATATTAGTCGGAGTCCTTCTGTTCATGCGGGGAAAGCTTTTTCTCTTGGGAATACTGGGTGGCATCCTCTTCCTGGCGGCCATCAGCCCTCTGGGTGTTGGCTCGGCGTTTCCATCGACTGTATTGATGGCGCTCTGTCTTCTTATTCTCTATTTGAAACTTAAGAAAGTGTAGTTGGCCTATTTAGGATGCAGTTAAGCGACCGGATTCGAGCCAGCGGTTCTGATCACCGCGAAAGGAGATCGCATGTCGAATATATTTAGAGACTTCCTATATGAAGTTAACCCCATAAGATTTAAGGAACCTTTAGCAGAAACGCTGGGCGCCTTCAGGGAAAAAGATGCGGTTCTTGAATACACCTTTATCGAAACCGTAAAAATGGCCGGGCATGCCTGCCCTACCGTTGCGGGCGCATATATGAGCTGTCAGGAAGCACTCAATGTTTTATATCAAGATGAAATTCCCATAAGGGGCAATATTGCCGTGACGGTTTTCGGAGATCCGGATGAGGGCGTATACGGTGTCATAGGGCAGGTGTTCAGTTTCCTAACCGGAGCTGCTTCCACATCGGGTTTTAAGGGCCTGGCACAGAATTATGTTCGCAGGGATTTGCTTCAATTCAGTTCGGAAGAGATCGACTCTGAATCCATGTGTTTTGAGTTTAAACGCTTGGATAACGAAGCCCGAGTCCTGGTCAAGTTTTATCCAAAAAGAATTCCCTACCCAACAGATAATGCGATAAGGCTGAATGAACTCATGAAGAAGGTTCTCTGGGATGAAGCGAGCGATGCTGAGAGGAAAGAACTGCAGGATCTGTTTATAGGGAAAGTTCGGGCGATGCTCGTGGAAAGAAAAGAAATGCAGAACTGGTTGGTGTTGGAAGGAGCAAAAGAAACATGAGAAGTCTGAGACGGGAAGAGAAGGCGATAGAGACCAAGGATGAGATGGTCACGATCCTGGAGAACGCCAAGTATGTCACCATTGCCATGTGCCTGGATAGTGAGCCGTATCTGGCGACCCTAAGCCACGGATATGATCGAGAACGTAACTGCCTCTTCTTCCACTGTGCCCAGGAAGGGAAGAAAGTCGACATACTAAAGCAGAATAAAGTGGTATGGGGGCAGGCGCTCCTTGACAAGGGTTATGTTCAGGGGGCTTGCGATCATCTGTATGCGACGACCCAGTTCATGGGGAAGGTCACATTTGTGGAGGAGATGGCGGAAAAACGGCACGCCCTCGAGGTCATGATCGAAGGCCTGGAGGGTGAGCCAGACAAGGTCAAGGCCGCGCAGATCACGGACGAATCGGTCAGAAGGGTACGGATCGGGAGAATAGATATCACCTACATGAGCGGGAAGAAGGCAGAAGAGGTCATCATCTCTCTCTGAGCGAGGTGGTTATTTGGAGCTGGCGGCGCCGACATACTTGCCGACCAGCATAGCGATGATGACCGCCACATAGATTTGCCCGGCCTTTGTATTAAAGCAGTCCTCTTTTTCACACCTCTAATTTGTGCAATAGGACAAGATGATGGGCGTGCAGTCCCTTTAAGACCGCTTTTTCACTAATGCAATCAAGGCCCGCTTTATGTATGTCTTCTAAGAATTCCGAATGGATTACCATATCTATTGTGGTTTGCGAAGGCTTGATCCACCGTCTTAAACGGCGCTGAGCCATATGTAGGGCATTCCGGCGATAATATGACAGAATGACAAAGCGTTGGGACAGCCTTGCGAACTCCTTTAGAGCGGCTTCTCTTTCGCTACGCTCGTGGAGGTGTTGAAAGAGGCGGATGCTGACGACGCCCGCAAAGGCCTCTGCTTTGAAAGGCATCCCTCCGACTGCATCTCCGACCACGCCCCACAACCTGTTAGGAGAGAGTGGATGCTGGTTCTGCATATGCCGTACCATGGACAAGGACTGATCGCAGCCAATGATACTCGAACTAAACTCGAGCAGTAGAGGTGAAAAACGTCCGTACCCGCAGGGGATATCCAGGATCAGGCCTGGACCGCCTGCTGCTCTTTTCAAATAACTGCGAAGGATGGCCTCTTCCCTCCTATGGACATATTTTTGGTCCGCCTTTCTGTAGCGGGTCTTAGCATACTTTTTGACCCCTTCCTTCGTGAAGTCATCCTGCATGCCGATTCTCCTCCCACTTTGGCTGAGTCTTTGAACCACAGTGATATGCATCCCTCATGATCTTCACTGTATCCGCAGCTTGCGCACGATGTCTCGGATCCGCAGCTTGGACTTGAATGTCATGTAACCTGAAAACAGCGATTTGATACTCCGATACCACAACCAGGGCCCTAGAGATAGGGGATGGGGTTCGAGATAGGCCGTCAAAAACATTCTCTGATATTTGCCCGGGACACCCAGCCGGATGAGGTTCTTTATCCCCCGTATATGTCCCACATTCTTTTTTATGCGTATGCGGTTGGTGTCGAGTAGAACAAAATGATACTTGAGTGGACCTTCCTCTTGGACCAACACGTTGCCGTCCGACAGATCACGGTGCAGGATGCCCTGACCGTGACATCCCCTTACAAAAGCCCCCAACTGCGTGATCAGAGATTCCAGTGATTCTTCCTGATTGGAGTGAAAAAGACTCCTGAGTTCGGGGGCTTCTGCTACAGACAGAGCAAAAAACAGAGCATGATCGAGGAAAAGCCCGCTCCTGTTCTCCAGGTAGGCTATGGGAAGGGCGGTGTCCACTCCGGCCTCCACCAGGGACCAGCTTCCTCTCCAGGCTTTTTCGGCCTTGGATCTGATCAGAGCGCTCTTAAGCTTGTCGATCCCACGGGGTCGAAATTCTTTGAGAATGTAGGGGATCAGCACGCCCTCCGGATCGGGCAGGCGAATCTCTCCGATCCGATTGCGGGAACTCGCCAGGATCCGAACTCCAGGCATATCCAGGAGATTGTCTCCCTGGAAGAGGATATCCTGCAAAGATGCGCTGTTGAAGCGGGGATGGACACGGCCTGAATAGCCGGCGCTCGAAATCTCGGTACCCCTGTCCCTTTTTTCACCGCAGAAACGACCCCGGCCTCCCATTTTCAGGTACAATAGCACCCCTTATTAGAGCTGTCAAACCAGCTCTACCATGCCACCTAATGCTGGGAAAGGCCCTGAACGAATGGGTTTGCTAGTTTCGCCTCGTCCATACAGTTTGAGGAAGATTGAATAGATCAGTTTCTTTCCTATTGAAAAAATATGTGCCTTCCCTATATGATGAGGACACTTTTATAGATTCAAGGGAGAACACGGTCATCGGCCCCAACAAAACTGGAACCATCTTTGGACTTGTGCTGTTGTCCATTGTGATACTCTGCGGTCCAGTCTTTTCCCAAGAGAAAGAGCCTCGCACCTATAGACTGAACACTCAGTTCCTGAAAGACTTCGGGAACGACTTTGTATCCGTCTGGACGGGGCCCCTGGAATGGGATGGCCGGGATTGGACAAAGTTTGCGGTAGCTTTGGGGATTACGGGGCTGATCTATTCGGTCGATGACGGCATCCAAGAATGGTCACAGAGCAACAGGAACACATCCGGAGACGATTTCTGGAATGCTTTCTCCAGATTCGGGGAGCCGCTGATACTGATGGGTGTTTCTGGGGGTTTTTACTTGGCCGGAGAGATCGTCGGGAGTACGGGCATGCGCAAGACCGCCCTCCTGAGCATCGAGAGCCTGCTCATCTCCTCCACCGTATTGTACGCCCTGAAATGGACCGTGGGCCGAGCGAGGCCCTACACTGAGGAAGGCAAGCATTCGTTCCGGCCGTTCAGCACGAGCTCCGACTATCACTCCTTCCCCTCGGGCCACACAACCGCGGCTTTTTCCGTGGCTTCGGTGATCGCGCATCATAACGACAGCCTGCTCGTGGACGTCATCTCTTATTCCGCGGCGACCCTGGTCGCGCTTGCACGGCCGTTTCAGGATAAACACTGGCCTTCAGATGTCTTCTTTGGGGCTGCGCTGGGGTATTATGTGGGGCAGAAGATCTGCGCCTGCCACTCCGGACTGGCGACCAAGAACATAGACGTCGGGCTCCACATAACTCCCTATCAGCAGAGCTTGTCGCTCTCATTTTCTTTCTGATTCGCCCCTTTTATTTCTATTTTATCCAGCGACGAATGATTAGTGAGCTCTAAGTTTGTATGCTTGTGCGCAAACGACACTATTGACCAAGACGTTTCGCATCCTAGCCAAAATCAAGAAGAACGAAACCGCCGTCCAGATAACCTTTAAATTTTGATCGTTGCCCCCTGCACAACTCCTCGGGGGTATGCCTGGCCGGGGCGCTACATGTGGGGGAAAATATTCTCATAATATCAATATTTAATATTGACTTGCCCAATTTCATGTGCTATCTGTAGCGAAAGGGTGTATGCTGAGGAATAGAAGTTAAACGGAGCGCCAAGGACTTCTCTCACAGAATCGAATCCAGCCAATGGGGAAAAAGGAATTGCCCTGAGAGGCAGCTCTAAACTGGATTTGATTCATTGCGGTCCCTGCATGGGGGGGAATGCTAAAAAAAATTACTTTTCTGATTGCTGTTATTATCCTTGTCTCGTATTCGTACCCTCAGGCCCTTAAGGTCGAGGGCACACTCAGTTACTATGCGGTTACGGATTCACTCTTCAAAGACCTCTATGGCTCGGGAGACCTGATGTTCGGTTTCAACCTGGCCTACGATGTCCTGCCAGCTCTCGAACTCAGGGGAGAGATAAGCTATTTTTCGGATCAGGGTACCATGACCCTCACCGAGGAAACGATCAAGCTGACGATCGTTCCGCTGAGCCTGGGATTGAGGTACAAGGCATTCAATTTCAGCAATTTTGCCCTCTACCTCGGGGCCGGGCTGGGTTCGTATCAATACAAGGAACGAGCCAGGATCGGCGACACCTCAGGATCCGCTCTGGGAATGCATGTCGAGGGAGGGTTGAATATATTCTTGAGCCGGAAGGTGCATTTTGACGTATTCGTCCGTTACGTCAAGGCCACGGCCGAGCCGTATGATGAAAAGATCGAGCTGGGCGGCCTGAATACGGGGATAGGGATAGCTTATGTGTTTTAGGCGATCGGTGATGCTGCCAGCATCTGGGTAGAGCGCATGAAAGCACGGTATCGTCTGCTTCTAATTTGCGGTCTTCTGGTGGCATCTGCCCTGCTGTGGATCAAGACTGCTGCTTCCCCCGGTTCTTCGACCGGCGTTTGGTGGGATCTCGACTGGCACTATCGCATCCGGATCGATGTCGCCAGCGGAAGCCTCCCCAGGGACGACGAAGCGATCGCGTTCGCTGTCGACCTGCAGTCCCAACTGTCTGTGTGGGATGTGCCGGGAACTCTGGATGCAGATTCTGTCTGTGTCGTCGACCAGACAGGGCCATGTAGAGAAGTCCTCTCCCAGTATGAGCCAGCCTCGAATGAGGTGATCTGGCTCTCCGGCGTCATGTCCAGAGACTCTATTAAAACGTTTTACATTTACTTTGATGCCCTTGAAAACGGCAGCAAGCGCCCGCCCAGCTACTACGAGGATCGGCAGGATGGGGGAGTCAAGCTCCGGCCCACCGGGGATCACCTGGTGGTGGTTTATAAGATCGGGGGAATAGAACATGAGGTTGCCAGCATCAACCGGGCCCAAGGACGTATCGACTATTTGAAGCCTCCCCTGGGTCAAACTCTCATAGATACGGAAGGCTCCGGGATCAATTTCGAGGCATGGGATACTGCCCCTGCTGGCGGTCCGGCTCCTGCCCACCCAGAGATAAGCCCGGAGGGATTTTCGTTATCCGGAGGCCCTGTACGCTCCCTCATCGCGATTCTTGATTCACCTGAGAATCCCCTCTCCGAAACGGTTCCTCTCGAGAGGACATATACTTTTTACTACACACCGAATGGCCATGACGTGCGCATAAGGCTGGACACCCAAGCCGGGACCGAATCGGGATCTCATCCGGTCTCGGCACTTGGGGAACTACAGGCCTCCGTAGAATTACGTGGGGCCTATGCCCCAGGCTTCGACACCGTGTTTTGGGCCGCAGCGGAAGATGCCGCGGCCCTCTACACGACGTCTGTCCAGGGATTGGGCATCGATCAGCAGCACGTGTCTCCGCATTCATTGTCTGATAATTATTGGGGAGCGTATGGGGAGAAGGGCGGGATCTCCGTGATCCATTCGGATCCGGAATGGCATGCCTGGAAATGGGAAAAGTCCGGGAAAGAAGGCCATTTTGTCTTGAGGGCAACCTGTTCCCCGGGGCTCGATTGCTCGGGCCAGGGTATCCAAGAATGGTCGGTCTGGCTCTATGGTTCGGCGGAGGACGACTGGCTACCGGCCCGTGATTTCGGCAACTGCATTCAGGCACCTGCAGCCGTTAAAGCGCATCTTGTTGAGAACCTGATGATCCCCGAAGACCTTGCTGAGACAGGGGAGCCGGACATGCCGCTCCGCATCCGTTCGGCTCCAATTAACGGCATCGAGGATGATCATATCCCTATCGATAGAATAAATGGCCAGCTCAGAGTCGCCTGGTTCAGCCCCTCCTGGTCCTATCGAAAGAGCCATTCGCTGAGCGGTTCCACAGCAGGTCTTTTGACGAACTATGCTGTCCGGTTCGTTGTACACTACGGCAGCGGCACCGACAGCGGGGAAGATGTGTACCTGGATGGCAACTGCCGTGCCGATTTCGGGGATGTCCGCTTCACGAATGTGGATGCCTCTGTTTTGTTCGACTATTGGATCGAAGAGAAGACCGATGGCGCGGATGCTGTATTCTGGGTCGAGATCGACAGCCTCCCCGCGAGCCCTGGCTTTTCGAATGTCTATCTCTACTACGGCAATGCTTCGGCAGTCAGTTCCTCGAACGGCAAGGCCACGTTCGATTGGTTCGATGATTTCAGCTTCGATTCCTCGACAGACTATGAGATCGGCCGGCACACCACGGTCTGGCATGGACCCAGTGTTTACAATCCCTACTATGATCCCGTGAACCAGAGGGTTGCCTATGATACGGGAGATAATTTTACCGGGGGGTGGAAGGTCCGAAGCCCCAATCTGCTGATCCAGAATTTTGCCGCCAAGGTCACATTCGGGGTGACGGGTTCCTATCCCATAAACACCACCAACGGGATCTTGGGGAGGTGGACAGGGGATTCGGCCTATTATGGCTTTTATGTGGCAGGGGGGAACTACACGGCCCCCGCTCTGGTGAGGGATGCCCGCACGACGGTCATCGCCGCTCCTGGTGGGAACTCCTATCATCCCTTTGGGGGGATCCCCCACACGTCGGAGCTCCGCGTCTATGGCAGCAGCCTGGAAGGGATCTATAACCAGGGAGAAGCGGATGAGGTCGTCCTGGCTGCCACCGATTCCTCTCATGCTGGGGCCGGTCAAGTCGAGGTTATTATCGCTCAGGCGGCCGGATGGTTCGATGTTTTCTTTGTCCGGAAATATGTCATCCCAGAACCCTCCCATGGCTCCTGGGGGAGCGAGGAAGGCGCCCCCAGTTACTTGAGGGTCACTGGCAGCGCTACGATGGATGCCGGTGCCAGCAATGAACTCACCATAACGGCCTACGACCAGTTCGACACCGTGGCCACGAGCTACAGCGGTCCGAAGAGCTTTAATTTTTCGGGGCCAGGTATCGCACCGGATGGGACGGCCCCTACCGTCGAGGGAATAGACGGCGGGTCGGCGGTTGCAGTGAACTTCACCAATGGAGAGAGCGATGTCGCAGCGGCCACCCTGATCGCATATCTGGCCGAGACTACGACCGTCGATGTTTCTGACGGCACCATCGACTCCAACGGCAGCCCTACGTATGATCTGGATCTCCTGGTCTCTCCCGGAGTGCTAGATAATCTCGTCTTCGGCCAACAACCGACCGACACCTCGGCGGCCATGGCCATTGCCCCGCCTGTTATAGTGGAGGTCCAGGATCAATGGAATAATATCTGCACTTCCGATAATTCCACAAGTGTGTCTTTGGCCATAGACAATAACCCGGGAGGGGGAACTTTGTCCGGCACGTATTTGAGGACAGCCCTGAGTGGAATCGCCGCATTCGATGACCTGAGTATCAACTTGGTCGGGATAGGATACACGCTGCAGGCCACCTCTCCCGGCCTCATGAGCGTCACCTCTCTCCCGTTTAGTGTGTCGGCCGGGGCCGCAGTGGGGATCGTCATCGAGGATGCATCCGACGGTTCGGGAGCCGAGGTCGACACGCGGTCTTTGTCCACCGGCCAGAGGTTCACGGCCTATGCCATCTCTCGCGATGCTCCCGGCAACTACGTGGATAATGTCGCGGTCAGCTGGAGCCTGGTCGATATTACGGGCGGGATCGTGGTGGGCGACCTGAGGGAAGCACCGGACTACAGGAGTGCGACCTTCACGGCCAACGCCGGCGGTACGGCCAGGATCTTCATTAGACAAGCGACATTGGGGACCGATACTTCGGGACTGATCACCGTGAGAAATCGGCCACCCGTGGCAGTGGCCGGGGAGGACAGATCCATCATCCTGGGCGAGACAGTGTACCTCGATGGATCGGCCTCATATGACCCGGACGGCGATCCCCTGACATATCGGTGGTCTTTTCTCAGTCGTCCCCCCGAATCCAATGCGGAGATCGATGATAGTGAATCAGCGCTCTGCAGTTTTTTCCCCGAGCACTGGGGAGAATACATGCTGCAGCTGATCGTGAATGACGGGAGAGAGGACAGTGCGCCCGATGAGGTCCGGGTGTATGTGCAAGCCCCTCCTGTGGCTCTTTTCGAATGTACGCCGATTTCGGGCCTCATCCCACTCGAGGTGAGCTTCGATGCCTCCGCTTCCTATGATCCCGATGGTCGGATCGTTTCCTATGCCTGGGATTGCGGCGATGGCACTGCCGGCCAGGGTGTTAATCACAAGCATACCTATACAACTAAGGGGGAGTATACAGTAGTATTGACCGTGGTGGATAATCACGGCCTCAAAGACACTGAGGCAATGTCGATTTTGGCCAGGACCCTCCACCCTCCCGTCAACGTCAGCCTGAAGAGAGAGATTAACCGCAGCCTCTTCAAGCAAGAGGCGTTCCACACGATCAACTGGGCGCCCCATCCGGGCAATAGCGGGCTGAACGTCGTGGCATATCGCGTGTATCGGAAAGAAGCCTCTGCCGGGGATGATCGCTTCCAGATGATCAAAGCCCTCTCAGGGAGTACGCTTTCCTATGTGGACGGCTTCCTAGATGTCGATAAGAAGTATGTCTATGTGGTCACTTCTGTCGAACAAAGCGGTGCTGAAAGCCAGCGATCTTCTCCTGTCGGCAACTGAGTGACCTGGTCGTGCTGCGTGTCTCCGGTGTCAAGGAGCTGGAGGTCGATGTCTTTGATGCGGAGGGCCGGTGATGCGAGCGGGTAACGGCAACATTGGCCGTGAGGCTTGGATCATTTGTGTGAAAGCGGGGGTGTGACATGAAAAGTTGTGGATGGTTCGTCTGGATCCTGGTCTTGTTTTCGATTCCGGCACTGGCTCAGGAACTCATTGAAAACCCGGCTAAGCCGAAGAACCCCGATGTCGGGCGGATCCTGGAGATACGGGAGGAGCTGAGGATCACGGACGAGGGGGGAGATATCTTTTTCGAGTATCCCCACAATGTGAAAGTCGCCCCCGACGGCTCGATCTTCCTGGCGGACCGCGACCTGATGCTGCGTTTCGACAAAGACGGTAATTTCCTCCATAACTTCTTCAAGAAGGGGCAGGGTCCAGGAGAGATGATCTACCTGCGGGACTATTCTTTCCATGACGGCAAGCTTTTTGTCATCGGCTCCAATCCCGATAAATTCCTTGTCTATGATTTCGGTGGGGAACTCCTCGATGAGGTGGTCCTGCACGATGCGCCCATCTTCATGGACTTCAAGTTCATGACGGGCGGTAGGCTCTATTTCATCAAGAACGAGCCGCCGGAACAGGCCGACAAGCCAGGCGTCTTCGATGCCCCGCATGTCTTGGTGTCCATGGACCAGTCTGGTGAGGGCCTGGAGGAACATCTGTCCCTGCCCTACCAGTTCTTCATCTCGGGGGGAGCCATGTCCGGGATGGGACGCCTGACTGGTGCGTTTTTGCAGGATCGACTCTGGGTTCTGACCAATACGGAAGAATATCTGGTCAAGCTCTATGACATCGAATCACAAGAGGTTGTCCGGAGATTCAAACGCCCGTACAAGCGCGTTAAGCCCCCTAAAGACCACAGATGGGGAGGCATCTACGACCGGGAGGGAAATAGGATGGGCCCGCCGCCACCGGATTTCCTGAACGACATAAGCGCCCTGTATGTTGTCGATGACGCGATCTGGGTGCGGACCTCAACCCGGGACGAGGAAAAGGGCTACCTCATTGACGTCTTCGACCTGGAGGGCGTTTATGTGGATTCCTTCTACCTGAACACGAGCGGGAGGATCGTCGGCACTCACGGAGACAGGATCTTCATCCAGGAGTCTGACGAGGACGAACTCCTCAGCATCGTGAAATACAGAGTCATCGGCTAGACATAGTGAAAGTCAACCCTGGATCGATGTCCTCGGGTTGATTTGACTAATCTCAACGAAATCCGTATGTTTAGTAACAGCAAGTCATAATATTCACTCAAGCATAGCGGCCCCGTTTTCTAACCGGAATCATAAATCTTATCGAAGGAGTTGCCATGGAAAAAGCAGAGATTCTCAAAGACGGCACTAAAGTCCTGATCAGGGATCAGACCGGGGAAGACCTGGATATTCTGATGGATTTCTACCAAGCGCTGCCGGATGAAGACCGCCGCTACCTGCGTGTGGATGTGACAGACCGGGATGTGGTCAAGCAGCGGCTCGAGCTCTCAAAAGGCGGATACCTGTTCCGCAGGGGTGCCCTTGAAAATGATAGGGTCGTGGCCACCGGGGCCCTGGAGATCTTCCCGGACGCCTGGCGCGAGCACCAGGGCGAGATCCGCGTCATCGTGAGCCAGAATTTCCGTCATAAGGGACTGGGCTTGGTCATGATGCGCGAGCTCTACCTCATGGCCCTGGATAAGAACGTGGAACTGCTGGTCACGCGCCTGCTGCGGCCCCAGATCGCCGCGCGCAACATTTGCCGTAAGCTGGGCTTCCGGGAGGAACTGCTGGTGCCGGACTATCTCCACGACCTCACTGGAACCACGCAGGACATGGTCCTCATGGCCGCGGACATGAAAGACTTCTGGAAGGAGCTGGAACACGTCTATATGGATTCGGACTGGTCCAAATATCGCTGATCCGCTGAACAGACGCGGAGAGAGCGTCACTGTCCGAGGTTTTCGATCGATCGCTTTCGCTAGTGGAGGGGCTCGATCACCTCGAAGTATTTTACTACCGGAAAGGTCACTCCCTCGTCACCCGCACTTTTTCCCGTGAGGAAATCATTGAACAGGCCCCATCCGGCCAGACCGTCTCCGACCTCTGGTTCCAGGCAGTAGAAGGCCAGGTTGGCGAGCGGCTGGGCCAGGTCGATCATGTAGGTCCCTGCCGGATATGTCCTGGATTCGAAGCGGACGAACTCGCCTACGAGTTCCGTCATGGCATATCCGCCGCGCTGAACGGTCTTGATCTCGTCGACGACGTATTCCTCGCCCCTCACCGTTACAGACTCTTTCAGGACTTTAGTCTCGATGTTCTGGAGCCGGAGCTTGTCCACGATCTGCTCCATGTCTGCCGGGATCAGATAGCCTCGGGGCATGGTCGCTTCCCGGGTTCCCACGGGCTTGGTGAGGTGTTCGACGCCTTCGATGATCTGGGGAGGGCCATCAATGGTGCCGGGCTTGGGACGCTGCACACTCGTCCCGGGGATATATTCATACACATTCTTCGGATAGGCCAGCAGTTCGACCTGCCCCCAGGATTCGTATTTTCCCGCCACGAAGTTCTTGAGTCCCCTGGAGGCTGCATTCGTCCTGACCTTTTCGACGACCTCCTGGTCGGCAGACTTGCAGATCTCCTGCATCTCTTTGCCGTTTCGGTTTGTGTATTCGAGGAGCTCCGTGATCAGGGCGTAGTGGGCGTAGATCTTCCGCTCGAATGAGGGATCGCCCGGTGTCTCCACCAATATCGACATGCGGTTGCGCAGTCCATAGGCGGCGGTGACGAATTTTCCTTCTGTCGTCCAGTAGGCCAGGTCGTGGCTCCAGACCTTGGGCGGCCACTCATTGCGCGGGAACAGGCAGTGGCTGAAGGTCTCGATCTTAAAATTGGTGCGGATGGCCTCACGCATGGCCGGGAAGAGTGTGTCCCAGACGTATCCACGCGGGCCGGAATGGGCGGCCGGCACGGTGGAGGTGGCATACACGATCGCATAGCCGTGCTGGACCCTCCCCATGGCGTGGGCATCGAAAATAAGTGTCGGGTCCCAGCGGTTGAGCACCGTACTGTAGAGGCCCTGGACGTTGGTGGTCTCGAGCTTGATGGCGTCGCGGTTGAGGTCGTATCCCTTGGCGTTCTGGCGCGTCCCGATGATATGCGGGGTGCCGTCCCGCAGCCCCCAGGTGTCGTTGCCGTCCACATTGAAATTCGGTGCGCAGAGGATGATCTGATCGTCGAGAAGGTGTTTCTTGTCTCCGAGGAGGATGTCCCGCATGACCAGAAGCAGGGCTTCCTTGCCTTCGGCCTCTGGCGGGTGGATGTTGCCCTGCAGATAGATAACGGGCTTGCCCGATTTTCGTGCCTCTTGAGGAGAGGTGATGCGGGGATTGGCCAAGACCACCACGGGGCACTGGCGGCGCATCTCGCTTGTGAACATGGTGAAGACGTGGACGTTCTCGGAATTCCACTTGAGCATGTCGATGAACTCCAGGACTTGGTAGCTTGAGGTTGTCTTTGCGAAGCCGGCCTTTTCGGGAACGGTCTGAAAATTTTCCGGCCATTCGCCGTTCCATTTTTCCGGGACCGCGTCCCCCCAGTAGATTTCTTCCTGGGATGCTGATGCAAGGAATGATATCAGCAGGAACACGAGTAGTGTTATGCAAAAATATCTGATGAGCCTCATGACCGCCCTCCTGTAGAGAGTTGTTTTGTCATAGCATCTATCACAGAATTCATCGAAAGGTCAATTTGAGTCATTTGACAAAGAGGGATGGCCGCGTAGAATATTAACATAGAGAGGGAATATCCAACATTTTCTGTCTGGAGGGTGGGATGAGAAAAACGTTGGTCCTGTCGTTCGTTATTCTGGGGTTTCTGTCTGTTTCCCATCTGTCCGTTTTTGCCCAGCTGACTGAAAAAGAACTGGCTGAACGGTCCAAGTGGGAGCAGTTTATGGCGGAGGCAGCTGTCCTGAAGGGAAGCCAACCCCTGCCGAAGCGGTTGGCCGTCACGAAGCCTCATCACCTGCGCTTGGGCAAAGATGGAGAGGAATGCTGGGCCTGGTGGAAGAACGTATCGGGTCGGCCGGATGGCTACCCGGATTACTGGAGGCGCGAGATCGCGGCCTATGAGATTGACAAATTCCTTTGCTTGAACATGATCCCGCCCACGGTAGAGAGAAGATACAAGGACAAAAGGGGGGCTGTCAGCCTCGAGATGGAGGGGACCGTATTCCGGGAGCTTAAGGAAGCCGGAACCAGCATCCCTTCAGCCGCTGACCAGCGCACAAACTTCTTTAGAGCGCTCTACCTGAGGACTGCCTGGGACAACCTTGTCGCGAACGAGGTCCGCAGCGAGGGGGACATGATCATCACGGATGACTGGCGCATGTACCTCATCGATCATTCGCGCGCATTCAGTTCCACAAAGAAACTCATATTGCTGCCCGATAAGAAAAGTACTAAGGAGCCCATCCAGGCCCTTCCCGCGGTCTTCGTGGAAAGGCTGGCCCTTCTGGATTACGAGTCGATCACGAATGTTGTGGGTGAGTATCTAACGAAGAAGGAGATCGAGCGCCTCCTGCTGCGGAAGGACAAGCTCCTGGCAGAGGTCGAACGGCTCAAGGCAAAGTACCCGAATTTTCTGTATTGACTACCGACGGCCCGGGCGTCTACCGAATTCTTTCTCGAGCTTGGACACCGCTATGGGTTTGCCGTGCGCTGTGTGGTTGGTCTTCACTTTTTGACTTCGTAGACGCTTTTGGTCCGGGGGGGCATGACATAGGCGGAGACGACACTCTGGTTTCCGCTTGTGTCCACAGCGCTGACACCGAACACATATTCGTCGATCGTGACGTTGGGAAAAGTGTACTCCGTGACGTTGCCTACCTGGACCGTCTTCTCCCAGATTGGGGATGTTGTCCGGCGCCAGTGCACGATGTAGCCGGCCAGGTCGTCGCAGACCACGGGATTCCACTTGAGGGCTGCATCGTAGCCGCCCCCGCGTCCGAGAAGGGCGCGTCCTCTGTCGCTGACAACGGAGGGAGCCGGGGGTGCGGCGGCGATTGATGCGAGGACCGATCCCACGATGCGGATGTTGCGTGTGCAGTAGTCGAGGTCCATGTTCTCGAAAGTATCGTTCACCGTGTGTTGGCGGGAGTAGTTTTCGTTGGCCTCCATCATGCGGATGCCGGCCCAACCCTCGAGGACGAACGGCGTATGGTCGCCGCCGCGGCCGAAGCGGTCGGCCCGGTAGATGAGGTCGATCTTGGCGGAGGGTGTGTAGTGCTCTCCCACCTGTTTGGCATAGCGGGCCAGGCTGCGGGAGGGGGAGTCCATGGGGTCAGCCGAGAACACGCGCATGCGGCGGTTGTCGAAGACGCCGTTGCCGCCCTCGATGTTGCCGATCATGTCGAGGCCGATGTTGCCGCAGACGTTCTTGCCCTCTTCTTTGAGGCGGGCGGCCATGAGGGTGGAGCCCACGAGGCCGACCTCTTCGCCGGCAAAGGCCACGAAGATGACCGTGGCATCGAACTCGTGTGCGCTGAAGACTCGAGCTAGTTCTAGGAGGGCGGCGACGCCGGAGCTGTCGTCGTTGACTCCGGGGGCGAGGTTGTCGAAGTTGTCGCGCGGCCAGTCCTTGTCGATGGGCCGGGCATAGGAATCATAGTGGGCGTGGAGCATGAAAATCCGCTCCTGATCCCCTGTGTGGCGGCCGGGCAGGGTGGCGACCACGTTGCGCATGGTCATGGGCTTGGTCATCCGGCGGCCCTGCGGAGGAAGCTCGTAGGTGTCCATCTCGACCTGGAGGCGGGGGCTGAGGCCCTTGAATTCGGCCAGCAGCCACTCGGCTGAGGCCTTGATACCTTTGTCTACCTGCTCGGATGACATCGTGTGGCGTGTATAGAAGGCTTCCATTGTCTTAAGGATCTTTTCCACGTTGTCCTTCGAGACCTGGTTGATGAGCGCGGCGATATCCGGGTCTGTGACTGCAGCCTGGGTTCGTGCGGCGCTCAGGCCGAACAGGACCAGTGTGATAACGGCCAGCAGCGTTGTTTTGTTCTTCATGTCGAGCCTCCTCTCTTTAGAGCCAGGCCCTATTATCTCAAAAGAGCTGAATTTCTCAAGTTCTTAGTGGAAGAGCCGCTCTGCCTCGGTCATGGCCGAAACCTTTCCCATCGAGATTCGTTTAATCCCTTGAGCCCGATCGCCCGCGGATTCTACGGCCATCTGGGGAAATACAGACCGAAAGAGGAGGCGCCATGAGACGTCCCAAGCTTTATCCACGATTTGTTTTCGTATCGGTGGTGTGCCTGATCCTGTGTGTTGCGTGTGCCGCACAGGACAGCTTCCCCGGAAAAGAATGGGTCTTGGAAAATAGCCCGGAGGAATTCGGCTACTCGTCTGACCAACTGGCGGAGGCCAAGGAGTTCGCAGACACGATCGACACGGCCGCGGTCATGATCATCGTGAAGGGAAAGCTCATATATCAGTGGGGGAATGTGAGCAAGAAGTACATCACGCACTCCACCCGCAAGAGCTTCATGAGCGCCCTGTATGGAAAATACGTGCTGGACGGGACCATAGACCTCGACAGGACCATGCGGGACCTTGGGATCGATGATGAGCCGCCCCTGACCGCACAGGAAAAGAACGCCACCATCCGGGACTGTCTGAAGGCCCGGTCGGGAGTTTACCACACGGCCGAGGCTGAGACAGATGGGATGCACAATCTGAAACCGGACCGGGGCACATTCCAGGCGGGAGAGTTCTGGCTATACAACAACTGGGACTTCAATGTCCTGGGGACCATATTCCAGGAATTGACCGGAAAGGACATCTTTGAGGCGCTCAAGGAAGACATCGCAGATCCCATCGGCATGCAGGACTACAAACCTGAGGACGGGCGCAGCTTCAAAACCACGCGCTCGATCCATGAGGCCTACATGTTCGTGATCTCGGCTCGGGACATGGCCCGCCTCGGACTGCTCTTCCTGCGGGAGGGGCGCTGGGACGGAAAGCAGGTCATTTCCGCGGACTGGGTCAAGGAAAGCACGACGTATTTTTCGGATGCCACGATCTACCGGTCAGACGGATACGGCTACATGTGGTGGGTGGCCAAGCACCACAACAGATATCCTCATTTCCCGAACGTGGAGGTGGCGGAGGGGACCTACTCGGCGCGTGGATACGGAGGCCACTACATCGTGGTGCTGCCGGAAAGGGACATGGTCGTGGTGCACCGCGTGGACACGTTCCAGCAGAGCAATTATGTTGTGCCCCAGGAGTTCGGCATGCTGCTCAAGAAGATCCTGGACGCCAAGATCGAATAGAGACGGCACCCAATTTCGGAGGCTTGCTCTGATTCAGTCTTTTTCTTCTGGGTCCTCTCGGTCTTCGCGATAAAGATAGTTATATGCGATGGCGCCCGCCGGATTGATGACCTCCCATTCGCCGGTTTTTTTGTTCTTCCGGTACGTCACCGAATTCTCGTAGCGATTGATCCCCGGTATGGGATCTGTGGTTTCGGAATCCTTTTCTTTGGGATCCTTTTCCTCTGTCATCGATTCCCTTTTCTTTGCTCAGTTGGTCCTTTGTGTGAGATACCGCTAATCCTTACGAATTTGTTCGGGATTGCCGAGGGGCCAGAGGAGCGCGGGCTTGAGGACGCCCTTCTTGGCCTGCTCTGTGGTCCCGTCGCTCAGCACGACCCGATAGGTCCCCGGGCCGGCGCGGCGGGAGTTCCAGACCAGCTTGTGGATGCCCGGCTCGGTCTCGGGCTTGAGCTTGGCCACGGTGTTGCCGTCGCAGTCCACAATGTTGAGCGTGAGGGGAGACTGGAGCTCCTCTTTGATGTAGTAGAAGATCGGGAGGCCGCCCCTCTCGTTGGGCGTGCGGAGGTGGTTGTCGCCGGTCATGTGATAGTTGCCCCAGCGGGCCCGCTGAGAGGCGTAATCCTGGGGCTTAGAGACGATGTCGAAGAGGTGGAAGTCTTTGTCCAGGATATCTGAGTTCAGCTCCTGGAGCGGCCCCACGTTGGTCACCCACACGCCTCGGCCGTACGTCCCCACCACCAGGTCTTTTTCTCGGGAGTGGATCAGGAGATCGCGCACGGGGAGCGGAGGCATGTTGTTCTTGAGTGGGATCCAGGCCTTACCGCCGTCGATGGTGCAGTACACACCGAGGTCGGTTCCCACAAACAACAGGTCGGGATTCACTCGGTCCTCCCATATGACGGAGGTGGGTGCCTCGGGCAGGCCCTGGCCGATGTCTTGCCAGGTCTTGCCGAAATCCCGTGTGCGAAAGATCATGGGCTCGAAGATATCCTCGCGGTACCCGGACTTGACCGCATAGGCCGTCCCGGCGTCGTGTTGGGATGCCGCTACCCTGCCGAGCCAGGTGTCCCTGGGTGCGCCCGCCCCCACGAGCTGGCCGGTGCGTTCCTCCCAGTCGGAGCCGTGGTTTTGGGTCACATGGACCCGGCCGTCGTCCGTCCCCACCCAGATCACTCCGGGTTTCATCGGGGACTCACTGATGGTGGTGATGGTGCAGAACATGATGTGGCCTTTGCCGGCGATCTTGACCGGGTCGTTGGTCGTGAGGTCGGGGCTTATCTCTTCCCAGGTCTCGCCGCGGTCCGGGGAGCGGAGCAGCATCTGCCCGCCCGTGTAGACGATGTCGCCGTTGTGGGGGGAGAGCACGATGGGGGTCTGCCAGGTGTAGCGGTAGGGAGGCTCGCCCTCGGGTGCCGCGGGAGTGATCTCGTAGCGTTCGCCTTTGAGCTGGTCTTCGCGGTGGTGTTTGCCGAATTGGGTCGTGAAGTAGAGCCAGCGGTTGTTTTCCGGGTTGATCGCGGTGTACATCCCGTCCCACATGCCGGAGATGACCCAGTTCTCGGGCCCCACGCTGCCCGACCAGTTGTTGCTCGGGCCTTTCCAGGATTCGTGGTCCTGCAGGCCGGCATAGATGTTGTAGGGCTCGGCGTAGTCGACCTCGACGTCATAGAGCTCGCCAAGAGGGATGTGATAGAAGTGGGCCATGGTGCGGCCGCCGTCATAGGATATGTAGAATCCGCCGTCACTCCCCAGCATCATGTGTTCGGGATCCTTAGGATCGATCCAGAAGGTGCGCGTGTCGCCGAAATTGCTGAGGAAGCGCTCTTTATTCCGCCGGGTTGGCCAGGTCTTGCCGCCGTCCAGGGAATACTGCTGGCTGACGCCGATGATGAAAACCTTGTCGGGATCCATGGGATCGACATTGATCTCGTTGAAGGAATAGGCGGCCTTGCCGCTGACATCCACCTTGGGATCGCTCACCTTGCGCCAGGAGTCGCCGCCGTCATCGGATCGGTAGACCTCGCCGCCGATCAGGTCTTCGTAGGAGCGGTCTGTGAACGCATCGAACTCGGCTTCGGTTTTCTTCTTGAGATCCGGCTTGGGATTGAGGTTCTGGATGACGGCGTAGAGGATGCGGGGATCGGCGCGGTGGATGTCCACGCCGATGCGCCCCAAGTCGCCGCCGGGAAGGCCTTTGGCGAGGACCTGCCAGGTCGCGCCGCCGTCTGTGGTGCGGTGGATGCGGCTGCCCTCACCGCCCGCCTCGTAGTGCCAGGGGAGGCGGACCTTGTCGTAGGTGGCCGCAAAGAGGATGTCGGGATCGGAGAAGTTCATGACGAGATCGACCACGCCCACCTTTTCGTTGATGTAGAGGACCTTGTCCCATGTGGCGCCGCCGTCCGTGGTCTTGAAGACACCGCGCTCTTCGTTGTCAGAGTAGAGGTGCCCCATGACGGCCGCATACACGATGTCGGGATCCTGGGGATGGATGACGATCTTGCCGATGTGGTGGGAGTCGGAAAGCCCCATGTGCTGGAAGGTCTTGCCTGCGTCCGTGGACTTCCAGATTCCGTTACCGGCATAGCTGGAGCGGGCATAGGAATCTTCGCCGGTGCCGACCCAGACGATGTTGGGATCTGAGGGTGCCACTTCGACAGAGCCAATGGCGTTGACGCCGTAGTCGTCGAAGATGGGAAAGAAGGTCGTGCCGTTATTCACCGTCTTCCAGACCCCGCCATTGCGCGCTGCGACATATATCGTGTACTTGTGCTCGGTGCCGGGATTCTCCGGGACCGCGATGTCGCCGATCCAGGCCCCGGCCCGGAACGGCCCGAGGTTGCGGTAGACGAAATCCTGGAACAGGCTTTCATCAATTTGGGGGGCGGCCTGGGATGTGGTCGGTACGATCAATATTGCTGCTGCTATGGCCACGAACAGCACGGCCTGGTTCCTCGAGATCGACATGTTCTCCTCCTATGATGTGTCCTTACTGCCGCGAAAATTCATTTTATGCCACCCCGCCTCTGATATCAATTCTTTTCTATTTCATGGTCCGACCCCGAAAAATTAACAAATAATTGACATGGATTTGGCATGGATATAACAACTGGACTCGGTGGGAGCTGTACATTATGAGTGCCATGAAAGCCTCAGAAATCAGACACAAGGTCGATCTCAGGCCGCAGAAACTCTCTGTGCGCGAGACGCCGCACCTGACGATCGAAATGAACCAGAGCTGCAACATCCGCTGCCGCGGGTGCTACAACCTCTTCAAGAAATATGTGAAACCACTTTCACAGATCAAGGGCGAGATTGATCTGGCCCTGACCAAGCGGAACCTGGAAACGATCACGCTGCTGGGCGGGGAGCCAACCCTGCACCCGGACCTTCCCGAAGCCATCCGCTACGTCAAGAGTAAAAGTGTGGTCAGTGTGGTGCTGACCAACGGCGTCATATTCCTGGACGACAAGGGCGACCGCCTCCTGGATGACATGATCGCCGCAGGCCTTGACCGCATCGTCCTGCATGTGGATGCCGGTCAAAAACACATTCACGGCGACATCGACCGGATCCGCACTCGTGTCTTCGACAAGTTCGAAAAAAGGAAGCTCGCCTTCGCGCTCTCCACAACCGTCTACATGGACAGCCGGGGCGAGATCCCGGCCATCATGCGGCGCTATTCACGCTACCGCTACTTCGACGGGATCCTCTCCATCCTCGAGATGGACGTGCCCCTCAATTTTATCCCGGCGGCCAATCCCAAGCCCGTCCCGGCTCTGTTGGATGAGTATCACAGCATCAGCCAAAAACTGGGTGTCGAGCCCGCCTCATACATCCCGTCGAGCCTGGATGACGACACCATAAGCTGGCTCATGTTCTTCTACTACATCAATGTCCGCACCGGGCGCACATTTTACGGATCCCCGGAATACAGCCGGATCTTCCGAAAACTCTACCGCCTCGTCACTCGCCGACATGCGTTTGGGATCACTTCTCGCCCGTCCCTGCTGCCTCTCATGTTCCTCCTGGGCAGCCTGGTCGAGCTGGCTCTCCATCCCAAGAAGATCCGCTCTTGGTTTAAGGTCATCCATAAATCCCGCGCCCTCAGGGATCTGCGTTTTCAGTATATCCTGCTCCAGGACGGCCCCCGCTTCGTGCCCCACAAGAACAGCGTGCAGCTCTGCTATCACTGCCCGGATGCCACCATCCGCAACGGCAAGCTGACCCCCCTGTGTGCCGCAGACCTCATCAATCCCATGGAGGCCTCTGATAACCAGAAGCCGGTTTCCTGGGACCTCTACTATGTGGTGTATCACCACCTGGAGGAGATCTCGTCCCCTCCTCCCGCCCACTTAAGGCATCCGCGCCGGGTTACTGAGTGTGACCTTGAAGACGAAGGCGTGTTCGACGGGCAGGAGCCCCTCCGGGAGCCTGAGGAAGAGTCCGTCCTCCTCCAGCCGCCACTCCAATGATCCTGGAACACCCAGCATCTCTACAGAGACGATGTCCGCCTTCTCCAGGCTTTTAAGCGATGCCACCCTCACGTCGTCTACAGGCCGGTCGAGTGCGATTACATACAGCACATTACCCTTGGTCGTGAACCGGATGTCTCCCGCTCCGTAGTCCGGGATCTGCTTATTCTCGCTGAATGAACCCCCGGCTTCCTCTACCGATCCCTCTCCGAAGATCAGCCAGGGGCGCGTCCCGTAGATGGCCTCCCCGTTGACCTCTAGCCATGCCCCGATCCCCAGCAGCAGCTCCTTCTGTTCCTCCGGGATGGTCCCGTCGGGCCGAGGTGCTATGCTGAGCAGCAGGTTCCCGTTCTTGCTGACCCGGTCCACCAGATTGTCCACGAGTGTGTTGACCGATTTGTATTCCGGATCCTCGATATACCCCCACGATTTCAAGTCGACCGCCGTGTCCGTGATCCACACCTCCTGGCTCAGCTCGTTCAGCTTGCCCCTCTCCAGATCGAGCACGGCGACCCCCGGCGGGAGATGGTCGTCCTTGTGTGTCACCACGACATCTGTCCCCCACCTGTGGCCCTGATTGTAGTAATGGGCGATGACCGATTTTTTGTACTCCTCGAATCCCGGCTCCTTCCACCCGAAGTCGAACCAGAGATAGTCGGGGCGATACCTATCGATCACCTCACGGATCCTGTCCTCCCAGTCTTGAAGGAACTCCTCTGATTCGGGCGCACCCTTCTCGTGCGGCTCAGGGTACAGCCCGCCCACACCGGCGAAATCCAGATCTTCCGTGTCATGCAGCTTATCCTGGGCATAGGAGAACTCGAAGTATTTCCATGTGAAGGCATGGTGGAACGATGCGACAAACCGCATCCCGCGGTCCCGGATGGCCTGCTCGAGTTCGCCTACAATATCTCGCCGTGGCCCCATATCCATAGCATCCCACTCTGTCAGTGCGCTGTCCCACATGGCAAAACCATCGTGGTGCTGGGCCACCGGTCCCGCGAACTGAGCCCCCGCCCGTTTGAACAACTCCGCCCATTCCCCGGCGTCGAACTTTTCCGCCGTGAACATGGGGATGAACTCCTTGTAGCCAAAAACGGCCGGATCACCGAATTTCTCGGAATGATGGGCAAATTCTGGCCTCTCCGGATTATACATGTTTCGGGGATACCACTCGCTCCTGAAAGCCGGAACCGCATATGCGCCCCAGTGCGTGTAGATGCCGAATTTTGCATCCTTGAACCACTCCGGGGTTGTGTGCATCCTGAGCGACTCCCAGGTAGCTTGATAGGGGAGTTCCGCCTTCCCGCAGTGTGTTATCACCATCCCTGAGACGATAAGAATCGTGACACCTAGATAGACACGGAGCTTTCTCATTCCGCCTCCTTGTACTGCTTGATGTCGAACCGGAACACCTGGCAACTTATCACGATATGAGCGGATAGACAATGCCCGCGTATCCCCCACAGCGGCACTTTTCTCGACGATTTGCGTCCCTGAAACATTGAAAAAATCGCTGTAATGTGCACAATAACATTACTGTGAGACGCACAAAACAGGGCTTCCTCGATCACGCCAATTCCATCTTAAAGGACCTTCGCAAGAAGGAATTCAAGAAGATCAAGAAACCCGTCTGGCTCACCTGGCTGCCCAGGAATGCGGGCCCGTTCTGGAAAAAGCTCTTTATGGATCCCAAGGTGGGCGCCTTCTGGTTTTCGCCCCGCCTGGTGCTCAGGGAAGCCGGCCTCAAGATCGATTCGGCCGAGCACAAGCGCCACCTGAAGGCCCTGAGCAGAACAGAGATCGTCATCTTCAATCCCCAGGCCAAGCATCTCCTCTCGGCCACTGACGAGCAGATCAGGGAGCTGCTTCGGCACGAGCTCCTGCATATAGAGCTGCAGAAAGGGCATGACGCCCACTTCCTCAACACGGCCCTCAAGCGCGACATCATCGTACACACGAGGGACATCCTCAACCAGATCGATGACGTGGACCTCAACCGGGCCATCCATTACCTGGAAGACCAAGGCGCCGATTGACCCCGATCAGAGGCCAAGCTGATCTTCATTTGGGATGGGGACCTTACTCTGGAGCAGAGCTTCCACGTGGCCTTCCCCGGCCAGGAGTTTAGCTGTTTTTCGACCAACCGGATGATCCGGAGTCGATAATTATTTGAAGCCGAACCCCGGTTTCTGCTACAATCAGGACAATGATCCGACTCAAGATCTTCAAGTCGATCCGCAGGCAATCCGAGCCTCCTGTGGTGCGGGAATCCCCGGAGTCGCCAGTCGTGCGCGCTCCCAGGGAGCCGTCGGAGAAACGCAAGACCGGCCGCTCCGACCACGTGGCAAAATTCTCCTACAAGCTGCTCGTTCCGATAGAAGGGAAGGGATATACTCAGAATGTCAGCCCGGATGGCTACGGCCTGTTTTTGGATAACGAGGTCCCGCCCGGTGCGACCATTGAGCTGCAGTTCGACGACCCATCAGAGGAAGCCCGGACCGACAAACCCATCGCCAAGGTCATGTGGCAGAAGGATCAGCAAACCGGCGTCAAGATCCTGCGCAAATAGAGCCGCCCTCTACCACTCCCAAATCACTCTCTCTGTGCCTCCAGCTCGACCGGTTTGTATCCACCCTTGGATTTGAAGTAGAAGATCAGGATGAGGTAGCATGCCAGCATGATGGCGGGGAATATGGCCACGGTCATCAGGGCATTCTGCTTTGCCGAAGAGGTGATCTCTACTACGGTAGACTTTTCGCCTTCGGGCAGTGTCTCGAACTTCTGCTGGTCGATCGGCTGATATCTCCCGAAAACGCTGGTCTTCTCCTCGGCCATGATCTGGGAATGCAGGGCCGGGTTCTGGGCGATGAGCTCCCGGTCGATCTGCCGGTCCTGTATGTTCCCGAGGAAGACGGCCCCGATCACACCGACGCTCAGCATCCCCATCCCGCCGATCGCATTGAGGGTCAGCGCACCACCTTTGGGGAAGCGCTCCGCGGCCACCCCCAGCATGGTCGGCCAGAAGAACGTCTTGCCAAATGCGTAGATGGTCGCGGCGATGAAGATCATGATCCCCACTGCCTGGGAGAGCAGGACCAAGCCAACGATGGCGATAGCGCTGCACACGGCCAGAAGCCCTAGAGGCGAAAGCCGGTGCACGATTGGCCCAGCCAGGAAGCGGAGCACCATCATGATGAAGGCCGTGTAGACCAGAACCCAGCCCGGCTGCAGCCCCATGTCCTGCATCACGGGCGTCACGAGTTCTGTGATCCAGCTGTCCGTGCCCAGCTCCGTGGTTGCAAGCGGGAGCATGATGAGCAGCAGGAGGATGAACAGGGGGTGGCCCAACCGCCGCACATACAGGCTGTAAGCGATGATCAGGACCGCCGACACGATGATCGTCACGGTCAGAGAAAACGCAAAGACGCGGCCGATCTCTCCCACCATGATCACGATCACGATGACCGCCCCGATGATGCCGGCCTCCTGGAGCATGGCCTTGTAGGACACGCCGGCCTTCACGCGCTCGTGTACCGGGAATTTGGCCCGGATCATCATCAGGCCGTAGGCGGAGGCCGGGATCAGGACGAGTCCGACCTTCCATCGCCAGTCGAGGCCCGGCATCAGGATCAGGATCAGCAGCCCTCCCATGACCATCCCACCGGGCCAGCCCGCATGGAGGATGGTGAGCCACTTGGTCTTTTGCTTGGAATAGACGGTGGCCACGACAGGATTTATCACCGCCTCCACCGTGCCGTTCCCCAGGGCCAGGAGGAAGGTCCCCCAGTACAACATCTGGTAGCCGGTCGCAAAGATCGTGACGACCGCGGAGAGCACATGGCAGACAAACGCGAAGGTCAGCGCCCTGCCGTAGCCGATCCTGTCGATAACCAGGCTGAACAGGATGATGCTGAGGGCGAAGGGCCACAACCCAACTCCCAGGATCTCCCCCTTCTGTGTTTCAGATAGATTGAAATGGACCCCCAGGTCCCCGATGATGTTCGCCCGGATGATGAATCCGAACGATGTGGCGACCAGAGCAATGAAACAGGTCCAGAAAAGCCACTTCGAGGCCTGTCCGTTCGGATCGTTGGTTTTGATATCGGAAATCTCAGAAGACATGCTCGACCTCCCATGAAAGAAATCGCTCGATGCGTCCAATTATCGAGATGTTTATATCACAAGGAAGAGGGAGTACACAATCCGTGCTTAAGGCTTGCGCAGTAGCGTATCCGGATCGGATGCCTGGTAGCCGGCGACGGCAGCCGGGTCGACAGAGCCCACCCTCTCGATATATATGAATTCGGCCGTGATCTTCCCTTCGGTATCGCCCCCGTCGAACCAGGCCTGCAGGCAGGTCGTGCCGGCTTTGAGGTGGACCGTGAATTCCGCAAACCGAGCATCGGGCTCAACTTTGGCCTCACGATCCTGGTTCCCGATCACAAGATGGGCCGTGTCGAAGGGCAGGACCTCGGATCCGTCTCGGTTTTCCCTCACCCGCTTTTCCGCCTCCTGCGGCCAGCGCGAGGCCCGGAACCTGTAGGCGCCATCCCGTTCCACTGCGATCACCCAGATGCGATCCTGCTCCCTGCTGTGGGCATCGTGGCCGTACAGCGGTGTCGGATTTTCGTGTTCGGAGCCGATTATGGTCTGGTCATAGGTCCTGAAATCCGCTGAGATGTCCTCCCACCACTCCTCGTATTCATGCTGGAGTGCTTGGACGACCTCCGGGTGTTGGGCGGCGACATCCTCCCTCTGCCCCGTATCCACACGGATATCGTAGAGTTCATCCTTATCGCGCCGCACCAGGCGCCAGCGTTCGGTCAGGACCTGGTAGTCCTTGTATTTTTCCGGGAAATCCACCCTCTGGTTGTGCACGAACAGCGTACGCTCCGGCCACGACGCCTCTGGATCGAGGAGCAGGGGAGAGAAGCTCAGCCCGTCCAGCCCCATCTCGGCCGGTTTTGCCAGCCCGCAGAGCTCGATCAGTGTGGGCATCAGGTCGATGTGGGCGGTGAGCCGGTCCACGTCCCTGCCGCCCCCGATCCCGCCGGCCGGCCAGCGGATGAAAAAGGGCACGCGGTGGGCGTTCTCATACCCCCAGATCTTGCCGCCTCGCATCCCGGCGCTGTAGCCCTCCTCGACAAAGCCGTCTTCGTCGATCACGATGCCGCCGTACCAGGGGCAAGGCCCGTTGTCGGTCATGAAGATGAGGATGGTGTTGTCCTCCAGCCCAAGTCCCGCGATCTCGGCGAGCAGGCGGGCCAGGTCCTCGTCGAACCGGGCGATCATCCCGTAATAGCCGGCCAGACGCTCCGACACCAGCGCCCTGTAGGGCTCGATGTAGCGGTCCTCCACGACCAAGGGAGCATGCGGGATGTTGGTCGAGAGGAAGCAGAAGAAGGGCTGCTCACGGTTCTCCCGGAGAAACGCGATGGTTTCGTCGAACCAGACCGTGTTGCAGTATCCCTCGAACCGCTCCGGCGCGCCATTCCGGAGATAGGTGTCGTCGAAATAGTCGTTGCCCCAAAAGTCCCAGCGGTTGCCGATGACACCGCTGCCGTGGACGAGCACCTCCTCGAATCCCCGGTCCTGGGGCCGGAAGGGGTAGTTGTCGCCCAGATGCCACTTGCCGAAGATGGCGGTCCTGTATCCCGAGGCCTGAAAAACGTCGGCGATGGTGGCCTTTCCGTGACGCAGCAGCGAGCGCCCCCCGATCGTGTGCCACACGCCTGTGCGGGCGGAGTAGAGCCCCGTGAGCAGTGCCGCCCGGGTGGGGGAGCAGCAGGGATCCACATGGAAATCGGTCAGCCTCACGCTTTCCGCGTGCAGCCGGTCGAGCGCCGGCGTCTTGACGTAAGGGCTGCCGTGGGCGCCGATATCTCCGTAGCCCTGGTCATCCGTCATGACCAGGATCACGTTGGGTGGCTTGGCAGCCTCGGCCGTGCAGCCGATCAAACCTAAAAGAGAAACGATCAGAAGACCAAATATGACGGCGTGACTGGTGCGTTTCCCCATCTAGGTCTGGGCGATTATTTGGTCTTTCTAACGCCGTTCAGGATGTGCGGGGAATTCCAGAGCGACTCGACCTCTTCGGTTGTCCATTTCTGGACGTCCATGGTCAAGCGCTCCGTTGAGGGTGAAACGAATCCTCCCGACAGGATCACAGTCCCCACGAAGGTTTCCTGCTGGTCCTGGCTGATGGCTGGGGCCGTGATGGTCAGGAGCAGGACGCCGATGATGAAAATCCCCAAGATTTTGGATGTCTGAGTCATGGCATTTTCCTCCTTCGGAGTGGGGGCCTCCTGGGTGTAAATATAGGATAGCAGAATAGAATCCGTTCGACAACCGGCGAGGCTATGGCAACTTTTCATCTCGAATCACCATTGGTTTCATGATATAGTTTTCTCCTGAATTCGGATTCGAAGAGGAGACTGAGTGTTTGGATCTGACCTAGCAATACCGGTCCTGGACCTCGTCATCATCATCGCCTACCTGTTGGGGATCCTTTTTGTCGGGATCTACTCGGTGCGGCGCATGCAGCTTACCAGCCAGGGATATTTCCTGGCCGGCCGCTCCCTGAAGTGGGGCATGGTGGGGGCGGCCCTCTTTGCCTCCAACATCTCCACCATTCACCTGGTGGGCCTGGCCGCTTCCGGCTACAACGAGGGGCTGGTCTGGGGCAACTTCGAGTGGATGGCCACATTCACGCTGATCCTGCTGGGGCTGGTCTTCGCGCCTTTCTATTTCAAGAGCCGCATCTCCACGCTCCCCGAGTTCCTGGAGCTGCGCTTCGGCCCGGCCTCCCGCATGTTCCTGGCGTTCATGGCGATCATGGGCGCTCTCTTCATCCACATCGGCATGAGCCTCTACGCGGGGGCCTCGGTCTTCAAGCAGTTTTTCGGGATCGACGTCGTGGCCTCCATCGTGATCATCTCTGTGATCACCGCCATCTACACGGTCCTGGGCGGTCTCAAGGCCGTGGTTGTCACCGAGACCATCCAGACCGTGATCCTGATCTTCGGTGCCATAGCCGTCACGGTCTTCGCGATCCTGGCGCTCCCGGACAGAGGGATCCACTCGCTCGCCGAGCTCAAGCAAGCGGTCCGGCCCGAGCAGCTCAGCATGATCCGGACCGATAACGCCTCAGGCCTGGCCTGGTATGCCGTGCTGCTGGGATACCCGATACTGGGCATCTGGTACTGGTGCTCGGACCAGACCATCGTCCAGCGTGTCCTGGGGGCCCGCACCCAGAGGGATGCCCAGCTGGGGCCTCTCTTCGCGGGCCTCCTCAAGATCCTGCCCGTCTTCCTCATGGTGTTCCCCGGCGTGTTGGGGTATGTCCTCTTCAAGGATCTGATCGGGGCCGACAGCAACCAGACCCTCCCCGTGCTCATCAACCAGCTCATCCCCACGGGGCTCAAAGGGCTGATCGCGGCAGGACTGCTGGCTGCCCTGATGAGCACCATCGCCGCCGCTCTCAACAGCTCCGCCACCCTGGTGGCCGTCGACATCGTCAAGCGCCTCAAGCCCAAGCTGTCCGATATGGGGCAGGTGAAGATCGGCCGGATCAGCGCGGTGGTGGTCATGCTCCTCGCCATGGCCTGGTCGACACAGGGAGGCAAGTACGGGAGCATCTTTGAGGCGGTCAATGCGGTCGCGGCCCACCTGGCCCCTCCCATCACCACGGTCTTTATCTGGGGTGTCTTCTGGCGTAGGGGTACCAAGCAGGCCGCACTCACGACCCTGATCGCGGGCTTCATCCTGGGCGCGGTCTCCTTCCTCATCGACCTCCCGGTGATCGGGCAGGAGAAGGTCATCACCGACGGCTGGGGGATCCCCTTCATGATGCAGGCCTGGTGGATGTTTTGCCTCTGCTCCGTCATCTTCTTCTGCGTCAGCCTGATCACGCCCCCTCCGGATCCAGCGCAGATTGAGGGACTGACCTGGAAAAATCCCCTGCAGGTCATCTCGCAGGGCCGGATCACGGGGCTCCTGGATCCCAGGGTGATCGCCGCCGCACTCCTGCTGATCATGGTGGTCCTCTATTATATATTGAGATAGAATGAGGTCGGCAAATCGCCCACAGAGAAGGTGACCATGAAAGATTTTAATTATTATCAACCCACGGAGATCCGATTCGGAGCCGGCCGGATCCGGGAGGTCGGAGAGGCGGTCGCAGCATGCGGCCGGCGGTGCCTCCTGGTCACGGTGCCGGTCTTCCCGGAGTTCGAGTCACTATTCCGGGATGTGAAGCGTTCCCTCAAGGAAAGCGGGATCTCGGTGGCCCATTTCGACGGTGTGATCCCCAATCCCACCACAGAGTTGGTCTCGGCCGGGGCCCTTGTAGCAGAGAAACACCGGGCCGACGTGGTGCTCGGCCTAGGCGGCGGATCGAGCATGGACACCGCCAAGGCCATCGCCGTGGAAGCCACGCACCAGGGGACGTGCTGGGACTACCTGTTTTTCAGGGATGGCCAGCCCACAGAACAGACCCTCCCGGTCGTGGCTGTCTCCACGACCTCGGGCACAGGCTCCCAGGTGACCCAGGTCGCGGTCGTCACCAATCCCGAGGAGAAAACCAAGTCAGCTCTCTATCATCCCCGCCTGTTCCCGAAGATCGCGCTTGTGGACCCCGAGCTCATGCTCTCTGTCCCCGAACACGTCACCGCCTCCACCGGCTTCGATGTGTTCGCTCATGCCTTCGAGAGCTTCATCACGCCGAACGGCTCGGCCTATACGGACCTGATCTCCCTGGAGGCCATCCGGCTGGCGGCGGATAACCTGCCCAGGGCCGTGGAGGACGGATCCGATCTCGAGGCCCGCACGCGCATGGCCTGGGCCGACACTCTGGCCGGCCTGAGCATCGCCAACGCCGGAGTGACTCTCCCCCACGGGATCGGCATGGCCATCGGCGGGAGTTATCCCCATGTAATGCACGGGGAGGCGCTGGCCGTGGTCTATCCGGCCATCCTCCGCTACACCTACGAGACGGTCCCGGATAAATTTGCACAAGTCGGAATGCTGTTCGATCCCGCATTGGATGATCTCCCCGTGGAAGAGGCGGCCGCTAAATCCGCTACGCTGATCGAGAATTTCATCCGGCGGATCGGCATGAGCCTGTGCTTTGCCGACCTGAACGTGCCCGAAGAGGAGCTGCGGGACCTGGCCGAGGCCTCCCTGGTGCTGCCGGACTACAAGAACCACCCCCGGGTTGTGGACCTGGAGGGAGTCTTCGAGCTGCTGAAGGAGAGCTGCCGGAAGTGATCCACGGCGCCCCGGATATTGACGGATCCGTGTCCTTGAGAAGGAGTGAGCATGAAATTCAGATTCTCCAGTATTGATCCCAGCCCCAGCCTGCTGCCGGCCCTGGCTGCCGCGGCCCTGCTGCTGGTCTTCGCGACCGTCGACGGCAGGTGTGACGAGTCCCAGGCGGCGGCCCACTGGTCCTTTGAGGGCGATACGGCAGCCGTGGTCGCGGATACGGCCTCCGGCCTGTCGGATCCGATCTCGGGAAATTTCCGTGCCGTCAGGGGAGTTGTGGGCCAGGCACTGAAATTCGATGGCTACACGACCGTCGTCACGAGGAATGCCTCAGAGGCCCCACAGCTGCCCGGCCCCTTCACACTGGAGGCTTGGGTGGCCCTGGCCGCCTATCCCTGGAGCTGGTGCCCGGTGGTGAGCCACAGCACCGAAACCGCAGGCTATGCCCTGGAGATCGGGCCGGACGGAGAGCTAGCGGTCAAGGTCTTTTCCGGCTCTGCCTGGCGGACCTGTATCTCACAGACCAGGATTCCCCTGAGGGCCTGGGCCCATGTCGCCGGCGTGTTCGATCCCGAGACCGGACTCACCGTCTTCATCGACGGCCAGGAAGAAGGCCGGCTGGAGTTCCGTGGAGGGATGACGCCCGCGCGCCGCACTGACCTCGTCATCGGTTCGGTCCCCCAGCCCTCGGAGCCGGCCTACATCCACAGGGAACACGGGACCCTGCCCGGCTGGTATTCCCTGGATGCCATACTGGACGAAATCGAGGTCCACGCCCGGATCCTCTCAGCGGAAGAACTGAGCCAGGCCGTTGCCTCGCTCGCTCCCCCGGCCCCGCCCGACATCCCTGAGCGCGTGCTCCCCTCGGGGCCCCAAGGCCCGGGCCGGTTCGGGGCCTACTACACACGCCTGGAGTATCACTGGGAGTGGGACGACCTCTGGCGGATCGACGACGATCCGGATGTGGTCGTGCAGTTCGACGATTCGCCGGTACGCGTTGTGTTCTGGCGTGGGACGCGATATTCCCCCGCCTGGGTGACTGAGAACAACCTCTGGATGGCCGACCAGAGCGTGGAGGCCTGGGATAACAAGGAGGGCTGCTTCGAACACATGCAGGACCGGCACTGCCGCTACTCCCATGTGCGCATCATCGAGAACACGCCGGCGCGTGTCGTGGTCCACTGGCGCTATGCCCCGGTCAGCGCCTACGACAACCACTGGCGTGTCGATCCCCGCACCGGCTGGGGCTGCTGGGTGGACGAATACTACTACTTCTATCCGGACCAGACCGGGATCCGCAAATACATCTGGGAGAAGGGATCCCTGGGGAGGCCCCGCCAGTTCCAGGAATCCATCCCTCTGACCGGGCCCGGCCAGGTCCAGGGGGACGTGGTCAACGAACAGTATGTCACGATCGCAAACCTCGCGGGTGAGATGCAGGAGTTCTCCTACATCGTCGATCCCCCCGCCAAGACCGACAAGCCGATCCCCGAAAATCCCATGATCCAGATGCACAACCTGAAGGCCAACAACAAGCCGTTCATCATCTTCGAGCCGGGCGGAGAGATGCACTACCTGAAGGACATGAATATCTCGGCCCTGTCCCGCCCCGGATCCTGCAGCCACTGGCCCGTGGGGCAGATGTGCTGCGACGGCCGCACACAGAGGACAACCGACCGGGCCGCAAGCTTCCTGGGATTCCCCATCACCGATCCGGTCATCCATGAGGGCGGCAGCCGGAACTGGGTAAGCTCCCTGTATGGGATGCACGACCTGCCGTTCGAACGCCTGATCCCTTTGGCCAAGTCCTGGATCCGGGCGCCCGAGCTCAGGGTGATATCCGGAGATCTCGAGTCCGCCGGATACGATTTTTCCCAGCGGGCCTATCTCCTCTGGTGCACGCAGCCAGAAAAACCCGGGGTTGAGCTGGAGCTGGCGGCCGCTCCTGACTCGCCGCTCCGGAACGCCTGTCTCGTGATCGAGGGCTGGGGCGACAGCGCTCCCCGGGTTGCCGTCGATGGGACAGAGCTCAGCCTGGGATCCGGATACGAATTGGGGTACAGCCGCACTCTGGAAGGGACAGACCTTGTTGTCTGGCTCGCCCGAGAATCTCGTAAGCCCGTGCGGATCACGCTCTCCCAGCCGGGGGAGTGAGGGGATTCGATCTGGTACTAGCAAATATGGGGAGGCAAGCATGAAACAGGTCCGACTGATCGAACCGGAAACCGTGGTCCTGGAAGAGGTGGAGAGGCCCGTCCCCGAAGACACTCAGGTTTTGATCGCGGTCAAGCGGATCGGGATCTGCGGCTCGGACATCCACGCCTACTATGACAAGCATCCCTACATCAACTGTCCGATCGTGCAGGGGCATGAATTCTCGGGAGAAGTGGTGGAGACTGGGGCTACGGTGACCAGTATTGCCTTGGGCGACAGGGTCACCGTCATGCCGCAGCTCGTGTGCGGGGCCTGTCATCCCTGCTCACACGGCCGCTATCACATCTGCAACGAATTGAAGGTGATCGGCTGCCAATCCGATGGGGCGGCCCGGGAATTCATCCCTGTGGACCAGGACCTGGTCGTCAAACTCCCCCAAGACATGAGCCTCGATCACGGTGCCATGGTTGAACCAGTGGCCGTGGGCGTGCATGCTCTCGGGCGCCTGGGAGACATCGGCGGCAAGAACCTCCTGGTTCTGGGGGCAGGGCCCATCGGCAACCTGACGGCCCAGGCTGCCCGTGGCCTGGGAGCGGCATCCGTGATGATCACCGACGTCAGCGTCCCCAGGTTGGAGGCTGCGCGGGCCTGCGGGATCGAGCATGCCGTGAATGTGGCCGAGGAAATGCTGGAGGAGCGGATCGATGTGGCGTTCGGCCCGGACAGGGCGGACGCCATCTTGGAGTGTGTGGGGATCCAGGTGACCATGGAGCAGGCGATCGGCCTGGCTCGCAAGGGAACGGACATCGTCGTGGTGGGTGTGTTCGGCGATCGGCCGATGGTCGACCTCGGGCTGGTCCAGGACAAGGAGCTGAGGCTCATCGGCACACTCATGTACCAGGACCGGGACTACCGCACGGCCATCGAGCTGATACGTGCAGGGGAAATCAAGCTGGATCCCCTGATCACCCAGCGCTTCCCCCTCGAGGAGTTTGCTGCGGCCTACAAGTATATCGAGGGCTACGGCGACCGCAGCATGAAGGTGCTGATAGACCTGGATATGTAGCCGGCGGCGAATCGCGATGACAGGTTCGGATTTTGGGGCCCCACCCATTGAACCGGACGTTTTGTCCTCAAGGAGGGTGCTTTGAAAAGACGGGAATTCGTTAAAGCCCTGCGAGCGTATCACAAGTGGTTCTGTGTTCTGCTGTTCTTGATCGTTGTGGTTGGCTTGAACTGCGGAAGCGGCAGGGGAGTGAGGCTCGCAAATCTGCGCTGCGAATACCGCGTCGATCCCCTGGGGATCGGGACGGACAAGCCGCGCCTGAGCTGGGTCCTGGAGTCCAGCGAGCGAGGCCAGATGCAGACGGCCTATCGGATCCTGGCCGCGGACAGCAAGAAAATGTTGGCTCGCGACGAGGGCAACCTGTGGGACAGCGGGCGGGTGGAGTCCTCCGATACCCTCCAGATCGAGTACAGTGGGTCCGCCTTGGGAAGCAGGCAGAGGTGCTACTGGAAGGTCCGGGTCTGGGACAGGGACCGGCGTCCCTCCCAATGGAGCGAACCGGCCTACTGGGAGTGCGCCCTGCTCCATCCCGAGGACTGGGAGGGGAGCTGGATCAGCGATGGTAGGCCTACTCCTCAAAGGGATGAGGATTTCTATGCAGAGGACCCGGCACCCCTGTTGCGCAGGTCGATCCCCATAGATAGAAAAGTCGTTAGGGGCAGGCTCTACATAACCGGATTGGGATATTACGAGGCCCGGATCAACGGCCAGCGGGTGGGGGATCGGTATCTCGAACCGGGCTGGACAGACTACCGGGACCGGATCCATTTCAGCACCTACGATGTGACCGGTCTCCTCCAAAAGGGAGAGAACTGCCTGGGCGTCATGCTGGGAAACGGCTGGTACAATCCCCTCCCGCTGCGGATGTGGGGACGGCTGAATCTCAGAGAACACCTACCGGTGGGGCGGCCCAGATTGAGGGCTCAGCTCGAGCTGGTCATGGCCGATGGAACGAAACAGACCGTGGTTTCCGACACGTCGTGGAAGTTCCGGGAAGGGCCGATCCGGAAAAACAACATCTATCTCGGTGAGGTCTATGATGCCCGGCAGGAAGTCGCGGGATGGGATCTGCCTGGCTTCGAGGACAGAGGATGGGAATTCGCTGTGGAAGCCTTCCCCCCTGGTGGAAAACTGCAGGCGCAACCTCTTCCTCCAGTGAGGATCACTCAGGAGATCGCGCCCGTCAAAGTGCAGGAAATCCAACCCGGTGTGTTCGTCTATGATATGGGACAGAATTTCACGGGCTGGGTGCGCCTGCGTGTGGAGGCTCCCAGGGGAGAGGAGATCCAGCTGCGCTACGGCGAGCTGCTCCGCCAGGATGGGACGCTCAATCCCCTGACGAGCGTTGCGGGCCAGATCAAGGGAAAATGGAGAGATGGAACCCCCATCGGGGGGCCGGGCTCGCCGGAGATCGCGGAGCAGCGGGATGTGTACATCGCAAGCGGCGGCGGACTGGAGGACTATTCTCCCCGGTTCACGTTTCATGCCTTCCGCTATGTGGAGGTCACCGGATACTCGGGCCGCCTGGGCCTGGAAGACCTGGCCGGCTTCCGCCTCCATTCCGACATCGAAGAAGCCGGCACCTTCGCATGTTCCGATCTGCTGTTTAACCGGATCCACGCCATGTCGCGGCAGACCTTCCTCAGCAACCTGATCGGGGTGCAGTCGGACTGCCCGCACCGCGAGCGATTCGGGTACGGCGGCGACATCGCTGTCACCTGCGAGGCCTTCATGCTGAACTTCGACATGGCCGCCTTCTATGCCAAGACCGTCCGGGACTGGCACGATGCGGCCCTTCCGGATGGGATGCTGACGGATACGGCGCCTTTCGTGGGGATCCACTACTGTGGGGTGGCCTGGGCCATGGTCCATCCGCTGCTCCAGAAGCAGTTGTTCCGATATTATGGGGAACGCCGTTTGATGGAGGAGCAGTATCCGACCTCCCGGCGCTGGCTGGATCTTGTCGCGTCCCGGAATCCGGGTCACCTCATTCCTGAAGGACTCAGCGACCACGAGGGGCTCGAGCCGGCGCCCGCAGAGAAGATGGTGACCCCGCTCTATTTTGAGAGTGCCAGGATACTCTCATGGCTGGCGGGAATGCTGGGACAGAAAGAGGATCAGGGCCGCTATGGAGACTTGGCGGAGGCCATCCGGGCAGCCTATCTTGAGCGGTTCCTGCACAGGGATTCGGGCCGGATCGAACCGGTGAGCCAGGCCGGACAGGCCTTTGCCCTGGCCCTGGGCATACTACCTGTGGAGGAACAGGGGGAGGCGCTGAGTGTTCTCCTCAGGAAGATCGAGGATGAGGATCGGGGGCATCTCACCACTGGAATATACGGCACCCGGTTCTTGCTGGATGCGCTCTCCCAAGCCGGGAAGGCAGCTTCTGCAGCAGAGATCATCAGGCAAAAAACGTTCCCGGGATGGGTGTTCATGCTGGAAAACGGCGCCACCACCCTGTGGGAGCACTGGGAGTTCAGCGACGACACGTTTTCCCACAACCACCCCATGTTCGGGTCGGTGAGCGAGTGGTTCATGAAGTGGCTGGCCGGGATACAGCCCCATCCCGACGCGGCGGCCTTCGACCGGATCCGCATCCGTCCCCAACCTGTTGAGGGAGTGGATTGGGCCGAGGCTCGCTATTCTTCGATCCGCGGAGAGATCTCGGTGCGTTGGGCACGGAAGGGAGATACCATCGTGCTCGAGGTCACTGTCCCTGTCAACACGCAGGCTGAGGTCTGGATCCCCACCTCGAACCCGGATTCCGTCCGGGAGGGGGGACGCCCCGCAGGTTCGATGCCGGGCCTCCGGTTCTTAGGGCCCGATTCCGGCTGCGCCGTCTATGCCGCCGTTTCGGGAAAGTACACGTTTTCTGCTGAAGCGCCTAGCACTTGGTAGCTTCTACATCCAAGATGCTTTTGGGGATCGGCTTCCCCAGAAGGCGGTATCCCGTCTCTGTGATCAGGAAGTCCTCCTCGTTCCGCAGCCCACCGAAGTCCTTGTAGGTCTCCACTTTTTCGTAGTTGATGAACTGTGTGTGCCGGCCCTCCGCCTTCCACTGGTCGATGAGCTCGGGGATGAAGTAGATGCCGGGTTCCACTGTCACGACAAAGCCCGGTTCCAGCTCACGCGCAAGCCGCAGGGACTTGAGCCCGAACTGCGTGCTCTTTTCCTCCCCGCCGTAGCCCACATATTTTTCCCCCAGATTTTCCATGTCGTGGACGTCCAGGCCCATCATGTGCCCGGTCCCGCAGGGGAAGAACAGCGCATGGGCTCCGGCGGCCACGGCCTCGTCTACGTCTCCCTGCATGAATCCCAGGTCCTTGAGCCCTTGGGCAACGGTGCGGCAGGCCAGGAGGTGGACGTCGCGGAACGGGATCCCGGGCGCTAGCGCCTCCACCGCGGCCTCGTGTGCGTCAAAAGCAACCTGATAGATCTCCTTCTGGCGGAGTGTGAAGGTTGCATCCACGGGCACGGTGCTCGACAGGTCGCCCGCATAGCCCATGGCAGTCTCGGCACCGGCATCCAGCAGGAACAGGTCCCCCGCCTCGAGCACGTTGCCGTGATAATGGTTGTGCAGGGTTTCCCCATGGATCGTGGCGATGATCGGGAAGGCCAGCTGCCCTCCCGCCGCCAGGGCGGCCTTGTGCACGGCCGCGGCGATCTCCGCCTCGGTCACTCCCGGACGGACCATCTCCATGGCGGCGAGGTGCATGTCCGCAGATATGCTGGCCGCCCAGTCGAGCTCCTCGACCTCTTCTGCGGTCTTGGTGTTCCTCTGAGCCACCACGGCCATGATGAATTCCTCGGAGGCCGCCTGGGCGGCCTGGTCGGGCGGGAGATCCATCAGGTCCCAGAGCTTGATCAGGTGTTCTGCGCGGTATGGCGGCAGGATGTGGACCGTCTGGCCCTTGGTCCTGGCTGTGGTCAGGTATTCCTTGAGTTTTCCTGCGGGCTGGACTTCCTCGATCCCGTTGGCGCGGCACCTTTCCAGCAGGGTGGGCTGCGTGCCCATCCAAACGATGTCTTCCACCGTCAGGTCGTCTCCGAATAGGACCTCCCGTGCCTCATCCACATCGATCACGGCGGCCAGCCCGTGCGTGCTCAGCCCGAAGAAGTAGAGGAACGAGCTGTCCTGACGGTAATGGAAGGGATTGTCCGCATAGTTCATGGGGCTTTCGTCGTTGCCCAGGAAGAGCAGGATGCCGGACCCGACCTGCTCGCGCAGGCGCTGCCTCCGCTGGATGTATGTCTGTGCTGGAAACATGGGTCTTCTCCTTTACTGCTAGGATTGTTGTTGTCAATTTCCAAATGAGGGAAGGCGAGATGTCAGCCGATGCTCCCGATTCTTTCTGGAAACAGTATTAAACATCAAAACCACTCTCTGTTTCAAGCGGAATTGGATTTCTGACTCGGCTAGGCGACACATGTCTCGAATCCAGGACACCGAAGATGTATCTCTTGCCTGGCTAAAGCTGGCATGGTTCTTGCTTATATGTTTTTCGATGAGGCTTACAGTCTGCTTCCATTTCTGCCATAATGGGGATAGATAAGGGGGAGGTTTTTATGTCGATTTCAAAAATCATCCTGGGAATCACGATCCTGGCTCTGATGCTGTCGGCCGTACCGCAGGAACTCCAGCACGAGGCCGTCGCCGTCAACATCGAGATCCCCGTCCGGGTGTATCAGGGAGATACTTTCATCGATGACCTGAACATGGAGGATTTCCTGGTCTACGAAGACGGGGAACTCCAGCCGATCGAGGCCGTCTATTTGATAAAACGGACCAGTATCGAACGCGAAGAGAAACTCGCGGCGTCCCAAAAGCTTTTTGCACCCGAACTCAACCGGCAGTTCATCCTGGTGTTCGAGGTCCTCCGGTGGCTTCCGCGCCTGGCCGAGGCGTTGGACTACTTCTTCTACTATGTCTATGAGCCTGGGGACGAGCTCATCGTCACCACGCCGGTCACGACGTACAAGCTGACAGACCAAGACATCCAAAAGGAACTTAAGGGCCGCCTGAGCGATGAGCTAAAGGAAAAGCTGCGGCGGGATATCAACCTCGGGAATATGGAGTACCAGAGCCTGATCCGGGATATGTGGTCCCTGGAGGGGATCGAAGGTGGAGACCAGGTCACCGTCGGGAGCCTGCAGAGCGACCTCTACCGCCAGCTCCGCGATTACAAGTTCTTCGACGAGACGAAAATGCTGCAGATGAGCGACTATCTAAAGAGCCTGAGCGGACAGAAGCATGTGTTCCTGTTCTACCAGAAGGAGCAGGTCCCTGTCCCCAGGGGTGTCGGTCAATCCGAGAGGCTGCAGTTTTTCGAGTTGTTCAAACACATCTCGTTCGATGTGGAGCGCATCAAGCAGGTCTTCTCGGACTCCACCATCTCAACCCATTTTCTCTTCCTCACTACCAAATTGAACTCACCGGTTGACGTAGAATCCATCGACGGACAGAACCTGGGCTATGCTGACATCTCCGCGGATATCTTCAGTGCCTTCAGTGAGATCGCCACTACCACCGGGGGGCTGGTGTACGGCTCGGCGAATCCCTACGCGGCCTTTCGCAAGGCTTCCGATGCCTCACAGAACTACTACCTGGTCTATTACACACCCAAGGCGTATACGTCCGACGGAGGGTTCCGCAGCATCAGGGTCGAGATCAAGGGGAAGAAATACAAAGTCCTCCACCGCGCGGGATATCTGGCGGATTAGATGGATCAGGATCCGGGACTAGCGGCCTAGGAGCTTCACGCCGGCGATGTGCTCCTTCTGCCACATGACCTTGACGATGGCGCGTTCGGGCTGGGTCACCTTAATGGAATCCTCGAACTTCAGCTCCAGGACCGCACCCGGCGGCACCTCGGCGTCGAGCATCAGGGCAAATCCGCCCTGGCTGATGTTCTGGGTGAAGCCCTGGCCCTCCCTGGGAATGAGGGCCTTGTAGTTGGTCCTGTGGACGGAGTCATGACGGTCAGATCCACGCCTTTCAGACTGTTCCCCGCCTCTCGCTGTCGGTATCTTCATGGGATCTGCTTTGTTTGACTCGCTTTTCGATCTCCCCCATTCTAACAGATTGCAGGATTGGGGGGAAGGACCGGGTAAGGGAACGTGTGGCGGCTTGATTGTAAACTTTGTTTACAGCTGTGGAGGTGCCGCTGCTAGAGGGGGAGGCGATTTTATGCGTTTTTTCGATGGCTTACCCAAGTGCCCTCCTCGAAGCACGGAATCCTGTCATATGTGGCACAGTTCTTGCTCCGGAATGCATCAAAGAGAACAGATTCAGAGTATATAGAATAGGAAACACCTAAGTTCAGTATATAAAGAGGGGAATATCTTGAAAAAGACATTGATTTTTGTGGTCCTGGTCGCCATCCTCCTGTTCCTGACATCCACACCGGCTTTCCATCAGGAACAGCACGAGGTTGTTGTGACCAATGTCCAGGTTCCCCTCCGTGTCTTCGATGGAGATCGGTTTGTACCCGATCTGAACATGGCCGACTTCGAGGTCTTCGAAGACGGTCAGCCTCAAGACGTGACGGCCCTGTATCTCACCCGGAACGGCGAGATCGAACGTATGGATGCCGACAGAGACTACATGCCGATGGTCGACCGGCAGTTCTATTTCGTGTTTCAGGTCTTGGAATATAATCCCAAGATGACCGAGGCCATCGAATATTTTTTCGATCACGTCTATCAACCGGGTGATGATCTGGTGATCCAGACCTCGGTCAAAAACTACAGCCTTCCTGCGCAAAAGGCTCAGACCATCCCAAAAGAAACCCTGATCGAGGACATGCAGTCCATCATCCGCAGGGATGCGAATGTCGGGGCCATGGAGTACAAGAACCTGCTCAAGGACCTGACGCGCATCGTGCGCTCCATCTCTTCGCTCCAGGGGGGAACACCCTCCGGGATGGCAGACATGGACTCCTCGGATTCCGTGGGGATCCAGAGCCTCGAGTTCCTGCTTCCCCGCTACCGCGACACCCTCGGCAGGATGGAGGAGCTCCGGTTGATCGATGAGAAATGGATACTGCGCTTCGCGTCTCAGTTGAGGAGGATCGAAGAGCAGAAGATCGTCTACTTCTTCTATGAACGGGAGTTCCGCCCAGAGATCCAGGCCTCGCTCCTGGGCCAACTCCAGATGCAGTATCACGACGACTACAACATCATGGGGCAGATCCAGGATCTGTTCCAGGCCTATCATCGCGAACTGACGCTGGAAGTGGATCCGCTCAGCCGTGCCTTTGCCGATGCCTCCGTGCTCCTCCATTTCTTCTTCATGAATAAAAAGGCTGAGAGTGTCCCCGGGGTCTACATGCGGGAGCAGTCCGAGGATGTGTACACGGTCTTCTCACAGGTGGCCGAGGCGACGGGAGGAGTGGTAGACAACTCACAGAATCCGGCATCGGCCTTCAAGTCGACCTCAGAGATATCGGAATATTCCTATCTGCTCTACTATTCTCCCCGGGACTATGTCCGGGATGGGAAATTCAAGACCATCGAGGTCAAGGTCAAGGACAGGGATTACCGGATCACTAACCGGAGAGGCTATTACGCCAACTAGAGGGGGGGGGGCTGCCAGGCGCGCTGATCAGATCAGGATGAGCAGCAGCAGGACTGGGATCGGCGAGAATAAAACCGCACCCAACCCCAATCCGATCATGGTTTTTATCTTCATTTTATTGCCTTGTATCGTTTCATGTGTCCGTTCATATCTATAGACGAGACCTAGTCCCAAAAGGTTTCCTCCCCTAGCATAAAGACCTTTTCCCCTTTGGTCCTCCACCGATCCATAATAGCATTCCCCCAGGTTTTTCTGTTACAATACCGTCCTTATTGTGAAAAGGCCCACATGAGCAAGGACACATTCGATCCCGAACAGAATTTACAGGCCTCGCGCCTGGCCGTGGGATACGTTACGCGTGCCGAAGCCACACAGGAAGATTACGATCTCGTAGGTTTCATGTCCGGGCTAGAGGTCCATCAGCAGCTGAAAACGAAGAAAAAGCTGTTCTGCAACTGCCCGGCGGGACTCTATAACAGGAAAGGCGAGTATGACGCGGAGGTCATCCGGCACATGCGCCCCACCCTGAGTGAGCTGGGCGAATATGATGGCACCGCACTGATGGAGTTCAAGACCCGCAAGCAGATCGTTTACCAGCTCCGGAATGAGACCGCCTGCACCTATGACATCGACGACACGCCCCCGTTCCCCCTGAACCGGGAAGCCCTCGAGATCGCCCTTGAGATCTCACTCCTGTGCAAGCTCAACATCGTGGGAGAGGTCCACATCATCCGCAAGCAGTATCTGGATGGGAGCATCCCCACGGGCTTCCAGAGGACAGCCATCCTTGGTGTGGAGGGAACGATCCAGCTGAGGAACAAGACGGTACGCATCATACAGCTGTCGCTGGAAGAGGACTCCTGCCGCGAAGTGTCGGACGTGGGGCACGTGCGTGTGTACCAGACCGACCGGCTCGGGATGCCGCTTATCGAGACCGTGACGTATCCGGATTTTTCCAATCCCGAGGAGGTGCGTGAAGGCGCCCAGTACATCCGCTTCCTGAATCGAAGCACCGGTAAGGTTATGATGGGGATAGGGGCCGGGAGAGAGGATGTCAATGTCAGCTGCCGGGGGGGAGATCGGGTCGAGATCAAGGGTGTGGCACACAACCGGTGGATCCCGGAACTCACACACATCGAGGTCTTCCGTCAGTGGTCTCTCCTGCGGATTCGGGACCTGCTTATAAAGACCGTCAAGGATACTCAGGACTGGCGCATCGTGACAACAAGGCCGGATGCGAGGGAGTATGGCCTGAACCAGCCTGAGTTTGCCGCGGCCCGCGAGGCCGGGCATGGCTGCGCCGCCGTGAAGCTCCCGGGTTTTCGAGGCATCCTGTCGCATTTCACTCAGCCTGGCAAGGTGTTCGCAGACGAGCTGAGCGACCGGTTGAAGGTCATCGCATGTATCGAAAAACCCAACATGACCCACACCGAGGAGCTCAATCCCGTCCTTCCCCCGGAATTCTGGGACCGCCTCCGGGACGAACTACAGGCGGAGGAGGAGGATGCCCTGATCCTGCTCTGGGGGCCGGAGGAGGATATCCCCACGGCCTTGGAGACCGTGGAGGAACGGTGCCAGCTGGCCTTTGAGGGTGTGCCCAGGGAGAGCCGCAAATCTTTTCCCGATGGGACCACCGTATTCGAGAGAGTACTTCCCGGTCCCAACCGGATGTATCCGGATACAGACTCCGTGCCCATCTCCCTGGAAGATGACGCCATCGAGGAGATCCGGGGGCGGCTCCCGCTTGAGGTATCGGATATGTATGCCCGGATGCGGGGGTGGGGGATCCCCGAGGATACCTATCCCTACATACTGCGCAACAACCTGTTCCCGTTATTGAGGCGCGTCATCGAAGAGCTCGAGCTCGATCCTGTGTTTTCAGGAACGCTGTTCGGGCACACTCTGAAACATGTGGAAGGTATGTATCCCCGTTCCCCGCATTTTCGCTATGAGCTCGTATACGACCTGCTGGACAATCTCTTGAAACAAGGGATCGATCCCACCCTCGCGCGCATGGTGATCGGAGAGCAGTATCAGCATCCCCAGATGGACATCACATCCCTCCTGACGGCCGTCAAGTTCAAGCCGATCCCGGCGGAGGAGATACTGGCAAAGGTGCCCTTCCTTAGCAAGATCGCAAAGGAGACCGGGATCTCGACCGACTCGGGTGCACGGGCCCGCTGGATGATGGGCCAGCTCAGGCCTTCTGCCCAGGGCAACATCTCGCTTTCGGAGCTCCATCACTATATCAGGGAAAACAACTCGGGCGGCCGGGCCTGTGCAGGCCCGGAAGGTGCAGGACAATGAGCGACGACATCTTCCAGGGCTACAAGGGCCAGGCACTGAAGGTCCTGCAGGACCAACACGCCCGGGTTTGGGGCCTGGTCAAAGTGGACACGACCCGCGGGCTGTTCGAGGGGACCATCCTGCCCCGATCGGAAAGCGACGACGACCAACACATCGTCCTCAAGATCGGAACGGGATATAACATCGGGGTCAAGGTCGACACCGTCAAGTCCATCACGGAGCTGGGTTATCAGAAGGCGCACTATCAGATACCGGAAAAAGAATTCCCGTACTCGGAGGACAAGCCCAACGTCAAACTGTTCGGGACCGGGGGCACCATCGCCTCCCGGCTGGACTACCGCACCGGTGCCGTGATCCCGGCCTTTTCTCCGGGAGAGCTGTACGGCGCAGTCCCGGAGCTGGCGGACATCTGCAACCTGACCACCGAGAAGCTGTTTGCCGTATTCAGCGAGAACATGGGGCCGGAGCAGTACAAGACCCTGGCCGTATCCATAGCCGAGGAGATCCGGAAGGGGATCGAGGGAGTCATCATCGGGCACGGGACCGATACGCTTCATCACACGGCCGCTGCCCTGACCTACATGCTCGACGGCCTGCCCGTGCCTGTGGTGCTGGTGGGCTCTCAGCGGTCATCAGACCGGCCCAGCTCGGACGCTGCCTTGAATCTGATGCATGCCGCCTATGCGGCCGGGCACTCCGACATCGCAGAGGTCATGGTGAGCATGTTCGGACCGACCTCGGATGAGTATGGTTTCCTGCATCGTGGGACCCGGGTCCGCAAGATGCATTCCTCCTACCGCTCCGCATTCCGAACCATCGGAGACATCCCGCTGGCCAAGGTCATGCGGGACGGGGTGGAAATGCTCAAGCATCCCCATAATCCTCGCCGCAGAGACAGGACGGTGACGGCTCATCCCTATTTCGAGGAGAAGGTCACGATCGTCTACTACTACCCCAACATGATGCCGGATGTCGTCGACAGTCTGGTCGACAACGGTTACAAGGGGATCGTGATAGCGGGGACCGGCCTGGGCCATGTGAACAAGCCGCTCTACCCGGCCATCAAGCGGGCCGAGGAAAAGGGAGTGGCGGTCTACATGACCGTGCAGACGCTGTGGGGTTATGTCCACATGTATGTGTACGAGACCGGGCGCGACATGCTGGATCTGGGAGTCATCCCCCTGCAGAACATGCTGCCCGAGGTCGCCTACATCAAGCTGGGCTGGGCATTGGGACAGACGGATGACCTGGAGAAGGTCAAGGAGATCATGCTGACACCGGTGAACGACGACATCACTGAGCGTGAACCCTATAACGGCTACCTGATCTATCAGGGCGGTGTGCCCGAGGTCGAAGAGTTTATCAAGAAGTTCAGAAAATAGTTATAACGTGGCGCAGGGAGCGGGAAGCTCGCTCATCAACTTGAGGCCGGGGACAGCCGCGATGGTCTTGGGGATAGTGTTGATAGTCATGGACACGGTCCCGGTGTCACCGTGGACCCCGCCCATGATCTTTTCGTGTATGTCGGGCTCGCCCCTGATCTCGATCTCGTCATACTCTTCCTTGATACCGGCGTTGGCGACGAACTCTAGGGTGATGACCTTTTCCCCGCCCATGGCGGCATAGGCGACGCTCCGCAGGCCGATCACATCGCCAGGCGGTACGTTCCCCATCCCGCTCGGAGTCTCTGTCTCGGCGATGACCGCCTCGGGTGGAAGCTCCACGGCCTCGTCGAGCTCCCAACCCAGTCCTGAGGCGATCATGTTGATCGACTCCAGCAGGCCGACATGCCCGGTGATGATCCCCTCGTCGATCTTCTGCCGAAATTCCTCGGGTGTCATGGAAGTCCCGACTTTTTTCTGGAAGGGGATGCGCCGCCTGGCTGAATTCATCATCCGAGTGACCCGGATGGAGTCGACACGCAGGCAGGGAGAGGTGAGCGCCAGGGGCAGCGAATCCATCAAGTACCCGGGATTGATCCCGGTCCCCACCACGGTCACACCGGCTCCCTTGGCCAGGCGGTCGATCTCCGCGGCTAGCTCAGGGTGACGCTTCCAGGGGTAGGACAGCTCCTCACAGGTCGAAACGATGTTCAGGCCTGCCCGGATGCACAGTTCGATCTGCGGCATCACCGTCTTGAGGTGAGACAGGGTGGTCTGCACCACCGCATCGGCCGGGACTCGTGCGAAAAGCGCCGCTGCATCGTTCTCGATGATGATGCCCGTGACCCTGGGCGTTGAGAACAGCTCTCCCAGGTCCTTGCCGGCCAACTCCGGATCGATATCCAACGCACCCACGATCTCGAAACTCTGCTTGGGAAGCAGCGCCTCGGCGACCCTGCGGCCCATGATTCCGCATCCCATTATGATGACCTTCAGCCTATCCATGATCTCTCTCTCCTCGGTTGGTATGATGGATCCAAAAAAAAAGGGGCAGAAACCGGCTCTCTCGGGCCGGCCCTGCCCCTCTGGTGTACCGTTTTACAGCGTGAAGATCAGCTGTTCAGGATGTCTTCGACTTCTTCCTTGTCGACATCCATGACATAGGGGATCTTGCTGATGACGGCGGCTTCCTTCGTAAGCGAAGCCAGGTCGTTCCTCTCGACAAAGCCGAGGTTGAACTTCCGGTTGCCGGCCATGAGCTGACGCAAGCCCTGGTTCAGTCTCGTGAAATACCCGGTGACTCCCAGAGCGCCGGGGGGGATCTCCTCGAAGCGATCACCATATTCGTTCTTCAGGTCCGAAGCGGTGACGAAGATCTCTTCCTTCTTGCTGCCGAAGCGCTCGACATAGACCGGGATCTGATCCTCGGCGATCCGTTTGCCGATGGTCTTTCCGACCATGGCCGCGGCCATGGGACCCCGGGCCATACCGATGGCCTTCACATAGGGAGCACCCAGCGCCAGGGCTTTGTAGATCTGATCCTCGAAGGTGATGCCGCCGGCAAAGCATATGTCGGGCACAAACTCACCCTTCTCATCCAGCTTTTTGCAGTACGCATAGGTCAGGGACCAGAGCTCCACGCTCGGGACTCCCCATTCGTTCATCATGCGCCAAGGGCTCATCCCGGTCCCGCCTCCGGCTCCGTCCACGGTCAGCAGGTCGAGCTTGGCTTTCGAGGCATACTTGACGGCGCGCGCCAGGTCTGCGGGCCGGTAGGCCCCGGTCTTGAGAAAGACGCGCTTGGCGCCGGCGGCCCTGAGTTCCTCTGCACGCGCCATGAAGGAATCGAACTCCACCATGCCCAGGCGGGAGTGCCTCTCGAATTCCTTGAAGGCTCCCTTTTCGAACGCCTTGATGACATGGGGGTCTTCTGGATCCGGGAGCACGATGTAGCCCCTGCGCTTCAGCTCCTGGGCTTTGGAGAGCTTCTTGATCTTGACCTCTCCTCCGATGTCCTTGGCGCCCTGGCCCCACTTGAGTTCGACGGTCTCGACACCGAGCTTCTCGATGACGTATTCCTGAACCTTGAGCCGTGTGTCCTCTACATTGGACTGAACGACCACATCGCCGTATCCGTCCGCCCATTCCTGGAACCAACGGACCCGGTTTTCCATGTCAGGGGAGCGGATCACGCGTCCGTTCTCGATCGTGGATTCCTCATCCATGGCGCAGACATTCTCGCCGACGGTCAGGATACCGCCGCTGATGGCAACACCGATAGCCAGGCCCTTCCAGTTCTGCTTGGCCACATTGGTGGAGCCCATGCCCGGAACGATGAAGGGGACCTTGAGCTTGATGTCCTTGTTGACACCGATCTTGGCCGAGACATCGACTTTTTCAAAGGTCGCATGGTCGGGGTCGGCCTGGACGCCGTGGGCACCGACCGCGGTTCCCAATACGCTGAAGTGGGACAGGTCCACGGGATAGTCCTTCTCCGAGGCCGCGGTGATGATCCCGAAGGGCTGGGGATACAGGACTTCAGAGCCGCGGTAGGCGGATTTGCCGATCTCGCACATTCCAATACAGCCATCGACACAGGTCACACACATCCCGCTGAAGGGGCTGACAGAACCTTCGGTCCTGTTCTTGGTCAAGGTGGCTGCGCTTCTGTTGAGTTTTGTATAAGACATTCTGATTCCTCCTATGATTTACAGTTTGTTGTATGAATATAGAGATCCATGCTAGGCATTTTTCCCTTTGGGCTCCTCGATGTCGTCAGCGACGTCTGAGGGCTTGCGGACACAGGTCCCGCACTGGCCGTGGTCGTACATCCAGCACTGCAGCTCGTCGTAGACATCCACACAGGTGGGGTCCATATCCAGGCAGCCGTTGCAGATGGCCGTGTCGGCATCCGGGCCCTGACAGCGGAGTGCGCAGGCAGGGCAGATGTACATGCAGGCACCGCACAGCCGACATTCTTTGGATTTCACATCAAAGGGCGTGGATATCTTGCGCTGGTAACCTCTGTTTTGAAAGCCGATGGCTCGTGCATCCATCTGCTCCGCACACATGCGTACGCACAGTCCGCAGTACATGCACTCCTCGTTCCGGAGCTCGAACCGCTGCTGTCTGACCCCCATCTTGGCGGCCATGTCCTGAAGGATCTTCGAGCCCGGTGCCGTGGACAGCATGAGCTCGATCATCATCTTCCGTACCTCCAGGACGCGGCGGGTGTCCGTATGGACCACCAGGCCTTCCTGGGCCGGATAGGTGCAGGAGCTGACCAGCTTGGTGTTTGTTCCTTCACCGATCTCGACCAGGCACAGGCGGCAGGCCCCGTAGTTGCTGAGGCCTGGATTGTAGCAAAGCGTCGGAATCTCCAGGCCGTAGAACTTGGCCGCCTCTAAGATGGTCCCGCCTTCTTCTACTTTAACTTCGACTCCGTTCATGATAAATGTGATCATTTTTCCCTTCCTATTGCTTCTTTCCCATCCTGGGTTTCCAGCTCACATCTCAGACAACGCCGTGCCTCTTTTACCGCTAGGTCTTCGGTCATTCCTAGTTCCACTTCACTGAAATTCTTCTGGCGTGCTTTGACGGGCAAACGCGGCATGGAGGGTCTTTGGGCATGTTCGATCTCTTCCTCAGTCAGCTCGACCGGTTCCACATACATGGAAGGCCGGCATAAAGTGTAATCAGGATCCAGGCTTTTCCCCTGGAGGTATCGATCGATGGAGTAAGCAGCTGTCTTTCCGGCGGCCATAGCGTCCACGACGGTATTCGGACCCGTCACAACATCGCCTCCAGCAAAGACACCGTCACAAGTTGTGAGCAGGGTTTTACTGTCCGCCACAATGGTATCCCACTTCGTGTTCTTGAGGCCGTCTCCTCCTTGGATAAAGGAGAGGTCGGGTCTCTCACCGATGGCGGAAACCAGAGTGTCCAATTCAACGGTGAACTCCGATCCTTCAATAGGAATGGGTCTCCGCCGACCGCTCTCATCCATCTCCCCGAGCTGCATTTGGATGCACTCTACTCCGATGACCATGCCATCGTCTGTTTTTACTTTCACAGGAGCGACGAGGTACTGGATGTCGATACCCTCTTCTAAGGCTGCTTCGATCTCCTCTTCATAGGCGGGCATCTCATGACGCGTTCGGCGGTAGAGGATCGTCACTTTTTCCGTTCCGTTTTGGCGGATCCACACTCGTGCTGCATCTACGGCTGTGTTTCCTCCGCCGATAATCCCCACTTTTCTTGCCGAGGGAAGGGCATGGCCGAGATTAGCCTCTCTCAGGAATCCTGTCCCTTCCATCACGCCTGAGGCCTCTTCGTTCGGGATCCTTAACTTCATGGATTTATGGGCGCCTATGGCGAGGTAAATTGCATCGAAACCCTGGGAGAACAGATCATGAATGGAAAAATCTTTTCCGAGTGTCTGGTCTGTTTTTAAGGTGACGCCCGCATTTAGGATACGGTCGATGTCATATTTCAGAGCTTTCCGCGGAAGTCTGTGTTCGGGAATTCCTACCGCCAGCATCCCGCCAGCCACCGGAAGGGATTCGAAGATTGTGACATCGTATCCGGTCCGATTCAAGGTGTGCGCAGCAGCCAGGCCGGACGGCCCGGCTCCTACGATTGCCACCTTTTTATTCTTTTTAACAGTCTCCGGTTCTTCGTCCGGTCGAATACCGTTTTGCTGGGTCCTGTCCATGACAAATCTTTTTAAGGCTCGAATAGAAATCGGCTTGCTGATCTCTCCGGCTCGACAATCGCTCTCGCATTTGTGGTCGCAGACGCGGCCGCACACAGAAGGCAGGGGATTGTCCTTTAGGATGATATCCGACGCCTCTTCATATCTTTTCTGGGCGATCAGGGCGATATAGACCGAAGCCTCTTGGTCTATAGGGCAAGTGTACTGGCACGGTGCGGAAATGATCTCACGGCAAACCAGGGCCGGGCATTTTTTCTCTTGGATGTGTGCCAGGTATTCGTCCTTGAAATACCTCAGGGTGGACAGCACCGGATTGGCCGCCGTCTGGCCCAGCCCGCACATAGAGGCGTCCTTGACGGCATGGGCCAGGGTCTCGAGCAGCTCGAGGTCTCCTTCTTTCCCCTGGCCTTCCGTGATGTTGCGGACGATCTCCCACATGCGCTGCGTGCCCTCCCTACAGGAGAGGCATTTGCCGCAGGATTCGTCTCTCAGGAAGTTCAGGAAAAATTTTGCTAGGTCCACCATGCAGGTTTTATCGTCCATCACGATCATGCCGCCGGAGCCCATGATGGAGCCGGCCTGCATCAGGCTTTGGTAGTCGATGGGCAGGTCCAGCTTCTCCTTGGGAAGGCAGCCACCGGAGGGGCCTCCGGTCTGGACGGCCTTGAACTCCCTGCCGTCCGGTATCCCGCCGCCGATATCGTAGATGATTTCCCTCAGCGTGATCCCCATGGGGACTTCCACCAGGCCGGTGTTGTTGATCTTGCCTACCAGGGAGAAGATCTTGGTTCCTTTGCTGTTCTCGGTCCCGATCTGCGCGTACCAGCCTGCGCCCTTGCCCAGGATAAGAGGCACGTTGGCCCAGGTCTCCACGTTGTTGATGTTGGTGGGTTTCTTCCACAGTCCCTTGACCGCGGGGAAGGGGGGCCTTTGACGCGGCACCCCGACCTGGCCCTCGATGGAGCGCATCAGGGCGGTTTCCTCGCCACAGACGAAGGCACCGGCCCCCTTATAGACCTTGACATCGAAGCTGAAACCGGTTCCCAGGATGTTCTCGCCCAGGAGTCCGGCTTCGCGGGCCTGCTCAACGGCTTGGGTGATGTTCTCGAGGGCCAAAGGATATTCCTCCCGGATGTACACGTAGCCTTCCTTGGCGCCGATGGCATAGCCGCCGATGATCATCCCCTCGAGCACGCGGTGGGGATTTCCCTCCAGCAGGCTGCGGTCCATGTAGGCTCCGGGATCTCCCTCGTCGGCATTGCAGATGATATATTTCACATCCGCTTCCGTCCTGCGCGCCAATTCCCATTTCCTGCCCGTGGGGAATCCGGCACCTCCGCGTCCGCGCAGCCCGGAGGCCTTGACGGTCTCGACCACATCTTCGGGTGTCATTTCTGACACGGTCTTGGCCAGGGACACGTAGCCTCCGATCGAGAAATACTCCCCGATCTCTGTCGGATCGATGAGCGCGTTGTCGCCCAGCACCAGGCGGTTCTGCTTGGTGTAGAAGGGGATCTCGCTCTCCCTGGCGGCCGTTTTGCCGTTGACGGGTTCCCGGTAGAGCAGCGACTCGACCGCTTGGTCTTTGAGCACGGTTTCCGCGACGATGGCCTCTGCGTCCTTGGTCTTGACATGCTGGTAGAAGAGGTCCTGAGGCTGGATGATGATGTTGGGCTCGGCCTCGCAGAAACCATGGCAGCCGGTGACTTTGACCCGGACTTTCTCCTGTAGCCCCTTTTCCTGGATGGCATTTTCCAGGGATGCGATGACATCCAAAGAGCCGCGGGCCTGGCCGCAGGTTCCGGCAGACACGGTGAGCGTGACTCTTTCGTCGGCGGCCCTCTGTGCCGTATGCTGGTCGACGGTCTTCCTGAGTTCCTCGGCAGAATTAATTTTCATCTGGGTTTCCATTGCTCTTCTCTTTCGATGCGTACTTCTTCATGACTGAACCGACCTTGCCGATCGTCTGCTGGGCGTGATAGTCGCCGTCCACCACCACCACTGGGCCGATGGCACAGCATCCCAGACATGCCACGGTTTCGAGGGTGAATTCCTTGTCTGCAGTTGTGCAACCGGCCTCGATGTCCAGCCTCCGCTCGAATTCTTCCAGGATCTTCGGGCCTCCCCGCACGTGACAGGCCGTTCCCGTACACACGGTGACGATATGTTTTCCTCGGGGCGTGAGGCTGAAGGCGTTGTAGAAGGAGGCGACGCTTATGATGTCGATCATGGGGATTTCCAGCTGCTTGGATACCGTAGCCAAGCCGACCGGGGGGAGGTAGCTGTACTCGGACTGGATGTCCTGCAGGATGGGGATCAGATGCCGCTTCTCTGGGGAATGCCGTTCGATGATGGCTTCAAACTCTGAAGGATCGTTATGCATATAATTACTCCCAAATTAGGATTTATATGAAGCATATATCGGGATGCGGGATTGAGTCCTTCCCCGGATAGAGGAAAACATCGGGAAGGAGGGGGAAGAAGGATAGGCAGCAGGAGGGCAGAAGATGCAGATAATAGTTCTCCTCTTGTGGCCTATATTATGACCTGTATTAATCTTATGATAACAGGGTTTTATAGCAAAAATGGATACCCGGGTCAAGGAAATTTCCTCCAGGAGTAAAAGGTGGGATTTCGACAGGCTCGATCGTGCCGTAGGTCATGATGATCTGTCGAGGAAGGAGAGCGATTTTGGAGCTCGTTCCATGGAGAACACGACGAGGTCCTTGAGCACGCGGCGTATGTTTTCGACCTGGGTGCTGGTGAAGGGGACGTCCTTCTGGTGGGGTGGGGGATTCTTTCGAATCCATTCCAGGAATTCCAGCAGTTCCGTTGTGACCTCCTCTTTCCTGCTGGTCGCGCAGCCGTCGCAGTAGGCGCCGTCTCTCTTGTAGGAGAGCCAGCCCCCTTGTTCGATATCTTTTCGGCAGCCCCGACAGCGGTGCATTTCCGGGAGGAAGCCGTTGAGCTTCAGGAACCAGGCCTCATAATAAGCGGTCAGGAACTTGAGGTTTCCCCCTGCCTTCAGAGCCTGCAGGAGCTGGAGGAGGAGCCGGAAGAGCACATCGTCCTCGGTGAGCGAGGGCCGGGAATCTTCGATGAGCTCAGAGAAGTAGCCCAGGGTGAACGAGGCCTCCACATTCGTCTGCAGGTCGAAGAACGACTCCAGAAGGTCGCAGGAGCTGACCGTCACCAGCTCCTTTCCTTCCTTCTCATAGTAGAAGGCTGTGACGAGGGACATGGGTTCCAGGCTGCTGCCGAACCGGTTGGCGAACTTGCGCGCGCCCTTGGCGATCCCCTTGAAGATCCCCCGTTGTCGACCGAAGAAGACCACCAGCTTGTCCTGGTCTCCGATGGGGAAGGTGCGGAGGATTATGCTTTCAGACTGATCTCGAGGCATGGACTCATCTATTATTTGATATAGGCAAGGAACAGGGTGGCCAATCCCAGGAATGTGAGCAGGCCGATGGAGTCTGTGAACATGGTGAGCAGGTTGACGGATCCCAGGGCAGGATCCAGCTTGAGCAGCTTGAGGAAAAAGGGGATCATGCTCCCGATCAGGGCCGCGACGAACAGGTTGATGATGATGGCCACTCCCACCACCATGCCCAGGTAGAGATTTCCGTAGAGGGCGTAGGATATAGCTCCTACGATGATACCGATCACGAGCCCGTTGCCGATGCCCACCAGCAGTTCCTTGAACAGTACCTTGCGGGCCGAGAGCCATTCGGTCTGCCCAATGGCGATCTCCCGGACCATGATGGCGATGGTCTGATTCCCTGCGATCCCACCCAGTGCCGCGACCAGGGGCATAAACACGGCCAGCGTTACAAATTCCTGGATGGTTCCCTGGAAATACTTGACGACAAAGGGGGAAACAGAGGCCGTGAGCAGGCTGAAGAGCAGGAACGGGAGCCGTTTCTTTATGGAGGTGAGCGGGCTGTCCTGGATCCTGTCAGAGGTATCCAGAGACACCATTTTATAGATGTCCTCGGTGGCTTCTTTGTCGATGACATCAATGACGTCGTCGACCGTGACCACCCCGACGAGCTTCTGCTCCGAATCCACGACCGGGATGGCCACCAGGTTGTAGTCCGCCACCTGACGGGCCACCTCCTCCTGGTCGGTCTCTGTCTGTACGCTGATCACATCCTGGGTCATGATGTCCTTCAACGGTGTGTTGGGCCGAGAGAACATCAGCTGCCGCAGAGATACTACGCCACGCAGGTGTTCCTGGTCATTGACGACATAGAGGTAGAAGGCGGATTCCACATCACCTTCCAGCTGCATGGCTGTGATGGCGTCGGAGACGTTCGTGTTCTCGTTGAGGGCATAGAGGTTCGGAGACATGATACGGCCCGCTGTCTCCTGTTCGTGGTCGAGGAGCTCCATGACCTCTTCGGTCGGTGCCGGAGCCATAGCAGCCAGAACCGCATCCTTCATCTCCTCGGGCAGCAGCTCGAGGATGGGGGCGACGTCGTCGGAGGGTGTGATCTGCAGTATGTCGGCGATCTGTTCGATCGGCAGGCTCTCCAGGATGGTGGCGGCGTCTTTCGGGTCCAGCTCGCTCAGCACATCGGCCGCCTTTTCCTTGTCCCGCTCGTACAGTGTGTTGATCAGGATGAGGCGCTCACGTGCGATGAGATGTTCCATGATGTCGGCGATATCCGCTGGATGGAAATTCTTGACAAGGTTCCACAGGCGGGTGAGCGAGCCCATATTGATGAACTTGCGTGCGGAACTGATGACCAGCCTGAGCGCTTCGACTTTCATGTGTTAACCCTCGAAAAATCGCCTCTCAAAATATCATAAATCCTGTTTTATAGCCAATGGATAATTTTTTAGCAAACAGGCGAGAGAGTTTATCTTCTTGAGCCGGGGGCCCGCCCACCCACCACCATGCTTCTCAAAAAGACAAACTCTCTCCGGGCCAGGGAAGTAGGCCATGGCGAAGTTCACGGGCAGGGCCTTTTTCAATCCGAGCGCATGGGGCGGTTCAGCGGATCTTCCACCCGAACCTGTTTTATCCTATCTGAGCACATGGGGTGGATGGGTGGGTCTTCTGCTCGGATAGGAAAAAACCGGTTCACCCGAGGAAGCGGATGTTGAGGCGCTTGATGTTAGCCTCGAGGGTGGGGATGTCGACATTCAGGTCATTGGAGGCCCGGGCCAGGTCCCACTCGTTGCGGAGGAGGGCATTGTGGATGTATTCTCGGTCGAAGCGTTCCCGGGCCGAGGACAGCGAGAGGCTCTCGTCCAGCCCGCTGATGAACTGTGATTCCCTGGGCTCGACCAGCAGGTAGAGATGGGAGGCTTCGATCCGGTCCTCCTTGATCATGATGACGAAGCGCTCCAGCACATTGATGAGCTCGCTGACGTTGCCTGGCCAGGCATAGTTGATAAAGGCCTGCATGGCCTCCGGGCTCATGGTCTTTTCCTTTTTCCCTGTCTCGCGGCCGAAGCGTTTGAGATAGTAGTGGATGAGGACCGGGATGTCCTCCTTCCTTTCCCGAAGGGGGGGGATGGCCAGGGGAATGACATTCAGCTTGAAGAACAGATCCTCCAGGAATGCCTTCTGAAGAGTCAGTTTGCGCAGGTCCTTGTCGGTCGCGGCGATGATCCTCACATCTGCTGAGAGGGACGCTTCGGATCCCAGGGGAGCGAATTTCCCCTCCTCGATCACACGGGCGAGACTGGCCTGGGCCTTGAGGCTCAGCTCCCCGATGTCGTCCAGGAAGAGCGTGCCTCCGTCGGCCAGCAGCATGAGGCCCTTCTTGTCCCGCTCTGCATTCGGAAGCGCCTCCCGTGTGTGTCCAAAGAGCTCATCCTCGATCAATTCATCCGGGATCGCAGCGGCACTGACCTGGATGAAGCGCCCATCCCGGCGCTGGCTGCGCTGGTGGATCTGCCGTGCCACGAGCTCTTTGCCTGTGCCGCTCTCACCCATGATCAGTACGCGGCCGTCCGTGGGAGCCGCGGCCGCCGCCTCCTTCCGCAGGCGCTGGATAGGGGGGGACTTCCCGACCAGGTGAAGTCTGGCCCTGAGTTTTTCCTGGAGCTGGATGTTCTCCTCTTCCAGTTTTTTCTGCCGCAGGGCATTTTTGGCCGTGAGGACGACCTTTTCCAGAGAGAGTGGTTTTTCCAGGAAATTGAAGGCGCCCAGTTTGGTAGCCTCCACCGCTGATTCCACGGAGCCATGACCCGTGATCATGACCACCTGAAGGCTCAAATTCTGTTCCCGGATTTTTTTCAGGACTTCGATCCCGTTCATTTCAGGAAGCCAGATATCCAGGAATACGAGGTCGAATTCTTCTCTCGACAAATAATCAAGAGCCTGTTCGCCTGTCGGTGTCGTCTTTACGGCGTAGCCCTCGTCCTCCAGGACTCCGTGCAGCGATGACCGGATGCCGGCTTCGTCATCGATGATCAGGATCTTTTTATTTGTCATGTCGGGAGTTGGATGACAAACCTGGCGCCCATGGGTTTGTTGTCTTCCACGTGGATGGTGCCCTTATGTTCGCTGATGACCTGGTTGACGATCGCCAGTCCGAGGCCCGTCCCCTTTTTCTTGGTGGAGAAGTACGGCAGGAAGAGTTTTTCCTTGTCTTCCTCCGAGATCCCGGGCCCCGAATCGGAGATGTCAATGGATACCCGCTGCTTGCCGCTGTTGTAAGACGTCCTGATCCCCACTTCGCCCTGCTTGTTCATCGCATCGATGGCATTGTCGAAGAGGTTGATGAACACGCGCCGCATCTGTTCTGGATCGACCTTGATGGAGAGGGGTGTGTCGGCGGCGAAATCCGTCTGGAATTTCACCTCGGAGAAGATCCCGCGGAAGGGGGCGATCGCCTGATGGATGATGTCATGGATGTCGGCATCCATAAGCTGGATCTTGGGCATCCTGGCAAAGTTGGAGAACTCATCCACCAGCGACTTGATGGTCCCCGCCTCCTGCACGATGGTATTGGCCCCCTCTTCGATAACCTTGTCCCTGGGCCCCTCCTTGCTGTTTCTGATTCTCTTGAGCATGCGTTCGGCAGAAAGCTGGATCGGGGTCAGGGGATTCTTGATCTCGTGCGCCACGCGCTGGGCTACCTCTTTCCAAGCAGCGATCTTCTGGGCCTGGATCAGCTGAGTCAGGTCATCGAGGACCAGGATCAGGCCGGAAAAACGGTTGTCCGATAGCCGGAGCGGCGACATCGAGAGGGCCAGGGTCACGTTCTGGGTGGCCAGTTTGAGCATGATCTCCTTGTCCGTGGTCTGGAAGCGGTTCTCCATCCCCCGCCGGATCTGTTTGCCCAGCTCTGCGTAGCGCGCGTCCTTCAAGACATCCGAGTAGTTCTTCCCGACCAGCTTCTTCTCCTTGAGTCCCAGCATGGAGAGGGCCGTGGGATTGATGGTCGTGATGATTCCTTTGGCATCCAGAGTAACGACTCCTGTCGTGACATTGTTGAGGACGGTTTCTATGTACTGCTTTCGGCCTTCCAGCTCGGCCGTCTTCATGGCGATGCTGCGCTGGCTCTCCTTGAGGTCCGTGATCATCTGGTTGAATGATTCAATGAAGGTGCCGATCTCGTCCGATGCCGGATCGTCTACCTGGATGTCCAGGTTCCCCTTGGATACCTCCCTGGTGGCGTTGGCCAGCTTTTCGATGGGGACGGTGATCCCCTTGGCAAGATGAAAACCGATCCAGCTGGCGGCGAACACGATGAGCAGGGTGATGAAGATGAGCGTCAGCAGATAGAACGTCTTGACCGGATTGCGCTGGATCTTGAGCTGCCGATACCGGTCCACATAGGCGCGGATGTTATCGATCTTTTCGGCGTAACTCTGGGGAAGAAACTTGCTCACCACGACGAGCAGGTTGCCGGTTTCCGGGATGTTATATGAGACGCCCCGGCGGATCATCTCACCGCTTCCCATGTCATCGATAGTGCGGATCTTCTCGCCCAGATGGGCCAGCTTGACGAAGTTGGTGTCCAGGTCCTGGTAGTACTTCAGGGGAAGGTCCGGGTTCATGTAGGCGAAGAGCTCCTGCTCGTCCAGATAGACGCTGATCTCGTCGACCTTGTATTCCGTGAGTTTCTCCTTCACGAAGTCCATCATGGGGCCGCGGTTGTGGACGTCCACCAGGTTGCGGGATCGGATGGCGCTGTTCAGCTGCTCCGCATAGTGGAGGGTGACATCGTCGTTGCTCTGATAGATCCCCTCGGACAGGCTGCGGGTGTCTTCCAGGATCCTGTCGATGGGAGTCTTGAACCACTGTTCGATGTTGCGGCTTATCAGGTCGCTGGCAAAGAAGAACAGGAGGAGTGTGGGGATCAGGGTGAGCGCGATGAAGAAAAGGACCAACTTGGTCTTGAAATGGGCTCCCGCGACCTTCCTCTTCCTTTCCAGGTAGAGCTTGACCAGGTTGCGGCCCAAAACGAACAGCAGGATGAGGAACAGCAGCAGGACGATTATCTGGAGCGAGGCCAGTAAAATGTTGGTAATGGAAGTGGGCGAAAACTGCTGGGTCTCGCGCACGAAGATCTCGATAGCGAAGAACAGGATGATGAGGAGGACGATGATGAAACCGATGACACGGGGCCCTTTGGGTTTGGGATTATCCATTGGCCTGTCTAGTCTTCCTCGAGGAATTCCCGGTAGTTCTCCAGCAAGATGACCGTGCCGTTGACCACTTGGCCCGGTAGGCCCAGGGCCTTTGCGGCCTGTCCGTTCAGTGTAAAGCTGAATCCTCCGGCATTCCCCGTGTTGATCCGGAGCGATTCACTGGCCGTGATTTGAAAACTTTCGCCCGGCTGTTTGATGGCATCCAGCTGCATCTCCTCGTCGACGAAGACCTGAACCCAGGTTTCCATCTTAAAGGACATATCGAGTCGGAGCTCGGTCTCGGCCGGCGCTGGCTCCACAACCGGGGGAGGCGTAGGCTCTTGCTCGATAAAAGCCGCTGCCGGTGGTGTGGATTGCGCGGCCGCGGATTCCGGCTCATTTTTCTGGATGAGGATGAAAAAGATGACCAGCACAGCCGTCAGGAACAGGGCCATGGCCGAATAGGAAAATATCTTCCTGGACCTGTCTCCGCTCTCCTTACTACTCCTCTCTTTCACGGTCACTTCCCTGGGTTGGTCCTTCTGCTCCAGGGTTTCCTGATACATGTTCAGGATCGTGTGTTCTTCAAGTCCGAGATAGCCGGCGTAGGTGCGGATAATGCCGCGGGTGAAGAATTTTCCCGGCAGGGCATCGAACCGGTCCTCCTCGAGGAAGCTGAGGAAGCGGAGGTTGATCTTGGTGGATTCGGCCATCTCCTTGAGCGGAATGCCCCTCAATTCTCGTTCGCGCTTGAGTTCCTGCCCTAGGGATGCCATTTGCTCGAATTGTAAATCAATGCGTCGAGCCATGTCAATCGCACTGGTTGGATTCGGCCCCCCTCAGTTCTTGAGGAATCTGGCCAGGGAGGTCAGGCTGCCCATAAAGCCGATAGCCGCTCCACCGAGGATGATGTTCACGCTCTGACCGAAGGTGAGATAGCGGAAGTTGATGAGTTCCCGCAGGGCCCCGAGAGAGCCGCCTAAATAGAAGGGGAAGATCCGGATCAGGACCAGCAGCAGGAGCAGCGAGAGCAACCCGCCCAGGAAACCGAGGACAACACCCTCGAGCAGGAAAGGAATGCGGATGAAAGTGTTGGTGGCGCCGCTCATGCGCAGGATCTCGATCTCATCCTTTCGGGAGAATACGTTGAGTTTGATGACGTTGGATATGATGAAGAACGAGGCAAGTATGAGGATCCCTCCCAGGAAGAATCCGATGGCGCTGGCAAGACGGCTCAACGACTGCATGCGTTCGATCCAGTCCCGATTGAACTGAACATCTTCGACCCCGGGCAGGATCATCATCTCGGCAATGAATTCGGCCGTGACATCGGAGGAAAGGAGGTTCTCCTTGAGAGTGGCCTCGAAGGAGGGGGGAAAGGGATTGTTTTCGAGATTCTGCACGATGCCCTGCAGTTCCGGGAATTTTTCATTGAACTTGGTCACGGCATCCTGTGCGGATATGAAGTTTGCCTGAAGGACAAGAGGAGTTCCGTTGAGCTTCTCCTCCACCGCCCGGATCTCGTCCTGGGTGACGTCCTTCTCCAGGAAAAAGACCACCGCCATGTTCTGAGAGACCTGCTCGGCCATGAACCTGAGGTTGTTCGACAGGGAGAGGAACACACCCAGGATCAGGAAGGACAGGCAGATGATGGTGATCGAGAACAGGTTCCGGACGCGGTACTGCCAGAGGTTGTTCACCGCCTCGCGTCCGAAATACTTCAGTTTCTGAAAAATCAGAGTGCTTCCTTTCTCAGGAGTTTTCCCTTGTATAGAAACAGGATCTTCTGTCCAAAATGCCGGATTAGTTCCCTGTCATGTGTGCAGATGATCACTGTGGCCCCGCGCTTGTTTATCTCGCGGAACAGGCTCATGATCTCGAACGCCAATTCCGTGTCCAGGTTCCCTGTGGGCTCGTCCGCCAGTATGATGGTGGGCTGATTGACGACGGCCCGTGCGATGGCCACCCGCTGCTGTTCCCCGTAAGACAGGTGAGAGGGATACTCCCACATCTTGTTGTGGAGGTTGACCATACGAAGCGCGGCGAACACTCGCCGCCGGATCTCCTTCCGCGGCACTCCCAGGATCTCCAACACGATGGCGACGTTGTCGAAGACCTTTTTGTGAAAGAGCAGCCTGAAGTCCTGGAACACGATCCCCATTTTTCTCCGCAGCTGGTAGATCCGGTGGTCGGATATCTTCAGGATGTTGCGGCGGTCGATGATGATCTGGCCCTGAGTGGGGAGGATCTCGCGGAACATGATCTTGAGAAGGGTGGTTTTTCCCGAGCCGCTGGGGCCTGTGATGAACCAGAAATCACCCCGTTCGACATGGAAGGATACGTCCGAGAGGGCCCAGTGGGGCTTCTGATACTGCTTCCAGACGTGATACAGCTCAATCATGCTCGGTGTTCGATCCGTTCCTGCTGTGGTCTAAATAAAAAGGTACATGAACCAGCCGAAGATAAGGGCTCCGGCTACCATGATCAGGAAGAGGGACAGGCCGTAGCGAATCTGGGCCTTGGTTCCTCTCCGCCGAATGAGGGCTAACACGACACAGACGAAAAAGGAGTACACGATCATGGAGAGGAGATGGCTCTGGAAGATCATGATTTTTTCCCGATCGTGATATCCAAGGCATCCAAGGCCACCAGGTAATTCAGTAGCCCGGCGCCGGCGATGTAGGCGGTCCCGAATTCGAATGTAGTGCTCTGGAGGTCGCCGAGCCCGAAACCGAAGATCTTGGACAAGATGTAGCAGCAGCCATATCCGATCTCGGAGAAGAATGCGAGGATGGTGATGGGATTCTCGGTCTGGAAGGAATAGATCTTGCCCCCCATGAGTATCCCCAGAGCTGTCATGGCCGAGATGCTGACAAAGAAAATCGCCGCCCTGGTATATTTTTTCTGCAGGGCATGTCCCAGGCCGGGGATGAACCAGCCGAGAATAAGGCTCGTTACCGCTTTTACATTCATTTTGTTTGAGTGAGAATGATATAGGAATCGTTGGGGAAATGCAAGATTAGGTTGTCTTCTTGTGCTATTTGGGGGAAGCGGAAGACCCACCCAACCACCCCATGCGCTCCGCCCGAAATAACCAAAGAAGAGGGGTATGAATCATCACAACCTGGAGGAGTGGAAGACCTGCCGTCGAAACACCTAATCGCTTCTAGTCCCAAGGAGAGTTTGTCTTATGGAGACGCATGGTGGAGGGGGGGAGGGCTTCAGCCAAATCGGATGCCTCTCCCCCCATAACACGTGTGTGCATGGTATCCCGAAATCATGGCATAAGGGGTGCTCCATCCCTGGCGAGTGCATGGGTGAATTTGTGGGCCTTGTATGTTACAATGGGGCGCTTTTCAAGCGTAGGAAGTACACCGAAATTACTCTGGGAGCTGAGCATGAAAACCCTAAAAAAGATAGCCGAAAAGGCCCTCTTGAGCGAAGACCGGCTGCGGCAGATCGAGGAGATCATCCTGGGCCACGGACAATACACGGAGCAGGCTGTGCGGGCGGAGATCGACTGGTTCTGCACCAAGCTGGGGATGGCGCCCTATTATTTTCGCACGACGCCCATAGAGACCATCGCCGGGCACATCGAAGCCATCAAGGCGGCCGAGATTATGGCCATGGTCCGCAGTGACAAGGACCTCATAATCGACCTGGAGACCGAATCGGAGGAGGAGGCCATCTACCTCGTGGATGATGACCACAGGAGGGCCCGGGAGATCGAGCGGAGGATCGAAAAACGCTACCCCAACTACCGCATCCAATCGTACCGGACTTCGGGCAAAGCCTGCGGTGCCGAGCATCTGCGCATGTACATCGTGTACAAGCCCAGCATCCGGATGGATAAGGTCTATCCGGACAAGACAGATCTCAAGGCCATCGCCTGCCAGGACTTCCTGAGGACCACGACCCCTGAGACCTTCGCCCGCTACCAGAAAGCACTCGAGGAAACCCGCGGGTGGGAGACGCCCCAAATCGAGGTTTCCAGGAAACAGGATACGGGTGAGCACCGAATCATGATCGTCACGAACCGGGACTCCTCCAGCCGCTTCTTCTCCAACATCTCGGATGTGATCAATTCTCATGGGATGGTCTCCAACCGCAAATACATCGAGCAGTTCGCCAACGGGAAGACCGTATATGTGTTCTACCTGGACCGGATCAAGGACGAGGAGCTCCTGCAGAACCTGATCTCGGAGATCACCCTTGTGTATGTGATCCCCGACAGCCCGCTGTCGGATCTGTTTCGACAGGGGAAACTCACGGCCCGGGAAACGGTGTTCGGCGTTTCCGCCTGGAGCTTCGCGCATCAGTTTCTGTTTGCCTACAACGAAGAATATCTCAAGATCGCCGAGGTCCTGCGCGACTCCCCTGAGCTCATCGGCATCCTGCGGAACCTGAAGACCAAGCTGGCCAAGGACACGTTTACCGAGGCCAAGGTCTGGGATGCATTGATCGAGAACTTTGTCTATCTCAAGGACCTCTTCCGAGTGTTCGCCCGCAGGTTCAATCCCGTCCACGAACATCATGAGATCGAGAAGGATCTCGCCAGGCTCGCCGACGAGATCCAGCGGCGGATCCCGGTGGAGGTCGACCGGCAGGTCTTCCACACAATCCTGCTCTTCATCCGCTCCATCCTGCGGACCAACTTTTACAAAGAGGAGAAGATCTCCATCTCTTTCATGTACGATCCCGCGTTCCTGAATGCGGTGGACTATCCGCGCAGGCCCTACGGCATCTTCCATGTCCTGGGGATCGAGATGCGTGGATTCCACATCCGCTTCCGGGATATTTCCCGGGGAGGGATCCGCATCGTTCGCTCGAATTCTTTCCAGAACTACATCAACAACTCGGACTTCATCTTCGACGAGAATTACAACCTGGCCGACACCCAGCAGAAGAAGAACAAGGACATTCCCGAGGGGGGATCGAAGGGCACGGTCCTCCTGGGCTGGGGATATCAGGACAAGGCGGATTGCGCCTTCAAGAAGTACATCAACGGGCTCCTCGACCTGCTGGTCCCGGACAGCAGTGTCCTGGATTATCACGGGAAGGAGGTCCTCCTGTTCCTGGGGCCGGACGAAGGCACGGCCGACCTCATGGAGTGGGCCTCCCTTCGTGCCAAGGCCCTGGACTATCCCTTCTGGAAGTCTTTTTCCACCGGCAAGCCGCTGAGCATGGGGGGGATCCCTCACGACCTGTACGGGATGACCACCAACTCGGTCCATCAGTATGTCTTGAATCTCCTGGCTGAACTGGGCTGGGAAGAGGAGCGGATCACCAAGGTCATGACCGGCGGCCCGGATGGGGACCTGGGCAGCAACGAGATCCTGATCTCCAAGGACATGATCCGGGCGATCATCGATGGCTCCGGCGTCCTCTATGATCCCAGGGGGCTGAACCGGAAGGAACTGCAGCGGCTCGCAACAGAACGCAAAACAGTGAGCCATTTCCGCAAGTCCCATCTCTCCAAACAGGGATTCTTGGTCGCAGTCGATCAGGAGGATGTGATCCTCCCGGACGGGCAGTCGATCGCAAGCGGGCTGGAGTTTCGCAATTCCTTCCACCTCGATCCCCGATTCGCAGCCGACCTGTTCGTGCCCTGTGGAGGGCGTCCCGCCTCCATAACCATAAACAACTGGACCCGGTTCCTGGACGGGGAAGGAAAGCCCCGCTTCAAGATCATCTCCGAGGGAGCCAACCTGTTCCTGACCCAGGGCGCACGCCTCCGCCTGGAGGAAAAGGGAGTCGCCATCTTCAAGGATGCCTCCGCCAACAAGGGGGGAGTGACCTCCTCTTCCCTGGAGGTTTTTGCCAGCCTGGCACTTTCGGATGAGGAATACACCCGGAAGATGTGCGTGAAAAACCAGCATGTCCCGGCCTTCCGCAAGCGATACGTCGCCGAGATCCTCGACATCATCCGTGAGAACGCCACCCTGGAGTTTCAGGTGATCTCCCAGGAACACCGGGAGAATGGGACCTCATGCGTGCTGCTGACAGACAGGCTGAGCGACAAGATCAACAGCGTGACAGATGCCATCTATACATCCGAACTGTTCAAGGACCGCAAGCTTTTCCGGCGCGTCATCCAGTGCTGCTGTCCAAGTGTTCTGATCGAGGAAGTGGGATTCGAGAAGATCATGCGGAGGGTTCCTGAGGCCTACCTGAGGGCCGTGTTCGCCTCCCGCATGGCGAGCCGCTATGTCTATGAGTGTGGTCTGGATGCCAATGAGATCGATTTTCATAGTTTCATCAAAAATTTCAAAGGATGACCTGGATCATCCCAGGACCAATCTAAGCACATCGACTTCGTCGTGGCCCAATCGATGTAGTACACCACACCTTATGAGCCACATCCTGGTCGCTGCACCAATCTTGGCCCTAGGATGATCCAGGTACCTATTCATGAGGGAGTACTCTAAATCTTTCAGATAAATGCTGTATTTGAGTCACGTTAGTATGTGGGGGTTTTATTCGTATTGGACGAAAGTCCAATAGACACGGGCAGATTTTTGCGTTATGAATAGACATGGTTTACTAGAGCCGGGCTATTGATTATAATAGAAAGCCCGGGATCATACGCGAGTTTGAAAGGAGTTCAATCATGGCAGAAGAAGGCAAGCTTTATGTGTGTGCCCTGTGCGGGCAGGAAGTCCGGGTAGAAAAGTCTGGAGCGGGAACCCTCGTGTGCTGCGACCAGCCTATGCAGCCCAAGGAAGACGAATAAATCGAACTTTAATACCTATACGATAAGGAGAAAGCATGGAATTCAACGATTTTGGAGATGTTATCAAGTTCGCGATCGCGCGGGAAGAGGATGCTGTCGAAGCCTACGGCAGCATGAGTGAGAAAGCAACGTCCCCTGGTCTTAAAGAACTGCTCCTGGAACTGCAGGAGGAAGAGAAGAATCACAAGAAGCTTCTGGTGGAATTGACTCCCCAGAGGATCGCCTCCCTGAAACCCGAGAGGGTCATCGACCTGAAGATATCCGATTATCTGGTCGAAGAGCCTGTCGGAGCGGAAATGAATTTTCAGGACCTTCTCATCTTCGCCGCTAAAAAAGAGCAGAGCGCCGTGGAGCTCTATACCAAGCTCAAGAACAGCACGGATGAGCCGGATCTGCAGAAGCTCTTCGATTTTATGGCGGAGCAGGAGAAAGCTCACAAGTTTAAACTGGAAGTCAAATACGAGGAGCATGTCCTGGAGGAAGATTAACCCTCGGGAATGATCCCGGAGCAACCATATTATTGCATGGAGAATAAAAATGGAAAAATACGAATGCACCGCGTGTGGTTACATCTACAACCCTGAAACTGGGGACCCCGACGGAGGCATCGCCCCCGGAACCGCCTTCGAGGACATCCCCGACGACTGGGTCTGCCCCCAGTGTGGAGTCGGCAAAGAATTCTTTCAGAAGTTGGTCTGATCCACAGCAATCTCTAGGAGAGAGGGCTCCCTAAAAAATGAACATTGTCATCATGGGGAATGGTCTGTCCGGGACGATCCTGGCCAAGACACTGCGGGAACTGGATCCTGAAGCCAGGATCGTGCTGCTGGGTGATGAGAGTCACCTGTATTACCCCAGGCCCAACCTCATCGAATACCTGGCCGGCAACCTCCCCCATGAGAGGCTCTTCGCGTTCAAGGAGGAGTGGTACCGGGAGCAGCGGCTGGAGCTTCATCGGGGCTGTTCCGTGACCTCGATACGGCGGGATGCCCGATCGGTGGAGACGGAGGGGGGTGAGGCGTTTCCCTATGACCGGCTGGTGCTGGCCAACGGGGCCTATGCGTCCATCCCACCTTTCCGGGGAACGGACAAGAACGGGATCTTCACACTGAGAACACTCGATGATGCACAGGCCATACTGGGCCATATGGCGCAGCACCCCCTGGTGGCAGTCATCGGCGGCGGCCTGCTGGGCCTGGAGATCGCGCGCGCGGTCAAGAGCCGGGGTGGAGACGTGGATGTATACGAGTTCTTTCCGCGCCTGCTCCCCCGACAGTTGGACGATCCGGGTGCGGCTGTCCTGAAGCGACAGATCGAAAGCCTGGGGATCCGCGTCCATCTGGACGTAGCCACAGAGGAGATCCTGGGAGAGAGCGAGGCCCGTGGGCTGCGGTTCAAGGACGGGAGCGAGAGCCCTGCCGATATGGTCATCGTAGCCGCCGGCGTCAGGCCCCGGATCGAGCTGGCCCGCGAGGCGGGGCTCGAGACCGACAAGGGGATCGTGGTCGATGATTCGCTCCAGACCAGCGATCCTCTCATCTTTGCGGCCGGAGACAGCGTTCAGCATCGCGGGCGGATCTACGGGATCATCCCGGCCGCCTTCCAGCAGGCCCGGACAGCAGCCCACTCGGTCCTGGGACACCCTCAGGCCTACGAAGGTACCGTACCCTCGAACACGCTCAAGGTCATGGGCGTGGACGTGACGTCCATCGGCCTGGTCACGCCTGAACCCGGCACTGCTCAGGAGTTCCGGCAGGAGAGCCCGGAGCAGGGGATCTACAAGAAGATCGTGATCCAGGACGGCCGGCTGGTCGGCGCCGTCTGGTTGGGAACCAAGGCAGGAATGAACGAGATCAACCGCATGGTCGCCGAGAAGGCGGACGTGAGCCGGTGGATGGAACAGCTCTTGGAGGATAATTTCGACTTCACAGCGACATGAAAAAAACCATTGCCTTAAGTTTATTGTTGTTGGCGAGCGTTACCTGGGTTGGTGCCCAGCAGATGCTCCCCCAGGCGAATCCATTCCAGGTTCAGGCCGGCGGCTACCTGGCCGCCGAGTATGCCAAGAGCGAAGCAGACGGCCTGGATCCCGAAGGCACGTTCGGGAATCCGCTGGCCGGGATCATACTCTCCGGCCAGCTGGCTTCGCAGGTCTCTTTCACTACCGAGGCCACCTTCTATGACGGGAACAGCTTCGACCTCAACCAGGCCTGGCTGAGTTACCAAGCCTCCCAGTACTTCAATGCCAAGCTGGGGCTCTTCATCGTGCCCTTCGGCCAGTACAACGAGAACAATCTGCCGCATCAGATGGACACGGTCACGCTGCCGCTGAACATTGCGCTCCTGTTCCCTGTGACCTGGCGGGACATCGGCGTCAGCGGGAGCGGCACGGTCAGCGGCCTGGAGTACACGCTCTACCTGGGGAACGGGCTCTCCGAGGGCGAATATCTGTACGGTGGCCAGCAGTTCCAAGACAACAACCGCAACAAGGGTTGGGGCGGGCGCTTGAACCTGGAACTGGGAGACGGCCTCTCGGTCGGATATTCCTATTATCGGGGGAAGTACGACGATGCCAACAGCCGCAACCGGATCCTGCAGGCGGGGACCGCGGCCTGGACCACCTCGGATTTCTACATCAGGGCCGAGTACAATCACTCCCGCTCAGAGACGCCGGAGCCGTTTGCAGATGCCGTGGGCTGGGGATATTACGTCCAGACCGCCATGGTCTGGAAGAACTTCCGCCCGGTTGCCAGCTATCAGGTCGTGAATTACCAGGACTCCTTCCACGGGCCCGGATTCGAAGGGCCGGACACTCCAGGCGAAGGATTCAATATCGATCGTACACGTTGGGCCGTGGGCGCCGTTTTCATGTTCGCACAGAACGCATACCTCAAGCTCGAGTATGATTTCAACCGGGAAAAAGACATAGAGATCAAGAACGATGCCTGGTTCGTCCAGGTAGCAGTAGGATTCTAAGAAGGGAAGGTTCGATGAGCAATGTCGCCGTTATCGGTATGCAGTGGGGGGACGAAGGCAAGGGCAAGATCACGGACCTGCTAACACCGGCCTTTGACATCGTCGCCCGTTATCAGGGCGGCCACAATGCCGGCCACACCGTCTATGTCGACGGCCGCAAGGTGATCCTGCACCTCATCCCCTCCGGCGTGCTGCACAGCGGCACGCTCTGCATGATGGGCAACGGCATGGTCATCAATCCCGAGGCGTTCCTGCAGGAGAAAAAGACGCTGGAGGAGATCGGGATCGACATCCGGGACAACATCCTGATCAGCCCCAACGCCCACCTCATCCTGCCCTACCACACCGCGGTCGAGAGCGTGCGCGAGGAACAGAGCGAACTGAAGATCGGGACGACCTGCCGGGGAATCGGCCCAGCCTATGTGGACAAGGCCGACCGGTTGGGCATCAAGGTCGGGGACCTGCTCAACGCGGAGGTCCTGAGGTCCAAGATCGAGCAGAATGTGAAGGAGAAAAACATCCTGCTCACTCACTATGGGAGGGAGCCGCTCGAAGCAGAACCCATCATCCTGAAGTTCATAGAGTATGCCGAGCAGCTCCGCCCCTATATCCGGGATGTCTCATTCATCCTGGATAAGGCCCTTCGGGAGGGCCGTCCCGTGCTGTATGAGGGCGCGCAGGGCAACATGCTGGACGTGGACCACGGCACCTATCCCTTTGTCACCTCCTCGAATTCCACGGCCGGCGGCATCTGCTCGGGCCTGGGGATCGGCCCGGACAAGCTGGACGCCGTGTTGGGCGTGTGCAAGGCCTACACGACCCGGGTCGGGGAAGGGCCCTTCCCCACCGAGTCATTCGATGAGTGGGGCGAATACCTGCGGGACCACGGCAAGGAGTATGGAGCCACTACCGGACGGCCGCGACGCTGCGGCTGGCTGGATGCGGTGCAGCTGGCATACGCCTGCCGCCTGAATGGTGTCAAGCGGATCATCCTGACCAAGCCGGACGTCCTGGATGGATTGGAGGAGATCAAGGTCTGTGTCGACTACACTTATCAGGGGGAAACGCTGCCGAGCTTTCCCCTGGAAAGCTGGGTCCTGGAAAAGGCGGAGCCCCGCTACCGGAGTGTCAAGGGCTGGGGGACGGGTGTCGCCGGGCAGAGTTCCTACGATGACCTCCCCGGGGGATTCAAGGACTATGTTAGGCTCATCGAGGATCTCCTGGAGGTCAAGGTCGCGATCATCTCCACGGGCGTGGGCCGCCATGACACGATCTTGATCGAAGACGAGCTGGGGGAGCTGGTCGACCTTTCCCGCCTAGATCCTGCCTGAGTTCCCATGAATCCTGAACACCTCCAGTGGATCGAACTGGATGCCGCCGCACTCGCCCATAACCTCGCGCAGTTCCGCACCCTGATCGGGCCAGAGCGAAAGCTCCTGGCCATGGTCAAGGCCAATGCTTACGGCCACGGCATGACCCAGATCGCAGACCTGGTGCTGGCGGAAGGTGCTGACTGGTTGGGGGTGCATTCGCTGGGGGAGGCGATCTCCCTGACCGACCTTGGTATTCGGGCCCCGATCCTGATCTCGGGTTCTGTGGCCCTGTCCCAACTCGAGGAGGCAGTGGGACGCGGGCTGAGGTTGACGGTGTACAATCCAGAGACGATCGAGATGTTGGGGCGCATCTGCAGAGATCTAAAGCAGAAAGCGCGTGTGCACATCAAACTGGAAACGGGAACCCACCGCCAGGGCGTCGATCCGGGCCTTCTGTCCGAGATGACCGAGCGGATCGGTCAAAATCCAGGGATCATACTCGAGGGGATCTCGTCGCACTTCGCCGATATCGAGGACACGACCGATCACACCTATGCCCGAGGCCAGCTTGCCAGCTTTAACCGCACCGTTGATGAACTCAAGCAGAGGGGACAAAGGATCGCTCTCCGGCACATGTCCTGCACGGCTGCAGCCATGCTGCTGCCAGAGACGCATTTCGACATGCTGAGGGTGGGGATCGGACTGTATGGGTTGTGGCCTTCCAAGGAGACCTATGTCTCCTGCCTGCAGCAGGATAGGGCGCCCCTAGAGCTCAAACCGATCCTGACCTGGAAGGCCCGCATCGCCCAGGTCAAATCCGTCCCCAAGGGGGCCTATATCGGATATGGGCGCACGTTCCGGGCCACGCGGGCCACTCGGCTGGCGGTTATCCCGATCGGATATTCAGACGGCTATCCCCGACAGCTCTCCAACATTGCCCACGTCCTGATCGAGGGGCAGAGGGCCGCTCTGCGGGGAAGGGTGGCCATGAATTTCATCACCGCGGACGTCAGCGATATCCCTTCCGCAGGCCTGGAGGATCCGGTCGTCCTGATCGGTCGGTCTCAAGGAGATCATGTCTCGGCCGACATGCTGGCAGGTTGGGCCGGCACCATCAACTACGAGATATTGTCCCGCATCAATCCGGGCATTCCCCGGATCGAAGTGGATTCCAACGCCATAGAATAAGTATTATAAAATCTATAGGAATAATTGACTTAAAGGGCCCGGAGTGCTATAAAAAGGGCGGGATTTAGACAAGCCATATTGGACCAAAGTCCAATAGACTTGTCGACACGAAAGAAGTAATATACAATTTATCCCTGCAAAGGAGAAACTGAGGATGAAAGAAAGAGTCGAAGAAGTCTTGAATAAGATCCGTCCCTCTCTCGTCGCAGATGGCGGCAATGTTGAGCTCGTGGACGTTGGTGATGATGGTATCGTCAAGGTGAAGCTGGTCGGAGCCTGTGCGGGATGCCCCATGTCCCAGATGACGCTGAAAATGGGAATCGAAAAGCTCCTGAAGAAGGAGATCCCGGAGGTTCAGGAAGTCGTTTCTGTCTGACCCCTTTCGAGTTTCCACATAGATAGGGACCTCCTCTCCTTCGAGGGAGCAGCGGGTATAATTCCCGGTAGATGTACACACTCTTGAGTTCGAATCGCATAAGGATGTAAGAAGAGGGGGTTGGCAGTTTTGCCGCGGTGGATTCCCGGACAGTTCGAGGAACAACATGAAAAAAGTGTATTTGGATCAGATAGCAGGCACGCCGTTGCACCCCAGGGTCAAAGAGGCCATGCTTCCTTATCTGGGAGAGCGATTCGGCAACCCGCAGAACATCCATTCCTTCGGCCGGACCGCGGCCGAGGCCCTGGAGGAAGCCAGGTCCAGGGTGGCGTCACTCATCAATGCCGATCCGGGGGAGATCTATTTCACGTCGAGCGGGACCGAATCCAACAACTTTGCCCTGAAGGGAATGGCGCTGGCCAACCGCAAGAAGGGGAAGCATCTCGTGGTGTCGGCGATCGAACATCTCTCCATCCTGAATTCGGTGAAGAGCCTGGAGCGCCTGGGATATACCTCCACGCAGGTGCCAGTAGACCAGCAGGCCGTCATCGATCCGGATGAGGTCCGCAGGGCGATCACGCCGGAGACCACTGTGGTCTCGATCATGCTGGCCAACAGCGAGGTCGGAACCATCCAGCCGCACTTCAAGGAGATCGTCGAGGTGTGCCGGCAGGCAGGCGTGGTGCTGCACACCGATGCCGTGGCTGCCGCAGGTGTGATCCCGGTGGATGTCCAGGACCTGGGCGTTCAAGCCCTCAGCCTGGCTGGGAACCAGTTCTACGGCCCCACCGGCAGCGCGGCGCTCTATGTCCGCAAGGGGACAAGTATCCTGCCGCTCATCGACGGCGGGATCCAGGAACACGGAAAGCGCGCCGGCTCCGAAAACCTGCCGGGCATTGTGGGCCTGGGAGCGGCTGCGGAGATCGCCGGCCGGGAGATGGAAGACCGGAGAACCCGGCTACAGCCCTTGCGGGACCGCATTGTTCAGCACCTGTCCTTCGAGATGGAACAGGTGGTCCTCACGGGTCACCCGGTCAACCGGCTGCCGCATCATGCCAGCTTCTGCGTGGCCTTTGTGGAGGGGGAAGCCATGTTGCTGACCCTGGATATGCAGGGTATCGCGATCTCCAGCGGATCCGCCTGCACATCCAAATCCCTCAAGGTGTCCCATGTCCTTCTGGCCATGGGGCTGGACCACGCACTGGCCCAGGGTTCCCTGGTGTTCAGCCTGGTCGACAGCTTGACCCAGGAAGACATCGATTTTTTCATCGAGGTTTTCCCCCCCAGCATAGAGAGGCTGCGCAAAATGTCACCTCTCTACACACAATATTTGGAGGAACAGAAATGATGTACAGCGACAAAGTCATGGAGCATTTCGCCAATCCCCGGAATGTGGGAGTTCTCAAGGACGCCGATGGCGTGGGAGAGGTCGGTAATCCCGTGTGCGGCGATATGATGACGTTCTATATCAAGGTCAAGGACGACCGCCTTAACGAAGTGAAGTTCCAGACGTTTGGATGCGGAGCGGCCATCGCCGTCTCCAGCATGGTGAGCGAGATGGCCATGGGGAAGACCCTGGACGAGGCCATGCTGATCACCAACCAGGATGTGGCGGATGAGCTGGGCGGCCTGCCCGGAAACAAGATGCACTGCTCCAACCTGGGCGCGGACGCACTGCACAAAGCCATAGAGGATTTTCGCGACCACAAGGAAAAGGGAGAGCCCAAGGCAGCCCCTGCTCCCAAGGGCAAGAAGGAACCGGGCACCTGCTGCCCCTACTGCGAAGGCCCCGTGGAAGGTCTCGAGGTCATATGCGGCACTTGCCATATAGAGCTGGGGAGCTGCGATGAATGCGGCGAACCCATGAACAAGAAGGGAGACAAGTGCCCGCACTGCGGCGCCACCACGGTGCGTGTCTGATCCTTCGAAGAGGTTAACGTGGACACTCAAGCCATATCCGCCCGGATCCGGGAGCTCAAGCGGGAGCGCAACGCCACCATCCTGGCTCATAACTATCAGATCGGTGAGGTCCAGGATGTGGCCGACTATCTGGGGGATTCCCTCGGTCTGAGCATCAAGGCCGCCCAGGTGGAAGAGGAAGTGATCCTCTTCTGCGGCGTCCATTTCATGGCCGAGACCGCCGCCATCCTGGCCCCGGATAAGACAGTTCTCACCCCTGAGCCCGAGGCCGGCTGTCCCATGGCGGATATGATCGAGGCTGAGGAACTCATCAAGTGGAAACAGGACTATCCCGGCCGGCCCGTGGTGTGTTATGTCAATACCACCGCGGCTGTGAAGGCCGAGTGTGACATCTGCTGCACCTCGTCCAATGCGCTGCATGTTGTGGAGTCGCTGGACGCGGAGGAGATTCTCTTTGCCCCCGACAAGAACCTGGCCGCCTATGTGGCCCGCCACACCCAGAAGACCATCATTCCCTGGGACGGATACTGCTACGTGCACAACAACATCCTGGCCAAGGACGTGCGGTCCAAGCAGGAGAGGCACCCGGCTGCGGAGGTATGGGTACATCCGGAGTGCCGTCCCGAGGTCATCGACCTGGCAGATCGGGTCCTCTCGACCGGCAAAATGATTAGCGAAGCGCGCACTACTGAAAGGGATGAGATCATCATCGGGACCGAGTCCGGGATCGTCTACCGCTTGAAGAAGGAAAATCCTGGTAAGCGGTTCTATCCGGCCAAGGAACTGGCATTGTGTGCCAACATGAAGAAGATCACGCTCCTCAAGGTGCTCCATTCCCTGGAGAACATGGAAACCGAAGTGAAGGTCGCCCCGGACGTCAGCCGGCGTGCGCGGGGCGCCATCGAAAAAATGATACAGATTCAATAGGAGAAAAAACATGAAAAAAATGACCGAAAACAACCTGAGGGACGCCTTTGCCGGTGAGAGCCAGGCCCACATGAGATATACGGCCTTCGCAGACAAGGCGGAGAAGGAAAACCTTCCCAACATCGCCCGGACCTTCAGGGCCAACGCCTTTGCCGAAGTGAAACACGCCACCAACCACCTGCGGAACCTGGGCGGCATCGGCGCCACCGCGGAAAATGTCAAGGCCGCCATCGAGGGGGAGACCTTCGAAGTTGAGGAGATGTACCCCGTCTACATCCAGACCGCCCAGCTGCAGGGCGAGAGGGGCGCCGAGACCTCGACCACCTGGGCCCTCGCCGCGGAGAAGGTCCACGCCGAGATGTACAAACAGGCCCAGGGCCCCGTGGAGTCGGGACAGGATATCGATTACACGCCCATCCACGTGTGCGGCGTGTGTGGATTCACTATGGAAGGCGATGCGCCTGACAACTGTCCTGTGTGCGGTACCCCCAAAGATCAGTTCAAGGAATTCTAGGATCTTTGGGGATCGGTTAAAAGATATTTTGTATTATCCGGGCCCGTGAGTTTCACGGGCCCTGTTTTGATCGCGGATCCCTCCCGCAGCCAGGAGCTGTTCGGGAGGCCTGCTTTGAGGATCGGGGGACGACACATGCGTCACAGCTGGAGGATCGGTCGGTTGTTCAAGATCGACATCTATGTCGATTCCAGCTGGTTCCTGATCTTCATCCTGTTTACCTGGCTGCTCTCGACCTCGTACTTTCCCGAGAGGTTTCCCGAATGGTCCTCTCTGCAGATGTGGACCCTGGGGACTCTGACCTGCCTGCTGCTTTTCGCCTCCGTCCTCTTCCACGAGCTCGCACACTCCCTGGTGGCGATCCAGCAGGGAGAGCAGGTCCGGCGCATCACTCTCTTCATCCTGGGAGGAGTGGCCCAGATCAGCGGGGAGCCCAAGGAACCGCTCAAGGAATTCACCATGGCCCTGGCCGGGCCCTTTGCCAGCGTGATGCTGTCGGTGGCCTTTCTTCTGATGTCCTTCGGTCTGCACGGCGTGAGCCGCCCCCTGTCTGCCGCTGCCTTCTATTTGTGTATGATCAACCTCGCCCTGGCCGCTTTCAACCTGCTGCCCGGCTTCCCCATGGACGGGGGTCGGGTGCTGCGCTCCCTGATATGGAAGGTGACGGGAGACCTCCAGCGGGCCACTCGCATCGCCTCGCGTGTGGGCCAGGGATTTGCCGTGTTCTTCATCCTCATAGGCATATTCCAGATCATGCAGGGATTTCTCCAGGGCTTCTGGTTCATCTTCATCGGCTGGTTCCTCAACAGCGCGTCGACCCGGAGCTACACTCAGGTCATGTTCGAAGGCATCCTGAAGGGGAAAAAGGCCGTGGACCTGATGGAAACGGATTTCGAGACCGTTCCCGGAAGGATGAGCGTCGAAGAGCTGGTCGATGATTTTATGCTCAAGAGGCGAAACAGGGTCTTCCTGGTGTCCGATGGGACCGAAGAGGTGGGTATCGTCTGCCTGGAGGACGTCAAGGCCCTCGCCAGGGAATCCTGGGCAGACACACCCGTCAACCGAGTGATGACTCCCCGGGAGGAGCTGGTCCCCGTATCGCCGGATACCGATGGGACCGAGGTCCTCAGAACCCTCAATTCCCGAGACATCCATCAGGTGCCCGTATTGGAGGACGGCCGCATCGTGGGGATCATCTGCCGCACAGACCTCATCCGGACAATACGACTCCACAGCGAGCTGAAGAAATAGATGAAAAAGGCCGAGGAGCGCATCGAGGAGATCGTCCGCATCCTCCGTTTGACCTACCCTGACAGCCGCACCGCCCTCTATCATTCCAATCCCTTCCAGATCTTGATCGCCACCATCCTTTCGGCCCAGTGTACGGACAAAAAGGTCAACGAGATCACACCGGGCCTGTTCGCGAAGTATCCCACGGCCGCGGACTTTGCTCGGGCCGATCCCGCCAAGCTCGAAAAAGAGATCCGGCCGACAGGTTTTTTTCGGAACAAAACGCGCAGCATCATCGGTGCCTCGCAGAGGATCGTGGAGGGCTACGAGGGACGCGTGCCCGACACCATGGAAGACCTCATCACGCTGCCCGGTGTGGCGCGCAAGACCGCGAACATCGTCCTGTCCAGCGGGTTCCAGAAGGCCGAGGGGATTGCCGTGGACACACATGTGAAACGCATCTCGGGACTCTTGGGCCTGACACGGCAGAAAGAACCAGGCAAGATCGAACAGGACCTCCTGAGGATCGTACCCAGGGAGGCCTGGCTCGATTTCAATTACCTGCTCGTCAACCACGGGCGAACCCTGTGCCCGGCCCGCAGGCCGCGCTGCACGGAGTGCCCCCTCCCCCCCGTCTGTCCATCCTCGGCGGCGGCGGCTCCTGTATAGGATCCGCCCTGAAACAAGGAGAGCAAAATGAACGGCTGTCACCTGGGCCTGATCAGCGACGATCCCACGGCCCTGATCAGGTTCTACACGGAGAAACTGGGATTCAGCGAGGGGGAGAACCGCACGATCCCGAGCGACCTGGTGCATGAGATATTCGGCCTTCCGGTGGAGTGCCGCATGACAAAGCTGCACCGGGGCGAGATGATCCTGGAGGTGTTCTCGCCGCTGGGGCTGGAAATCGAGCCTCGGGCCGATACCCAGGCCGGATACAATCATTTCGGACTCTGGGTGGAGGATAAAAAACAGTTCTGCCGTCAACTGGCTGAGCAGGGGGTCGAGGTGATCGAGACCCCCTACAAGGATCGGTTTGTCTACTTTGTGAAGGATCCGGACGGGAATCGGATCGAGATCTTCGAGACCTGAAGGCCATGGACAAGGAAGCCATGCTCTACGATTCCCTGGACGGGGGGAGTGTGGCCTGCGGTTTGTGTCAGCACCACTGCCGGATCGAGCCGGGAGAGCATGGAGTTTGCGGCGTGCGTATCAACCGGGCCGGCCGGCTCTTCACCCGGGTCTATGGCGAGGTCATCGCCGCCCATGTCGATCCGATCGAGAAGAAGCCGCTCTTCCACTTCCTGCCAGGAACTCAGTCTCTTTCCGTTGCCACCCTGGGCTGCAACTTCCGCTGTTCGTTCTGCCAGAATTGGCAGATCTCGCAGGGCTCCAAGGGAGGGGGGGCGGAGCTTGGCGGGCGGCGGATGGATCCCGCGGAGATCGTGGCTTCAGCCATCGGGCAGGGCTGCCGCAGCATCTCCTATACCTACACCGAACCCACCATCTACTTCGAGTATGCCTACGACACGGCCCGGCTGGCCGTCGAGGAGGGGCTCTCCAACGTGTTCGTCACCAACGGGTACATGACTCCCGAGGCGGTGGAGGCCATCCGGCCCTTCCTGCACGCCTGCAACGTGGACCTCAAGTCCTTTCGGGAGGACTTCTACCAGAAAATGTGCGGCGCACGGCTCGCCCCGGTCCTGGAGGCCATCCGCCTCCTGCGGGGATCCGGGATCTGGGTGGAGGTGACGACCCTCGTGATCCCCGAGCAGAACGATTCGGACCAGGAACTCACCGAGATAGCCGCGTTTCTTGCCGATGTGGACCGCGATATCCCCTGGCACATCAGCCGCTTCCACCCGGATTTCCAGTACCTCGAATCCACGGCCACGCCAGTGGACACTCTGCGCCGGGCCTATGACATCGGCCGGGCCCAGGGCCTGCGCTACATCTACGTGGGCAATGTGTGGGGAGAGGCGGAGGATACGGCTTGTCCGAACTGCGGCCTCACCGTGATCGGCCGCAGGGGATTCGACATCACGTCCGACAAGCTCGAACAGGGGAAATGCCCCAGCTGTGGCGTCGCTGTGGCGGGGATCTTCGATACGCATATTTAACAATAAATGATGTCGACAGTGCGCACAACGGATTGTATATCGAACGGCTGCGTAGCCAACCGTGGAGATCGCCCAGGACAGACAACATGACCGTCGCTGCGAAATTCCGGTACCTGGAGCACACGGCAGATGCCAAGTTCCAGGCTTTCGGCGCCACACTGGAGGAGGCCTTCGCCAACGCTGCTCTGGCCGTGGCATCCCTGATGTGGGATCCGGCCTGCGTGGGGGCCGTCCAGAAGGAGACCGTCCGCGTGGGCGGGAACGACCTCAAACAGCTCCTGATGGCCTTCCTGGAGGAGGTCCTCTATCTTCTGGAAACCAGAGATTATCTTCTGCACGGAGTAGAGCAGGTCCGGATCGGATCCGGACAGGACGGATTCGAGCTGCAGGCTGTGTTTGTGGGGGAGAACACAGGCAAGGGGCAGCACGAGATCTTCGGCGATGTCAAGGCGATCACCTATCATGAAATGCGGATCGAAACCGGTGATGTCCCCCTGGTTCAGGTCGTGGTCGACATGTGAGGCTCCCCAATGGAATTGAAAAAGATCGATGAGTTCACCTGGGAGATCCCACGCCAGGGCGGCATGCGGGTCCCTGCCATCCTCTACAGCTCTCCCCGGCTCATGGAGGGTGTGCGCGGAGACCAGACCCTCAAGCAGGCCGGCAACATGGCCTGCCTGCCCGGCATCCAGCGCGCGGCCTATGCCATGCCCGACGCCCATCAGGGCTACGGCTTCCCGATCGGGGGCGTGGCCGCCTTTGATATGGACGAGGGAGTCATCTCTCCCGGCGGGGTGGGCTATGACATCAACTGCGGCGTCCGGCTGCTCAGGACCGAATTTCAGGAGGAGGACATCGCCCCGGTCCGGAAGCAGCTCCTGGACGCGATCTTCGAAGAGGTCCCCGCCGGAGTGGGCAGGGGCGGAGCCACACGGCTCAACAGGCGGACGCTTATGGAGGTCTGCGAGAGGGGCGCGGAATGGGTCGTGGGGCAGGGGTATGGGAGTCCGCAGGACCTCGAGTTCACCGAGGAACATGGGCGCATGGCCGGCGCCGATCCAAGCTACCTCTCCTCCCGGGCCATCGAGCGAGGGATACCCCAGCTGGGCACGCTGGGATCCGGCAATCATTTCCTGGAGATCCAGAAGGTGGAAAAGATCCACGACCGGGAAGTGGCCGAGAGATTCGGGATCCATGCGGAGGGCCAGGTCCTGGTCATGATCCACTGCGGGAGCCGGGGCCTGGGACATCAGGTGGCCTCGGATCACATCCGTGCTATGGAAAACCGCTTTGGATTCAAAGACCTGCCGGACCGCCAGCTGATCAACGCTCCCATACGATCGAAGCTGGGGGAGCAGTACATCAAGTGCATGAGCTCGGCGGTCAACTACGCCTTCGCCAACCGCCAGATGATCGCACACTGGGTACGGCAGGTGTTCCACAGGGTGCTGGGAAGCGCGCGGGGCATGGATCAGGTGTATGATGTGTGCCACAACGTGGCCAAGTTCGAGCGGCACAGGATCCAGGGCCGCATGAAGGAGGTCTGCATCCACCGAAAGGGCGCCACCCGGAGCTTCGGACCCGGCCGGGAGGAGATCCCTGAGGCCTACCGAAGCGTGGGCCAGCCCGTCTTCATCCCCGGCAGCATGGGCACGGCGTCCTACATCCTGGCCGGGACCTCGGAGGCGGAAGAATTAAGCTTCTCATCGACCGCCCATGGGGCCGGGCGCGTGATGTCTCGCCACGAGGCGCGCAAGCGGTTCCGGGGAGAGCAGATCCAGCAGGACCTGGAGAGCAAGGGGATCGCGCTCAGGTCGGCCAGCTGGAAGGGAGTGGCCGAGGAGGCTTCCGAGGTCTATAAAGATGTTGACGAGGTGGTCCGTGTGTCCCATGAGACAGGCATTGGTCGGCTGGTGGCTCGGGTTGTGCCCCTCGGCGTCATGAAGGGGTGATCCTTGACGGCGGCACGCGGCTGGCCTAGGCCTTGTGCAGTGAGATCTTGCGCTTGGTCAGGTTGATCAGCTTTGTGACCTTGATGGAGCGGGGGCAGACCCTGGTGCACTCGAAGTGGTTCTCACAGGGCCAGATTCCATCGGGATAGTCCAGCTGCGGCATGCGCTCCTCGAATCCCCGGTCCCTGCTGTCGTCCAGGAAACGCGAAGCCTGGACCACTGCAGCGGGCCCCAGAAACGCGGGATTGGTTTCCTGGACCACGGGGCAGGCCGAATAACAGGCCCCACACAGTATGCAGCTGGTGCCCTCATCGATCAGTTCGCGCTCCTCAGGGGTCTGGATCCTCTCCTTCTCTGGCGGGGGCTCAGGATTGATGAAAAAGGGCTTCACATGGGCGTAGTTGGCGAAGAAATGGGTCTGATCCACCATCAGGTCCCTCTGAACGGGAAGTGTGCGCAGCGGCTCGACGCGCACGGGGCCGCCATCCTCAGTGACGAGCTCTTTGATCAGCGTTTTACAGGCCAGGCGCTCCCGGCCGTTGACCACCATGGCATCCGAGCCACATACTCCATGGGCGCAGCTCTTCCTCAGGCCCAGCCCTGGGTCCCGCTCCCATTTGATGCGCATGAGCACGGTTAGCAGCCGGTCCTCGGGTTCGGCCTCCATTTCGAAGGTCTGGAAATGGGGCCGGTCGTCTGCCTCCGGGTTGTACCGTAGGATCTCCAGTGTGATCTTCATGGCGGATTCCCTTTCCTCCCTCAGTATGTCCGCGGCTTGGGCTGCCAGCGCGAGACATCGACCGTTTTGTAGTCGATGGTCACGGTGTCTCCTTCCAGCCGGGCCAGTGTGTGCTTGAGCCAGTTTGTGTCGTCCCGATCCGGGAAGTCCTCCCGGGAATGAGCGCCGCGGCTCTCCTGCCGATTCAGCGCGCACACAGCAGTAACATAGGCGTTGTCGAGGAGGTGTCCCAGTTCCAGGACCTCGAGCAGGCCCGTGTTGAAGGCCGAGCTGACGTCGGGACAGCGCACTTCGCGGTAGGCATCGCGAAGCTCCTTCAATTTTTCCACCGCAGAGGACATGTCGGTCCCGTTGCGGTAGATCCCCACATTGGATGTCATCACGTCCCGCATCTGCTCCCGCAGGCGTTCCGGCGGGGGGCCCTCCTTTCCGTCCTTGATCTCTGCGATCCGGGCCGCCATGGGTTCTGCGGCACCGGCCGGGAGCTTGGGAAGGTCTGTCCGCTGGATAAAGCCTGCCATGTTCAATCCTGCCCGACGGCCGAAAACGACCAGGTCCACCAGGCTGTTCGTGCCCAGCCGGTTAGCGCCGTGGACCGAGACGCAGGCGCACTCGCCGGCAGCATACAGGCCCTCTATCTTTGTCCCGCTTCCATCGCACAGGACCCGGCCCTCGAGGTCCGTGGGTATGCCTCCCATGGCATAGTGAGCCGTGGGATGCACCGGCATGGGCTGCTCTGCCGGGTCGATATCCAGGTAGGTGCGCACGAACTCAGCGATCTCTGGAAGCTTGCTCTCGATTTTTTCGCGGCCCAAGTGTGAGGCATCGAGATGGACGTAGTCATCCACACGCCCATCCCCCCGGATCCCGCGTCCGGCCCGGATCTCGGTGATGATGGCCCGGGCCACGATGTCCCGGGGGGCCAGGTCAATGAGTGTGGGGGAGTAGGACTCCATGAAGCGCGCACCCTTGGAATTGCGCAGGATACCGCCCTCGCCTCGAACACCCTCGGTGATCAGAATCCCCATGCCACGGATCCCCGTGGGGTGGAACTGGAAAAACTCCATGTCTTCCAGGGGGATTCCCCGGCGGGCCAGGACGGCCTGGCCGTCGCCCGTGTTGGCGTAGGCATTGGAGGTGATCCGGAACATGCGCCCCACGCCTCCATTGGCAAAGAGCACGGCCTTGGCTCTGAAGGTGAGCAGCTCGCCGGATGCGAGGTCATATGCCACCAGGCCCTGGCACCGTCGGCCGTCCAGCAGGACATCCAGGACCTGGACCTCGTTGTGGAAATCCACCTGGTTCTTTACACACTGCTGAAAGAGGGTCTGCAGGATCATGTGGCCGGTCCTGTCCGCCGCATAGCAGGACCGCCGGACCGCGGCCTCACCAAAGTTCCGGGTGTGTCCCCCGAAGCGACGCTGGTCGATTCTACCTTCTGGTGTACGGCTGAAGGGCAGGCCGCGGTGCTCGAGGTCATACACGGCCTGGATGGCCTCTTCCGCCAGGACAAGGGCCGAGTCCTGATCGGTCAAGTAGTCCCCGCCCTTTACGGTGTCGAAGGCGTGCCATTCCGCCCGGTCTTCCTCCACGTTTCCCAGCGCTGCCCCTATGCCGCCCTGGGCAGCCCCAGTGTGGGAGCGAACCGGATAGAGCTTGGTCAGCACTGCGACCCTCGCTTTCTGGCTGGCTTCCAGCGCCGCATACAGCCCGGCTCCACCGGCCCCCACGATGATGGCGTCATATTCCAGGATCTTGCTCATTTTCCTTCCTGTTGTTGATATCTATCACCTTATCGAGTAAGCCCAGGGCTTGTCAAGAATGGTGCGACATCAGGCAGTATTTCCATAGGTTCTTGATGCAGGCGGGCAGTTCTTTGCATGCGGCACCTGCCTGGATCTGAGAAATTCCCAGGGATCGGAGATCTGTCCGCTGTCAACCCTCAAGGATCACTATGAGATCGTGAGGGACTCAGACAAGCTGATTACCGTTTAGCGGCCCTTCAACGGATCCGCGCATCCAGCCTGCCAACTGCCACAGGAAAAAAATATGAGTGGTGTGGAATGGGAGAACTGGCGGTTTTCGCATGTTTATGACGGTTTACAATGGGGGAAGTGTGATATAGACTTTTGGGGGTGGAGGGGAGAGAGAAAAGCATGGCAAAGATCACACGGTTAGAAAAAGATTCTCTGGGTGAACTCGAAGTCCCGGCGGATGCATATTATGGGATCCAGACGGTCCGGGCCGCCCGGAATTTCCCCATAAGCGGCCTCCGTGCCGATCCTGTCTTGATCGAGGCCGTCATCCGGATCAAGAAGGCCGCGGCTCTCGCCAACGCGTCCCTGGGTTGCCTGGAAGAAGCCAAGGCCAGTGCCATCGATCAGGCCTGTGACGAGGTGCTTGCCGGGCAGTTTCGTGATCAGTTCAAAGTGGATGTCTTCCAGATGGGAGCCGGCACGTCTTTTCACATGAACTGCAACGAGGTCCTTGCCAACCGGGCCATCGAGATTCTGGGAGGCCGCAGGGGCGAGTATCGGATCCTGCATCCCAACGACCATGTAAATCTGGGGCAGAGCACCAATGACGTGTTCCCCGCCGCGATGCGCCTGTCCGTGCTCTCCCTCCTGCGGGACCTCCTCTATCCTGCCCTGGACGGGCTGGCTTCTGCCTTCGCGGCCAAGGGAAAGAAATTCGATGGGATCCTCAAGTCGGGGCGGACTCATCTTCAGGATGCGGCCCCGATCCGGCTTGGTCAGGAGTTTGCCGCCTATGCCCTGACCCTGGAAAGATGCCGCCTCTCCACAATGCAGTCCGCTGAATCTCTCCTCGAGCTGGGGATCGGCGGAAGTGCCGTGGGCACGGGCCTGAACACCTGTCGGCAGTTCCCGGAGCGCATGGCCGGTCACCTCTCTCACCTGACTGACATGGGGCTGCGCGTTGCTCCCGACCTGCGGGAGACCATGCAGAGCATGCGGCCCTTCGCCGAGGTCTCGGCTTCCCTGCGCAACCTCTGCCTGGAGCTGGGCCGCATCGCCAATGACCTGCGCCTGCTCGCCTCCGGTCCCCGGGCAGGTCTGGCGGAGATCGTCCTCCCCCCGGTAGCACCCGGCTCCTCCATCATGCCCGGCAAGGTCAATCCTTCCATGCTGGAGATGCTGAACATGGTCTGTTTCCAGGTGATCGGCTGCGACACGGCCGTGAGTTTGGCCGTACAGGCCGGGCAGCTGGAGCTCAACGTGATGATGCCGGTTATCGCCTTCAATCTCCTCTTCATGCTCCGGATCCTGGGGAATGCACTGCCGGTGGTCAAGTCACGCTGTATCGAGGGCATCCAGGCCGATCCGGCACGGTGCCAATACTTCGCCGAGGAGAGCATCGGCCTCATGACCGCGCTCTCGCCGCACCTTGGATACGAAGCCGCCTCCGAGATCGCAAAGGAGGCCGTAGCCCGGGGGATGGGCCTGGTTGAGCTGATCATCGAACGGGGATTGTATACCGCGAATGAGTTGAGCCGGCTCCTGGATCCCGGCCGGATGACGGGGCCCGAGGACTGTCGAACTGGCAAGGACGAGGACGCATCCGAGTAGACATTTCGCAGTCATTGACTTTTACTCCCGGGATTCCTATTGTAGGGGGACCATGCGCGTATTACTGGCCGGCTACAACCTCGACAGCACCGTAATCGAGGAGTTGAAGGCTCATGCACCCCCCAGAGAAGACGTGACTCCGGAAACCCTATCCGCCTCCTATGCCCGCATCTCCCGAGATCCCCGCTCCGTGGACAAACTCCGGACCGCCGCACGCGCCGAAGTGGAAAAGGCGCGGCGTTCCAACCGCAGCATCATCTTCAAGATGGGTCACCACTCGGTGGCCGAACACGCGGTATTCAATTTCGATATCATCGGGATCAGCCGGCTGGCCATCGAGGAGATCGAGAAGTTCCGTCTCTGTTCCTACACGGAAAAATCCCAGCGCTACATCAAGCTGGAAGACGATCACATCATCCCGGACGAGGTCACCAAGGCTGGCATGCCCGGGCAGTTCGGTGCCCTGATCCGTTCACAGAACGCGCTGTATCATGTGCTGTACGATCGGCTGCGCCCCTACTTCTTTGACCTGCATCCTGAGATGGCTTCCCAGACCAAGAAGCATTCCCTGCTCAACGGCTGGGCCAAGGAGGATGCCCGCTATGTCCTGAGCCTCGCGACCCTGGGGCAGCTGGGCATGACTCTCAACGCCCGCAACCTTGAGCACATGATCCGTCGGCTGGCATCCCACCCGCTGGCGGAGATCCAGGAGTTCAACCGCAGGATCTATGGACTGGCCAGGGAGGTGGCTCCCTCCATCCTCCTCTTCACCGAGGCCAATGAGTACGATGCCCTGACCTACGGCGGTCTCGCAGCCCGCGCCGGTAAGGCCCTTGCCACCGCGGCCGATGCGGAAGGGGAGGCGGTCAGGCTCGTGGGGCACACGCAGGACTCGGATGAGAGGCTGATCGCTGCCCTGCTGCACACCACATCCAACCGAGCATACGATTCATGCTGGGAGGCTGCGCGGAAGATGAAGCCGGCCCAAAAATTGGGCATGCTCAAGGCGGCTCTGGGGCGAATGGAATTCTATGATGCGGTCCTGCGGGAGTTCGAGCACGTGGACCTCACCTTCGAACTGTCCGTCTCGGCAACCTGTTTTGCCCAGCTCAAGCGGCACCGCATGTCCACACTGACCGCCCAGCCCTACGATCCCACGCTGGGGGTGATCGTGCCCCCTTCGGTCGAGGCCGTGGGCGCCCGTGCCGAGTTCATGGCCGTCATGGCAGAGACAGAAGCCTTCTTCGAGGGGCTTCACGGCCGCATCGGAAGGGCGGCCGAATACATCCTGACCAATGCGCACTGCAAGCGGGTGCTCTGGAAGACCAACGCCAGGGAATTCTATCATTTCTCGCGGCTCCGGGAAGATGCCACGGCCCAGTGGGACATCCGGCAGGTGGCGGCGGAGATGAGCCGGCAGGCCGTTGGGGTGATGCCGCTGACCCTGGCGCTCATCGGAGGGAAGGATGCGTTCCCAGAGATCTATCACAGGGTGTTTGGCAGGCTGCCCGGCATGAAGCCTCCGCCGCAGTGATCCGGCCTGTAGCAAAGCCCTGATGTTTGTGATATACATGTCCGCGGGAGAGAGGCGGGTCTCCCGGGATCGTGGGGATGCAGGAAAGAAGAAGGATCTTGGCTCGAATCGGGCTTGACTCTCATGGAATCGGAATATAATATTACCGTGTATATTATCTAATTTAATAAAATAACGATGAGAGTTTTGAAAAATATAGGACGAGCGTCTCAATATGTTCGAAAGGTGGTCAACAATGCGTAACTCGATCGAAACAGCCAGGCTTGGGATCTTGGTGATGGTCGTATTTTTCCTCCTCACCGTTCCCGTCGGCCTTCTGGTTTCCCAGGAAGACTCCCAGGAGGAGTTCGAAACCATCACCAGCGGAGACTGCATGACCTGTCACGAGAAGAGCAAACACGACACGGATTTCAGTGACGACCTGTCCCACTCCGCACATGATGGGATGGAGTGTTTGGACTGCCATCAGGACCGGGGAACCACTCCCCACCAGGCCGCGGAGGGATTCGTGGTCGGCGGCCAGGGATGCCGGACCTGTCATGACCAGCAGAGCGAGGAATACAAAGCCCACGGGAGGGAGAACATCGGGGGCTTCGAGGATATGCCGACCTGCGCCGACTGCCACGGGGACCACGACGTGCTGCCCTCCTCCGTTAAAAACTCCAAAACCCACCCGGTCAACCTGCCCCAGACCTGCGGCAGATGCCACGAAGACCTGGATTTGACCACCAAGTACGAAATCTTGATCGACCATCCAATCAAGATCTACAATACCAGCGTTCACGGACAGGCCACCATGGGAGGGATCTATGTGGCCGCCTCTTGTAACGACTGCCACTCCACAGGGGATACCTCACACAAGATCTTCTCTCCCGGCCATCCGGATTCGGCCATCAACCATTTCAACATCCCTCAGACCTGCGGGAAGTGCCACAAGGCGATCGAACAGGACTTCTGGGACGGCATCCACGGCCGGCTCGTGGCTCGCGGCGAGACAGACTCCCCCGTGTGTACGAACTGCCACGGCGAGCACGGCATCCTTTCCCCCGACGACCCCGCGTCACCGGTATCCTCTGCCAAGGTGGCGGAGATGACGTGTTCTCCCTGCCACGAATCCGTCACCCTGACCGAAAAATACGGGCTGACCGCGGGCCGGTACACATCGTTCATCGACAGCTATCATGGATTGAAGAGCAAGACGGGAGACGTGCACGTGGCCAACTGTGCCTCCTGTCACGGCGTCCACCGCATCCTGTCCCACACGGACGAGACCTCGAGCATCCACCCCAGCAACCTGCAAACCACTTGCGGGGAATGCCACCCCGGCATCTCCGTGGAAATGGCCAACGCCTCGATCCACGGGATGGAGGGCGAGGAGGCCATGCACACCAAGGTCGGGGTGATCGTGAAGAACATCTACATCATCGCCATCGTCGTCATCATCGGGCTGATGGCTCTTCACTGGCTCATCGACCTCTTTCGCCAGATCGTAGTCGTCCTCAAGCGGCCCCAGGTCCGCCGCATGCGGCTGGGGGAACTCTGGCAGCACCACCTGCTCATGTCCAGCTTCATCGTCCTGGTCATCACCGGCTTCTCCCTCCGTTTTTCCGAGTCCTGGATCGCGGGGCTGTTCTTCGGCTGGGAGGGCGGCTTCGGGCTGCGAGGCCTGATCCACCGCGTCGCTGCGGTGGTGCTGATGTTTGCCACGGCCTGGCACTTCTTCTATCTATTCACTCCGAGGGGGAGGCGTTTCCTCAAGGACATGATGCCCAAGGTCCGCGACTTCTTCGATTTCGTCCAGAAGGTACTCTACAACCTGGGCGTCACGAAGAAGGCGCCCCGCTTCAAACAGTTCAGTTATGTGGAGAAGGCCGAGTACTGGGCCCTGATCTGGGGCAACGTGGTGATGATCATCACGGGAATCCTGCTCTGGTTCGACAACTTCATCGTTACCATCTTTCCCAAGGGCGTGCTGGATGTTTCGCTGGTGGTCCACTACTATGAAGCCATCCTGGCGTCGCTCGCCATCCTGATCTGGCACATGTATGCCACGGTCTTCAGCCCCGAGGTCTATCCCATGAATCCCTCCTGGCTGACGGGCAAGATGCCCCGGGACATGTTTCAGCACGAACACCCGGATGCAGAGATAGAGGAAGTCAATCCCTCAGAGAATAGGGACGAACCCTCAGAGAATAAGGACGAACCCGCAGAGAACAAGGACGAAGGATCCGAATAAAAGCCGGATCTTATTTGTAGCCGAACAGCATGCTGTAGATGATCAGCACGATCAGGCTGAGCCCCAGCGCCAGGAAGGTGAATCCGAAGATTCGGACCAGCCGCATCCATTTTTCGGAGATCTCCTTAAGCAATACATCCTTCTTCAGCTGACCGGATTCCTTGAGGTAGCGGTATTCCTCCGGCCGATCTTCCTTGTACTCATCCAGGGGGACGAGGCCGGTGAAGATGACGGGATCCAGCGGGAACGACTCGGGCCGCAGGTGCGTGTTGAAGAAGTGGATGGTGAAGATGAAGCCCACGGCCAGCAGGGCCTCGTCGCTGTGGATGATCATGGCCACGTTGATGAACCAGCCCGGCAGGATCTTGGTGAAAAGCTCCGGGAACCACAGGATCAGACCGGAGAAGCCGATGACACCGACTCCCCAGAAGACGGCCATGTAGTCGAATTTTTCCCAGTAGGTCCACCGTCCGTAGTCGGGTCGGGGACCCAGCCCCACGAACCATTTGACGGAGCCGACGAAGTCCTTCAGGTCTTTTTTATTGAACCAGAGGGAGCGGGGGCTGAAGATCATCCTCTTGACCGTGGTCCGGGTCTTGCGTTTGTGCTTGAATAGCTGGAGCAGATGGAATGCGAAATACCCGAACGTGATTGCGGCTGAAAAGCGGTGGATGCGTCCGGCCCCTTCTACTCCTCCCAACAGGTCTGCAAGGAAGCGGGCCCAGGGCATGCCGGCGAACTTCAGCATCATGCCGGTGAGAGCCAGGCCCATGAAGCTCAGGATGACAAAGATGTGTGTAATACGCTGTTCCTTGTCGAAGCGCTGTATGTAGTAGCGCTTGTGTTTGTGCTCCGCCTCAGCGGCCCGTTTTACCTTGAGATGCTTGTAGGACCTCGGGAGCCAGAGCAGCGTGTGGATCCCGAAGAAACCGAAAACACCGATCAGCAGCGAGGTCATGGCCCAGAAAGTGAAATAGAGGACGGGATACTTCTGCTTGTCATGATGGGTGGCATGTGTCAGGTAGCCGGTAAACTGCCGGTTGGCGTCGGAATGGCATTTCTGGCATGTCTCCACGACGTTGTTGAATCCGACGTGGGAATCCGGGTTGTTGACTCCCAGGACATCGTGTGCGCCGTGGCAGTCCGAACACCGGGCCGACTGCAGGTAGCCCAGGGTGTAGGCCTTGCCGTGTAAGGTTTCTGTGTATGTTTCCGAGAGCTCCTCGTGACAGGTTCCGCACTGGTGGGTCACCTCGGACATGAACTGGTCCTGTTCGATGGACGTTACCTTGTGAGCGGAGTGGCAGTCTTCACAGTTGGGGAGCCGTTCTTGAACCTCGGGATTCTCTATGTTGTGGATGCTTTCCACATATTCCTTGTAGATCCCCTCATGGCAGGTCGCACACGTGGCAGGGATGTTTTTGTAATATGTCGAAGAGCGGTCGTCTTCGTGGTTCAGGATGTAGTGTGTGCTGTGACAGTCGGTGCAGACAGCGCTTGAGAGCAGGCCTTTTTTGGTCCATCCCTCGCCGTGAACGCTTTTGGAGTAGTCCACCATCACGTCTCCCATCTCGGTCTGTATGGAGGCGGAATGGTCCAGTTTGCCGTGACAGTCGCCGCAGAGCTGAGGGATGTTGGTACGATAAGTCTTTGCCTGATCGTTCAGATGAGATTGGACGTCATGGCGACCGTGGCAGTCCGTGCAGTGGGGTGTGTCGGGATTGTTCTCCACATTCGCTTGACCGTGTCCGCTCTGTGTGAAGTCTTCCGCGACCTGGGCATGGCAGTTGGAGCAGTCCACGACCCTCGCGGTCTCGCAGGGCCGGTCAAGACCCGGGGTGATATCCACGTGGCACTTAACGCAGGGCGTATTTTTATGAACAGAGTCCTGGATCACCTCCTTGTTAACTTGGAGGGAGATTCGCTCCCCGTCCTCGATCTTGTGGACGGCCTCCTGTTCGTGACACCTCAAACATTCCTGGTCCGAGGTGCCGACGACCACATTCGTGCGACGGATGGTATGCGGCTGGTGGCAGACGGTGCAGGCAGGTACGGCGCCGGGCTCTGTTTCCCAGAGCTCTCCCTTGATGATCTTGACGTGGACTTCTTCGATGCGAGCGTGACACACCATGCAGGTGTCTGCGATGTTCCGGGCCGAGACCGTTGAGCGGGTGTAGGTGTGCGGTAGGACCAGGTGATTGCCGTGGCAGTCGTTGCAGGTGGCCGTCACGATCAGGCCCTGCCGGAACAGGCCCTCGCCGTGTATGCTCTGGGAGTAGTTGGTGAGGATGTTGTGCTCGGTGATGTTGTAGACGCGGGCCACCGGGGCGCCCTCGCGGTGGCATTTCCCACACAGCACCGGGATGTTCATCTTATAGGTGCGGGAATTCACATTCGAAGGTGGCAGGATGTGATGCTTGCCGTGGCACTCCGCACAGGTCGGGGCATAGGCTGCCCCCCGTTCCAGGGCCCGGCCGTGGATCCCTGCCATGAATTCCTCGTCCGCGACGTCATGACACATCCCACAGTTGACGTCCGCCAGGTCCTCCTCGTGAGGGAAATCATCCGTGTCTGCATCCTGGTGGCAGTCGATGCACTCCATGTCCTGGTGGACCGAGCGCCCGTAGCGGTTGAAATCCACGAACATGGAAGCGGTGCGCCCCTGGCGAACGGCGGTCAGTTCACGATCCGAATGACAGGCCTCGCAGTCCTCATTGGACTGGGCCATAAGCGGGATCGTGATCAGACAGAGCCACAGAACGGCGACCAAATACGCTTTTCCTCTAAACATGTGCAGTCCTTCCCAGAGGCCCCTGACAGCCTTGTGACTCATAATCGGGGAGTCTCATCCCCGCGGGGACGAAACTCCCTATGGAAGTGCTCTTCTATTTTTCCAGCAGAGAGGCTATTTTTCGGGTATCGGGTGATTGACCTTGGCCCAGGCTGCCGCAAAATCGAAAGGCTTGTCGTGCGCGCCCTCATGGCAGGTCAGGCACTGCTTTTTGATGTCTTCCTCGGACTTGTATTCGGTAATCCCAGCGCCCACGGCTTGGGCGTGGTCTTTCATGATGCTCATCTTCTTGTAGGCGCTTCCCGGGCCGTGGCAGGCCTCGCACCCGACGCCTTCGGCCTTGAGCTCGGCGTTCTTCTCGGCGAGCGGAGCGTGACACTTCAGGCATTTGGGATTATCCGGGGCATCCGCGGCGATCTCTTTGGCCGCATCTGTGGTCAGTGCTTCGAAAGCTTTGGAATGCTTGCGGGATTCCCACTTGGGGAACTGTTCGCCCTGTTTTTCCGACTTGTGGCACATCTTGCACTTGGCAGCACCCGCATACGTGGCATCCTGGCTGTAGAGGTTGAACACCAGTGCCATGGCAGCCAAAAGGAATATCATGGGTATGATTTTCTTCATCTTCTTCTCCTCTTCTTCCTGATAATTGTGGGGTAAAAAGCAGGTTTAAATTATACCGCACTCTCGAGAACTTGTCATCCCTATTATTCTGTTTCTACACCGGCCAGCGTGGTCTGCCGCTCTGAGATGCGCTGCTCAAGAAAGGCGGACATCAGATCCAATGCTTTGCCGATGTTGGCGTGGGAGAGGCTGTAAAAGATCTTGGTGCCGTCCCGGCGTGTCGTGACCAATCCCTTGTCACGCAGGATGTGGAGGTGTTGAGAGAGGTTGGAGATATCGATCCCGGTGTACTCGGCGAGATCTGTGACCGTCCTCTCTTTCTCCCTAAGTGCGCTGATCACCATGAGGCGCTTGGAGTGACCAAAGGTTTTGCATACTTCTGCGTGCATTTCATAGTATTCTTTTGATTTCAACATTGACAACTCCATATCTAAACAAGTCTCGGAAAACGAAGGATCACAAGCAGTTGTTCTAATTTAAATGAATTATAATCTGTGCATAGATTATGTCAAGCACAGAGATTGAAACTTCACAGCAAAGGGTTGGAAAAATGCGGGAACCTAGTTTGAGCGGCTTCCTGAGAGTGCCTCTACCTGGTCGGTAAGTTCAGCCAGGATCTCATCGAAGAACATGGCGTTGTGGATCCCGGAGCTTCCGTCCATTCTTAAAGACTGTCCGATCCGTTCGATCCGGGCGAGCTGTTTCCGTTCTTCGGGGGACAAGCCCCTTCTATTGACACCCTGGATGGCTGTCCTGAGTTCCTGGATGTTTTCCTTGAATGAGGCCTGCCACTCGGCAGAAATCTCTTCGTAGCCTTCGTCGTGGCAGTCCAGACACTTTGTCCGATCGGAGCGGTAGACCTTGCCCGCGTCGTCGAGGTGACAGTCGGTGCAGGCCGCCTCTGCTTCGGCCATGATGTCCTTGGGGATCTTAAGCCCCTCGAGCTCCCCGCCCTGATAAAACCGGGACTGGAGTTCGTGGCAGGCCGTACAATCCCGGCCCTGGTCCTGATGGTGACACTCGGCACAGCTCTCCTTGGTGGCGATGAATTCGCCGTGGGTCCGGGTGTTGGAGTGGCAGGCCGAACATTCCAGTTTCTCGTTCAGGATGTGTTCCTTGTGGTGGAATCGCATCCCGAAGATCTGTGAGGTGTTCTCCTCGATCCCGGCATGGCAGTTGGAACACTGCGTGGGGATCCCTTCCGCGACCTGGGCGATCACCTCCGGCTTGTAGGTGGATTTCACGGTTTCCAGGGAGGTCGTGATGGAATCGAAGGCGGCCCGGATGAGCTCCTGAGAGAAGGTCACGTTGTGGACGCTCTTGCCTTTTTCCACGAGTTCGATGTTGAATAGGGCATCCTGCATCTGGGCTTCGGCCCTGGCCTTGTCTTCTTTGCTTCGGCTCTTCCCGATCTCTCCGGCAGCCCGCCGGTAGATGGACCGGATCTCGGCCAGCTTCTTGGTCGTCGATGTTTCCCAGTTTTTCATGATGCGCGCGAATCCTTCGCCATGGCAGGATTCGCAGGCCTCGGCCTCTGAGACCAGTGTGTCGCTCTTGATCAGGCCCCCGCCGGATTCTTCGTGAAACATGTGGCATCCCTTGCAGCTCAGGCCCTTCTCCAGCATGATGTTGGGCACCGGATGGTCCACGCCCCGGCCGCCCTCTCCCGTGTACAGGGCCTTCTGGGCCTGGTGGTAATCCGTGTGGCAGCTCTGGCAGTCGGCGATGGTCTCGATGTCTTTGTTGATCTTGTGCTGGATGTCTGTGTGGCACTGGTTGCACTCGATCTTGTTGAGTGCAATATGCACGGAGTGCATCAGCTCTGTATCCTCGATCTTTTCGAGCCGCTCCCGCTCCATGTGGCACTTGTAGCAGTTCACAGGCGGAACATCGCCGTCGCCGATGATGGTGTTGGTGTGGCACTTGTCACAGGCGAAATCCTTTTCGAAAACCAGCGTGTGGTCATAGCGGGACTTCTTTTCATCGGTCAGGGTTCCCTGGTTGTGGCAGTGGCTGCAGTCATCGATCTGGGGGTAGTGCTCGCTCTCCTTGAAATGGCAGATGAAGCAGGATGACTCGGTCACCGTGATGTGCTCTCCCTGCACGATCTGGGAATGGCAGCTCACGCACTGCAGCTGCTTGCCACGCTTGAGATCCTCGAAGTGGACGCTGTGGTCGAAGACCACGTTTTTGAAGGAAACCTCTCCCGCGAGGAGCCGCTTGTCGTGGCAGCCTGACTGGAGGCAGCTTTCGTCCTTGATCTCGGCCCAGGGCTTGGACTTCACGTAGAGTTTGGTCCAGTAGCGGCCGACCATGACCAGGCCCTCGATCTTCTTGCGGAGCTTGGACTGGATGCCCCCACCGGGGGGATAATGGCATTTGCTGCACTCGATCTCCTTATGGGTCGAGCTTTCCCAGCTGGAAAAATAGGGCTCCATAAAATGGCAGGAGGCACAGAAACCCGAATGCGAGGTGAACTCCACGGCGGCCACGGAAATTACCACGAGAGCCCCTGCCAGGATGGCCAGAATGATCAATCGTTTTTTTGCTTTTTTGCTCAGTTTCTTTAGTTTTTTCATGGTTGCCTGTTATATTCCCACCGGGATATCGTTCGCCTCGTTCCCCAGAGAGGGGCGCTGTGCCATCGTATCAGAAAGGACTCTCCAGGTCATGCGGGACTCAGGCGTAGCTGTGGAGGCCGGACAGGAGGTAGTTCACTCCGAAGTAAGTGAAGAGGGCGGCCAGGAAACCCAGGATGGCGATGATGGCGGAGCGGCGCCCCTTCCAGCCCATGACCACGCGTGTGTGGAGGTAGAGCGCGAAAACGAACCAGGTGATGAGGCTCCAGACCTCCTTGGGATCCCAGCTCCAGTAGGTGCCCCAGGCCTTGTAAGCCCAAACCATGCCGAAGACCAGGCCGCCCAGCGTGAACAGGGGGAAGCCGATGGCCACGCAGCGGTAGCTGATGGAGTCGAGTTTTTCCGAGGAGATGGCCCCTTCCTTGAGTGCTCCCTTCTTCTCGCGGGCCTCGGCGATGAGGTACATGATGCTGGTCACGAAGGCCACGGCGAAAAATGCCTCTCCCAGCAGCGTGACCGAGACATGCAGCCAGAGCCAGTAGCTCTGGAGGGCCGGAACCAATGGGGTGGCATCCGAAGGCATCAGAGGGGACGACGCCAGGGCCATGAGCCCGATCACGATCAGCATGAAGTAGGGGCCGGCCTTGCGGATCTTGAACTTTCCTTCCATGACGACGTAGGCCAGGATGGCCGACCAGGCCAGGAAGGAAAGGGATTCGTACATGTTGGTGAAGGGTGCATGTCCGCTCTCTATGGTCCGGACGATGAGGGCGGCTGTGTGGATGATCAGTCCCAGGACAGAAAGCGTGTATCCCATCTTGGCCAGGCTCTCCTTTTTTCCAAACAGGAAAGCGAAGTAGAAGAAGGCCGCCGCGATGTATGTTAGGAAGGCGATGGCAAACAGGGTGGATTCGTTCATTTATTTGTTGCTCCTTAGGTCTTCCAGGATGGCGTCGAATTCCGTCTGAAAGGCGTATTTGTTCTTGGGCGCGATCCCTCCAGCCGTGACCTGGGTCCGGTCCTGGTCCTCTTCCAGGACCACGCGGATCTCGGAAGGAGGCCAGAAGAAGGCCACGAACAGGCCCAGCGTGAGCAGGAAGCAGCCAGCCCAAATGAAGTTGACTCCCGGGTCCTTGGCCATCTCGATCCCCGAATACTGAGTGGAGTCGAGGTTCAGGAACTGGAAGGAGAATTCGTGTTCCTTGTCCGAATGCATCTGGCTGAAGTCCGGATGCCTGGAAAATACCCAGGCGGCGAAGAGCCTCTCCCCCTGCTGTCGGCCTTCGATCAGCACGGCCGGGTTGTTGGGCTGTGCGGAACGCGATCCCACGCGGCCGTCCTCGCCGATGAAAAAATCCGGGACAAAGCTGGTGACCTCCACCTCGGTCTCCCCGTCGCTGAGGAGCTTCTTCTCTTCCAGCCCCACGTTGAGCTGATCTCCGAATTCGGGATCATCCTTTCTCTGGGCCAGGATTTCGAAGCGGGGATTTTCCCAGTCGAAGCCGTAGCTGTTCTGGTAGAACATGAAGCCCCCGAATGAGAGCGGATGGTTCACCTCGACCGTCTGGGTGCGGACATCCTGCCCTCCCTCGATCACGGTGAGGGTACTCTTCCAGTCCCGGACCGCGCCGTTGGGGTAGTAGTCGGTCTGGAACTTGTCGAGCCTCAGGCTGATGCCTGCTTCCGGCACCTCTACGGTCCGTCCCTCGTGTATGGTGAAAATACGCCGCATGCCGGTGAAGCCGCTGATGATGCCGCCGGCCAGGATGATGAGGAGCCCGACGTGGACGATGTCGGAGCCGAAAAGGCCGGCGATCTTCTTCTGTCCCAGGAGAGAGACACGGCCCTCATGGCTGGACTTCCGCATCCGGAAGTGCCGGGACTTGAGGACGTCCGCGACCTTCTGGGAGGCTTGGTCGAGCGTGCCCTTGAGTTTGACGGCTCCGCTTATCTTCAAGGTCTGGATCTTGGTTGCCTCGCCTTCCACACGGGGATGAAAGGCCTTGCGCCACTTGGCGCCGAACCGTGTCAGCGTGCACACGGCGGTGTTGAGGGCGAACAGGAACAGCAGGCCCAGGTACCACCAGGAGTGGTAGAGGTCGGTGATCTCCAGTTGGATGAGCAGGGGAGCGAGCCGGCCGTACCGCATGGCATACTCAGCCTCTGCGCGGTGCTGGGGGACCAGCGTCCCCAGGATGGAGGCCAGGGTGATGATGATCAGCAGCGTGATGGCCAGTTTGACAGAGCTGAAATAGTTCAATATGAATTTCATGAGAACAGGTTCCTTATCTAAACTAATATCGAGAAATTATATCGGATTTATGCAGAATTGGCAATGGTTTATCACTCAGCTCTTTCGACGACACCTAGATGGTGCGTATTTCCCCTCATGTGCGTGTGCAGGCGCCCTCAAACTCCGGATATATCCCCCTACATATCAGATGGATTCCTGGAAATCAATGTGCAAGGATGGAGTCATCGGGGCAAAAAAAAGGGCGGCCCGAAGGCCGCCCTTGTGAAGTGAGCTTCTGCTGTCCGGGTCTAGCGCCAGGGGTAATCCTTGGTGCCGCCCAGGTCCTTAGTGGAATCGATCAGGAGCTGTGCGATGTAGATGGGGTTGTGGATGTATCCGTGGGGTTCCTTCTTGCTCATCTGGTAGTTGTACGCGCCCTTCAGCATCTTTCCGGTGGGGAACTTGTAGGCATTGGGGTAGATGGCCTCTCCGGGATCCACCTCGCCGTTGTCGTTGGTGTCGTTGAAGAAGTAGGGGTAGGCGTGGGAGTCGTAGACCACGGGGAATCCGGCCTTGCGGCCTGCGGCCTGAATGGCCGCGTAGAGGTCGGCCTCGAGGGCCTTGACCTCGTCCTTGATGGACTCAGAGATGTCGCCGTTGCCGTTGAGATCGGGGATGGACGCAGGGCGTATGCCGCTGAACTTGAACTTGGCCGGGTCGGCTCCCGGGCTGGGCTGGGAAATGTCGTAGCCGTGGCAGTTGACGCAATCCTTGGGATCGGGTTTGTAGACGTTGTGCAGCATGCCGGTCTCGTCGAACGGCTTGTTCTCGCTCATGGTGCCCATGTGGCACTCGATGCAGGTGTCGAACTCGCCGCCGTGGTTGGGGTACATGTTCTGGCCCGCGTAGGTCTTCCCGGCGTATTCGAATCCGCCCTTGACCTCGGTGCCGAACAGAACGGCTGCGGTGGGGAAGTAGTGGATGTTCGTGAAGGAGTAGGGAGCATCGCCGGCGGCCTTCTTCTGGATGTCGTACATGGAGGCACGGCCCTGGTGGCAGTGCAGGCAGTAGTTGCTGTTGTCGCCCATGTCTTCCTGTTCGCCGGACGGAAACGTCACCAGGCCGAGTTTGGTCATGCTGGGAGGACCTCCCCAGTGGCAGGTCGTGCAGAGCATGCCGTTGGCAAGGGGCTGAACTTCAGGAATTCCATCTTGATTGTTTTCGACGAAGGCCTGGAGGCCGGTGGCGCTGTGGCACTTGGCGCAGCTTGTCGGGACGTCTCCGTCCTCATCCCAGTGTCTCCAAGCTTCGGTAGAGCCGTCGAAGTGGCCCTCGTCGCCGCGGTGCATGCCTTCCATGCTGATGGGAGTTGCCAAAGCTGAATTCCGTTGCATTCCATGCATGCTGATGGGGGTTGCCAGAGCTGAGTTCAGATCTTCCAGGGAATCGTAGAGCAGCTGGATCACGTATTTGCCGCCGTGGGCATAGGCATTGGGGTCTTTCAGTGCGACCTGGAAGTTGTAGGCGGCGCGCAGCAGGCGGGGAGTGAACGATCGGTAGCGGTTGCCGTAGGTGGCCTCGCTCTCGTCGATGACGCCGTCGCCGTTGGTGTCGTTGAAGAAGTAGGGATAGGAGTGGGAGTCGTAGCCGATCGGGGCCATGATCACCTGGTTGGCGTAGGCCTGGATTCCCGCATAAAGCTTGGGCTTGATGTCTTCCAGCTCCCAGTACATGCCCTCTTCGGTGTCGCCGTCGCCGTCATAGTCGACGAACGAGCCGTAGTAGCGGAGGTCATGAGGATCCGAGAGCCCGACGTGGCAGGTGTTGCAGGGTCCGAGGTCGACGTGCAGGGAGTGGGGATCGTGGCAGGTGTAGCAGGCATTGTATCCGGTCACGTGCGCGAAGCGGGCATCGTACATCTTGTCGTCGTATTCGTAGCCGCCCTTCACCACGCTGCCAAACTGGGTCGCGGCAGCGACGTGGTAGTGGATGTTGATGAAGCCTAAAGCGGAGCTGGCCTCATCGTCTTCCACGTCCGCCTTCTCAATGGCGGTGTCCACGGTCTTCTTGGAGGCGCGGCCCTGGTGGCATTCCATGCACAGGGCTTCGGGTCCAAGGTCCTTGATCTCGACGCCGGACGGGAATATGACATCCGAGTGGTTCCTCAGGGTGCCGCTGTCCGGGTCGCTGTGGCAGGCCTGGCACGTGATGCCTTCCTGCTCGGGGGCCGCCTCTTTAGTGGCCCGGTTGTTCTCGATGAAGTATGCGTATCCCTCGGACGTGTGGCACTTGGAGCAGCTAGACGACACGACCGCGGGCTCGTCCTCGTCCCAGTGGCGGAACACCTCTGAGGCGGAGTCTGAGTGACCGGAAGTGGCCCAGAGGGCCTCGATGTGGGACTTGATCGACTGGGTGGTCATCTGTTGTGTAGTTCCGGTCGTGACCAGCACGATCGCGAACGCGGCCACGATGACAATGGAACCAATTATGTGAGGTTTCTTGATCATAGTTTCATCCTCCTTTATTGCCACTTATAGCCGAAGTTGAGCTCAAAGATGTTGGCCGTATAGTCGTTGTAACCAGACATCTCTTCCTCGAACTTGACATAGCGGTAGGCGACCTCTCCAAACATGCCTAAGGGGAAGTCATACTGCAGGAAGGCCTTGACCATGTTGCGGTCGATCGTCCAAAACCCGCGGTTCCAGTACATGTTGGCATAGGCGCCGATGACGCCGAGCTCGCTGATGTTGAATTTGATCATGGCGTCCAGGATGTTGGACTTGCCTTCGTAGTCGATCTGCCACGTGAACGTGCCGCCGGGTCCGGAATATCCGGGGGGATAGGCCACGGTGCGGTCGGCCATGTGCTTCTGCTCGATGTAGCCGTAGCCGGCGTAGAGGTTGAGCGTCTCGCCCTGATAACCGCCGCGGAAGTTCAGCTGCAGCCGGGTGGATTCCCAGGGTTCGCCGTCCATGAGTTCGTTCTTGGCGCCCTTGTAGAAGAGGAGCCCGGAAAAGTAGACCTCCTTGAGGTTGACCCGGGCCGTAGTCCGGAAGCGGTGGAACGTGGAGGGGGAGATCATGGTGTAGGGATCCTTGAAGTCGCCGTACTGGTAGTCCAGGTTCAGGTGGAACACGCGCTGTATATTCCAGTCCACGCTGCCGAACAGTCCGTTGCGGCGGGTCTGGTCCTCATACATGAAGGTCTGCAGGTTCTCAAGCTTCCGTTCCTCGAAGCGGTAGCCGCCGGTCACGGTGAAGCCGGGAGTGGCCTGGTACTGGAGGCCGGCGTCGACACCCAGGGTGTCGTAGCCGAAGTCCTGGTCCATACGGTCGCCGTCCACGGTCATGAAGCCTTCCTGTTTGAAGGTGTTGTTGCGGATGGCGCCGACCAGGGCGAACTTGTTGGTCAGCAGATAGGTCAGGTCCAGGTCCAGCAGGTTCATCTTGCGCTGGAACTCGCCCTTGCCGGTGCTTGCATATTCGAACGGGCGGTTGGTGTAGTCGGTGCCGGACGCCTCTTCGTTGTAGTTGAGCGTCATGTCCATGTCGCTCAGGTGGGCCACGCCCTTGATCAGCAGTCCGCCAATGGGGCGGGCATTGAGCCGGAAGATGTGATTATAGGTCTTGAACTCATAGGGCTGGTTCTGCGTGAAGTAGAACAGGTCCGAAGGATAACGGGCGCCGTCACCGCCGTCCATGTAGCCGGGCAGGAAGAAGCCGTTCTCGTTCTCGTAGTCCTGGATCCGCTCTTCGAACATGAGGGCCCAGCCTTTGTAGTTGAAGTTCACTCCTACTGCGATCTCGCGGTTGGTCTCGTCGACGGGCTTGTCGAACTCGAATTCTACGCGGTTGATGTCGAGCGTCGTGATCGAAGCGCCCCTCTTGGTGTAACTGTCGAAATCCGCGAAGACCGAGACATTCTGGCCCAGGCGGATCTTGAGGGAACCGCTGTCTGAAACGCGGTCGAAATCGAAGCTGTGGTAGTCGTAGAGGTGGCCCCCGCCGATCTCATAGCTGTCGGCATAGAAGTAAGTGGATTTGCGGCGCGCCCAGGAGAACTGGTATTTGTTGTATTTCTGCACCGAGAGGTCGAATGTGGAGAAGGGCTCATTGCCCAGGTTGCGGACATTGATGTCGAGCCGGTCGAGGAGGTTCTTTAAGGCCTCGGTAGGTGTGAAGTGGAGCGTGAACTCGGGGAGGTAGCCGCCCTGGTTCAGGTTGTAGTCCTGTTTGTAGCGGTCCATGGAGCCGTCGGTGTCGAGGAACCGGTATCCCAGCTTGATGGTGCCCTTGAGGTTCTGGGTTTCCGCCCATAGGGATGAGGACACGGCTAAGACCAGGATTATACCTAAAGTGATCAGTATTTTCTGTGTTCGCATTTGTATCCTCCTATTTCAAAAAGATCTTGCTCAGGTTGGAGCCGTGGATTGTCGCGTGGCAGGAGGTGCAGTTGCTGGAGTAGGAATCGAAGCGGGCGTGCCAGGATGGGGCGGCGCCGTGGCAGCTGAAGCAAAGGTCTGCGATGCTGTGATGGGTGAGCATGCGGCGATTGGGTGAGCCGTGAACTTCATGACAGGATGTGCAGCCCTCGATGCGTGAGGCATCGTGCTCGTACAGGAAGGGACCGCCCTTGTCGGTATGGCACTGCAGGCAGGCTTCGTGTTTGAAGCCGCCCAGCCGCTCCCGGGGAGAGGGTCCGTGGGGATCATGACAGGTCGAGCACGTCATGATGCCTTCCTGTAGGCGGTGGCGCTCGTTGAGCTGGAACTGGGATGCGATGTCTTCATGGCACTTGGTGCAGGTCTTGGCTTCCATGGAAGGGGGTGAGGCACCGTGGCCGTGGACGCTGTGGCAGGTCGTGCAGTCCAATGCACCCTTGGCATGGGGGCTCTGCATGTAGCTGGGGTGAGTCTTGCCATGACATGTCAGGCACTTGTCGGTTTTAGCGTTAGGAAGATCGGTGTCCCGGAATGCGAAAATGTTGGGTCCGCCGCCTTCCTCCAGATGTGTGTCAGCATCCCCGTGGCAGGCAGTACAGCTGCCGCCGGCTGCATGAGAAGCGGTGGCAAAAGCCTTGACCGTGTCCTCATGGCAGTCTGCGCAGGTCTCGAAGTCCTGATCCTGGTAAGCGGGACTGGCTGCCGCCGTAACGACGAGCAGTCCTCCGACCAGGAGAACGAAGACAAAGACCTGCAGGATGGGGATTGTCGCGAAGGTTGCTCTTTTTCTTTTGTGCAACATAGACCTCCTTTTCCTGAGTATTATGTCTGGAGAGATGTATCGTTATTCCCGACCATCGCGAGGATGGAGCGGATTTGTTCAGGCTCGAAGGGCTTTTCCACGATCCGGAAAACCTCGATCCCAGGCAGGCGGGATTCGATCTGCCCGCTCGGCAGGGCCGAGAGGATGATCACAGCCGCCTGGGGGCGGATGATCCGCAGGTTTTTCAGCAGATCAGCCGCATCGGAATCTTCCAGCTCGAAATCGGCGAAGACCACATCATAGTCCGTGGCCCGAGCGTGATTTAAAGCCTCTTCTTCGTTGCATGCTTCATCGACCTGATGCCCGTCCTGAGTGAAGATCTCTTTGAGAGACCAGCGGATGAGCTTGTCGTCGTCGATGATCAGTGCCTTCAGCATACAATTTCTCCAAAAAGAGGTATAGCAAAAACCGTGCCAACAGTGGGGGAAATTCCGCATTAATTTATAAAATATTGATATTAAATGAGTTATGACGACAAGAATGTATGTGTGAAAAGAAGTCGATTATTAGGGGTGGGGCATATGCCTAAGAAGTGGGGCATATGCCCCACTTTTGGGGCTTCAGGCAGAGTCCTGCCAGTCTTCGTCTTTAAGCTCCCACTTCTGGATCTTGTACCGCAGCGTGTCTCGTGAGATCCCCAGCACCCTGGCCGCCTGCGACTTGTTGCCGGAGGCTTTTTTCATCGCCTTGATCAGAAGATCGCGTTCCATCTCTTCCAAGTTCATCGCGCTTCCCTCATTGGATCGCGTACCGGGGCCTCGCCGGCTAGCTGCGCTCGTTTCTGCAGCCCGGCTCATTTGGAAGGGAAGATGAGAGGACGTGATGTAGGCGCTCTTTTCGAAGATCATGGCCCGCTCCAGCGCGTTTTTCAGTTCGCGCACGTTCCCGGGCCAGAAATAATCCAGGAACATCCTCTCGGCCTGTTTGTTCATTCCCTTGATATCTTTTCGGAACTTCAGGTTGAATTCCTCGATGAAGTGTCGGCTCAGGGGGAGGATGTCATCCATCCGGTCTCTCAGGGGAGGGATGTAGATGGGACACACGTTCAGCCGGAAGAAGAGGTCGCGGCGGAATTCCCCATCCAGTGAGGCTGCTTCCAGATCCTGGTTGGTGGCCGCGATCACTCGGAGGTCCACCTCGATGTCCCGCAAGCCCCCAACTCGCTTGAAGGTCTGGGTTTCCAGGAAGCGCAGCAGCTTGGCCTGGAGCGGGAGGCTGAGTGTGCTGATCTCGTCCAGGAACAGGGTGCCGGAGTGGGCCAGCCGGAGTGGGCCAGCTCGGCCAGCCCCTTCTTCTGATGTTTGGCATCGGTAAAGGCCCCCTTCTCGTATCCGAACAGCTCGCTCTCCAGTAGGTTCTCAGGGATGGCAGAGCAGTTGATGACGAGATAGGGGCCCTTCTTGCGTCGGCTCTGATGATGGATGATCTGGGCCAGGAGGTCCTTCCCCGTGCCGCTTTCCCCCTGCAGCAGAACGATGGCGGCCTCGCTCTCCGCGATGGTCCGGGTGATCTGCATCACCTCGCGCATGGCGGGATCCGCGGCCACGATCTTGCCGGGAGCGGACCGCGCCTGTTCCTTTTCCTTATAATAGGCAACCTCTTTTTTGAGCGAAAAGGTCTCCAGGGCATTCTGGATGGTGTTCTGCAGCTTGAGGAAATTGATGGGTTTGGT
>RCNG010000005.1_pt1 | contig 187183 bp, 140 predicted proteins | sample 2041371 | NCBI WGS metagenome assembly RCNG01 (sample SAMN09708227, study PRJNA481090) | Marine sediment metagenome, whole genome shotgun sequencing project. | biome: marine sediment; feature: ocean; material: sediment; isolation source: Sewage treatment plant 1 marine sediment (STP1) ... | reverse complement strand
GCGCCCCAACTATCCCTTCGACTATTTTTTCATCGATGAGAACTTCGACAGCCTCTACCGCACAGAGGAAAAGCTGGGCCAGGTGTTCGGAGTGTTCTCTCTCCTGGCCATCTTCATCGCCTGCCTGGGCCTGTTCGGCCTAGCTTCCTTCACGGCCGAGCGGCGCATCAAGGAGATCGGCATCCGCAAGGTGCTGGGCGCCCCCGTGGGGAACATCGTTTTCCTGCTCTCGCGAGACTTCACCAAATGGGTGCTGGCTGCCAACCTGATCGCGTGGCCGATCGCCTACTACGCAATGCACACCTGGCTGCAGAACTTCGCCTACCGCACGGGGATACCGGTCATCCTGTTCCTGCTGGCAGGTGCGATTGCCTTTTGCATCGCTCTGCTGACGGTGAGTTTCCAGACCATCCGGGCAGCGCTGGGGGATCCTGCAGACGCACTCCGCTACGAGTAGTGCATCAAAATCCGACAGAGGGGTTGCGCCTGAAGGTGCGTGTGGTCTTCGAGACGATATCTGCACATAAGAGATCGGGGGCACCGGATTCCGTGTAAAAATAACCATTTTGAAATGGCGATGATTTTTAGTTTATTTCTTTGATGATACAATACACGCGATTGGATCACCGTTTTCAAGGATCTTGATATTCACAATATTGCCGCATCAGAAAGGAGAAGAAAACATGAGAAGGCTGATACACAGAGGAGCAATATTGGCGATATGCGCGCTGAGCTTGGTTTCGAGCAGTCCGCTTTTTGCCCAGGCATCCGGAGACCAGCTGTTTCAAAGCTTCCGGTGGCGGAACATCGGGCCAGCCAATATGATGGGCCGCATATCGGCACTGGATGCTCTCGATACCGATTGGCGTGTGGTGCTGGTCGGGAGTGCCTCAGGCGGCGTTTTCAAATCTCACAACGCGGGCCAGACCTGGACTCCCATTTTTGATGATTACGGCTCCGGCTCTATCGGGGATGTGGCCTTTTATCAGGGAGATCCCCAGATCATCTGGGTCGGCACCGGCGAGGCGAACAACCGCAACAGCAGCGGATGGGGCGATGGCGTCTACAAATCCACCGATGGGGGTAAAACTTTCTCCCGCATGGGGCTCGAAGACACCTTCCAGATCGCCCGCATCGCCACCCATCCTTCCGATCCGGACATCGTCTATGTCGCCGCAATCGGGAGCCTGTGGGGTTACTCCGGATCACGCGGCCTTTACAGAACTCTGGACGGCGGAAAAACCTGGGTCAAATTGACGAACGGCCTTCCGGATGACGGCAAAACCGGCTGTACAGAGATCAAGATGCATCCTACAGATCCGGATGTGCTTTATACTGCTATGTACCATCGGCTGCGCAAACCATGGACCTTCACCAGCGGAGGTTCCAACAGCGGCATCTTCAAGAGCACCGATGGGGGAAACAGTTGGGAGAGGCTCACCAAAGGACTTCCCGAGGGAGAGCTGGGCCGCATCGGGATCGACATATACCGCAGCGATCCACAGACAGTTGTTGCCAGCGTGGAAGCCAGCGACAAGCTTCCGGCCGACATGAGCGTTCCCGGGCCAGGCGTGTATCGCTCCGATGATGGCGGCGAAAGCTGGAGGTATCTGCTCCGGCACACCAGTCGACCGATGTATCACGGGCGTATCGCCATCAATCCTCTGGATGACGACCTGATCTATGTCATCGCCCGTATTTTTCAGTTCTCAAAAGATGGAGGAAAGACATTTTCGGGGAAGCCCTGGCGCGGAGCCGGGGGAGATGACCATGACCTCTGGATCTCGCCCCAGGACAAAAACGTATTTTATACAGCATCAGATCAAGGGGCCCACCTGACCATCGATGGAGGCAAATCCTTCCTCTCGTTCAACAACATGGCCATCGCCCAGTACTATGCGATCGGGGTGGACATGCGGGATCCCTACTGGGTTTACGGTGGCATGCAGGACATCGGGGGGTTCGGGGGGCCCAGCAACAGCCGCGACCGAAATGGGATCCTCAACGATCACAATATCGAGGTGAACGGAGGAGACGGATTCCACATGCAGGTCGATCCCACGGATTGGCGCACAGTCTACACCGTGTGTCATGTGGGGGGTCTGGGGCGGATCAACATGGAAACCCGAGATTTCAAACTCATCTCTCCCCGGCCGGAAAGTATCCTCAATTTCTCCGACTATTTCGATCCGGATTTTCCAGAAACACCGATCCGCTATTCCATCTTTCCCGGGGAACATTGGCTTTGGCGATATCCCAGCCGCAGCCAGTACTCCAGCCTGCTCCCTCCCCAGTTCCGCTACAACTGGAGCAGCCCGGTGATCATCTCTCAGCACAATCCCCGGACCATCTTTTTCGGGGGAAACCACCTGTTCAGATCGGTAGACCGTGGTGACAGCTGGCGGATCATCAGTCCCGACCTCACCACCAACGATCCTGCCAAACGGAACTCCTCCGATTCGGGCGGTCTCACCCACGAAGTGACCGGGGCGGAAAACCACTGCACCATCATTACCATTTCGGAATCCCCGTTGGATCCGGCCGTGCTCTGGGTGGGAACAGACGACGGGAATGTCCAGGTCACGCGTGACGCCGGCGCGTCTTGGACAAATACGCGGCCGAACCTATCGGATGTGCCTTCGAGAATATGGTGCAGCCGGGTGGATGCATCGCATCACTCCGCAGGCACGGCCTATGTGACTTTCGATGGGCATCGCAGCGATAATTTCGCTCCCTACGTATATAAGACAACGGATTTCGGCAGGACCTGGGTGGATCTTTCCGGGCCGCTGCCTGATGGCCACAGCCTTTATGTTGTGCGGGAAGATCCGGTGAACCCGGAGTTGTTGTTCGTGGGCTCAGAGTTTGCCTGTTTCGTGAGCATAAACGGGGGCAGGAACTGGAGCCGTTTCATGAACGACATGCCCACCGTCGCCTTCCACGATCTGGTCATCCACTCGAGGGATTATGATCTGGTGGCAGGGACGCACGGCCGCAGCATATGGATCGCCGATGACATCACTCCGCTGCAGCAGCTTAACCAAGAGGTCCTGGCCAAGGATGTCCATCTCTTTGAGAGCCGTACTGCCACGAAATGGCAGAATGTTTCTCTGGGGAGACAGCAGAGTTTTTTTAAGTTTCGGGGTGAAAATCCACCACGCGGGGCGGCGATCCATTTCTACCTGAAATCGGTTCCGGAAGAAACGATCCGTATTCAGATCGAGGATATCACAGGTCAATACAAACGCGAGCTTGTGGTGCGAGGAAAAGCCGGCATAAATCAAGCCCGCTGGGATTTGCGGTTTCCGCCTCAAGAAGACGAGGTCCTGGCATTCAAGGTCCGTCTGGTTTCTGTCCTTAAGGAATTGGAAACGCTGGTGTCGGCACCTGACGAACGGGACGAAGTGAAGGGACTCCGGGGTAGGCTGGGGCAGGCTGAGACAGATCGTGCCCTGAACAGCATCCACCGCCAGCTGACTCGGAATTTTGCATCGTATTCAGAGGGCCGTGACCTCTTCGGTCAGGAGCTGTCCGACAGGGATGCGGCACCCGGTGTCTATCGTGTGACTCTGACGGTGGGCTCAATCATTGAGGTAGGAAAGATCCGGATCAGGAATGATCCTATCCTGGATTGATCAGAAACGGCGTGTGTGGATCTCTGGAAACGGGAAAAGTTTGGATTCGGCGCGGGCCGAGGCCAGAATCTCGCGGGCCCTGCCCGCTTCCTGAGGAAAATCCGCGGCCACGTTCAGGCTCTCGGACCCGTCCTCCCGCAGGTTGTAGAGCTGTAGGCTGTGGTCGGCGTCGTCCTGCTTGAGCCCTGTGCGGACCGCCTTCCAGTCCCCCCACTTCGCGGCCTGCTGCCCCCCGTAGGATGGGAACTCCCAGTAGAGGTATTCGTGTGGCTCCTGCCGGCCCTTCCCCAGGAGCGTGGGGGCGAGGCTGAGGCCGTCGAGCCCTTCAGGCGCCGAAGCCCCGGTGACGTCACACAAAGTGGGGAACACATCCCAGAAGGCGCATGCTTGTTCCGATATTGTACCCCGGGTGACATGGCCGGGCCAGCGGGCGATGAGCGGGACCCGGATCCCCCCTTCGTAAACACTTCCCTTGAGACCCCGGAACGGCCCGGCGCTCTGGAAGAAGTCAGAATCCGTGCCTCCCAGCCGATCATAGGCAGGCCCGTTGTCGCTGGAAAACAGAACGAGAGTGTCCTTTTCCAGGCCCAGCTCGGAGAGCAGGGACAGGATCTCACCGATCCCCCGGTCCATGTGGGAGATCATGGCGGCGTACGCGGCGCGGGGAAAGGGATGTTCCAGGTAGCTGCGGTGATTGTACGGCTCTTCGGGGATATTGCCCCGGTATTCGTTCAGTGATTCCTCGGGGACCTGGATGGAAAGATGCGGAATGGTGAACGGCAGAAACAGGAAAAAGCTGCGGCTGCGGTTCTGCCGGATGAACTGCTTGGCCTCCCGGATGAAGAGGTCCTGAGAGTATTGGCTGCCCGACAGAACCCTGTCGTTTCCTGCGAGCGCTTCCCTCTGGCGGTTGCGCAGGAGGAAACGCGGATAGTGGCCGTGCGCATGCACCTGGCAGTTGTATCCGTAGAACAGGTCGAAGCCCTGTTGATTGGGATCGCCCGAGGAGCCCGGAAATCCAAGGCCCCACTTACCGATGGCAGCGGTTGAATAGCCTTTGGACTTCAAGGCCTCGGCGATTGTGACCTCGGAGTCCGGGATGGGATTCTGTCCGGCGAAGACACCGGACTCCGGATCGTGCGGCCGGCCCTGAGGGCGGCCGTTGTTTCTGATGTAAGCATGACCTGTGTGCTTCCCGGTGAGCAGGACACAGCGGGAGGGTGCGCACACGGGGCTCCCCGCGTAGTGCTGAGTGAAGCGCATCCCCTCCGCGGCCATGCGGTCGAGGTGCGGTGTGCGGATGATCCGCTGGCCGTAGCAGCCCAGCTCGCCATAGCCCAGGTCATCGGCCAGGATGTAGATGATGTTCGGGGATTTTTCTGCCGATGCGCAGCTTAAGCCGCCCCCGGCCAGCGCAGCAGCTCCGGTATGTCCCAGAGCGCGAAGGAATGTCCGTCTCTTCATTCTTCCATCCTCTTCCCGAAGGATATTTTTTCACAGGCGGAAGGATGTGTCAAAACGCATGACCCGATCTACGTCGATTGGGCCGCGATGAAGTCGATGTGGTGCGCCCGACCCAACCTACCCCCGCTCGCCCGAAGGGGAAAGAATTTCGATAAATAGTGTTCGGGCTTCCGCACTCCAGGTATCGAAATTCTTTATGAATAATCCCGAAACAAGCTTGATTTTGTGGAAGTGCAGTATTAGATTGACTATATCAGCGAAGTCACCATGAGGGGGCACGGGACACCGGTCAAACAAGTTTTTCTCCCGGTTTTCTATTTTTCGATCTGTGCCGCAAGATCCACCCAATGGCGACAAGTCAGAAGGAGTCGAGAATGAAAAAGAGGATACTCATCCCAGCGTTGGCATTTCTGTTTCTGTTTTGTGGTTGGGAGACAGGATTACAAGGCGACCTGCTGGGCCAGATGATGGAGACAACGGGGGAAGCGCGTGTGAAGGTCATGACCCGCAACATCTACATCGGGGCGGATGTGGATATCATTCTAGGGGCCCAGGATCCCACGGAAGTGCCTGTCCTGGCAGCTCAGGCTTTTGCCCAGATGATGTCCACCAATTTCCCGGAACGGGCCCTGGCACTGGCCAAAGAGATCAAGGCGCACAAGCCGCACCTGATCGGCCTGCAGGAGGTCTACACGATCCGGTTCCAGAAAGAAAGCGATGCGGTCGTGGGCGGCACAAATCCTGCCACTAAGGTTCTATTCAACTATCTCAAGATCCTCAAGGCCGCATTGGCGGCCGAGGGGCTGGAATACGAGGTGGCGGCCAAGGTCAAGAACATCGACCTCGAAGTCCCGATGTACAATCCCAACGCAGCCTCCCAGTTTAGCGATGTGCGTGTCACCGATTTCGATGTGATCCTGGTCCGCGACGATGTCGAGGTCCTGGCAAAGTACAATGGCCACTACCAGGCTCAGCTGATCGTCCCCAGTGCCGGGATCACGGTTCCCCGAGGCTGGGTTGCTGTTGATGCAAAAGTCCGCAACCGGACATTCCACTTCGTCAACACACACCTGGAGGTCGTAACGGTCCCGGAACTGCTGCCGCTCCAGATGGCCCAGGCCATGGAGCTGTTGATGATACTCTCGATGCAGAGCAATCAGGTCATCATGGTAGGCGATTTTAATGCGCAGGCCAACTACCACGAGACGTACAATCTCATAAGGAACAACGGATACGTCGATGCATGGCGCCGCTTTGAGGGTCGAGCAGAACTGACACACAACAAGAAGGGCTTCACCTACGGGCACAACTACAGCCTCCGCAACGAGACCGTCGACATGTATGAGAGGATCGATCACATCTGGGTCCGCAGCAACGTCTACAACGACGGGAAACAACAGTCATGGACGTGACCGGTGACGAGCTGGCCGACCGGACTCCGTCAGGACTCTGGCCGTCAGACCATGCAGGCCTCGTGGCCTATCTCTGGATCCCGATTTACTGACGCGGCCGAAACACATCTATTCATGGAGGCCGGGAGGGATGTCTTTTCCGGCCTCAGCGTGAGCTAGAAACGGTCCATTCTATATATGCTCCCTCCCTTAAAATGTGGTATATTATTCCTCACTCACACAAACGATATCGGGATGGAAGGAGAAAAACATGGCGGACTATGAAAAGCTTGGGGCTTTCTATCTGGGCAAGGTATTCGACAGGGAGCAGGGACACACACTGAACGAGTGGCTCCTGTATGACTCAAAAGACCTGACAACACACGCGGTCTGCGTGGGCATGACCGGGAGCGGCAAGACAGGGCTGGGCATCGGGCTGCTCGAGGAGGCCGCGATCGACGGCATTCCATCCCTGGTCATCGATCCCAAGGGGGACATGGGCAACCTCATGCTGACCTTCCCCGAGCTCAAGCCGGGAGATTTTCAGCCCTGGATCGATCCGGACGCGGCCGTACGTAAGGGTTTGACGGCGGCGGAACTGGCCCGCAAGACCGCGGACACTTGGCGCAAGGGATTGGCCGACTGGGACCAGGATCCGGCCAGGATCGCCCGTTTCAAACAAACCGCAGACGTGAGCATCTACACGCCCGGGGGAACGGCAGGCAGGCAGCTCCGGATCCTGCGCTCTTTTGCCGCACCATCGGCCCAGCTGGCGGATGATCCGGACGGCCTGCGCGATCGGGTGCAGTCCACGGTCTCGGGTTTGCTGGCCTTACTCGGGATCGACGCCGATCCCATCCGCAGCCGTGAGCACATCCTCCTGGCAAACATCCTGAACACAGCCTGGGAAGAGGGACGCAGCCTGGACATCGCCGCGCTGATCGCTGAGATACAGACGCCCCCCTTCGCTCAGGTTGGGGTCTTTGATCTGGAATCGTTCTATCCCTCGAAAGAGCGTTTCGAGCTGGCCATAAGCCTTAACAACCTCCTGGCTTCACCCGGCTTTTCGACCTGGATGGAGGGAGAGCCGCTGGATATCGGGAGCCTCCTCTACACGCCCCAGGGCAAGCCCCGGGTCGCCATCCTGTCCATCGCCCACCTATCCGACTCGGAGCGCATGTTCTTCGTGACCCTGCTCCTCAACGAGCTGGTCGCCTGGATGCGGACCCAGCCGGGGACCACATCGCTGCGGGCCCTGCTTTACATGGATGAGATCTTCGGGTATTTCCCGCCCACCGCCACGCCTCCATCTAAAAAACCCATGCTGACCCTCCTCAAGCAGGCCCGGGCCTACGGCCTCGGTGTGGTACTGGCCACACAGAACCCGGTGGACCTGGACTACAAGGGGCTGGCCAATGCCGGCACCTGGTTCATCGGCCGTTTGCAGACCGATAGGGACAAGCAGAGGGTCCTGGATGGGCTGGAAGGGGCCTCTCAATCGACCGGCACAGTCTTCGACCGCCGGGAGATCGACAAGACGCTGTCCGGGCTGGGCAAGCGGGTCTTTCTTATGCACAACGTCCACGATGACCGGCCCGAGCTTTTCCAGACCCGCTGGGTCCTATCCTACCTGCGGGGCCCTCTGACACGCACACAGATCAAAACTCTGATGAAGGATCAGAAGTTCGTAGAGGAGCCCACTCCTCAGACGGCCTTGACCAAGCCCCCCACCAAAACGGTCAGCAAGAAACTGCGCAAGAAGCTGGAGCCGCAGCCCACGATCCCTTCCCAGGTGGCGCAGTTCTATCTCCCCCGACAGGGTGCGCTGTCCGGCAACGATTCCCTGGTCTACCGGCCTGCTCTCCTTGGGACCGGCCGCCTGCACTTTGTGAACACCCGGGCCGCAATCGACCAGTGGATTTCCCTGGATATCCTGTCCTCTCTTTCCGGCGTGGATCAGACAGTTCCGTGGGAGGAGGCCGATGTCGTTTCCCTGGACCGCAAAACCCTGGACCGCGTGGCCCCTGCCGATTCCAAGTTTGCCACACTCCCGGCGAGCGCCACCAAGGCCGCCAGCTACAGCCGTTGGGGGAAGAGCCTGGCGAATTCCCTGTATCAGGCAAATACGCTCCGCGTATGGGAATGCGCGGAGTTCAAACAGTTTTCGTCGGTGGATGAGAAGGAGGGGGATTTCCGGGGCCGTCTGGCGCACCTGCAGCATGAGAAACGCGACCTGGCCATTGAAAAACTCAGGACGAAATTTACTCCCAAGCTGGCGAGCCTGCAGGAGCGTCTGCGCAAGGCTCAGGTGCGGGTGGAAAAGGAAAAATCCCAGTACGGGCAGCAGAAGATGCAGACCGTAATCTCCGTGGGGGCTACGGTGCTGGGGGCCCTGTTCGGCCGCAAGACCTTGAGCACGGGGACCGTTGGCCGGGCCACGACCTCAATGCGGGGAATCGGCAGGGCCGCCAGAGAGAAGGAAGACATTAGTCGGGCACTGCAGGAAGCCCAGGTGCTTCAGGAACGCCTGGCAGAGCTGGAGCAGCAGTTCCAGGCCGAGGCGACAAAGATACAGGGAGATTTCGAGCCCGAGGATATCGTGCTGCGGGAGATCCTGATCCGGCCCCGTAAGACCGACATCATGGTGGGAGGGCTGGCCCTGGTCTGGACCCCCTGGCGCGTGAGCCAGGACGGCATCGCGGAGCCCCTGTTCCAGCTATAACAAAAACGGGGACCGCTCCTTTTTTGTTTTTGTTTTTTAAATATCCGCCCAGACCGTGCGGAGGATGGCCAACTCTTTTTCATCCCCGGCACGCAGCAGCGTGTGCAGAAAGGTGAGCTGCTCAGCCTCATGCAGCCTCTGCGAACGAGAGACGATCCGGTCTCCGTAGAAGGTCTCCGCCCGGTAGTTAATCTCGATCTCCGCAGGCCGCAGCTTGAGAAGAATGTCTTCCGGCGTCGTCTCCAGCGCCCACAGCACATAGGCTGTGCTTGTGACATGACGATTGACATCCAGGTAGCTGCGGAACACCGGATATTCCCGCTCCAGGTCGGGTTCCTCGAGCCTGGGGAGTGGAGCAAACTCATCGGGCAGGGGCCGCCTCGTTTCCAGTTCGAAGTCCGGCAGAAACTCCTCCATCCGCACGGGCTTTTTTGTGGCGAGATTCAAAGCAAGCCAGGAAGTCGTGGCTAGAGCGAGGGGGCCTTTTTCGTCGAAGACCTCGAACTCCCGCAGCGAGAAGCTCCCTTGCCGGAGAGACGGCCAGGTGTGTACATTAAAGCTCTTCCACAGCTCGGGGTAGCGCTGGATCTTGACATGCCAACGGGAAAGGACCCAGGTGAGGTTCAGCTTGAACATGTCCAGCACGGACACACCCAGGCGGGCCGCGTGTTCAGAGGCGGCTTCCATGAGGCCGTTGAGAAACATGTCGGCCCGGATCTTGCCCTGGAAGTCGATGTCTACAGCCCTGACCAGCATCTCTTTTTGCAGTATATTGTTCATTTTATCGCCGGCCCTATTAGACCATCTGCTCCCCGATTAATCAACGATCCCAGGATAACATATTCAGGAGCCAAAGCCATCGGAACAACCTACTGAATGAACATGGCAGAGATATTTATGCAGGAACACACTTGACTTGGAATCAGAGGTTCTTGTAGATTTATCCCAACGAAGGCTCATGAAGAAAAACAATTCAGATGCCAAGGATCGACTGAACTCCTGGAAGGAAATCTCCACCCACCTTGGCTGCGACATACGGACGTGCAGACGATGGGAGGTCACAAAGAAACTGCCGGTCCACCGCCTCGGTGGATCCGAGAAGGCCCGGGTCTTTGCCTACACACACGAGCTCGACCGCTGGCTCAGGAAACAGGCCAAGAACGGAAACGGAATGGGACAGCTGTTGAGTATGCCGGCCGAATACAAGATCGTGACCATCGCGGTCACCTGCGTGCTGATTGGATTGGCAGGATTCTATATCATCAACCGCCTCTCTTTGGATAGGGATCCGGCTGATTTCAGGATCGAGGGCTCCACCCTCATTGTCCTGAACCAGGACGGCAGGAGGCTCTGGGAATATGAGACGGGCATAGAGAACCTCGCCTCAGACAGCAGTTACCGAGTATGCTGGCAGTATAAACAGGCACTTGCCCACGGTGTTGAATTCCCTCTGATAATCATTAAAGACATTCTTGGAAATAAAAGGAAAGAGGTCCTGTTCAGCATCCAGACTCAGGACGAGACGAACGAGGGAGACCTGATCTGTTTCGACCATCTGGGAAAAGAGCTCTGGCGGTTCAAGGGGGGCCGCGAGCTCCGGTTCGGGCCGAAAGTGTATTCCGCCGACTACCGCATAAAGGGATTCGAACTCGCTGACCTGGATAAGGACGGGAGCCCTGAGGTCCTGGTCATTTCTGTTCAGAAACCGGACTGGCCCTGCCAGCTGGCCATCCTGGACGGGCAGGGCCGCATGCTTTCCGAATACTGGAACGCCGGATACCTCATGGACATCGTCTGTCACGACCTGAACGGCAATGGTACGGATGAAATACTGATCTCGGGTGTGAGCAATGAATACGGGAGGGGCTTCTTTGCTGTCTTCAACCCCAACACCATCGCAGGGCAGTCCCCGCACACAGATGACTACTACAAATGTGCGGAGCTGGAAACCGGAACACAGCTCTCCTACATCCTTTTCCCCCGAACAGATATCAGAAGAGATTATCCCACCGAAGGTATCCTGACCATCGAGGTTCAGAGTACAGGCCGCCTTGAACTCACTAACGAGCACGGCAGACTGATCTTCGAGCTGAATCCGGATCTCTCCGTCCACTTTGTGACTTTCAGCAACACCTTCCGAAAGCTACACAACGAGGCCCGCACTGCGGGCCTGGTCGACAGCGAACTGGATGACGAGTACCGGCAGCGGCTGATGGCCGGCGTTCGCTATTTTCATGACGGAGAATGGCTGGAATCTCGGGGTGTGAGATAGATTCCGCTCAATTGAGGGAGCACCGTGACACAAAGAAAAAAGACACACATCCCGATTCTTGTCGTAGTCCTGGGACTCCTGGTCTGCGCCTCCGGCTGTCAGAAGGCCCCCCATCCTCCGGATGACCCCTTTGCGGCCCGGATCGATACGCTGTTCAGGGAATGGGACACGCTGGAGTCCCCAGGCGCGGCTGTAGCCGTGCTCAGAGACGGCAACATCGTCTTCAGCCGCGGCTACGGGATAGCGCAGCTGGAGTACGGGGTCCCCATCACACCGGACACCATTTTTCATGTGGCCTCTGTGTCCAAGCAGTTCACTGCCTTTGCCGTGACCCTGCTTGCGCAGCAGGGAGCCCTTTCGCTGGATGACGACATCCGAAAATACCTGCCCGAGGTCCCGGACTTCGGCAGCATCATCACTCTCCGGCACCTGATCCACCACACCAGCGGCCTGCGGGACCAGTGGGAGGCGCTGGCCATGGCGGGGTGGCGGCTGGACGACGTCATCACCCGCGAGCACATCCTCACCATGGTCCAGCATCAGAGGGAGCTCAATTTCGAACCCGGAGAGGAACACCTGTACTGCAACACCGGATACACACTCCTGGGTGAGATCGTGGCGCGCGTCACAGGTGTATCCTTCGCTGCCTGGACCAAAAATAACCTGTTCGAACCGCTGGGTATGAACCATACTCACTTCCACGACAGCCATGAACTGATCGTCCCGGAGCGGGCCTACTCCTACAAGCCAGAGGAAAACGGGGACTTTCACAAAAGCGTCCTGAGCTATGCCAACGCCGGGGCCACCAGCCTCTTCACCACGGTCGGGGATCTCCTCAAGTGGGCCTCCAACTTCATGGATCCCCGTGTAGGAACCCCGGAAATCATGGCACAGATGCAGGAACTGGCCGTGCTCAACAGCGGCCGCGAGATCCCCTATGGATTTGGCCTCGGAATCCGGGACCACAGGGGGGTTCGCATGATCTCCCACGGCGGGGCCGATGCCGGCTTCAGGACCTGGCTGGGGATCTTTCCAGACCAGAAGTTTGCCGTGTCCGTGCTGAGCAACCTGGGGAGCATGGGCCCGAACCGTCTCGGCGAGCTGATAGCGGAGATGTACCTGGAAGAGGACCTGCTTCCGGCTCCTGAAAAGAAAGGCCAGGTGGCTCCACCCGGCGAGCGGAAGGTGGCCGAGGTCGATCCTATGAACTATGAGATCTTCGTCGGGACCTACGGCCTGGACGACGGGACCAGACTCGAGATCATCAAGGAGGAAGACCGCCTGTTTGCTGTACATCCCGCTCGAGGCAAGGTGGAGCTCTTCCCGGAGGCCATGCTCCGATATTTCGTCAAGGGAGAGGATTTAGTGATCACATTCCATCCCGACAACGACTACTATGTGGAGAGTCTGACCGTTCTCTCCGGCGGCCAGAACTTGGAGGGGAAGCGGACCGAATCCCTGCCCCTGTCCGAAGCTCAGATAGGAGCCATTGAGGGAGTGTACACAAGCGAGGAGCTCATGACATCCTATTCGCTCAGGTTCCGGGATGGGAGGCTCGCAGCTCACCATTTCAGGCACGGCGAGATCCCGCTGATCTGGACGGAAAAAGACACCTTCACCGGGAGGCGTTGGTATTTCCGGAGGCTCGTATTTCAGAGGGACGGCGCGGGCCGGATCCAGGGTTTCCTGCTCACCGGAGGCCGGGTGTGGAATCTGCGGTTCGACAAAAAGTGAGGGTTCTTCGCTTTATTCGTGATGCAGTAGATGACCTGTTGGATCGCTTCACCGCACTCACGATGACACGGATGGTCTGAGCTGTGTTCGTGATAGGAAATTGGAGGAGGTAGAATGAGGATAGGCAAAATCGGAGCCATCGCGCTCCTGTTGATCTTTCTGAATTCAGCAGCCTCTGCAGAAAAACTGGCGGATTATCCAGACGTTGTCCGGCCTTCCAGGATCTATATAGACGGGGATTCCCTATACGTCATCGAATCCGCCAACCAGGTGGTCGTGTATTCGCTCTCCATACACCAGACCGTACGCACGATCGGCAAGAAGGGCGAGGGGCCCGGCGAGTTTCCCCGCACTCCCTACCTCAAGGTCCTGCCCGACCGCCTCTTCTTTGGGACGTTCGGCAAGTTTTCCACCTATTCACGGTCCGGCAGACTCCTGAACGAAAAACGGCAGTACGCAATGGTCCGCCTCCTCCCTGTTGCGGACAGATATGCGAGTCTCGGCGCACGAAACGAGGAAGAAGTAAGATACCGCATGATCAACCTCCTGGACCAGGACCAGGGGCATCTCATGGTACTGCAGCAGAACCATCAGGAGCAGGCCCGTCGGCGCGGCATCATCTATGCGATCAATGACTACTTCAACTTCGATACGCATGACGACAAGGTCTTCGTGGCCGACAGCACTCTGGGCTTCCACATCAGCGTGTATAGTGCAAGGGGGGAAAAGCTTCGTACTATACACAAAGAACGCGAACAAATTCGAATCACGGAGGAATATCGGGACGAGTTTATCCAGCAGCAGATGGCCCATCCGAGAGGCGGCGGTGAGTGGCGGGCCGTTGCTCAAAGATTCAAGATCGAGTATCCCCGTTACTTCCCGGCCATCCGGGGAATGCAGGTTCAGGAGGGGAAGATCTTCGTGCGGACCTACAGGCAGGAAGGAGATGGAGTCGAATTCGTGATCCTTGACCTCGAGGGAACCGTCCTTCACGAGGGATTCTTCCCTTTGTTCGAACAAGACAGCCTGGTGGACACATATCCCCATGCGTTCTCTAGAGATTCCTTCTACTACCTGAAATTCAACGGGGAACGTGAGGTCTGGGAACTGCACAGAGAAACCTACTGAGGCCACGTCTCATAGCCGGCAATAACAATTCGTTCGCAGTACAAATTCAGGCGTTATCACTTGACCTGAAACACTCTCGTCGGGACAAGGTACTCGGAATCGAGCTCCACCATATCTCCGGCCGCGAGGCCTTTGATCGGAAGGAGCCTTGCAGACAGGGGCTTGTTCAGCTTTAGCGAAAGTGCTGCCACATCCAACAGGATCCGTTCGATTTTTTCGAAAGAGATGTCTCCGGGGAGAGGGACCACATCCAGTCCGGTCCCGCACACCGCTGAATAGCTCAACAGCTCGTCCAGGCCGAACCGCCTCTCGGTGGCTCTGTGTGCCAGCACATTGTCCTCCATCACAGGCAGCATCAGGCCGCAGTAGCCGGCCTTGGGTACCGGGACGGCTTTAATCACGTCCGTGATGAGGGCGCAGGCTGCAAGCGTCCCAGGTGAGCCGAAGGGAGCCTTGACGAGGCTCTCCACGGCCAGCCCGATGCTGACCGCCTTGAGGGGGGCTGGCGAAGTGTCCACACCCTCGAATCGCCATCCGGTCTGCATTTGTATCGAACGCCCGAACCGCGCCACCTTTTTGAACTCGAAGTCGAGCCGCTCCTGAAGCATATTCTTCGCCTGTAGGACATTTGATGCCTCGGCGCAAACCTCCATCACAATCCCGGCAGCCTCGGTGCCGATGCTGAAGCTGTCGTACCCCCGGTCGTGAAAAGCGGCCGGGAAAAAGGGTGTTTCTGAAGGCACGTTGGCCAGGGCGGCAAAATTGAAATTGAGTGTGGGGTCCATTTCGGACAGGACCTTGATGGTCTGGGCGGCCGCCCGGATGGTGTCGTAGTGGATGCCCAGCTCGGGAGAAGAGATGACCATGCTGCTGCTGACTGGGAGCCCCTTGAGCAGGACGCACACCTTCTCGATCATCTCCTCGTCAAAGCGATTATCCTGGATCGCGGGGCCGATGGACAGAGTAATGTTCAGCTCTTCGGCAAACTCAGTGAGCCGGGAGATACTCAGGACGGTTTCCTCTGGAGAAAGCCCCCGCGTATAGAAGGGGAACGGATTGGTGCAGACCCGTCCGCCCTGAAGCTGGAAGTCAAATTGATGCAGGACGGGGATGGTCTTTTCGAAGAACTCACGTGTCTGGGCCAGGACCTCGACAAAATCATCGGCCCGCAGGTTGATGCCGGCGGTGATACATCTCAGTTTGAGGACCTCCACCGCCTCGGAAAAGGATACACCGGCCAGGAAGACCAGGACTATCATCAGGCTTCGATGGAATCTTCGTTTCATGTTCCCCCTCCTCCGAAAGATCCAACCGGCGGTGGCCCGCTCATGGCTGGTTTAGCAATGTTTCGGCCGTGGAGATCACATTCTGGAAAAACACATCCACGTCTTCCCGCGTCAGCTCGTGGTTGGCGATCACCAGGCGCATGGCCATATCCTCACCCAGGTACGCATAGTTGACCAGGCTCCGACCACTCCGGGCCAGTTCCTCACGCAGCCTGAGGTTGAATTCATTGGGCTCCTCAGCATCGGGAGGCATGTAGCGGAAACAGACGGTGACCGAAGAACGCGGCGCCATGAGTTCGAGCACCGGGGTGTCCCGCACGATCCTTTCCGCGTATTCAGCCAGCTCGAAGAAACGTCCGACACGCTCGGCGTAGCCCTTATCCCCGTAGTACTTCCAGCTCAGCCAGAGTTTAAGCGCATCGACACGGCGGCCGCACTGCAGGGAATGGGGTCCGAGGTCCGCCGTACCGTTCGTGTCCTCATGAAAGATGTAATCGGCTCCGGTCACCGAATTCGAGGCGAAGAGGCTCCCCCTCTCCCGCACCAGGAACACCGAACAGATCAGGGGCAGCCCCATAAGCTTGTGCGCGTTCCACACAAACGAATCTGCCTGTTCGAGTCCCTTGAGGAGGCCGCGGTGGCGAGGGCTGAGGAGAGCCGTCCCGCCCAGAGAGCCGTCTACATGGAACCAGCACCCGTGTTGTCTGGACAGAGGACCGATCTCCTCAAAGGGATCATAGGCCCCCTTGACCGTGGTACCCGCGGTGGCTCCGATGAAAAACGGCTCCATCCCGGATGCCCGGGCGTCCCTGACCCTGCGATCGAGCTCCTCGGGCCGCATTCGGCCAGCCTCATCGGTCTCGACCTTGACCACGTGATCCATGCCTATGCCGAGGATATTGGCGGCCTTTTCATAGGAGTAGTGGGCCTCCCCGGAGACGAAGGCAGCCAGCCTCACATCTGAAGGCATGCCTTCATGTTTCGCCTCCGGCAGGGCTGCGTTACGGGCCAACATCATGGCCTGGAGGTTGCCGTTGCTACCCCCGCTGAGGAACAAACCCTCGGGCGCCTGAAAGCCGGCCAGCCGGCCCATTTTCCGGATCAGCTCCTTTTCCATGAGCGTAGCCACTGGTGCGACTTCGTAGGTATACATGGATGTATTGGTCAGGCCGGTGATCACTTCCCCCAGGAATCCAGGCAGCGTGAATCCGGACCAGAGCTGGTTGAAATACTGTGTGTTGCCGGTCCGTACAGCGTGTTCGAGATAATCGTCGATGGCGTGGTACAGCTCGCCCAAGGTGCAGCCGGTTTCCGGCAGGGACAGATCCAGCCGCTCTGCAAGTTCTTCCGGCGCTAAAAAGCCCGTCACCGGGATTGTGGGATCGCGGTCCTTCTGCAGGTAGGCATTGATCCTTTGCAGGAGCCTCTCATCGATTGTATATTCATCATCCGGCACGAGCTGTTCTCCAAAAAACAATACCAAATCAGACGAGACTATCTTCGCAACTCTGGCTTCTGACGTCAAGCCTTCCAGTCCCTCCCCCCCCTATTATTCCCTCCCAACCGCACGCATTTAGGTATGCGCTCGTGGTCAGTCCCTCCTCCTCTCTGAATCTCATCCGGCTTTCTCCTACGGGGGGAGTGATTGACAAAAAGAGCACGTGTCTCTACCATACACATGCCAAAAGAGGACCGATGAAGAGGATCTTAAAGCGTTTTATCCCGGGTGCGCTCCGGTTCCGGATGCGCACAACCTGGATCTTCATCAGGGACATCTTCACTGGGATCCGCTTCCGCTTCGCCCGCAATTCTCCGGGAAAGATCTCACTCGGGCGGGCCTTCCCCGAACGGATCACCATCACCCAACGCATCAATATCAGCGAGTGGGCCGAGAACAAGAAACACAACCTTCGGCTCGCCGTAGCGACCTTCCAGGACCTTCCCCTCGATCCGGGTGAGGTCTTCGCGTATTGGCACTATGTCGGCAACCCCACGGAAAGGGCAGGCTACAAAGTAGGCATCAACATCATAGCCAGTAAGCTGGGCTTCGACGTGGGGGGAGGGCTGTGCCAGTTGTCCGGGCTGCTTTATCATCTGGCATTGACGGCGGGGCTGGAGGTCATCGAGCGTCACCCCCACTCGGTCGACCTGTATACGGAAGAGACCCGCTACACTCCCCTGGGAGCGGATGCCACTTCGGCCTATGGCTATAAGGACCTCAGGCTGCGGAACAACCGGGGATTCCCTATCTGTTTTCGTGTCCGCATCGAGGAGACCGAGCTGATCGGCTCCCTGTGTTCCCCCGAAAATATCGAGGAGCATCAACTTGAATTCCCTCTTGAGGTCCGGGACGGAGTAGAGGTGGTCCAGACGCTGAGGAAAACTGCAAAAGGGGGGGAGTTTGAGACGATCTGCAGCCAAACCTATCTTATTGCCGATCACGACCAAACCATCTAATCTGGATCAAAACCTATAACCGAGAAGGTTCCAATGATTGAGAAACCACAGGAATCCGACAAATGCCAGTAGAACCAGCAGGTAGTGGATACGGCTGCAGGCATACCAGTATCCCTTGATCCAGCTGACCAGGGCAAAAAACAGGACTCCGAGGGCCAGGGCTGCGGCCACAAAGGGGAGCGTGAGCAGGATCTTGAGTGACAAAGGCACACCAAAAATCAGCACATCCGGCCGGGAGAAAATGCCCACCATGCCGACCAGGAAGACGAGACATAAGATGCTCATCCCTCCAGCCAACAGCCGGGCAGCCCTGGGGGCATCCGTGGGCACAGACGAGTACCGACAGATCTTCCTGCGCAGGGCGCTCAGGGGCCAGACCAGCGTAGAGAGGAAAAAAAAGACAGTGACCGCAAGAATGAAGATGTGCCAGGACGGCCTCTCGTGCCAGGCCATCTTGATTCCGGCCAGGTAGGGAACTGGGCCTAGGAACATGTGGCTGATCCGACCCTTGGCATCCTCCTTGAACACCACCGTGTCCCGGCTCTCAAGTTCGCGGAATACCAGAGGCTCGACCTCCACATACTGCTTGGGATCGCTCCCGCCGATCAGGAGCGTCCCCTCTCTGGTGGACTTCACCTGGACCGTCGAGACCAGCTGACTGAGCTTGATGAAGGAGGAGTAGTTCACACGGCTCAACATGTAGAGCCCGGTGAAGCGGCCGGCCCTTTTGGAGAAATCCGCTTGCGGATTCAGCTCAGGGGGCGCTTCGGACGGAAAGTACCGATCCAGAATGGCCTCGATCAGCTGTATACGGGAAGGACCGCCGGCCCCCTCGCTGTTGTAGGAGACAAAAAAGCCCGTGTTGTACCCGGGGAGAAGGACCAGATAGGAATGAAAGAGGAACGTATCGCCTCCGTGCTGGATCATGGGGATGCCGTTGTACTCCCATTCCCAAAACCCATAGGCATTCCCATCGATCCGGGCATCATGCGAATGGAGTCGGTTCTGCATGAGCCGAACCGTCCGCTCATCCAGGATACGAGCCTCACCCAGGCGTCCCATCTGCAAATGAGCGATCATGAAGCGCGCCAGATCTTCGGCCGTCGTGCTCATGGCGCCCGCTGGATACATGCCGTTGATGAGTTCGAAATCATCCGGTGTGAATACACCCTGCCTATATTTGTAGCCGCCGGACATCTGCTCAGCCAGGTGATCGGGCAGTGGCTGCCTGAACGTGCTGTGATCCATACCCAAAGGTTCGAAGATACTCCGCTCCAGGTATTCATCGAAGGGGACACCTGAAACAAGTTCTACGACATACGCAGCCAGCGAAGATCCGTAGTTGGAGTAGGCGGCCATCTCTCCGGGAGGAAAAACACGCTCTGGGAGGTTGTCGCGCAGGTACTCTCCCATAGGCATCAGGTCGTCCGGTGTGCGCGCCGCCATGCCAAGGACCGTTTCCTCGAAGCCCGGAGTGTGTGCCATCAGATGGCTCATGGTGATGGGTTTGGGGAAGGTATCCGGGATCTGAAAGTCCGTGAGGTATGTGTTGATGTCCTCTTTCAGGTCGATGCGTCCGCGTTCCACCTGCTGCATCACCGCAGTCCACACAAAGAGCTTGGAAACTGATCCAGGGCGGAAGAGCGTCTTGTCCGGCAGCGCGGGTGCCTTGCTCGCCACGTCTGCGAAGCCGTATCCCTTGGACAGGAAGATCTCCCCGTCCTTGACCGCCACGAAAACAGCGCCGGCAATGTGATGGGACACCATTTGGATCCGCATGATGCCGTCTAAAAAAGTTTCCAGGTCAGCGGCATCCATCAGTCCGCGCAGTTCCGCGACAGCCGCAGTCTTGGTTCCGGTTTGTTCCTCCTGCTCCTGTTGGCCCCCGCAGAGCAGGCCTGACATACATATGCAGAGCAGGACAGGTAACAGGATTTTGTTCATGGTCAACTCCTATGCTCTATTCCCGATGGATATATAACACAGTGCCCCCCTGGAGACAAGAAGGAGGGATCTCGCAGAGGCCTATTCAGGCACGTAGCGGGGATAGGTCTTTTTGGCTTCCTCTGCCTGGCGCGTGTCAATGTGCAGTGTCAGGAAGGGTCTCTCCGCTGAGGTCACGCCCAGGACCTCGCCGTCAGGATCGGTTATCCAACCCCGGCCGCCCAGATCGGCCAGTTCTCCGACCGTGCTGATCGGATTGGAGGAAAGACAGAAGGCTCCCGACACCACCGCCGCCGCCCGTCCCCCCGCCAGCCACTTGTCCACGGTTTCCCTCGGCGTAGCCCGGGGACAGAGGATGAGATGAGCACCCTGCTTCCCGTAGGCGCGCGCATGCTCGTAAAACCACAATTCCGTGCAGATCAGGAATCCCAGGTTGATCCCGGCGGAAAGATGCAGGGAGAAATCGCCGCTCCCGCGCCCATACCAGGTCTCTTCCCAGAAACCTTCTTCATCCGGCAGGTGGAACTTGTCATGGACGCCGGCCCATCCCCCGTGTTCGAACACAAACGCCCTGTTCAGCCTCTGCTCTCCGCTGTTAACGGGGGCCGTGCCACACACGACTGCGGGTGCCAGCTCAGACAGGCGCTGCTCCCACTCTCGATGAGCCAGTACTGCGCCCTGCCAGATACGGGGATCGAACTCACTCCTCCAGGCAAACCAGGGGGAGAATGTCATTTCCGGAAGCAGGACCAGGTCGCTCTTCTGCTCACGGACGTGCCGGACCAGATCTCCCCACTCCTGGGAAAAGCCTTCCCGGCTGTCCCGGAGCTCGCAGACCGTGACTCTCATGATTCTCTTTCTCCCAGCAGGAACTTTTTGATGCAGTACTCGATCAGCCGCACGGTCTGTTTATAGGCCCTCCGGGGCCGGCCGTACGGATCGTCGATGTCCCACAGGATGAGATGCTCACCCAATGTCGGGAAGCGGTCCTTGAGGATCTCGTTCACGTGGGCATCGAGAACTATGATCCAGTCGTATTTATTTAGAGGGAGCTCGAACACATCTTGGGTACCGTAACCTGAGATGTCTACGCCGTAGAGGTCCTTCATCACATCAACGGCCTCGGGCTGGGGACCTTCGAAGGCGGGTGCGAGGCCTGCGCTCTCCACTCGAGTCTCCTGCCCCAGCATCTTCCCGGCGAGCCCTTCGGCCATGGGGGAGCGGCAGGTGTTACCGTAGCAGACAAAGAGAAAGCTCTGGCCCGCGGTCCATTCGATCGTGCGCGACATGGGCCCTAGTGTAAAGCTTCGTTTCCCTAAAATCAATCGGGGGTCCGGGGCTGAGGGCCCCGGGATCGAACCTGGCAGGAACCAGGACTGCTACCGCCCGCGCGCAGCGGTCATCCGCTTCTGGGCATCGCGCTTCTCGGGGAGCTGAGGATCGGCGTCCTTCCAGAGCTCCAGGAATTTCTGATATCCGTTGCCGGCGATATCATAGAGTCCGTATTCTTCCCTGATCTTGCCCAGCTTGTAATAGATCCTGGCATAAAGGTCGCCATACTGCAGGCGACCGGACGTCAGATCCCGGGCGTTCTCGAACTCCTCCAGCGCCTTGATGGGATTATCCGCAGCATAGTACGCTTCGGCGAGGGCATCCATGAAGAGAGCATGGTCGTTGGAATGGAGCCAGGGTGCTCCCTGCGGCGGGAGCAGATCAACGGCTTGTTCGAAATGATCGACGGCCTGGTCCGGATTGTTCCGCGCCATTTCGATCTCTCCCATGAGATGATAGTAGTAGCGCATACGGTTTTTGACCGGGCCTTTTTCACACAAGCCGCGTAGACGTTCCGCCGTACGCTCGGCATCCCGCATGCGTTTGAGGGCCAGATAACAGAGTCCCCGGTAATGCAGGGCATCTCTCGGCAGGTCCATGGTTTCTCCCTGGACGGCGATACTCCAGGCCGCGTCGCACTGCTGCATGGCTTTGGTCGCCTTTCCGGTCTCTAGATAGACTCGAGCCAGATCCAGATGCAGTCGGTACTTCAATCCCATCTCATTCGACTCCCCGGCGAGGCGCACTCCCCGGGTCAACTGATCCAGGGCCTGATCGAACCGTCCTCCCAGGAGATAGAGGTCGGCCAGGCGCTTCCTTCCCCAGAGTTGGGCTATGATCTCGGGATCCTGGAGCAGCGCTTCGAACTGAGCTTTTGCAGACTTCACTTCACCCTGCATGAGCAGGACTTCTCCCTGCATGCGCGTCAAAGCATAGGAAGAGCCGAACCTCCGGCCTCTTTTGATCTCGTCCATGGCGCTGTCGTAATCTCCTTTCAAGAGGAAGATCCCGGCCAGCCTCCAACGCAGGTCCGTCGAGTCAAAAGAATCGCGCAAATACGCACGCAGGCTGAGTGCGGCGGCTTCGTAGTCCTGCTGCATCACATAAGCCTGCGACGACCCCAAAGAGAGGTTGCGGGACAGCACGGCCTTCTGGCGGTTGACCGAAAAACGCTCTTGTGCGCTGTCCCCTTCTCCCATCTGGCTGTAGAGTATCCCCAAATTGGTATGGGCTCTGGTGTCATCGGGATAGAGTTCGATGAGTCGGGAATAGACCTTGAGAGCGATGTCGAACGTCTTCTCGGAGCGGCGGTACAACTCGCCCTGGAGATGAAGCCGGTCCAGCTCGGTAAGGCGGTCCACAAGCCTTTGAGCAGACTGACACTTTTTCCATCCCTGGTCATGGTACCCGAGGGCTGCATAGGATTCCGCGGCATCGATATAAGCGGCCGCAAACTCCGGATCCAGCTCGATCGCCTGCTCAAATGCATCGATACTGCTGCGGTAATCCCGGTCCCATTGATACCATCTGCCTGAGGCATAGGATGCATAGGCCTCGGGAGAAGATGTCGTGTAGACCTGAAATTCCAGGTCAGGATCTATAGCCACTGCCACCTCATGGGTGAGAGGCAGATCTTGCTTCAACTGTGCTGCCGCATCGTCCACGAGAGAGAGGGACTCGTCGGGGCGCCTCAGCTCATGAACCTGGGAGGCCAGGGAATCTCCCCTTGATGCATCCAGGAGATCTATCTGCAGTTCCAATACTCCGCTGCTTCGGGTCAACCGACCGAAGGCGACATAGAGGGCACCCGTCCTTCGTGCCAGCATCTGGAGTTCGGCTGTTGACGGCTCCTTGCTGACCAGCTCCTGCATATCCAGTCCCTTGAGGGCCATGTGGAGTTCCTCTCCGGGCACCACTTCATAAAACGCAGCCTGAGAGAGATCGACTGCAAGAGCCTGGCCGAAAGCACGACACCAGATATCATTGGATGCATCGGATGTTTCATTAAAAAGACTCAAGACAGCCACTCGAGTCTCCCCGGTAGGAGACACGATGGGACCGGAATTGCGGGAATCGGGCTTAAAAATCATCAGGGTTGCCAGTATCCCGATCACGGCTAATCCCAGCACCAGGAAGAACGGCACTGACCAGCGCTGTGCTTTAAACCTCAGCGTCAGCTTAGAGGCGGAAGGTTGTCTGGCGGGATGTGGATCGATCTTCTCTTGGGCGCGACGCGGCGGGGCCTCCGGCATATTATTGGGCGGAGGCACGGTGACGGCAGCACTGCGCCGTGGGGAAGGAGAAGGAGGGATGATCTTAAGGCGAGAAGATGGTGCGGATTTCCCGGGTTCATTCGATGAGGCCGGTTTGCTGGGAACGGGGGTCTTGGGAGGTGGAGGAGACTTGATCTCCGGTTTTACCGGGGGAGCTAATTTATGAGGCACTCGGGCTGGCATGAGCATTCGGGAAGGGGAAGGGACAGGAGATGCAGGGTCGGCCTTGGATGACGGTGGAGAGACCTTTGCCGGAGGAGTCACTTTCTGGGGAAGAGGAATGGACTTTGTGCTGGGGGCTTTCTTGGAAGGAGAGGCTGCAGCCTTTGCTGGAGGAGCAGCTTTGGGGGGTGTAGGGACTACTTTGGCTGATTGGGGCTGAACTTTAGCCGGCGGCGAGGCGGTTTTGAGAACAGTCTGGGTGACATCAGGCGCGGAAGATTCGATCCTGGCTGGGACAGAGAGGGATTTTGCGGGGGGTCTAACAGGTCGGATCGGAGGAGCCGCGGATTTTTTTGGGCCCTTCTTCTTTACTGCGGACGGCTTTGGCTTGGATGCAGCCGGTGCCTTGGCCTTTTTGGCCTCGGACTGCACCGGTTGTGGCTTCGATTCCACCGGCTTGGACATCGGAGATGGAGGAGGCTTCCCTTTATTTTGGTGATTGTTGCGAGCGAACTGCAGGGGTTTCCCGCATTTCGAACAGAAGGCGCTGGAGGCGAAGTTATCAAAATCACAATTTGGACATCTCATACGGATATCTCCCTAATAGTGTAAAAACAGTATACTTGGCCCTTTTTCCATGCAAATCGCCTTTTGGGATGAATCCAGGGGTGAGATTACCTAGCCGCAAAAGTTCATCATATGCGTCCGGGAGATGAGTCCAACGATAGCGGCGCCACGATCGTGGGAGGCTTAGTGGAAAACGGTTTCCGAATTATCACGTAATAGGGTAGTATATGGGACTTACGGGACAATACGGTATGAAAGAGAACACCACGGGTGACGGCCTGCAGCGGCGGCTGGGCCTTTTTCCCGTGACCAACATCGTCATTGCCAACATGATCGGGGCGGGCATTTTCACGACTTCCGGGCTGTTGATGCAGGACCTGCACAATCCCCTTCTCATGATCGCGCTCTGGATCATAGCAGGCATCGTTGCCCTGTGCGGCGCACTCTGCTACGGCGAGGTAGGAGCTGCCATTCCCCGGGCGGGCGGAGAATACACTTTCCTCTCGCGCCTCTTTCATCCCTCGCTGGGTTTCTTGAGCGGATGGCTCTCTTTTTTCGCCGGATTCTCAGCCCCCATCGCCTTTTCAGCCATGGGCTCGAGCGAATACCTGACAAGGGCTTTCCCGGGACTCCTGCGTATAGGCCTGACGGACCCGACCTTCGAAGCCATGGCTCTGAAGAAGCTCTACGCCATCGCCGTTATCGCGGTTTTCACACTGATCCACATGCGGGGGATCGTTTTCGGTTCACGGATCCAGAATTTTCTGACGATCCTGAAGGTGGTTCTGATCGTGGGGCTGATCGTTTTCGGATTCGCATCCGGGAGAGGAGATATGGATCATTTCTCATCCGGTGGATTCGAGCTCGGCTTTTCCGGCTGGAAGGTCATCGGCCTCTCGCTCATGTGGATCATGTTCGCCTACAGCGGGTGGAACGCATCGGCCTACATCGGATCGGAGATCCGGAATCCCCGAAAGAACCTGCCGCGGTCTCTTTTCCTGGGCACGAGCATCGTGATCCTGCTCTACATGGGGCTCAACCTGTTCTACATCTATGCGATCCCTCCACCGGAAATGGAGGGAGTGGTCTCCATCAGCGGGCTTGCGGCAGGGAATGTCTTCGGCAGTTCCTTCGACATGGTCGTCTCCATCCTGATCTTCTTCGCGCTGTTCTCCTCTTTGAGCGCCTTCATCATACTGGGACCACGTGTGTATTTTTCCATGGCCAAGGACGGACTGTTCTTCAAGTTCGCCTCCTGGATCCATCCCGTCCATCAGGTCCCCTCCCGCTCGATCCTGCTGCAGGGAGCCATCGCCAGTGTTCTGGTTCTTTTGGGAACCTTCGAGCAGATCCTGACCTACATGGGATTTTCCCTAGGGATTTTTCCTCTGCTGGTGGTCATGGGAGTCTTCAAGCTGAGGCGTTCGGGCATCGGATCGTACAGGATGCCGGGATACCCGCTGGCCCCGATCGTCTATGTCCTTTTCGGATTCACCATCCTGATCCTGGCATTCATGCAGAGCCCGGTGATATCCGCTATCGCCCTCGGGACCACAGCGCTTGGCATCCCCGCCTATTTCATTTTCAAAAAAAGGTACACGGATCATGCGGACACACCTTAGGCTCCTGACCGCTGTCGCCGTGGTTTCCCTGCTGTCCCAGGCCGTCCTTTTGGATTCCGGCCAAGACACACAAGCCGAGGAGATCGACCGCAAGGTCCAGGCCTTCCTGGACAGCCATCAATACCAATGGCGTTATGAAAATGTGGCTGAGGAAGACGGGAAGGTCCTGTTCGATCTGATCGTGGAGAATGAGTACACCAGGGCTCTGGACATCGGCACTTCCACAGGGCATTCGGCCATCTGGATAGCCTGGGCATTGAGCAAGACGGGAGGCCGTCTGATCACGGTCGAGATCGACGAGTACCGCCACCAGAAAGCTCTGGAGAACTTCAAAAAGGCCGGCTTAAGCGAGTTTATCGATGCGCGCCTGGCAGACGCGCATGAACTGGTCCCCAAATTGGAGGGCCCGTTCGACTTCGTATTCATCGACGCCGATAAAAACTGGTACACCAACTATGCCAAGGCGATCCTGCCCAAGCTGGAGACGGATGGCTGCCTGACCGCACGCAATGTGCGGAATCTGTTTTACATGCGTGGGATCCGGGAGTTCCTGGATTATGTCAGGAGTGTGCCAGAACTGGAAACGATGATCGATGAAAAGAGCCGCTCCGGCATCTCGATCAGTCGTAAGAAGAAGGAGGAGGAGGAAAACGACCAGATCAAGGGTGTTCCCTCCCACTAGTAGCCCAGGTTCTCCGGATCATTCTCCACCACCACCGGCTTCCAACGCGGTTTTCTCCCGCCTTTTGATGACAACCAGGGTTATATCATCACTCTGGGGAGAGCCCCCCGTAAAATCCGAAATGGCAACCAGGATCGCATTCTGAATCTCCCGGGCTGAGCTAGACCTGTTTTCCCGGACGACCGCTATGAACCTGTCCTCACCGAAGAGGCCATCGGCGACAACTTCCAGGCCCGACTCGAATGCCTCGGTGATCCCATCTGTAAACAGCACCAGGATGTCACCTGGTTCCATTGTCGCAGTCTGATGCTGATATTCCTGCTCGGCCATGAAACCCAGGAGAAGGCCCCCGGCTTCGAGGCGTTCGATCTCGCCGGCCACCCTCAAGAGCAGAGGCGGATTGTGGCCCGCGTTAGTAGACGTGAAGGTGGACGCAGCCCGATCCAGGATGCCGTAGAAGAAGGTCGCGAACATGTTCGAGTCTGTCGAATCCACCAGGAGATCGTTGATCCGGGAGGTGACCTCACCTACCTCTCCAGGCCGGATCACCTGGGCATGCAGGCTGGCCTGCAGGTTGGCCATGAGCAGGGCCGCGGGGATGCCTTTGCCCGAGACGTCCGCGATGGCTATCCCCAGCTGTCCCTCTCCCATATCCAGGAAGTCGAAGTAGTCTCCCCCCACCTGCTGGCTGGGGAGGCTGATCCCGGAGATCTCGAATCCCGACACTTCCGGCATCGTGTGGGGCAGGAGCCGCTCCTGGATCTTGCGGGCCGTCTCCAACTCACTTTCCAGACGCTCCCGGGAGATGGCCTCTTCCTGCCCCTGCTTGACCGCTGCCGCCATCTCGTTGAAAGAGGCGGCCAGGTCTCCGAGCTCATCTTCGTTGGGGAGTTCTATCCGGGAATCCAGGTCGCCGGCCGCGATGCGGCGCGTACCCCGGTGCAGGACGCGGACCGCGGACGTGATCCCTGCCGTTATCCGCACGCCGAAGAAAAGAGCAAACAGCTCGAGGATCAGGAGCAGGATCGCCAGGACGAGCAGCAGGACCAGCACAGCCTGGCTCAGGGGATTGCGGGCCCCGGCCAGTTCCACCGCGATGTCTGAGAGCCGTCCTTCCAGCAGGAGAAGTACGGTCTTCTGGCTGAACTTTCCTTCCAGATAGAACATCATGGGGATGCTGGACACTCCGAAATAGAGGCTGCGGTTCCAGAGCGAAGGCGCCGCCTCGCCAGCTTCACCTGAAGGCTCGGGCCGAGGCAGCCTGCCATATAGCCCCTCGGAGCGGGCTGTGTTTCCCACGGTCAAGGTCTGGATCTCCTCGCCCTCGCCGGTACCGAAACTCAGGGTCTCGGTGTAGGAGATCTTGAAATCGCTGTGCAGGATGCGGGCCAGCCTGTCCATCACTTCCCTGTCGATGCGTCCCGCCCACAGGGTGAGGCCCGATTCATCGATTCGCTCGAGCCCCACCAGCCAGATATCATCATCGATGCGGAAATATGTCCCCGCCGCAGCCGGATCCCAATCCGAGAACGAGAGATCGGCGGCCTTGAGGGCCTCGATGAAGGGAGGGATGTTGGGAGGCAGGGTTCCCCTCTGCCGCGTGATCCCATCCTCCTCGGTATAGACGAAGGAATCAGGTGAAAGGCCGTGCACAAAATTCACATCCCGGACAGCCTGCTCGGCCCAGTCATTGAGGAGGTTGGCTGCCCGGATGGCCCGGCTCTCTCCCAGCGTCCCATAGAGGGTCAGGAGGCCCATCACCGTGACCAGGAACATGGGCACCAGGACCAGGAGGAAGGCGCTGACAGCCAGCTTGGGCCGGAGGCGCATGAAGTGAAGGCGGATGCGGAAGAAGAGGTGGAAAAGGCTCAGGAACCAGAAGGTATGCAGTGCGCTCAGCGAATAGAAAAACATGTTCTTACCGATCGCAGCAGGCGTCTGGGCCGGGAGTTCGGCGGCTTCGACCGACTGATCGGAGAGCTGGATGCGCACGTCCTCCTGGGATGTGGTCAGCATCCCAAAGGTCAGGAGAGAAAGCATCAGGACGGAGATGAGAAAGAGAGCCGCACGGCGTTTGGGGGTCAGGTGGGAGAATGGCCTGTATTTTCGGAACAGCAGAAAGATCCAGGCAAAGGCCGCAGCCGCCACCCAGATGCCCGCGGTCACGGGGAGGGACAGCATGATCGACACTCCCCCCAGCAGCCAGATGATCCAGAAGATCCGGAAGCGGGCATCGAGCAGGAGCATGCGGACGGCCAAGACCCAGGTGGCAAGGGCCACAGTCCCGGCCGCGACTGCGGGGAGCGACGCATTCAGATCGAGGAACTGTAGGGCCAACAGCATGAGGAGGGTACCGCCGGCGATGACCAGGACCAGTCTCCACACCCGTGTGTTGAGGGAAACAGGCGTTCCCAGTTCCTTTTCTCCTCGGGAAACGGAGCTTGAGGGCCTGCGCAGGATCCGATCCAGGATTGTCATGATTTTGCCTATTCTACCACGGGGTCAACAAACACAAAAGCCTGGAGATCGACAGGCCCGATCTGACAGCTGAGATCGATCCATCAGAACTCAGGAAATGGCGTTGGGATATCTCCGCAGCTGACACTGCGTCCGCATATCGACCTCAGCTGCTGCCGCGCAGCACACGGGCCGGGAACCCGAACAAGGCCCGGATAAAATCGAACAGCGCGGTCACTGTGATCCCTATCAACCGAAAGGGCAGCATAAGCAGCCAGATGAGGGGATACAGGAATAGAAGCAGCAGGGCCAGCGGCCAGCACAGCACCAGTAGGAAAAACCAGAGAATGATCTTCACGTGTTATTGCCTCTATAACTTACTACGAACACACCAGGTGTTTTGTTCAACGGATCTGACAAATTTTCGTCCAAGGATCACTGCAGGCGCGGAAGAGGCCTAAAAAACTTGTCTTCCGGCCTTGGATTATGATTAAAATAGGCTACGATTCCTTTCGGGAGGGCCACTTGAGCACAAGCTACGGATGCAGCGAGGACAAGATCGGCAATTATACCTGTTGTAGGACCAGGGACCGGATCGAGATCGATGGCCGGCTGGACGAGGCCTGCTGGTCCCGGGCCGTGCGCTCTCCCCGATTCGTGGACATGGTGACGGGAGCACCCGGTTTCTGGGACACGCGCATGGCCGCACTCTGGGATGACGACAACCTCTACATCGCCTTCTGGGTGGAGGAGCCGGATGTCCGGGCACGTTTCACAGAACGTGATTCACCCGTTTACCTTGAAAACGACATCGAAGTCTTTATCGGGGGCAAGGACTGCTACTATGAGTTCCAGATCAACGCCAGGGGGACCATCTACGAGGTGTTCTACATCTGGCAGGATGCATACTCTCGAGGCAGCCGCTTTGACACTCCCGAATTCGATCTCCTGAGCAGAGAGGTGGATGTTTTAGGAGGCTTCCAGGACGAGCTGCGCGACGGAAAACATCCCCGGGGGCGGCGCTGGGCCATCAAGGACTGGGACTTTCCAGGCCTTAAGGTCGCTGTCCAGGTGCAGGGGACCTTGAATGACAGCTTCGATGTGGATCAGGGCTGGACCGTGGAGCTGGCCTTTCCCTGGAAGGGCATGCGGGCTCTTTCGGGAGGCGGCCCCCTGCCGCCGCAGGATGGAGATACCTGGCGCCTGGATTTTTCGCGTTTCGAGGCGCTGGCGTACAACGGGCTCCAGGCGAACCGCTCGCCGGGTTGGTCCTTTAATCCCCACGGAGTGTACGACTCCCATATCCCGGAGTGTTTCACGAGGATTCACTTTACAAACGAAGCTGTTTAGCCAGGGCGGAGCGTTTGGAGCGAGAACCCCACGACAGATGTCCCCAGTTTAAATTCCTGGGCGATGCGAGTATAATGAACAGTTTTCGCCATGACAAACCTCAATATAGGAGCGCTCCCATGAGAAGAAGCCTGCCGATCATTCTCTGTTTCTTCCTGATCCTGATATGCAGCTGGCCGCTTCTGGCCCAGACCCTGCCCGATGGCGAGAAGGCATTGAAGCATGTGGAATACCTGTCTACGGATGCCTTCCGGGGCCGCAAGTCGGGCACACCCGAATACCAGAGGGCGGCCGAATATGTCGCTTGGAAGATGAAGGAATTCGGCATGCAGCCGGGCGGAGAAAAGGGAAGCTATTTTCAGCAGGTCGAGTTCAAGAACTGGCAGGATTTCGAGCCTCCCACACGCCTTGAGATCACACACCCGGAGCGAGTTGTCCTGGTACCGGGCCGGGGCGCGGATTTCCGACCCAACATGTGGACGGGATCGGGCAGATCCCGCGGTGGGCTGGTTTTTGCGGGCTACGGCCTGATATCCAAGCAGTATGAGTGGGACGACTACGCCGGCCTGGAGGTGAAGGGGAAGGTCGTCGTGCTCCTGCCCGGGGCACCGGATTTCATGGAGGAACTGGACAAGAAGCTCCAGTCCCTCGATGCCAAGATCAAGACCGCGGTCGACAAGAAAGCGGCCGGCGTCCTCTTCATCGATGCGGGAGGGCAGATGCCGGGGCGCCGCTACCCCTCCGGGGCTAAGAAGGACACATGCCCAAAGAATTTTGTGGTGATGACCCTGTCGGAGCCCGCAGCGGACCGGATCTTCGACTCGGCCGGGCTCAGCTGGCGGGACATGGCGAGCCGGACCATCCGCGAGGAAATCTCTCTCACTTCCGCCCTGGATGTCCGGGTGAAGATGGAAGCCCACTACGTAAACGAGAACCGCAAGGCCCCCAACGTGATCGGGATCATCCCCGGCAGTGATCCCGAGCTCAAGGACGAATACATCCTGCTGGGAGGCCATCTGGACCACCTGGGCGTCGATCTTGATGGGAAGGTCTACAACGGGGCTGATGACAATGCCGGCTCTGCGGCCGTCATCCTGGAGGTCGCCCGCGTCTTCCAGGCGAACGGTTTCCGGCCCGGCCGCACTGTGGTGTTCGCCTCATGGGCCGGCGAGGAACTGGGGCTTGTGGGGTCGCGCTATTATACCAAGAATCCGATCTTTCCTCTGGATAAAACCGTGGTCTACATGAACATGGACATGGTCGGGACCGGCGATGACGACCTCTATGTGGGCGGCATGTGGGACTTCTCGGACTTTTTCGAACTCATCAAACAGAACCTGCCTGAGAAATATCACGACAAGCTCCGGTTCCGCCTGGACTACCGGGGCTCCGACCACAGCGCCTTCCTGCCCGTAGGTGTCACCTCCATCAGTCTCAGGACAGGGAACGTGCTGACACGTGAGCTGGATGACGAACACCCGGAATACCACCGCCTGGGAGATATCGCGTCCACCATCCGGCCCGAGCTGCTGGTGCTCTCCGCCGAGTATCACATCGACATCATCACCTTCCTGGCCGACGCGCGGGAGGACCTGCTCGATCCCTCACACCACATCAACTTCATCCACAAAGACTCCTTCGTGGCCGACCTGCACTGCGACACCATCGGACGCACACTACGCGGCGTGGACCTGTCCCTGGACAACGAGCGCGGACACATCGACATCCCCAAGCTTCAGCAGGGTGCGGTGGACCTCGAGGTCTTTGCCTGTTATGTGGCTCCGCCCCAGAACGACGAGGCCAGCATGCAGGCGGCCAAGCGGGCCTTCGTCCAGATCGATGCCGTACACCGCCTAGTCGAAGACAATCCCGATGACCTCCTCCTCATCACCCACCCCGACGACCTGCGGGGGCTGCGCGCCAACCACAAGGTCGGGATACTCATCGGGATCGAGGGGGGCTATGCCATCGAGAGCAGCCTACCGATGCTGCGCTCCTTTTACCGCAGCGGCGTGCGTCTCATGACGCTCACACACTGGACTACCACGGGTTGGGCAGACGCCTCAGGCGACGCGGAGCCGGCCAACCAGGGGCTGACCGAGTTCGGCGAACAGGTTGTCAAGGAGATGAACCGCCTGGGTATGGTCATCGACCTGTCCCACTCCCATGAAATGACCTTCTGGGATGTCCTGGAGCTCACAGAGCATCCGGTCGTGGCCTCGCACTCCTGCTGCCGGGCGCTCTCCGATCACCACCGCAACCTCTCGGACAAGATGTTGAAGGCACTGGCCAAGAACGGAGGGATGATCGGCATCAACTACCTCCCGGGTTTTCTCAAGGCGGAGAATGACTTGAAGATCCAGGAACTCAGGAACCGGCTGCTCGACAAGTACGGCCTGCCCCGGGACCAGCGGGAGCTGATGCGTTCCGAAGCTGAAATCCGGAGGAAGTTCAACCAGGAGTACCGAGAAAAAGCCCGGGAGCTGAGGGATTCTCTTCCCCCGGTGGACATCAAGACCGTGGTCGACCACATCGATCATGTGGTCAAGGTGACCGGCAACGCCAACCACGTTGGGCTGGGCTCCGACTTCGACGGGATCGGCACAACCCCGGTCGGACTTGAACACACCGGCAAGCTGGCCAACATCACCACCGAACTGTTCCACCGAGGATACAAGGACAGCGACATCAAAAAGATCCTGGGCGGCAACTTCAGCCGGATTTTCCGCAAGGTCTGCGGAGGAAGGCAGGAATAAGCACAGAAGGCCGGATCTGAGCTCGCTGTTCAGATGGCTTCAGGCCAAGATTCTTACTCCCAGCCGAAGAGCATGTTCCCTAAATAAGCCAGGGCCGCAGAGCTCCAGCCGTGCATGGGCACGGACGGGTAGCGCTCCCGGGGCAGATCCAGGTTCCCTTCCACCACGTTGTACTTTTCCCAGAGCCGGCCAGTAGTCCCATACAGGCGCAGCTGGAGCTCCACGAACTTGCGGGCAATGCGGCGGGCCTCTACCTCGTAGCCATAGGCTTCCAGCGCATCGACCACGATCACATGGGAGGGAGGCCAGCCATGCGGAAAATCCCACTGCAGGGCCGCGTATTCTGGGTGGGGGCTGGGATAAGCACGGTCTGTCTGAGCCAGTCCGAAAGCGTGCTCGAACCTCTCCAGGTTCCGGACCATATCCTGGGCCTGGGCCTTGCTGGCTACGCCCGCCCACATCGCCCAGAAGGCGGACAGAGACCAGTACGGCAGCTGTGTTTTCTTTTGGAAATTGTATTCGAAGAAGAATCCTTGGGACGCGTCCCAACACAGGTCCTGGATCAGGTTGGAGCGCCGGGCCTTCTCCTCCTGCCAGGCCAGCAGTTCGTCTTCCCAGTCCAGTATGCCGGCCATCCAGGAGAGTGTGTCGCAATAGCGCACCAGGGCGCAGTTGGTGATGAGGGGATTGCAGCTTCGGATGTCGCCCTCAAAGATGGAGGTGAAATCCAGGGCCTCTGCTTCGGCCGCCAGTTCCGGCCGCAGCGAGATGGGTGATAGTGCTTCGCCGTTTCCTGACAGCTCCCCGAGGTCCCTGTTGGTGGCCAACCCCGAGGGGGTGGCATGATGTTCAGCCATCCAATACCCTGTGTATTCCTGTTTGAGCAGAGGATAAGCCCGGGCGATGAGGTCACGGTCCGGTTTGAGACGATGGAGCAGGCGGAGGCTCTCGGGATGGTTGGGCACCTGGCTGCGCTTGAGATAGTAGGTGCGGTTCCCGTTGAGCACCATCCCATACCGCTCGATCAGGAACAGCTGGTTGAGGATGTGGTTGCGGATGAGTTCGGTGCGTCCATGGACGGCCAGCCCAAGGTTTATGAAATAGACATCCCAGGCATACATCTCGGGAAAGGATCCCTCGGATCCTCCCGAAGCCACATAGGGGAAGGGAAGATAAAGGAGGGTGGGTCCTCGATCCCGGATCCGCTTTGCCTCCTCCTCCCGGTGCCCATCGTCCGCATACCAGATCGTGTTTTGCTGCGGATCACGCAGTTCAGGTTCGTGTGCGGTATGCAGGTCTTCGTCCCACCACACTCCGATCCGGGTATTTATCTCATTCCAGCTTGCCCTGAATTCCTTATTATCCGGCATGTCTTTATCCTTTCGCAGGCCTCATTATAGAAAAAACCAGAGGACCCGTCATCCCTATTCTGTATACGGCAGGATTTCGAGCACGGATCCTGGGGGGAGTGAAGGGCTAGCAGAGGCAGAAACCTTTTCCCGTCTTGCTCCGAAGCCGCGCTTTCTGATATAAGTGAGCCATGAGAAAACAATCGTACATAAGGTTTGTCGGTATCGCCGGGTTCCTCTCTCTGGTCCTGGCGCTGACCGGATGCACAGCAGCCCAGGAGACCGGGCAGCAGTCCCCGGAACCGGTCGATCCCGACGTGCTCCGCTCGCGCCTGGTGCTTGAAACCAGGACGGATGAAGCGACCGGGGATCGGGTCTCACAAGGGATGTTCAAGGTTTTCGAAAACCGGGAGACCCAGGAAGGCCGGATGATCGGGCTCGGGCTAGTGGTCCTGCATGCGACCGGCGCAAATCCCCGCCCCGATCCCCTCTTCTATTTGGCGGGGGGTCCGGGACAGGCCGCCGCCGACATATGGCGGGGATTCGCCACATGGCCGTACCGCGAAGAGAGGGATATCGTGCTCGTCAATCAGCGCGGTACGGGTGGGGACAACCATCTCCAGGTCGAGCTGGGCAGCGATGACGATCTGCAGGGCTACCTGAACTCCGCCTTCAGGATCGGGCCCTACAAGGAGGCCCTGGCTAGGCTGCAGGAGGAAGGATTCGACCTGACGCAGTACTCCACGTCCCGTGCCGCAGATGACCTCAACGAGATCCGCATCGCCTTGGGGTATGACCAGATCAACCTGATGGGCGGGTCCTACGGCACCCGCGCTTCCCTGGTATATATGCGCCGCCACCCCGAGACCGTACGCGGAGCGGTGCTCAACGGCGTGGCCCCCATCGCCTTCCATAATCCGCTCTTCCATGCCTACGGGGCTCACAGGGCCATGGAGATGGTGCTGGACGAGTGTGCCGGCAATCCCGACTGCAGCGCCGCATTCCCCAACGTACGCGAAGAGCTGGCCGCGGTGCTCGCCAGGTTGGAGCGGGAACCGGCCGATGCGACCGTGCAGCTGCGCGACTCGCCGGACAAAGTGCCGGTCAAGGTTTCGCGCGACACCTTTGCGGAAACCCTGCGCATGATGATGTACTCCGCAACCAACAGCCGCTCTGTTCCCCTCTACATCCATCAGGCATTCGAGGGCAACTTCGACTCCATCGCGATGCAGGCCCTCCGCCGGAACCGGGCCCTTTTCACGGGCCTGGCTATGGCCATGCTCCACTGTGTGGTCTGCGCGGAAGACATCGACTTCATCGATCCCGAGGAGATCGAAAAGGAGACGGGATACACCTATTTCGGCGATTTCCGCGTGCGCCAGCAGATGGCGATCTGCGATTTCTGGCCGCGGTCCAACCTGCCCTCCAATTACGGCGATCCAGTGAGCGTGGAAGTGCCGGTCCTGCTCATCTCCGGGACCATCGACGCGGTGACACCGCCGCGTTGGGGCGAAGAGGCCGCCAGCCACCTGCCCAACAGCCTGCATGTCGTGGCTCCAGGCGCCCACGGCGTCGGCGGGGAATGCATCCAAAGCATCATCGATGCCTTCCTGAACACGGGCTCAGCGGCCGGCATCGAGACCGATTGTGTCGAAGACATAAAACTAGCCCCCTTCGTGCTCAGATAGGAGTGCAAAGAGGGCGGAGTGTTCCGGCCTCCCTGATCCCTGGCCATAAGGGCGCAGGGAGGGCGTTCCCTCAGGGGACGCCTCCCATTCAGTAGCCGAACAGACGTGGGAGCCAGAGGCTGAGCTGCGGCAGGAAGGTCACCACCAGCAGCGCGGCCAGCATGGCCAAAAACAGGGGCAGCAGCGGCCGGATCACCCGGGCGATGCTGGTTTCCGCGATCCCGCATCCCACGAACAGGACGCTCCCCACCGGAGGGGTGCACAGACCGATACTGAGGTTCAACACCAGGATGATCCCGAAGTGGATGGGATCCACACCCATCTGCACGACAACCGGTAGGAAAATCGGTGTGAAGATCAGTACGGCCGGAGTCATGTCCATGAATGTGCCGACAAGCAGCAGGACCAGGTTGATGATCAGGAGTATGACGATGGGGCTGTTTGTCAGGGAGAGCAGATAGGTGCTCACGCTCTGGGGTATGTTCTCGAAAGAGAAAAGCCAGGACATGCCCATGGAGGTGGCGATGAGCAGCATCACGATGGCCGTGGTGGAGGCTGAATCCAGGAGGATCCTGGGGAGCTCCTTCCAGCGGACCTCCCGGTAGACGAGTACCGCCAGGATGAAGGTGTAGAGGACGGCGATGGCAGAGGCCTCTGTGGCGGTGAAGTAACCGGCCACGATCCCTCCGATTACCAGGACCACCAGGAAGAGGCTGGGGATGGCATCCAGGAACTTGAGCATTCCCGGCTTCAAGCCTACAGCGGGGGCAGTCGGATAGCCCTTCCGGTGGGAGATGATCCCTGCCACGACCATCAGAGATAATCCCACCAGAACGCCGGGCAGGTAGCCCGCCACGAACAGAGCCCCGATGGACACGCCGCCGCTGGCCAGGGAGTATACGATCAAGATGTTGCTTGGCGGGATGATGAGCCCGGTGGTCGCGGAGGTGATGTTGACGGCCGCAGAAAAATCGCGGTCATAGCCCTCCTTCCGCATCATCGGCACCATGAATCCCCCGATGGCGGCGGCCGCAGCAACGGCAGATCCGGATATGGCTCCGAAGAACATGGCGGCCAGTATGTTGACGAAGGCCAGTCCGCCGGGGAGCCTCCCCACCAATACCTTGGCGAATTCGATCAGCCGCCGCGCGATCCCGCCGCGGTTCATGAGCTGGCCGGAGAGGATGAAAAAAGGGATGGCCAGGAGGGCAAAACTGTCCAGACCGGTGGCCATCCTCTGGGCCACGGTCGTCAGGGCAGGGCCGGTCGGGATGCTCATGAGCATCACAACGAGCGTGGCCAGGCCAATGCTGAAGGAAATGGGGACTCCGATCAGGATGAGGAGCGCGAACACAAGCAGGAGGATCCAGATGTGCAGCGGGTCCATGGCTCTTCCCTCTAGGCCTCCCTCGCCTGCCTGATGGTATCCCATGCGGCAAACACGGCGTAGAACATGATCAGCAGCCCGCTCACAGGGATGACGAGATACACATAACCGAGAGGGATCCGCAGGGCGGCGGAGATCTGCTTAAGCGCAAAGGTCATGGATGTCAGCCTGGAACCCCCGATCACCATCACCAGGCAGGCAAAAACAAAAATACAAGCCTGGATGGCCAGCTCGGCCCACAGTCGTTTCCTCCCCTTCCAACTATCGAGCACAACAGTGATGGCGAGGTGCATCTTCCGGCCGCTCACGTAGCTGGCGCCCAGGAGCCCTACCCATATCAGCAGGAAGCGCGCCAGTTCTTCGGTGAACGAGCTGGGATCCCGGAGTATGAAGCGGGTGAAGACCTGCCAGAGGACATTGAGCACATTGGCGGCCATGATCAGGATCAGGGAGGCCTCCAGCCAGCGGTCCACGGCCCGGCGCACACGGAGCATGATCACTTCACTTCCCGGATCTCACGGATCAGGCCATAGATGTGGGGCCGGTCCCGGTATGCATCATAGAGGGATCTTATCCGGGCCTCGAACAGGGACTTGTCCGGATAGTGGATCTCAACACCGGCCTTCTGGACCTCAGACAGGGCCAGATCCGTAGCCTCTTGCCAGAGTTTTTTCTGGACCTGTGCGGATTCCAGTGCGGCCTCCTGGATGAGCGCTTGGAACTCCTGAGGAAGATCCCGCCAGAGCTTGGTGGAGATGAGCAGTACATCGGGTACACCCGTGTGTTCATCCAGGGAATAGTGTTTGCATACCTCATAGTGTCGTGAGAGATGGAAGCTGGGCGGATTGTTCTCCGCCCCATCCACGACTCCCTGCTGCAGAGCAGAATAGAGCTCTCCCCAGGCGATCGGCGTGGGAGATCCCCCGAGGGCCTGGACCATCCGGATCGAGGTGGGGCTCTCCTGGGTTCTGATCTTCAATCCCTTGAGGTCATCCGGCTGCAGGACGGGGCGTTCCTTGGTGTAGAAGCTGCGGCTCCCGGCATCGTAGTAGCACAGTCCTCGCAGCCAGAAGCGCTCCCCCTCCAGGAGGAGCCGGCGGCCGACCTCGCCCTCGAGTACGTGGTAGCGGTGATCCCGGTCGCGGAAGAGGTAAGGCAGGCTCAGGACGCTCATGGCAGGGACAAAGCCTTCCAGGACGCTGCACGACACCTTGGTCATGCCCAGGCTCCCGATCTGGAGCAGCTCCAGGCACTCGCGCTCGGAACCCAGCTGTTCGCTGGGGTAGATGTCCAGGCGCAGCCGGCCGGACGAGCGTTCATCCAGCCGTTGAGCCAGGAACTTCATGGCCAGGTGAACCGGATGCGTGGGGGATAGTCCATGCCCCAGCTTGATCACGGTGACCTGTCGGTGTGAACGGCAGGCGGGGAAGAGGAGCAGGAGCCCACACATCAGGAGAGAGGCCCATAGGCACCGCCGGAAGGAGAAGATCGCCACCATCTACACGACCACAGGCGTTGTCACCACGACATCCAGCCGGCCCAGCTGGTTGACCAGATCCCGGAACATCTCTTCGCCCTCATACACGCCGATGATGGATCCGCCCGACCCGGCGAACTTGGCTGAGGCCCCGCAGTCGCGAGCGGCACGGATCAGGGACAGGTTTTCCTCGCTGATCGGCATGAGGCGGCAGCGGAGGTCGAAGTTCTCGTCCATCAGGGCCCTCATCCGATGCCGATCCCTCTGCAGGAGGGCCGTCCTCCCCTGCTCTGCCAGGGAGGCCAGGCCGCTCAGTGCAGCCAGCACCTGGGAGTCCCCGCTCTCATAGCCTTCGCGTATGGGATTGAGGACACTGCCGGACACCTTCCCCAGGGCAGGCTTGTAGGCGAGATACAGCGGCGGCAGCATCCCCGGATCGAGCCGCTCGTAGCGGCCGAATCCCCTCGTCTCGATGGTCTCCCGGTCGAGATCCATGAACACACACCCTTCATACACCTGGACAACGCGGTCCATGAAACCGGCGTTGATACCCAACTCGTCTCGCTCCGCCTCCAGGATCAATGTGGGCAGGATACGCTCGGGGATGTCCACCTCATAGAACGACATCAAGGCACGCATGGCTGCCGTGATGATGGCGCTGGAGCCCCCCAAGCCCAGCTGGCGGGGGATGTTGGAGGAATAGTTGAGCGAAAAATTCCGGGACACGAGCTGGATCCCCTGATCCCGACAGAAATCCGAGAAACGCTTGATCCCGGCCTTGATCAAGCGCATGCCTCCGTAATACCCGTAAAGGGCCAGGCTCTCGACCAGGTCCCCGAGGCTGTCAAAGGAATTGTCGGCATCGTCCGGTGCCAGTATCCGGAGTGAGGCACTCTCCTCGAGTACCACCTCGGCCGCGAAGTTCTTTACGGATACGGCAATGATCTTGCCGAAGTATCCGTCGGAAGGATTTCCCAGGAGCCCTGCCCGGGCAAATGCCCGTCCCTCGACCCTCATGACTGTTCGCCTCCTCGTAGGGAGTGTTCGGATATCCTCTTCAGCTCCGAAGGGGATCTAGAGTGCAGCCAGCACGCCACGGATATAACCGACCGATTCGGCCACGCCCGCCAACGGGTCCTTGCCGTCCTTCTCGAATTCGAACGAGACGATCCCGGCAAATTCGATCTCGCGCAGGGCCCGGCAGACATCAGGGATATCGACAACACCCCGTCCGACCTCTATCGTGCCGCCCTTTGCGGAAGCCGCTGACACATCCTTGATGTGTACATCCAGCACGCGGTCCGCCAGTTCCCGGATCGATTCTGCCGGGTCGACTCCTGCCCTCTGAGTGTGTCCGACATCGATGCAAAGGCCGAAGCGGGCATCCAGGGTACGGATCCGATCATAAGCGCTCCGCGGCGTCGGGTACACTTCGTCGCCGGGGCCGTGGTTGTGGATCGCCACACGGATGCCGGTGCTCTTGATCTTCTCCTCCACCAATGGGATCAACTCGGGATTCGGGACCCCGATGATGACCCTCATGCCGGCGGCCTGCGCATAGGCGAAGGCGCGTTCGACCTCTGAGCGGTCTTTCATGTAGATGACCCCACCGCCATAGAGATCGAGCCCCGCATCCTCGACCTTGGAGACCACATCCCCTATCTGATCGGGCGTGCTCTCCAGCGCCAAGTGGAAGCTCTTGAACGCGATGTGCATAAGACCCAACCTCTTTGTCATCTGAAGGGTCTCTTCCAGCCCGAACTCCCGGAACGTGTAGGAGGCCATGCCCAACCGAAGCTCGCCTCCCCCGGTCTCCCCGGGCCTGCTCCTTCCGGACAGGAAGGCAGTTGCGGCTCCCGGAACCAAGGCGGCCGCTGCAGCCCCCCGACCTGTGCGCTTCAGAAATTCACGCCTGCTTGTTTTCGGCATTCTGTCTCCTCTGATTTCTTCCATCCTACTATAACGACTTGCCCCCTCATTTTCCAATAAATTCCCCCAATTATTAACATGAACATGTATCTAGCCAAAGTAGCTCCCTAAATTGAACACACAGGCACCACGACTTCAGCAATCTTTTTGGGCTGAATCGGCCGGTACTTGAATAATTTTCCACTGTCTGGCATGATGGAGGCCGCATTCCGGGCAATTCGATCATAAAAGAGGCAGACGGCATGTTCCAAGCGATCCACCACAATGTTAAATTTCGGTACATACTGGCTGCAGCGCTCCTGACTCCCCTGCTCATGATCGGTTTTTTGGGCTGCACCCGGAATGGTGGGGGCCAACTCGAAGGGGAAGGACCTGTCCCCAACACACTGACGGATGCCGAACTCGAGGCAGGGTGGGTACTGCTCTTCAACGGCCGCGACCTCAGCGGTTGGAGGAGCCTGGGCCACGAGGCGCTCCCCGAGGGTCACTGGATGGTCGAGGACAGCGCTATAAAGAAAGTCGCCAGCGGAGAGGTCCCGCTCCAGGAAGACGGGCAGCCCCTGCAGGGGGGTGACCTAATGACCCGGGAGGCCTTCGAGGACTTTGAGTTCTCTTTCGAGTGGAAGATCAGCAGAGCCGGGAATTCCGGGATCAAGTACAATGTCTCGGAGGAGCTGTCCACCTCCCAGCCGCCCAGATACGCGGCCCTGGGATTCGAGTTTCAGGTCCTGGACGACGCCGAACATCCGGATGCCGGGGTCAGCCCGACCCACACGGCAGGCGCCCTCTACGACCTGATCGCACCGAAAGAAAAAGTCCTGAAGCCCGTGGGAGAGTACAACACGTCGCGCATCGTCTTCCGAGGGGGACACGGGGAGCACTGGTTGAACGGCATGAAGGTGCTCGAATTCGATCTGGATACCCCGGAGATGGAGGCATGCCTGGCTCGGAGCAAATACCGCGACATCCCCGGTTTCGCGGATAAGCGTGCGGGGCACATCGTCCTGCAGGATCACACGGACGCCGTCTGGTTCCGGAGCCTCAAGCTCCGCCGGCTGGATATTGAACAATAAGGCTCGGGCCTCGAGTGTGGTCCGGGAGAGAGGAAGACATGAAGAAACAGGAAAAAGTCGAGGTCCAATACATCAAGATTAACACGGCCCTGACCATCGGTCTGGTCTGCCTGATCGTGGGATTTCTGGGCGGGATCATCTACAGCACGTATAAATCCGGTGCCACCGGCATGACCGCTCCCGCCCAGATGAGCGCCCCCCAGCCCTCGGCCCCCGCCATGACCCCCCAGCAGTCTCAGGGGATCCTTTCGCTGGAAAAAGTCGTGGCTGGCGACCCCAACAATCCCAACGCATGGCTCGAGCTGGGGAACCTTTATTTCGACTCCGGCAACTCGCAGGGCGCCATCCGGTCCTATCTCAAGTATCTCGAGCTGGACCCGGACAATCCCAATGTCCTGACGGACCTGGGAGTCATGTACCGGCGCAACGGGCAGCCCCAGGAGGCCCTGGCCAGCTTCGAGAAGGCCATGACTGCCGATCCCAGCCACCAGCAGTCCCGCTTCAACAAGGGTGTCGTACTCATGCAGGACCTGGGCCGGGCCGAGGAGGCGACCCAGGTCTGGCTGGAGCTGACGAAGATCAATCCAGATTTTCAGATGCCCTCGGGCCCGCGTCTCAAGGATGTGGTGGAGGGGATGAAGAAGGACTGAACTCCCTCATTTCAGGACATCCGGATTTAGCACTCCGTAACGGCTGAAGCTGGTCTTCAGGGTCAGCAGGATCCCCAGGATAACAGCCAGGGCTGTCCCGGAAAATATCGCCATCATGATCGCTATCTGGTACTTAATGGCCAAAAACGGATCGGTGCCTCCCAGGATGATCCCCGTCATCATGCCGGGCAGGGAGACGATCCCTATGGTGGCCATGGTCGCAATGGTGGGCGACAGGGAAGCCGTATAGGCCCGCTGCAGGAATGGCCTCACCGCTTCGTTCAAGGTCGCGCCCTGAGACAGGGCCAATAGATAGGCCTTCTCCTCGGTGTGGAGTGAGCCGTAAAACGTGCTCAGGCCGACGATGTCCGCCCGCAGGCTGTTACCCAGGATCATGCCGGCAACGGGGATGAAATAACGCGCATCCAGCAGGTTGGGCAGGCGCACGATGACGCCCAGCAGGTACAGGAGCGGGATGACGGTCCCGATCGTGAGGGAAACGAATATCGGCAGCAGGAATCGGCGTATCCTGAGCCGGCTGGAGGAAATCAGCGAGATATCCGCAACCCCCAACATCACGATCAGCCAGAGGATGTTCAACCACCAGGCATTGAGCCTGAACACGAGCTGGAGATACAGGCCCACCATGAGGAGCTGGACGGTCAGGCGCACGACCGAGATCGTCAGAGGCCTGAGCAGCTTGACCCGGTAGAGCAGGATGAAAGCCAAAGGGAAAAGGAGCAGCAGATAACCCAGGAGCAGCCCTATCGTCCCGATGTCCAGTGCGGAAGTACTCATGAGAAAGCCCTCAGGGAACCCTTGGGATCCAACCTGTAGACCCGATCGCAGGCGGCCCGCAGCTCCTGGTCATGGGCCACGATCACGGCCGCGAAGCTTTCCGCCTTCACCAGATAGCCGATGACCGCTGCCCTCGCGTCCTCATCCAGTGCAGAGGTGATCTCGTCGAACAGATAGAGCTTCCGCTCCAGCATGAGCGCCGCGATGAGGGCGACACGCTGCTTTTCTCCACCCGAGAGCTTCCGGGATGCCTGAGAGAGGAGCCCGTGCTCCAGGTGGAAGGCGGCGCAGAGTTCCTGGAGGCGCTCGTCCTCCCAGGCCAAGCCTCGGTTGATCCCGTATCGAAACGGCCTACGAATGAATTCTCCGGCCGTGAGGTCGCCCAGATCGGCCTCCTGCGGCACATAACCCAGGGAATACCGCAGAGGCCAGACAGTCCGGGGATCGAGCTCGGTCCCCTGGTAAGAAATGGATCCGGAAGAGGGGATCACGAAACCCAGGATGCATTTCAGCAGGGTGGATTTGCCGCTTCCGGACTTCCCCGTGATGGCGATTTTTTCTCCCTGACCGAGCGTCAGGGACAGCCCCTTGTAAAGGCACCTGTCCCCAATATCCAGGGAGAGATCGTGGATCTCTAGTAGTGGGGAACCGGCCGCTTCACTCATCGAAAGAAAGAGAGTATTATAACAGGAAATGGCTACAAAAACACACCGTCTCTATAGGAAGACCCGAATCCCCGCCTCTGTGGAAGATGTATTCCATTTCTTTGGTCAGGTAGAAAACCTGGGCAGGATCACGCCGGCCTGGTTTCACTTCCGCTCCCTGACGCCCACTCCCCTTGCATTGAGCAAGGGCCAGCAGATCGATTTTGCCCTGAAACTGAATGGATTCCCGATCAGCTGGAAGACGGAGATCACTGGCTGGGATCCGCCTCACTCCTTCGAAGACACGCAGGTCCGGGGACCGTACAAGCAGTGGGTCCACTTCCACAAATTTACTCCCGAGGGGGACGAGACGATCATGGAAGACGCCGTGGTCTACCGCAGTCCCGGGTGGATCCTGGAGCCCCTGGTGGATTTCTGGTATGTGCGCCGAAAGCTCGAGGCCATATTCGACTACCGCGAAAACAAGGTCCTGTCCATCTTCCGCGCATCCGGGTCCGGAGAACGGACAGAGGCGGAGATCGATCCCCCCGTATAGGCCCCTCAGAGATCCGCTCTATTTACGGTTCTTCACATACGTGTCGAACCACCCGATCATCTCGGCCAACACGTGCAGGACCGATTCCCTCGACCGGTACCCATGGCTCTCATGGGGGAGGAACACCAGGCGGGCCGTGGCACCGTGGCCCTTGAGGGCATGGAAAAGACGCCGCGACTGGATGGGGAACGTGCCGGAATTGTTGTCGACCTCACCATGGATGAGGAGGATGGGCTCGTTGATCTTGTGGGCATGCATAAAGGGAGAGACCTTGAAATAGACCTCAGGTGCCTGCCATAAGGTCCGGCGTTCGCTCTGGAAGCCGAAGGGCGTCAGGGTACGGTTGTAGGCCCCGCTGCGGGCCACTCCCGAAGCAAAGAGGTCGCAGTGGGCCAGCAGGTTGGCTGTCATAAACGCGCCGTAACTGTGGCCGCCCACGCCCACTTTTTTGGGATCTATGATCCCCATCTCGTCCAGCTTGTCGATGCCGGCCTTGGCGGCGGCCACGATCTGTTCAACGAAGGTGTCGTTCATGGTTTCGGGATCGCCGATCACCGGCATCTGGGCCGAGTCCAGCACCGCATAGCCCTGTGTCACGAAGAACAACTGGGAGGTCCCCCGGAAAAAGGTGAAACGGTTCTCCGAGCCGCGCACCTGGCCTGCCACCCGGGCATCGCTGTATTCGATGGGGTAGGCCCACATGACCAACGGCAGCCGCTGGCCGTCCTGATAGTCAGGCGGTAGATACAACGTTCCTGAGAGCGGAACACCGTCCTCTCGTTCATACTTGACCAGCTGCTTCTTCATGCCCGTCATCTGGGGCGCTGGATCCCGGTAATCCGTCAGGGCCTTCCTCGCCTTCTGCCGCAGATCGTACAGATAGGAGTTGGGGGGCTCGGTCTTAGACTCATAACTGGTGATGATCATCTGCCGGGATTCTCCCGCAAAACCGACGAAGCGCTCATAGTGATCCGTGCCGCAGTGAAAGAGGCGTTCGCTCTTTCCCGATTTTAGGTCATAGATGTCGAGGAAGGGGCGGTCTCCCTGAGGCGAGGCGCCGGTGCCGGACAGATAGATCTTCCCGTTTTCCACCGGGATGAGATATTCACCAGCAGCAGTCGTTGCGGTCACCGGCCGGCCCGGATCGCTGTAGCGGTCCTGGGAACTGAGGTCGAAGATCTTCCTTGGATCTCCACCCGGCTTGTCCACGTCGACCAGGTAGGTCGTGCGCCAGCGGCGCATCCACTGGGACTCGGTGAGGAATCCCAACCCCGGGGTCTGCAGCCAGGATATTCCGGCGTAGCGATGCTCGATCTTCAGGATCTCCGCGGGCTGCCCGGAAAAGGGTGCTGAAAGCGTCATGAGCCGGTCCCGGAAGGGCACGTCTTTCTTGGGATCACCCTCATCCAGGGCCTCCACCCACACGAGGGTAGCGGACTTCAGGGGACGCCAGTCCACGGAGCGGGGTCCCTTGGGGACGCCCCGGATGGGAACCTCGTCCGCCATGGGCATATCTGCGAAGAGGTGCACAAGCCGGCCGTCAAGGGCCCAGATCTCTTGGCTGTACGGAAAGGAACGATAGGTCACGCTGTAAGAGAAGGGCTCCTTGAGGCGGCGGACCATGAGGTAACGGCCGTCCGGGGAGGAGTCGGCATAGAGATACATCCCGGGTTCACCGATCTTTTCTGTGCTGCCCGAAGACGCGTCCACCCTCAAGATCTGGCTGGTGCCGTAGTACTTGAACAGCAGTTCGTCATAGGGATCCTTGAGCAGGTCCTGATAGGTGCGCACCGAGGCCACACGGCCGGAGGTCTCCTGGATATTCGGCCCGGTGGGGACAGCGGGTGCCTCTGGAGGCGCACCGCGGCCTTCCGCGATCGCGTAGACGAGCAGGGACCGGCTCCCGGGCAGCCAGCTGTAGCCGGAGTTGATAGTGGCATTCAGGATAGGGCCTGTGAGGCGCCGAGTCTTTCCGGTAGCAGCATCGGCGATCCAGAGCTCGAAGCCGGTGTCTGTGAGCACGGTGAAAGCGAAGGAGCGGCTGTCATAGGACCAGCTGATGGACCCGACTTTTGCTCTCTCAGGGAGTTCGACGGGAATCACCTTTTCGCCTTCGACGGGTATGACGGTCAGCCGGGTGTAGAAGGTGGTGGTCTGACGGCTGTTATATTGAGGCAGGATCCGAGTTCCAGCCAGCCGGAGAAGGGGCTGGGCCATATAGGCGAGGGAGGGCATAGCCTCGTACTCTCCCAGGACCATGGCGTCGTCCGAGTGGTTCATGAAGATCCTCGGAGGCGGCGGGGCGGTCACGATGTCCATGACTTCCTGGGGAGGAATCCGGTATGGTTCCTGCGCCGTGAGCAGGCTGCTCAGGCTCAAGAGAAATATGCACAACCAAATTGGAAACTTTTTCATGTTGCCCTCCATGTTTTCCGAAGGTCTCTCTCTCCCTCCGGATCGTAGTTGTTTTCTATATCACAGGATCTCCCGGTCGTCAAATCCGCCAGGAGCCTGCAGCTTTTTAGTGAAGCGTGAGATGCGATATCCGTCCCAGCAGACCAGCCGACAGCAAAATCATGAGCTTTCTCCCTGGTTTTCACACCGGGCTTTTCCTCGCCCCGGCTTTGTGATAAACAAGAGGTGAAAAATGTCAGATTTACCAACACACGAGCTAGGAGGACGTATGGATCCAGGGAATATTCCGGTTTTGAAGATCGAGGGAGACACCATTCCGCATGCCTACGAGAAGGCGATCCGAGAGGTCTGGGAGAAAGGAGCGAGTATCCGCACCGAGTACGACCGTCCGGGGGATCCGCCCAGTCGGGACGCCACCGTGATGATTGCAGTCCACAAGCCTTTTGGCCAGCCTCGCTTCCATCGCTCCTTTGCCGATGGGCTGGGAGGACTGGCAGAGTATGTCCAGGAAGTGGTCAACGGGGCCCACGACTACTGGGTCAAGCCGCTGGAGGAGATCCTCAAGGGTAGGGAGAGCCAGGATACACGCTGGACCTACACGTACCACGGCCGCCTTTTCGATTACCAGATCGAGGACAAGGTCGTGGACCAGATCGCCTACCTTATCGACAAGCTGGCGGAGGCCGGCCACAGCCGCCGGGCCCAGGCCATCACATGGAATCCAAAGCTGGACCCGCCGACGGAAGATCCTCCCTGCCTGCAGAGGGTATGGGGAAGGCTTTCTGAGGATGGGAGCGGAGGATTCGTGTTCAATATGAACACGCACTGGCGAAGCAGGGACCTTTTCAAGGCCTGGTTCGAGAATGTGATCGCCATCACCACGCTCATGCGGAAGATCGCGATGGGGTTGAGCGAAAGGATCGGCAAGCCCGTGAGTGTGGGCAGGTACGTGGACATCAGCGATTCCCTTCACATCTACGGCTCCTATTTCCGGGAGATCGAGGGGGACGCGGAACGGGGCATCAAAAGCTTCTTCGAGCATCTGGACAGCCGCAGCTTCGAAGAGAGGACCTGGGATTCGGCATTCGTGCGCCCCTATTTCATAGACGACGGCCTGGGGAAGGGATTGAAGCCCATGCTCGAACGCGAGACCGAGATGCCGGCCAAGGTTAAAGAGGCCGTCGCAGCCGAACTTGAAGCCATACAGAAAAATGAAGATTATGCGGTTTAAAAGGAGCCGAACATGACCCTCTACGAACAGATCGCAGATGAGGTGCAGAAGGGAAACGCCGTTGCCACCAGTCAGCTGATCGAGCAGGCCTTAGGCAAGGGAGAAACCGCCGAATCCATCCTCTACAACGGGCTGGTAGAGGGGATGAACATCGTGAGCGACAAATTCAAGAACAATGAATGTTTCATCCCCGAGGTCCTGGTATCGGCCAGAGCGATGAGCCAGGGACTGGAGCGTTTGAAACCCCTCCTGGCGGCAGCGAATGTGGAACCCAGGGGAAAGGTCGTGATGGGCAGCATCCAGGGGGATCTGCACGACATCGGCAAAAACATCGTAGGCATGCTTCTACAAGGGGCAGGTTATGAGATCATCGACCTTGGGGCGGATGTGGCGGTTCAAAAATTCGTGGACGCTGCGAAGGAAAGGCAGGCGGATGTGGTGGGCCTGTCTTCGCTCCTGACCACCACCATGGTCAACATGCAGTCCGTAATCACGGGGCTGGAGGGAGCCGGGATCCGTTCGGCCGTCAAGGTCATCATCGGGGGGGCCCCTGTGACCGCCGCCTTCGCCGAAAAGATCGGGGCCGACGGATACGCCCCGGATGCCGCATCGGCCATCGACCTTGTCGACGGTCTCCTCGGTAAACAGCCGAGGTGAGGATTCCGGACATCAGAGGAAATACAGGATAGAGACCGTGAGTATAGCCGCAAGAGTACCGCTCCTCGGGATCCTGGCTGGGGTCGCTTTGATCATAGTCGGATTCATCAACAAGAACAACGCCCTGCTGATCGTGGGCGCCGTGCTGCTCGCCTTCGGACTCTTCAGACAGTTCCGTGGGTGAGTGAGGGTCGACAGGCGGCCCCCCAGGCTGTCGCTCGACCGATCACAGCTTCACGAGTTCGTCGATCGCGAAGGATCGCCCTTGTTCGATGCTGCGGCGGGCAGCGATCCCGATCAGGATGGAAAGTGCTCCCTGCCGCGTCCCGGCACGTCTGGCCAGGGGATCCGGCGGCACGTCACGGAAGATCTGGTCCTGCATGATTCCGTCGGCACCCCAATGCCCTCCCCCCCCGGCACTGATGTTGAGGGTGCGGGACTCCCCGAAGCTGCGGGTGACACGGAATTCCGCGAGGGCAGGATTCTCCCAGGGTGTCTGGTGGTAGACCCGGGCATCCAGGCGCCCCCTGGTCCCGTTGAAGCCGACCAAGTATCCCTCGTAGGGCATGAAAGCGTTGAGCGAATAGCTCATGGTCACACGGTTGTGGTACTGAACCTGGACATTCATGGTGTCCCAGATGTTGATCTTCTTCCTGAACACGCAGGCATCCCGGAGGTAACCGTCCTCGGACTCGGCCTTCACGTACAGGTTCATGAGGTGACCGCTAGTGGTGATGTCCCAATAGAACTCGCAGCTGCCTTTGTGCGGGCAGGTCATGCAGCGCTGGGACCGGACCGTGCCGTTGTGGCCGTATTTCCGCAGCGCCCCATAGGCGCGCACCTCCAGGGGCTCCGCACCCAGCCACCAGTTCATGAGGTCATAGTGATGCGTGGCCTTGTGCACGAGCAGAGATCCTGAGAACTGCTTGAATCCATGCCAGCGCCGGAAATAGGAGGCGCCGTGGAACACATCCAGATAGTAGTTGAAATCCACAGAGGTGACCTGGCCGATCTCCCCGGACATAAGGATCTCCTTGATCTTGACCGCTTCCGGGCTGTAGCGGTAATTAAACGTGACCGTGACCTTACGGCCGGTTCGCCGCTCGGTGTCCAGGATGGACTGGCACATCTCTTCATCTGTAGCCATGGGTTTTTCTGTGATGACGTCACAGCCCAGCTCCATGGCCCGGCAGATATATTTGGCGTGGAAGCAGTCGGTGGTGGTCACGACCACCATCTGGGGCTGTGTCTCCTTCACCATGCGGTCGAAATCCGTGAAGGTGGGGCAGACCGCGCCCATATACTCCTTGGCATAGGCCAGGCGTTTGGAATTGCTGTCGCAGAGGCCGACCATGTCCAAAACATCAGCATAGTTCTGGATCAGTGTACGGCCCCAGGTGGAACTGCCGCGGATGCCGGTCCCCACCAGGGCCACACGCAGCTTCTCGCCCTCTGCACGACCAACGAAAACGCCGGGGCTCCACAGGGGTAGGCTGGCGGCGCCCAAAGCCGCGGTGGCAGAGGTCGACAGGAATTTTCTCCTGCTCCAGGGATCGGTTTTGTGTGACATGAGGCCCTCCTGATTCAAAGTATTGAACTGTGAGTTTTGTCTATCACATGGCGTTCAGCATGTCAAAAAGAGGAGGTGAGTATATTCTTGATCTCGCCGAAGACCCACCCAACCTCCCCATGGGCTCGATCAAGAACACACTCACCAACGCAGCATGCATCGGTTCCGCTATGACAAGATTAACAGCAGCAAACCCATGCACTTGAATAGACTACATCACCAACGATGAGCAAAGGGAAGATTCAGGTTACGATAATGTCTACTGAAGGCGATGCTGTGTGTCCAGGTGCATGGGGTGGTTGGGTGGGTCTTCCACCTGGACACACAGTATCGCCGCAACCTTAGTTGGTGATCCGGTATTTCACCAGCGTGGGGATGCCGTCCTCATCGTATTCCATGACATAGACGCATCCACCATGGATGGTGAGCGGATGTCGAGCCAGCCCGGCCTGTTTGATGCTGTCCTGGAACGGAAGATAGAAATTATCCAGATATCGCCCGGCCATATCGAACACATCCACAAGGAAGCCTTTTTCCTGGTCTAGAGTGGAGGTCAATACCCAGATCCGGTCCTCTATGATGAAGAACTTCTGGATGTCGTTATAGTGATCCACCGGAGGGACCAGCGTAAAAGTATCGGGGCGGACCTCCACCTTCCCGGTCTTGTCCGGTTTCATCCTGATGCGCGCATACTCTCTTGAGAATTCACGTATAACCTGTCCACTCTCTAAGTCGAGGAGCTTGAGTAGGTATTTCTGAGTATGGGAGATCACCATGTATCTTTCTTGAGCAGGGAGGGCCATGAAATCCACGATATAGTTGGCGATGACAGCAGATTTTATGCGCTGCGCATACCAAGAGACAGGAAAATTCAGCTCCGTAACCTCAACCACGCCTGTGTCAGAAGCGATCCGGATGTTCCAAGTGATATCCAGGATCATGGGCTCATCCCCCAATTTATCAAACTGAGGCCGTGAATTGTGGGCTCCATAGTAGCGGCCGTCATAAAAAGTGAACAGTCGGTAGCATACATCATCCGGCTTGATCTCTCTCAGGAACTCGCCCTGCATATCCATCAGGACGATCTTATTTGGCTGAGCCTGCAGGACCGCTATCCCATCACCGGTAAAGATATAATCCATGATCTGTTCCACTTCTCCCGGACCCTGACCTTTCCTGAAGAGATTTGCCTGGAATTTCCCGTCCGCATCGAATTTGAGGAACTGGTCCTCATCCAGAAGGAAAATACTGCCATCTGGGGCGATCTGTATATTTTTCGGACTCTTGAAGTAATATCCGCCCTGCTCATCTGAAACGGTCAGTTCTTTGGTCAGCTGCAGCACACGACCCGCCCGTGCATCATCAGGTTGGTCGGGATTCTTTATGACGTTCTGAGCCGATATCCAGGCTGGGATCAGAAACACAATACAAAGACTCATTATTCTGCGCATGACAGCTCCTCAAAATTGGTCGATATACTTAAGTACGATTGGAATCGTGAATATGTTGACCAGGCCGTCCCAGGCGTCTGATCCCGGGAGTACGATTTGTAAAATTATAGGGGGTGGCTGGGCGGGTCTTCCGCCCTGGATAATTTGTGCGGGAGGTAATATTGTCTCTCAGGGCGCATGGGGTGGCTGGGTGGGTCCTCCGCCCTGAGAGACAATATTACCGATCCCCTTGTTTCATGGACAGGCCAATCCGCCGCCGCTCGAGATCCACCTCGAGGACACGGACGCTCACTTTCTGCCCTACTTTGACAACATCGGAAGCCCGGGCCACGAAGCGATCGGCCAGCTGGCTGATGTGCACCAGGCCGTCCTGGTGAACCCCCACATCCACGAAGGCCCCGAAATTGGTCACGTTGGTCACGATTCCAGGCAGCTGCATGCCGGGTCTCAGGTCCTCCGGAGCATTGATGCCCTCACTGAAGGACACGGCCTCAAATTCCTCCCTGGGATCACGGCCGGGCTTGGCGAGCTCATCCAGGATGTCGTTGAGTGTGGGCAGCCCGACCGCAGCGGAGACATAGTGAGCGAGCTCGATCCGCACGCGGGCCTGGGGATCACGCATCAGATCCTCCACCGAATAACCCAAGTCGGCAGCCATCCGTTTCACGACTGGATAGCTCTCGGGATGAACGGCCGATGCGTCCAGGGGATCGGCGCTTTCCCGGATACGGAGGAATCCCGCTGATTGCTCGAAGGACTTGGGTCCCAGCCCCTGCACGCCCAACAGTGCCTTCCGCGAGGGGAAGGGCCCGTTCCGGTCCCGATGTTCGACCAGCGCGGCCGCCAGCTTGGGGCCCAGCCCGGGGACATAGCTCAGCAGCTGTTTGCTGGCCGTGTTGACCTCGACGCCCACAGCGCTGACGCAGCTCATCACGGTGTCGTCCAGGGCCTGCTTCAGCGCCTTCTGATCCACATCGTGTTGGTACTGGCCTACGCCTATAGATTTGGGATCGATCTTGACCAGCTCGGACAGGGGATCCATGAGCCGGCGTCCGATTGATACTGCTCCGCGCACCGTGACATCCTGGTCCGGAAACTCCTCGCGGGCTGTTTTCGAGGCGGAGTAGACCGAGGCCCCGCTCTCGTTGACCATGATGACGGGGATCTTGGATCCCAGCCCGAGGCTGCGGACAAAAGAGTGCGCCTCCCTGCCGCCGGTCCCGTTTCCTACCGCCACGGCCTCGATAACGAAGACCAGTGCCAGGTCGCGGATCCGGGCCGCCGCTTTCTCTCTTTGCTTTTGGGGTTCCAGGGGATAGATGGTGTCGTTCTCCAGCAGGCGTCCCTGCCGGTCGAGACAGACCACCTTGCAGCCCGTGCGGAATCCTGGATCGAGGGCCAGCACATTCCTCGCACCCAGGGGAGAAGCAAGCAGCATGTCCCGGAGGTTGTCCGCAAAGACCCGGATCGCATCCTCGTCTGCCTCCTGCCTGGCCGCGGCCAGCAGCTCATTCCCAAGGGAGGGATTCAAAAGCCTCCGATACCCGTCGCCCAAGGCTGCCCGCACCTCTTCGGAGGCCAGGTTGCGGGAACGGACGAAACGCCGCTCAAGGACCCGCAGGGCCTCTTCCTCATCGGGATGGACCGCGAGCGACAGCAGCCCCTCCTTCTTGCCGCGGAGCATGGCCAACAGGCGGTGGGAGGGGATGCGGCGCAGGGGCTCCTGCCAGTCGAGATAGTCCCTGAATTTTGCGGTTTCCTCTTCTCCTTTCCCTTTGGCGGCGCGGCTGCGGATGAACGCGCCTCGGGAATAAAGATCACGCAGTTCGGAGCGCGCCTCCGCATCCTCATTGATCCACTCGGCGATGATGTCACGGGCGCCGGCCAGGGCTTCCTCTGCGCTGTGGACCTCCTTTTCGGAGTCCACGTAGGGAGCCGCCTCCTTCGCCGGGTCCAGGTCTTCCTGTGCGAAGATCAGGCGGGCGAGAGGTTCGAGCCCCTTCTCCACTGCCTGGGAGCCCCTCGTCCGCCGCTTGGGCCGGAAGGGCAGGTAGATGTCCTCGAGCTCGCTCAGGCTGTCCGCGGCACGAACACGGCCTCGCAGCTCGTCGGTGAGCACTCCCTGTTCTTCCAAGGACTTCAAGATCGCCTGGCGCCTCTTATCCAGAGCAGCCAGCTTATCCAGAAGGTCTCGGATGCCCAGGACGGCGACCTCATCCAGGTTTCCGGTTGCTTCTTTGCGGTAGCGTGCGATGAAGGGGACCGTGCAGTCTATGGACAGCAGCTCGACCGTGGCCTTGACCTGGCTCTCTTTCAAGCCCAGTTCTGAGGCGATCCTCTTCTGGTGCGTATTATCCATGCTCAGGCTCTCTCCAAGGGCGACCATTGTAGCCGTTCCCGCCTGCATTGTCGAGGGAGCGATGCGCAGTGGCGTGGAGAGCGGAGCTATGCTGGCGGCGGGTACGCTTCCATGAGGCGGTACATGGGCTCGTTGTCGGCATAGACACGCCGGCCGTCCGCATCCTGGTGACTGATCCGGTCCACGAAAGCCAGGACAACCTCCCGAGTTGTCATCAGGGACATGTTTGCCTCCTGTTTAGGACGGTTACCCGTAGATCAGTCCTCGATCCCGAGGAGGTCGAGGATGAAAGCGTATTCCAGGGCCGTCTCCTTGTAGCGGCGGAAGCGGCCCGACTGGCCGCCGTGCCCGGCCTCCATGTTGGTATGGAGCACGAGCAGGTTGTCGTCGGTCTTGAGGGCGCGCAGCCTGGCCACCCACTTGGCCGGCTCCCAGTACTGGACCTGGCTGTCGTGCAGCCCGGTCGTGACCAGCATCGCGGGATAATCCTGGGCCTTGACCTGATCATAGGGGGAATAGGAGAGCATGTAGTCGTAGTATTCCTTTTCCCGGGGATCCCCCCACTCGCTCCACTCTCCCGCTGTGAGCGGGATGGTCTCGTCCAGCATGGTGGTGATGACATCCACCCAAGGGACGCCGGCGATGACTCCCTTCCAGAGATCGGGACGCATATTGATGACGGCGCCCATGAGCAGGCCGCCGGCGCTGCCGCCCATGGCGAAGACCCTGTCCGGTGCGGCATAGCGCTCATCGATCAGGAATTCGGCGCAGTCGATAAAATCGGTGAACGTGTTCTTCTTATTGAGGAGTTTTCCATCTTCATACCACCAGCGGCCCATCTCCTGCCCTCCCCGTATGTGGGCGATGGCATACACGAATCCGCGATCGATCAGGCTCAGCCTGTCCGAGCGGAAGGTGGGATACATACTGGAGCCGTAGGAACCATACGCATAGAGCAGCAGGGGCGCGCTCCCGTCCCGTGTATAGCCCTTGCGATAGACCAGAGATATGGGGACCTCGGTCCCGTCCCGGGCCGTAGCGAACATCCGATCGGCCTGATAGTTCTCGGACTCGAATCCGCCCAGGACCTTCTGGCGCTTGAGAAGTGTCTTTTCTCGGGCCTGCATGTCATAGTCGTATACCGAACTGGGCGTCGTGAGAGAGGTGTAGCTGTATCGGAGCAGGTCCGTGTCGAACTCCCTGTTGGTGGAGGGCCGGGCCATGTAGGCCGCCTCACCGAAATCCAGGTAGTGCTCGGAGCCATCATCCCAGCGGATGACACGGATGTTAGTGATTCCGGCCTTCATCTCGCTGAGCACGAGGTATTTCTGAAACAGCTCGAATCCCTGGAACAGCACGTCATCCCGATGGGGGATGACCTCGCTCCAGCTGTCCTTGCCGGTCTTGTCCAGCGGAGTCTTCATGAGCCGGAAGTTGCTTGCGTCGAGGTTCGTGCGGATGTAAAAGAAATCCTTATAATGATCCACGCTGTAGAGCAGGTCCGCCTCGCGGGGATGGAACACCCGGAAGCTGCCGTCGGGTGTATTGGCGTCCAGCAGACGGTACTCGGCGGAATCCGTGCTGGAGGAGCCGATGACCAGGTATTCGTTCGACTTGGTCTTGGATATATAGGTGTTGTAGGTGTTGTCGGCCTCGTGATAGATCTCGGGATCATTTTCGGCATCCGTCCCCAGCACGTGCCTGAAGATCTTGTAGGGCCGCAGCGCCTCGTCCTTGCGCGCATAGAACACGGTCCGGTTGTCGTTGGCCCACACCGCACGACCCGTCGTGTTGAGGATGGTGCCTGCCTTCACTTCTCCGGTCCGCAGGTCCTTGAAATGGATGGTATACTTGCGCCGGCTCACGGTGTCGACTCCGTAGGCGAGGAGCGTGTTGTCGGGGCTCACTGACAGTCCCGAGACGCTGAAATAGTCGTGCCCCTCGGCCATGGTGTTTACGTTGAGGAGGACTTCCTCTTCCGCCTCCAGGCTTCCCTTCTTCCGGCAGTGATAGGGGTATTCATCCCCCTCTTCATAGCGGGTGTAATAGAAATACCCATTGTCCCTATAGGGCACGGATAGGTCGGTCTGCTCGATCCGGCCCACGATCTCCTCGAACAGTTTTTCCTGTAGAAGCTCCGTGTGTTTTAAAGCCCCGGCCGTGTGGGCGTTTTCCGCCTCCAGGTAGGCGATCACTTCGGGGTCCTCTCTCTGGTTGAGCCAGAAATATTCGTCAATGCGTGTGTCGCCGTGTATGGTGAGTTCCTTGGGTACCTTTTTCGCCATGGGCGCCTCCAGAACGGTTGATTTTTCAGCCTTGGTGCATCCGGTCGTTCCAAACAGGAATACAGCTAAACATACCAAAACCAAATTCATCGAGCCGCGGACATGTTTCATCAGAGCCTCCCTTGTCCTGAATTTCGGGATGAAATCTATGTATCACCGAAACCATCGGAAGTCAATCGGAGGCTCAATTCTGCAGGCTGACAGCACAATCCATAAAAAGCTGTTCTGGCTCGATCTTTACCTTGTCCCGGTAGTGGAAATCGGACCCGACCTTGACTAAAGGAAAATACCGAATATAGAATGAGACCGAAAGAGAGGCCTCATGCAAATTCAGATCGGAATCATCCTGGCGATCATGGTGTTGGGCTACGGCGTGGCCAAATGGCGGGGGCTTTCCGTCGAGCTGAGCATGCTGGTCTCTGCCGTCTCCGGAGGAATAGCGGGCGCCTTCCTGGGAACCCCCCCCATCAGAGAGCTCTCCCGCCACCTGGTGGAGGGGGCATTCACCTATCTGGACGTCATCCTGGTCTTCACTACCGCCACCATTTTCATGGCGATCCTGTCGGAATCCGGCGGTGTGGACCATGTGGTCCGCGGCACGCTCAAGACTCTGGCCGGGGTCAAGGTGATCGCCCTGCTGGTCTTGATGGTGATCGTGCTCATCCCCGGAGCTTTAACCGGCGCCGGGAGCGTTTCCCTCCTCGTGGTGGGCGCCCCCGTGGCCATGGCCTTGATCTCCCTGGGCGTCCCTCGCCGACGGGCGGCCGCCATACTCTTTATTGTCGCGGGCCTGAGCGCCGCGGCTCCTCCGGTCAACATCTGGGCTATGATCTTGTCCGCCGGCACGGCCATCCCCTATGTGGGATTCGAACTCCCCCTGGGCATACCGGTCCTGATCCTGGGGACGTTCACGGTGCTGGTGCTGGGCCTTCCCAGGAGCAAGGATGGAGAAGAGGGGGATTCCGAGCTGCGGCTGCCCGAACCGGTCCCGGGCCAGAGCTGGTGGCGTGTGCTCCTGCCCTTCGCAGCCTTTTTCGGGCTGGTGCTGGCCTACCGCGCATGGCCATTTTCCCTTCCCGTCCTGGGCCTGCCGCTGCAGTTCGTGATAGCCGGAGCGGTCGCACTCCTTGTCAGCCCCAAACGGATCAATGTCCTCCGCGTTTCGCGGGATACGGTGAAGCGCCTCCTGCCCCTTCTGGCTACGATGGTCGTGGTGGGAATGCTTCAGCAGATCATGACAACCACCGGAGTACGCGGGCTCCTGTCCTTTGCCGTGATCTCCACTCCCCTTGTGCTGCTCTTCATCTCGCTGGCCGTGATCATCCCAGTATCCGAGGGGGTCCTGACCTACGGCGGCGCGGCCATAATCGGCATCCCCCTGATCTGGTTCCTGGATTCTATCGGCCTGCATGCTACCGTGGCAATTGCCGGGCTGAGCCTGCTCTGGCCGCTGGGTGACGGGCTTCCGCCCACGGCACTCATCGGCCGGCTTTCCGTCATGGTGTCGGAATACAAGGGCACCTACGGGTCCTTCCTGCGGAGCACCTGGCTGCCTTGGATCGTCATCACGGTGGTGGGGATCCTGATGGTGGTCTTCAGCGCGCGTCTTGATTTCCTTGTAAAATGGAGCATGTGAACATCATGGCTTATACCATAATCATGTGGGTCTACTACCTGATCTCAGCCTTTGTTCTCGCCATGCTTATCTGGAATTTCGTGAGGGAGAAAAAGAGCGTGAACGACATGCTGCTCTATCTCCTGGTCATGGTCCCGCTGGTTCTGAGGATCCTGAGGGTAAAATGAAGAATTCATCCGATCGGGACAGCAGAGGACTCGTCAAGATACTGGTCCTGGTTCTGACGGCCGCGGTTGTGACCCAGGCCGGGATCCAGCTCTTCCGGCACCGGCACTTTCAGATTCCCATCATGGCCGGCCCGGGGGTGACCAGGATCGGGCTCCTCAGCGAATTCTGCCCCGGCCTCGAAGGGACTCCGGCCGACACGCTGGTGTTCTATTTTGAAGGGAAGGAACCGGGAGGCAAACTGCTCGTCATGGGCAACACTCACTCCAACGAGCCCGCAGCTCTGCTCACCGCCGTGATCCTGATCGAGAACGCGGTTGTGGAAAAGGGCACGCTGATCGTCATCCCCCAGTTCAATCACAGTGGGAGCCGCAACACACGTCCCGGAGACGGCTATCCCCTCTACTTCGACATCCCCACCAAGTGGGGGAAAAAGCGTTTCCGGATGGGAAACCGTGACGCTTCCCCACTGGATCAATGGCCGGATCCGGATGTTTACATCCACTACCCGGACAGACAGCTCCTCTCCTTCCTGGACATCCGCAACACCAACCGCACCTGGCCCGGGCGGCAAGACGGCCCGCTCATGGAAAAGGTCACGTTTGCCGCCATGGAGATCATGCGGCGGGAGCAGGTGGACCTGGCGGTGGACATCCACGGAGCAGAGACCATGTTTCCGGTCACCAACTGCATCGTGGCGCCTGAGAGCTCAGCCCGTCTGGCCACCATGGTCTCGCTCACGGTGAAGGCCATGGAGGGCTTCGACAGCCATGTCGAGCCATCCCCGAAGGGATTCCGGGGGCTCTCTCACCGCGAGATCGGAGATTACTCAGATGCGCTCCCGTTCCTGCTGGAAGCGCCCCTCCCTTTCCTGGACCAGCCCACCGGGCCCAAGACCACCGACCTGCTGCTCGACGGGAAGGACCCGTTCCTCCTGAGCCTGGCACAGCAGGGCATGCTCTTCGTCCCCTACGATGAGACCGGATGGCCCATGGAGAAGCGCGTGGGACAGCACTGCTCAGTGATACTGGAGCTCTGCCGCCAGTATTCCCGCAAGAACCCGGAGCGGGCCATTGTCTTGAGCGGTATCCCGCGTTACGCCGAGGTGCTGGAGAACGGTGTGGGATTCTACTTCCATGATCCCTCCCATGCCGACCCCGCATCACTCCATCTCAACTGAAACCTAATAAAGTTAGTCCGACATAGACCTTCATGGATAAATTTGATAATCTGATTTATTCACGCGTCGAGGTTGCTGCAGCGACGAGGAAGTGGCACATGAAGCTGTAGATGCCTACTGCGAATGGGCTGCAACGAAGTCGATGTGGTGAGATCGGCGTGCCCGGAGGGCAAAGAATTGACCTGGAGGTGAAACATGAAACAAGCGAAGCATATCTGGCTGGTCCTGGGGATCTGCCTGATCGTGGCCCTGGCCTGGAATCCCACGGCAGCGTCCCAGAGAGCCGTTGAGGCCGATGAATCTCTGGTCTGGGAAGCACCTGAAGGCTGCACGGTCATCCTGGTGGGCAAAACCGCGTCGACAGACGGCTCGGTCATGAGTACTCACACATGTGACTGTGGAGTCTGCGACTGGACCTTCCGCTACGTCCCAGGGGGGGAACATGAAGCAGGTGAGGGACGCAGGATCTATCATGTGTCTCAATACGCCACCTGGCCCCCGGCAGAAGGACTCAAGTGGGAGAGGATCAAACACGACTATATCGACCTGAATATCCCCCAGCCGGAGCGTACATATGCCTACATCCACGGCATGTTCGGCTACATGAACGAGAATCAGGTGGCCATCGGCGAGTCCACCATCGGCGCCCCCCGGAAGCTGGTCAACTCTACTCCCTCAGCCAAGATCGACCTTACCACACTCACTCAGCTGGGCATGGAGAGGGCCACAACCGCCCGGGACTGCATCCGCATCATGGGATCCCTGGCCGAAGAATATGGCTACGGCTTCCACGACGACGGTGAGATGCTGGCCGTCTCCGATCCGAACGAGATCTGGATCTTCGAGATCATGCCGGTGGGTCCGTTGTGGACGCCGGAGAGCGACACACCTGGCGCCGTCTGGTGTGCCCAGCGTGTTCCCGATGACCATGTGAGTGTATGTCCCAACGAGTCGCGCATCGGCGAGATCGACCTGGACAACAGCGACTACTTCATGGGATCGTCCAACATCGTCTCCTTTGCCACAGAAAAAAAACTGTACGACCCAGGCAGCGGCAAGCCCTTCAACTGGAAGAGGGCCTACTCACCCGCGGGATTCAGCGCCAACAGCAGCGGGGGCTCCCGCGCGCGGATGTGGCGCTTCTACGACCTGGTGGCCCCATCCCGGAAATTCAGCGCCGATACCATGAACATGGATTTCCCCTTCTCCGTCAAGCCGGACGAGAAGCTCTCGGTACAGGACGTCATGAACCTCACACGGGATAAGTACCAGGGCACCAAGTTCGATCCCGCCGCCGGACTGCGCGGCGGACCCTTCAAGAATCCCAACTACCACCCCCGTCCCGTAAGTGTGGACGGCACGACCTACAGCACTCCCCGGACGATCGGTGTCAACCGGGCCGAATACACCACGGTCACTCAGTGCCGGGACTGGCTGCCCGATCCCATCGGAGGCATCGTATGGCTCTGCTTCGGTGCACAGGACACCGCCTGCTACATGCCGCTTTACATCGGCATAACAGAGATCCCGCACTCCTTCCAGATCGGGGACCACTGGGAGTTCGACCGGGGTTCCGCCCGCTGGGCCTTCGACTATGTGGACTTTCACACGCTGGTCGCTTACTCGCATGCCATCGAGGATGTAAAGAAGGCCCAGGCCAAGTGGGAGGCGCGCACCGTCGAGACCACCCCGGCGATCGATGCCTTTGCCAAGCAGCTCTATGATAAGGACCCGGAACAAGCCATCGAATACCTGACCGGTTACTGCATCAACAACGCAGACCTGGTGGTCAATGCGTGGTGGAAGCTGGGAGACGACCTGCTGGTCAAATACCGGGGGCTGAGCATCTACAATGCAGAGACCCGGAAGCGGAGCAACCTCCCTTATCCCGAGGACTGGCTGAAGGAGGTCGTGCGGTACCACAACCTTCCCAAACAGCCCCCCCGGAAGAGGTAACAAGGAGAGAACGCTATGCGATACCACACTCTACGATACACGATCCCAGCGCTCGGGATACTCGCCCTGTTGTTTTCCCTGGCCGTGCCCGGCGCGGCCCAGGACGAGGCGCCCAAGGCGCAGCTTCCGCTGATCAACACCTCAGCCGGACAGAGCCAGGATGTGACCACGCTCAACATCATCTGTGAAGAAGCCGGCATCCTGTACGACTACTGCGATGTGCCGGATGTGGAGATGCTGGAGGGAGGCGTTGGCCTGGGCGGCAAGGAAGGCGAATCCCGCTCCGGATTCCACGTCGAGGTCTACACCGACAAGGATGTCTACCCCGAGGGTACTCCCTATAAAACAGTGATCTTCGCGATCGGCGCCAGCCTCAAGGGCATGGGTGCATCCGGCCTGACCGTGGACGATGAGGTCAAGCGGTTGAATTCAGTCATCGAATACTGCAAACAGAAGGACATCTTCATCATCGCGGTGCACGTGGGAGGAGTGTCCAGGCGAGGCGCGCCCGGGAGTGACAACGAACGCATGATCGATGCCGTGGCTCCCTTTGCCGACTACCTGATCGTCACCAAGGACAGCAATAAGGACGGCCGGTTCAGCGAGATCGCGAAAACAAAATCCATCCCCATCACGGAGGTGGATTACGCCCTCAACCTGGTGGATGTCATGGAGGGGATCTTCGCAGGCCAGTAGGATCCGAAGACCCTGACCCGCCCGGGATCAAGGGCTGGGGTGAATAAATATTCCCTATGATTTGAAGGGATAGCCGCGCCGGCTGATCACTTTGACGGCGGCATCCACCACCTTGGGATCATAGAGCGTTCCCTTGTTCTTGGTGATCTCGTCGACCGCATTCTCCAAGCCGTGTGCCGCGCGGTAAGACCGGTCCGAGACCATGGCATCCACGATGTCGGCCACAGCCAGGATCCTGGCTTCCAGCAGGATCTTCTCTCCTGAAAGTCCGGCGGGATACCCGCTTCCATTCATCCGCTCATGATGCTGCAGCACGAACTGGGATACGGGCCAGGGGAACTTGATGTCCTTGAGAATCTCCGATCCTGTTTTAGGGTGGCTTTCGATCAGTGTTCGTTCCGCATCCGAGATCTTGCCCGGTTTGCTGAGGATCTCTGCAGGGAGATTGATCTTACCGATGTCGTGCACAGTCCCCGTGAGACGCAGGGCTTCGACCCTATCTTCGGGCAGGCCCAACTCCTGGGCGATGGCAACGGAAAGCTCTGCCACTCCTTCCCCATGCCCGGCCGCGAATGGGTCTCTCAATGCCAGGCTGAGGGAGAGGGCACGGATCGAGCCGGACAGAGCATCCTTGTACATGACTGTTTTGTCCAGCTCGGCGGCGGCCAGTTTCTTACGTTCCGAAACATCACGCACGGCCACAATGGTCACGGGGATCTCTTGGATCAGGAGGGAGCGCTTCTGAAGCTCGACAGGGACCAGGAGGCCCGTTTTCTTCCGGATCTCTGACTCAAAAGGAGCGTTTCCGGATTCCTTCAGATACTTCTCCACCTCAGGCTTGGCCTTGTCGTCGAAAAGGGAAAAGAACGCCTGGCCCTGAAATTCCGAGGGCTTGAATCCCAGCAGTGTTCCTGCCGCATGATTCGAATCCATGATCAGTCCTTCCTGCAGGATGAAAATCCCTTCGATGCTGGCCTGAGCCAGCCGGGCAAATCGCTCATCCCGTTCCCGCTGGGCATCGTCGGTCCGTTTCTTATCCAGGTATTCGCCCACCACATCGGCCACGGTCTTGAGGAGCCGGGACTCGTTCTCCGCCCATGCCTTTTTTTCTTTCACCGCAGCCAGCCCCATGAGCCCGGTCAGCTGTCCGTTTAGCCTGACCGGCAGTGCCGACAGGGACTTTACGCCCATCTGTGATAACCAAGCTTTTTCCGCCTTGGCTTCTTCCGGCAGGGAGTTGACATCCTGGATGTCGATGGAAGCTCCTGTCTCAAGCTGCTTCTTCCACCAGGGCAGGTCGGCCGTGGAGAGGTTCTGGAGCTTCTCGATATGGGAATCCACGCCCTCGGCACACCATTCGTGGGTGTTGTCCATCTTGGTGCCCTTCTCATAGACCAGGAACAGGAATGTGCGGTCGGCCTGAACGACTTCACCCAGCTCTGCCAGGGTGGAATCGACTGCCTGGTCGATGTCAAAGACACCTACCAGCTGCGAAAGCACACGGTTTGTGTTCTTCTCGACTCTCAAACGTGACGTGAGGTCTATCTGGGAATTCTTGTAGTCGGTCACATCATCGATCACGGCCAATACGCCGTTGATGGAGCCGTCTTTATCGAGGATCGGATTCAGGAAATGACGGTACCAGGACTGGTGTCCGTTCTGGTCCGCTATATCCTTTTCGAAGACCTTCTGCTTCTGTGTCTGCAGGCAGTTGCGGACGGCATCGGAGAGTCCGGTATCCTTGAACACGGGATGTGACATGACGTTCACGTCGCCATTGCTCCCCTGCGGCGCCAGCTTAAAAGTCTTTAACAGCTGGCTGTTGGCGTACTTGACCTTGCCCTGCACATCCACGGAAAGCACGCTCAAGGGAGCGGTGTCGACGGCATGGCGGTAGCGCTCGGAGTCTTCCCGCAGGTTCTTTTCTGTCTCGGCGCGAGTGTTCTCCGACTCCTCGAGTTCGGTTATCCGCAGGCGGACATTGTCCAGGTCTTCCAATAGCCTCGTTCTTTTGTCATCGTTCATCGGTTTTCCCTCATTTCATATTCCAATCAGAATTTCCTCTGATCACGAAAATTTTGTCGTTCAAAGTGCCCTCATTATGGCAAATGTGACAAAAATAGGGCAATCGCCTTTGGAGATGATTCGAGGGGTGATTTTCCACGCCTGGGGAAATGAGTTGCCATTTTCGACTCTATGCGATAAAAATTGTCTGTTACAGACGCCATGAAAGCCCTTCAAATTATCGCGCCCGGTAAAATACAGGTCGTGGAGATACCCGCGCACGGCCCCCCCCCTCCCGGACATGTCTGCATCCGCATGCATGTCACGAGCCTTGGCGGCCGTCACGAGTGGAAGGTCTTCAAGGGAGCATTCCGGGAGGCACGGCCCACCGATTTCCCCTGCCGCCCCGGATTCCCCGGGAAGGAAGGGGCAGGTGAAGTGTGGCAGACCGGACCGGAGGTGGAAACGCTTCGCCCGGGCGATCGCGTGGCGCTCAGCGGAAACGCAGGCGACCTCCATCAGGAATATGTGATCACACCCGAAAAATGGGCCCTCAAGATATCGTCCGAACGGCCCTGGACTTCCCTTGCTCCCGCGGATCTGTTCGCCCGGATGCTGTACCTGTTGAAGAGCGGAGAGAAGATCTTCCGTGCCAACGCCGTGATCCTCGGGTTGGGATCCGCGGGCCTGGCCGCCCTGCTCTGGCTCAGAATTCTGGGAGCCCGCAAGGTCACCGGGATCGATGTCGATCAAGACCGCATGGCCAGAGCTTCGCAGCTGGGTATTGACGACATCGTCTCCGCCGATGACCACCGTTCGCTGGACCTGCTGGGAAAGAACCACCCCGAGACCGTGGTCGAGTGTTCGGGTTCCCATACCGGGATTCTGACCGCGTTGACACTGGCCGCGCGGGAAGTACTGCTCTTTGCCCCCAATGACTCGCCGATCGCGATCGATCTCTCCCGCTGGATGGACAAGGGGCTGGCCGTCAAAACCCGGACCACCTACGACTGGCCGTTCTGGGAAGAAACCGTTGCCTGCATCGACCGGGGGCTCATCGACCCGGGTGAACTGGTGACACACACCCTGCCATTCTCGGCAGATTCCTATAATCAGGCTCTGGGGCTGATCAGCAGGCAGAAGGCTCTGCGGATCGCTCTGGAATTTTCGCAGGATCCCAAAGGAGGCCCCACACCATGACCTCTCTCCGACATGTCTTTCTATTGATCGTTCTGATCGCCGCAGCAGCGGTCGGCCTGGCCCGGCCGGCGCTGGCAGTGGAGGCGATCCCTCTCAACGACTACATGGCCTATGCCAGGGACGCGGCCCAGTGGGCCTGGGATAACTACGACGAACACCTTCAGCGGTGGCGGGACACGTTCGATCCCAAGAATGTGTTCGGCTATCGGCCCCCAGGGGGGCTGCTGGAGATGGCCGTGATATTCGCCCATCTCTATGAACTGGAGAAAAAGAACGAATACGCCGAACGTGCAAAGAAGGTGCTGCTCACCTACCGGGATTTTAGGTCGATCTACCCACAATGGGCCACGGACATCCGGTCCGACTATGACGAGGCCCCGCCTCCTCTCCCGGATTTTTTCACGGTGATGCGCTACATCCGGGCCTACGTGATCCTCAAGCCCTTCGAGCTTTTCTCTCCCGCAGAACACACCGTGGTGGCGGAGACCATCGCCGACAGCATGGCCTATCTGCTGAGGTCACAGGAATGGGGAACCATGAACCGCACGGCCCTGCGTGCCGAATCGCTGGCCTGGGCGGTCAGGGCCCTGCCCGATCACCCCAAAGCCCCGGAGTGGGAGATGCTGCGGCGTGCTCTGGGGGACGACAACTGGGGCAACTGGGAGATCGAGGATGCAACCATCTACCATGCGGTGTGGCTGTACGCCCTGTGCGGCTATTCCTATGCCCGGGATTCGATGCCCGAGCTGTTCAAGACTCCCGAGATGTACTATTACGCGCAGTACTTCCTCCACCTCATGAGCCCGGCCGGGATGATCCCGGATTTCGGTGACGCCCACTGGAACTCCAACTGGAACCGATACCTCGTGTACTTCGAGACGGCCGCCGCCCTCTACCAGGATCCCGAGCTGAAATGGGCAGCCTCCGTGATCGCCCGCAGGTTCATCGATTTCTCTTCGCCCCGCAGCCTGGGCCTCGCATACATCCTCATGGACTGCTACCTGTGGGGGACCGATGATGTCTCCCCTGCCCCCCCGCACAGCCTGTCCAAGGAGGTCATGGAGGACGTCCAGGGCAAAAAGATCGTGTTCCGCGACGGCTGGCAGGATGATTCCACCTACCTGCTGCTCAATTACCGGGACGAGGGCGACGGGGGCCTCAATTTCCGCGACTATCTGCGGGACACGATCCCGGTGGAAGAGGAGAAGATGACCCACGGCCACGCGGATGAAAATTCGCTGGTGCTGCTCATGTCGGGAGGATCCGTCCTGCTGCACGACGGGGGCTACCGCGACTACATGCCCAGCGGGCCCTACGGGGCTTTCCGCCAGGACTATTTCCACAACCGGTTGTGTGTGCGGGCGGAGAAGATCTTCATGGGCCAGAATCAGGGGGAATACCGCTACAGCGTCCGCGATGCGATCCCCGGCCAGGGCGTACTGGACTTCCTGCACAATGCCGGCTCCTACCGCCTCGTGCGCACCCAGAAAGTCGATTTCATCTCACTCCCCGATTTCGACTACAGCCGCACGCGGCTTATCGATGAGGCCATGGGTTATGAGTGGGACCGCGTCATCACCTGGGTCAAGGACCCGGGACTCTTCGTCGTGTTTGATATCTTCAAAGCCCGCAGAGAGGACTATTTCACGCTGGCCGACCTCTGGCACACACGCAAGATCCTGCAGCAGGGGGAGGGCTGGTATGACACGGTCTACGACCGCATCCAGAAGGAGGAACTCCCCCAGGACACACGCCTCCTGATCGTCTTCCCGCAGACCCTCTTCCGCCTGAAGGGTGTCGAAAAGGAGAACCGCCACTACCAGGATGAGCTCGTCATCCACCAGACGACGGCCCAGCATTTCGAGCTGGGCGAGACCGTGGGAATGGTCACGGTACTGATCCCCCACCAGGCCTCTGAGGAACCGGAAGCCTTGGCTGGAGGCATTTCGATTCTCCCTGTGGACCATCCCCGCGCCGGCCTGGGCGTCGAGATCACGGCGGGAGAGAAGACCGTGTACGTGGGCGCCAAGAACAACCTGCGGATGGACATGATCCGGGACTGGCGGCGGCCGCGCTATACCTATGAATCAGGGAAGATCGCATTCGGTGATTTCGAGACCAACGGCGATTTCCTGTTCGCAACTCTCCGAGGCGGGAGGCTCGACTACACCATCGTCAACCTGACCAAGGCGCTGTACAAGAAAGAGGTCCTGGTCGATGTCAAGGAGGGCTTCTTCGGGCTGGCCTTCGACGCCAGCCCCGACCAGGCCGGCAAGGGGAAACTGAGGTACTGGCGTGACTCGGCTCTAGTCGAGCGCTGATCATAGCATGCTGCCCGGCACGCGAGGGCTCACGACCGTTGGCGTTCAGGGCCTGGTTTTAAGAGAGAACAAAGAGAGGAGTCGGACATGAAGAGATTTTGTGTCATTTTGAGCATAGGACTGTTCCTGGCTGCAAGCCCGGGTATAGGGGGAGAACTGCAGTGGTATAAGGGCAACACGCACTGCCACACCCTCAACTCCGACGGGGATGATTGGCCGCGGCGAGTCATCCGCTGGTACCGGGACCACGAATACAACTTCATCGTGATCACAGACCACAACACCATCACAGAGGTCAAATACCTGGACACGGACGACAGGGATGACTTCATCCTGATCCAAGGAGAGGAGGTCTCGGATTCATACAAGGGGACACCGGTCCACCTGAACGCCCTCGACACACGGGAGTTGATAGCCCCCCAGCACGGGGACTCGATCGTGGAGACCCTGCAGAACAACGTGGATGCCATCCGGGCGGCCGGTGCCGTGCCCCAGATCAACCACCCCAACTGGAAATGGTCCTTCACGGACACGGAGATGTCTCAATTGACAGGCGTCCACCTCTTCGAGCTCTACAACATCTGCTACGACTGCAACAACTTCGGAGCAGGTGGGCGGCCCGGAATGGAAGAGATCTGGGACGGGATCCTTTCCGAGGGAGTCTTGATGTATGGAGTGGCCTCGGACGATGCCCACGACTACCTGGGAGAATTCAGCCAATACAAATCCAATCCGGGGACAGGCTGGATCATGGTGCGGGCAGACAGTTTGACTCCAGGTGCCATCGTCACGGCCATGGAAAAAGGCGACTTCTATGCCACGGTCGGGGTTCAGCTTAAGGACATCCGGGTTACCAGCGACGAATACGTGGTGGAGATCCTGCCCTACCGAGACGTGACCTACACTACGACGTTTATCGGAGAGGGAGGGAAGATACTGCAGGAGACCCACGGCTCTCTGGCGGCCTACCGCTTTACGGGCGATGAGCTCTACGTCCGCGCCCGCGTCTTCGAATCCTCCGGCAAATTTGCCTGCACACAGCCTGTGTTTCTCAGGAAAAAATAATTACGCGACACATAAACTCGAAAGACGCAGGGCAAAGCCCGGCTTGAACATGCCTACAACGAACACTTCTCGACTGGCTAAACGGCTGGATGCCCTGTACGAGTTCGACCGCGAGCCCGTTGCAGACGGCAGGCTTCAGGGTTTCGGCCGGTTCGTAGGGACGTATGCCGGAGAACATGTGGCCGGGACCGAGTTCGTCATCGGGCCTCTTTTTGTGACCCATGGCGTGTCCGCTCCCGATCTGTTCCTCGGCCTGCTGGTGGGCAACCTGCTGGCGGTACTGAGCTGGGCATTGCTGTGCGCCCCGATCGCGGTGAAGGTGAGGCTGACCCTGTACTGGCACCTGAGGAAAATCTGCGGCCCAGCCCTGACCTTTGTGTACAGCATCGTAAATGCCTTGATGTTCTGCTTCCTGGCGGGAGCCATGATCGCGGTAGCCGCAACAGCCGTGGGGCTCCCCTTCAAGATGCGCATGCCAGGGCTGCAGGACATGTATCCCAACTCTGTCCTCTGGATCGCGATCGTGTTCCTGGTCGGAGCCGTGGTCACGTCGCTGGCCATCCTGGGCTTCGAACGCTTCTCGCACTTCTCCCGGATCTGTGCGCCCTGGATGTTTCTGGTGTTCGTTGCGGCCGCCATAGCCGTCCTCCCAAGATTGGGCTGCCATTCGATCGCAGAGTTCTGGCAGGTGGCCAACACCCGGATCTGGACCGGCGTCCCCCTGGCCGGCATGTCGAAGTTCACTTTCTGGCATGTGATGTTCTTCGCCTGGTTCTGCAACATGGCCATGCACATCGGGATGGCGGATCTCTCCCTTTTCCGGTATGCCCGGCGCTGGACCTACGGTTTTGCCAGTGCCTTCGGCATGTTCCTGGGCCACTTTGTCGCCTGGATCAGTTCCGGAATCCTATGTGCTGCTGCGGATGTGACCGTGGCGCCAGGCCCCATCGCCTACATGGGAGCGGGTTTGGCAGGAGCCGTTTGTGTTGTGGTCGCCGGATGGACGACAGCCAATCCGACGCTTTATAGGGCCGGCCTCGCCCTGCAAGCCGCGACTCCCAACTGGAAGCGCTGGAAGGTCACGCTGGCGGCCGGACTGGTCACAACCATGGCAGCCTGTTTCCCGGGTTTGGTCATGAGGCTCCTAGAGTTCGTGGCACTCTACGGGCTCATCCTCATGCCCATGGGGGCAGTGATCTTGGCCGACTTCTGGCTGTTTCCACGCCTCGGCCTGCAGCAAAACTACGCCGAGAAAAACCGCCGCGCGTTCAACTGGCCTGCGGCTGCGAGCTGGGGCCTGACGCTGGTGATCGTTTTTCTACTCCCCCTCGAACTCTATTTCAAGGGACTGCCCGGCTGGTTTACGGCCCTGTTCCTGTACACCGGCGGGAGCTGGCTTGAGCAGCGTGTGCTCGCGCCTCGGAGGCTGCAGCATGCGTAAGTTCTGGAAAGGTATCGCCATGGGAGGCCTGATCCTGACCCTGGTCCCCTCCCTGCTGGTCTTCGCGGGCCGCCTCTCCTGGGGAACACATGCACAACTGATGGTAGTCGGCATGGTCCTTTGGTTCATCGGCAGGCCCCTGGCTCTTCGCCGTCCTGTAGCCCACAATGAGGAGAAGACGAAATGAATAGATGGATGATGGCATGGTTAACACTGGTCCCGCTGATCACACTGGCCTGCCAGAGTGGTACGCTCTCTGAGATGCGCGTGCAGCAGCTGCGGTGCGAGTATCTGGAAAATCCCTTAGGGATCGACGATCCAGATCCGAGGTTGAGCTGGAAGCTGACCTCTCCGCTCAGAGGGCAGGGACAGACCGCCTACCAGATCCTGGTAGCATCCAGTGCGGAGATCCTGGCCCAAGACCGAGGGGACCTTTGGGACACAGGAAGGACCGAAGGCGATTCGACAACCCACATCGCGTATTCCGGGAAGCCGCTGGAATCCAGGATGCAATGTTACTGGAAGGTTCGGAGCTGGGACGTAGACGGGAGGGCCACAGATTTCAGCCTTCCCTCATTTTGGTCTCTGGGGCTCCTGGCTGAAGCGGAGTGGCAGGCCGAGTGGATCCGTGCCGGCAGGCCCCCGCATAAAACTCCAACAGAGCCCTTCGCGCCGGGTCCCCCTCCTCCATATTTCCGGAAAACGTTTCAGATCGACAAGCCAATCGTCAAGGCCCTGGTCTATGTGACAGCTCGGGGGATCTTCGAACTGCGGATCAACGGCGTGCCGGTCGGCGAGGACATGTTGGCCCCCGAGTGGACCGACTACAACCGCCGTATCCAGTACCGCACCTACGATGTGAGTGATCTGCTGAGCACGGGCAGGAATGCGCTGGCAGCAGTGGTGGCCGATGGATGGTACAGCGGATACGTGGGCATGCGGAGGCTCCGCGGGAACTATGGCCTCGAAAACAGCCTTCTCCTGCAGCTGGAGGTGGAACTCGAGGACGGCACCAGGGAACAGATCATCACGGATGGATCCTGGCTCTGGTCCGAAGGACCCATCCGTGCGGCGGACCTCCTGATGGGTCAGGTCCAGGATGCCCGCAAAGATATGCCGGGATGGGATCGGGCCGATTTCGATGAGTCGTCCTGGCGGCCAGTACGAACGGCAGCTGCGTCCGAAGCCCTGCTGGTGGCGCAGCCCTCACCACCAGTCAGGATCATTGAACACCTGAAATCCGTGGGTTTGACCGAACCGAGGCCGCGTGTGTTCGTTTTCGACCTGGGCCAGAACATCTCAGGCTGGGCCCGGATCAAAATCAGTGGAAAGGCCGGTGACACGATCACCATGCGTTTTGCAGAGCGCCTCAATCCGGACGGGACCATCTACACCGAGAACCTGCGGAACGCCAAAGCCACAGATACATACATCTGCGCGGGGAGGGGGGAGGAGGTTTTTGAGCCCCGTTTCACTTTTCACGGCTTTCAGTACGTCGAGGTCACCGGATACCCGGGCACACCACTTGCCGACGCCGTGACCGGGTGTGCGATCTCCAGCGCCAATCCGGACACCGGGACCTTCGCATGCTCCGAGCCCATGGTCAACAGGCTTTTTTCCAACCTGTTTTGGAGCCAGCGCGGCAACTACCTGAGCATCCCTACCGACTGCCCTCAGCGTGACGAGCGGCTGGGCTGGATGGGAGACGCCCAGATCTTCATCCGCACGGGGAGCTACAATCAAGACACGGCGGCGTTCTTTCTGAAGTTCATGCAGGATGTGGAGGACGCCCAGTCAGAGGCCGGTGCCTTTCCGGATTTTGCCCCCCGCCTGGATGATGAGAACCTGAGCCGGTTCGAGGGGGCGCCGGCCTGGGGAGACGCGGGAGTCATCATCCCCTGGACCCTCTACCGAATGTATGGGGACTCCCGGATCATCGAGAAACACTGGAACGCGATGGAGCGCTGGATGGAATACCTGCGGAATACGAATCCGGATAACCTACGGACTCGGGGTGTAGGGAACAACTACGGGGACTGGCTGTCCATCCGGGCCGCTACTCCCAAGGCCCTGCTGGCCACAGCATACTGGGCCCATGACGCCCAACTCATGTCCCGGATGGCCATAGCCCTGGGGCGAGATGAAGCGGCCGCTGCGTACGCAGACCTTTTTGAGACGATCCGCGCCGCGTTCCAAGCCGAATATGTGACGGATGACGGACGGCTGGAGGGAGAAACCCAGACAGGATATCTGCTCGCATTGGCCATGGACCTGCTGCCCGTAGATCTCAGAGATGCAGCAGCAGACCGTCTGGTTGCGGACATCGCGGCACGCACAGGGCACCTGTCCACTGGATTCGTGGGCTGTGGGTTCCTGAATCCCGTGTTGACCGAAGCCGGGTACGTCGAGACCGCCTACCGGCTGCTCCTCAACGACACGTTCCCCTCCTGGGGATACAGCATCCGGCAGGGAGCCACGAGTATCTGGGAGCGGTGGGACGGCTGGACAGAAGAGGGGGGGTTCCAGGATCCGGGAATGAACTCCTTCAACCACTACTCATTCGGGGCCGTGGGAGAATGGCTCTACCGCTTTGTGGCCGGCATCGACCTCGATCCCGACATTCCGGGCTTCAAGCGCATCCGGATCCGGCCCTTTCCCGGCAGCGGCCTGGACTGGGCCAAGGCCGAATACAACTCCCTTTATGGTTTGATCAAGAGCGGCTGGTCCCTGGAAGGCAGGAGCATGACACTGGAAGTAACCGTCCCGACAAACACAAACGCCGTCCTGCACATTCCCTGCTCGGAAAGGGATCTGATCCAGGAGGGTGGCGTACCGGCCGGTGACAGCGAGGGCGTAACATTCCTAAGGCAGGAAGGCAGCCGCACTCTGTATGAAGTCGCCTCCGGCTCCTATCGCTTCACTTTTCCCTGGGGAAATGAGCGCCAATGATTGAAAATGGATGCCCTTTTTGGTAGCCTGAAAACGAGGATTTTGAATACAGGATCGAAACATGACGAGAATACGAATCGGGACTGTCATCATCGGGCTGCTGCTGTTTGGCCAAGGGATGCAGGCGGCACAATCCAACCTCCGCTTCGGGATCAAGGGATCCATGAACATATCCCGGCAATGGAGCCCGGATGAGCTTTCGGGAGGGGGATACTCGGTGGCCTCAGAGAACAGGACCACCTTTGCGTTGGGAGCCCTGCTCTCGTGGCGCCTGAGCCGGCGATTTCACCTCCAGCCCGAGATCTACTACATCCAGAAGGGCTCCAAACAAAACATCATTCTAGATATTTTTCCTGCGGGACCCATACGGGCCACCTACAGCCTGGGTTATTACGAGATCCCTGTGCTCCTCAAAGTTTACGCTAAGAGCGACCAGGAGCTGCTGGGCACACACCTGGTGGCCGGCCCCTACCTATCTTTATTAGCCGGCACCAGCTACACCATAAAGAATGCCTACCTTGGTGAGATCAAAGAGGACATCACCGGTTTAAGGTCCACGGACTACGGCCTGATCTTCGGCCTGGGAATGGATGTCAACGGGAGGGATGCCAGGTTCGTGTTCGACTACCGTTTTTCACTGGGGATGGTTGACTTGATCCTGCCGACGGGCCCCGGACTGCCCGAGATCGAGCTGCGCAACCAGTGTCACATGTTCGTGCTCGAGGTTATCTTCTAGGCACAGAGATCACTCCGCATCGTCGCCTTTCGGAAACCAGGGAATAAACGCGCTGGTCCTCCCGGCATAAGCCTGAAATTCCGGATTGTCGGCATACTTTTTTTCCAGCATGCGTACACCGGATACCCTGGTCAGCAGGAATGTGATCACGACCGGACTGAGGAGACCGGCCCATCCATTCTGCACATTGAGCGCGATCAAGGCGATGCCCCACCACATGACCGCTTCCCCGAAATAGTTGGGATGACGCGTCCAGGCCCAGAGCCCCCGCGTCATGATCCGGCCCCGGCTGGTGGGATCCTGTTTGAAGCGCTTCAGCTGATGGTCCCCCACGGCCTCGAAAACGAAGCCGACCAGCCAGACGAAGAGGCCCGCAGCATCCAAGGCCGATAAACCAGGATTGTCGCCAAGGTTGATGAGGACCACCGGAGTGGAGATGAGGAGCATAAATAGCCCCTGCAGCATGAATATCTGTAGATAGGACCGGGGCACGATCCAGCGGCCCCAGTCACGCCTCCACTGGGCATAGCGGAAATCCTCCCCTTTTCCCCGGTTTCGCATGAAGACATGTATGGCCAGGCGCCCCCCCCAAACCAGGACCAGGAAAGAGACTAGAAACGGCCGCGCATGGGAATCTCCCCCAAGGATGAGCGTCGCCCCGGCTACCAGGACAAAGCCTGCTCCCCACGCGATATCCACGATCGAGTTATCTTTGATCCACAGAGCGAATAGGAAAAGTGCGCTCATGTAGAAAAAGACCAGGAGGGCCGTGGGAACAATACTTTCGAGGATCAATTTGTGCGCCCCGAATTGAATTCCAACAGTTCGGAAAGGATCCGGCGGTGCCGGTCCTGGATATTGAGCCCTTCGATCGCAGTCTCCACCGGCTGCCTGAGCCGCTGGATCTCCGTCTGCACCTTTTCCCTGATCTGATAGCGTTCCAGCAAGCCTATCACCTCTCTCACCATCTCCTTATCAACCTCAGGATTCCCGAAGATCCGGTTCAGCCTTCTCTTTTCCTGAGGTACAACCTCACGAAACAGATGCCACCTGTACAGGGTTTTCTTGTTTTCGCGGATGTCCGAGCCGACTGGCTTCCCCAACCTGGAGGGGCTGCCGAAGAGGCCCAGTTCATCGTCCTTGAGCTGGAACAGCAGGCCCATGTGTTCACCGTATACCTCCAGGCCATGGCGCTGGGCGGAGCCGCCGCCTCCCAGTTCCCATCCGGTCAGCAGTGGGAGAGAAAAGGAGTACCGTGCCGTTTTATAGCGGTAGAGGGCGAGGATCCCTCGCGCTGACGCCCCGGCTGAGGAGGTGCCCAGATGGAGATCCTGCATCTGGGCCAGCCCCACATAGCAGAGCTCCCTGGACCACATCTCGGTCAAAGAGTCGCGGAGCTCGCTCCTGGCCCTCAGCCCGGCGAGCAGTTCAAATGCCAGAAAAAAGCCGATATCCCCCGCACAGATCCCCATCCCCTCGCCATAGCGGACGGGCTCTGCGATCCCGGAACGCTGTCCCCTCCGTGTGTATTGGTAATGCACGGAGGGAGTCCCACGGCGCAGGGGATCACGGTCGATGATATCGTCATGAATGAGGAGGGCAGCCTGGATGAATTCCACTGCCGCTGCGGCCCGCAGGGCGGTACGTGAGATCCTCCTGCCGCACATCTCAAAGCCCAGCATCACCAATCCACCTCGAAGCATTTTTCCGTTTTTCACAAAGGGACGCAGCTTCTTCACGACATCCCCGCCCCAGGAGTTGACTCCGGTAAATCCTTCCTCTTTGGAATCCAGAAAATCATCTATGTAACCGCTCAGGCTCTCTTTGTTTCGATCAAAATATTCCATGCTTGTCCTAGTCCTTTCGATCTTCAAGCCTTTTTTCAGGCTCCATGATCCCAGGTTGTTCCAGGAAGGAGACGACTCGCTCGATCAGGTAAAGGGGGGTGGATGCCCCTGAAGCAACGAAGACGCGGGAATCCCGTGGGATGTCAAGGTCACGAACGGTCTCCGGATCATCGATCAGATAGACGGCGGCTTCCCTGCCGCTCGCCAGTTTGAACAGGTGTCGCGAGTTGGCGCTGGTTCGGGAACCGATGATCAGGATGGTGTCGAAATGTTCCGGTATGTTTTCCACCTCTTCCTGACGTTCCGTGGTGGGGCGGCAGATGGTGTCGATGAACCTCACATCCGACACCAGGGCCGTGATCTTCTCCACGATAGCGAGGGCCTGGGCTCGAATGAAAGTGGACTGCACGACAATGCCGACCTTGGAGAGGCCCGCAAACTGTTCAGCCGTAATTTCCTCTGGAGAACCCACGATGAGCGCATCTCCGACCTGCCCCGAGATCCCTTGAACCTCGTCATGCCCCTGCTGGCCGATGATGACAGGAAAATATCCCTCCTGGACGAGCTGGACGATCTTCTTGTGGATGACCGTGACCATCGGGCAGGTGGCGTCGATGACATCGAGGTCTCGATCCCTCAGATCATCGATGAATTTTTTGGGAGCTCCATGGCTCTGGATGATGACACTCGATCCGTTTTCGATGCTAGAGAGATCGCGGACGATCCGCAGTCCTTTTTGCTGGAGATCATTGATGACATATTCGTTGTGTACGATCTCTCCCAACATGTAGTAAGTTTTATCCGAGTTCTCGAGGAGAAGCTTCTTTACCAGAGTCAGCGTTCGCTTGACACCGAAACAATAGCTTATGTTTTTAGACAGTGTGATGTGCATCGCCCATCCAATCCTAACTTCTGTCCTACTCCAACATGGCCGATATCCCGAGCGCTCCGATGCCGCTGTGGGCCCCGATCACGGGAGACACTCCTGTCAGGAACGCAGGCTCCATGCCCATGATCGGCCGGAGCCTCTCGACATACTCCCGCGCCCGTTCAGGATTCAGGGCATGGACGATTCCGTAATTCCAGATTGGGCCTTTTTCCGCTATCCTTTCCATCTCGTTCACGATCTTGTCCATTGTCATCTTTGGGCTGAAGGATTTCGCGATGGGAGTGGACTTCCCTTCCTGGTTCAGTGAGATGATGGGTTTGATGTGCAGCAGCCGGGCCAGGGCCCCCTTGAGAGGCGAGACCCTCCCGCCGCGCACAAAATATTTTAAGGTTTTCACGTCGACCAGGACGCTGGTCTTGTCGATCCATTCCGCGATCCTCGGGAGGAGTTCGTCCACGCCCATGCCGTCCCGGATAGCCTCGGCCGCACGCAGCACGATCAAGCCCAGTGAGACGGAAATATTCCGGGAATCGATAACGTGGATATTGGGGCTTTCCAGCTCCTTCCGGGCGGTCAATCCAGCCTGGTACATCCCAGTCAAGCCGTCGGAGATGTGGATCGCGACCACATGTCGGTAATGGCTGGAGAGGAACGCGAGAGTGTTCCGTACCGTCTGAACGCTGGGCTGGGAGGTCTTGGGGTGCTCCTTTTCGGACTGCAGAAGCGAATAGAAGCGATCCGGCGTGATGGTCAGCCGGTCGAGGAAGATGTCCTCACCGAAGGACAGGTTGAAGGGAATGAGGTGGATCTGATATTCGTCCAGGACCTCCGGCGGTAGGTCGCAGGAGGAGTCCGTGACAAGAGCGATCTCGGACTTTGGGGCGTGTGCGGCCTCGTACTGCCTCAACATGTCGTCGACCTTGATCTGTGTCATGCTCCCGAATTCTCTCAGACTCGAGAACAAGTCTTCCGGCTGGTCCGTGTGCACGTGGATCCGAGCCATGTCCTCGGAGCCGGCCACGATGGCGGAGGTCCCAAATCCGCTTACGGTCTCTCGGATCCGGCCCTGATCGATGCCCGGCCGGATCAAAAGGGCCTCGGAGCAGTACCGCTGTTCGATCGAGCTGCGCTGCGGGTGGAGGGGTGGCTCCAGTTCCTGGATGGGAGCCTTCCAGCGGGAGATCCCGGCCAGCTTGCCCTGGGAGATGAACTGGACGATCCCTTCCAGGAAATCGACGAATCCCTTGGCCCCGGCATCCACCACGCCGGCCTTGGCAAGCACCTTTAGTTTCTTGGGCGTGTCCATGAGCGACTGCCTGGCAATTGGGAGGGAATAGGAGAGCAGCTCAGAAAAATCGCTCAGCCGTATCCTCTGCTGATATACGGCCTCGGCCCAGTCCCGGATCACGGTCAGCATGGTGCCTTCCACCGGTGTTGCCATGGCCTGATAGGCATGGTTCGCCGCTTTCCTGACCGCCTCCCCAAAAGACCGGGTCGAAAGGGTTTCGTGGTCTTCCACCTCACGACTGAATCCCTGCAGAAACTGCGCGAATATGATCCCGCTGTTTCCACGAGCACTCAAAAGAGCGGTGTCGGCGATGGAGCGCAGGGTTTCCTTGATCGACCTGTGGGCGGAGGCTCCTGCAGAGATGGAACGCAGGGTGGATGCCAGGTTGGTGCCGGTATCGGAATCGGGCACGGGAAAGACGTTGATCTCGTTCAGATAGGCCTGGTCCTGTATGACGGCGTCTCCACCTGCCAGCATAGCATGGTAGAGCCGGCTTCCATTCAAATACCGAATCTTCATGGTGGAAAATCATCATAGCGGGACTGATAGATTTATGCAAGGGCCCCAGGGCGCGACAATCCCGGAGGCTCCTTTTCAGGACGCGTGGGATCCGATTCTACTGCCCCTGCTGCTTGAGCAGGGCCTGTTTCTGAAGCTCCTTGACATGGATCAACATCTCGTTCAGTTTATCCAGGATTACCCTCACCTTGATGTTGGCGAGCTTGCGGTGCCCCTCCTGCTGGGAGTGGAAATGCAGGTTCAACAGGGCGTCCATCTCTTCACCGCTCATTATCTCCGCAAGGAAGGTATCCTGATGGAACTCCAGCCGGCAGGCTTCCAGGTCCTGGCAGTGCGCCAGGATGTTGTGTTTCTCCAGGAATTCCGAGCGCCAGGCTTTAAACTCATCAGATGCGTAATCGGGCATGGGCCCCAAAAGTTTTTTAGCGTTTTTAAGCGCCTCCTGGAAGGCGGCTCCTCCCTCTTTAGCCAGGTTACGTGCGCGGTAATAGTCGCCCGGTGAGGTGGCCACGTCTTCGCGCAGAAAATTCTCGAACAGCTCAATGGATTCATTCAGGCTGTCCAGGCTCCTCTGGACCTTTTGAAAGATATGTACTTCTTGTTCTCTAGGCATAGGCTTTCCTTAATATTTATCGAAGGTTTAGTCGTAGATATTCCCTCAAAAACGACATAAATTTAGTTTTTCACAACCCTCTATTCAGGGCTGCACACAGCCCCAAATATGAGGCGCGCTTCATGTCAAACCCCTATTTATCCTTCTTCTTATCTTTGGATTCCACACGCGACAGCGGACGCATCACCCGAGCCGGCCGGGTGGCCTCCCGTGCCTTGAGGTTGTAGCGGTCTCCGGGTGCGAGGAAATAGAAAGCCCCGGCCGGGGGGATATGGTGCTGGCTATCATAGATGGCCACGTATCCCTGTCCAATGACGTCGAAGCTGTCTCCCTGGACCACGATCGCAGTATCTTCATCGATCCCGATTCCCAACAGGTCGGGAAACTCGGATAGGATCTCGAGCATATCGAAATGCCGGTTGCGCTTGAGGAGATGTTGATCGATGGCGACATTCTTGAGGAAACCCATTCCTTCGGTGTGGTCGCCGATCATAACACTGTTACCGGAAGTATCCCCTCGAGCAAGGAACGAACCCTGAATAGTGGCCCCCGCGGAGGAGCCCCCGATCACGCCGCCCCTGTCGAGCAGGGCCTGCAGCTCCCGCTGGGTACGAGTGTCGAGGTAGGCGTCGGCCAGACGCCACTGGCGGCCTCCCGAGAAGAACACTCCCCTGGCCTCCAGGAGCGGCCTCACGAACTCCTCGGAGTCGGCCAAAGCACGGTCATAGGTGTGCAGCAGGATCACGTGCTTCAGTCCGGCTTCGCGGAAGGACCGCAAACCGCTCCAGTGTTCATCGTATTCGTCCCGCCCCCCGGCCGTAGGGATCACGACGATCGGGGCATCGGGGCCGCCGGCCAGCTCGATAAACCTCTCCAGGATGGCCGGATCCCGCATTGCGCCCCCCACTATGACAAGAGCGCCCCTGGCAGGCCCGATCTCCTGGGCCAGGAGACATCCAGCCGCAGCCAGTATACACACACTCAATCTCACACCCAGACCTTGTCTTCTTCTCATAAATCCGTCTCCTTTATCGAGGCACTTTCGCTCGGGAACAGGGTCAATCGGGATCAGGAATCCACCTGCTGAATCTCGATCCATCAATAGGAATACTTGGGTGTCACATAGAAGGAAGCGTACGCCAAGTTAGGGATTGCGTGACCGGCGCGCTGTTCCAGCTCTTTGCTCAGCCGTTCGAAATCCGCCTCGGGCACTGCATCGGCTGCGTTGAGGTCGGCCACGATGATGATCCTTTTGTCCGAATGAGCGATCACACGAAAATCATGGTAGCTGAGGAATTCCGGCATGCTCTGAACCTGGGCCCGGAATATGTCCTCCACCGACTGGGTCTCGGGAGATTTGTCCATCAAGGGGTCCGTGTGACACACCACCTCGCCGCCGTATTCCTTGCGCAGCAGGGCCTCGCAGCGCTCCGTGATCTCATGCATCTCAGCGGATCCGTGCCGTTCGGGCACCTCTAGATGAGCAGACAGGGAGTAGAGAGAGCCGTAGTCGTGCACGATGATCTCGTGGACGCCCTCGACGCCCTCGACCGAACGGGCGGTCTTGCGGATGCGGCCGATCATCTCCCGGTTTGGGGCCTGCCCCAGGAGCGGTACCAGGGCCTCTTTTCCGTGTGCAAAACCAAGGTAGAGCAGCCACAGCGAGACCAGGATCCCGAGAAATCCGTCCAGCTGCGGACTGTGGAAGTAATGACCGGCCACCAGCCCCCCGATCACAGCCAGGGACATCACCGCCTCGATCCGAATATGATGCGCGTTCGTCAGGATGGCATGCGAATCCACGCGGTGTCCCAAGTCGAGCACGAACTGGGCAACGAGCTGTTTGACCAGGATGGATGCCAGGAGTATCCAAATGAGGGCCGGCCAATAATGGACACCGTGCGGCTCCAGGATCCTGTGGATCGAGGTCTCGGCCAACTGGAATCCGGAGACGAACAGGAAGATCGACATGATCAACGGAGCTATGTGCTCCATACGGCCGTGCCCGAAGGGATTTTTCTCTGTGGCGGGCCGGGCTGTGACATGGAAGCTTACGATAAGAATCACGGAGTTCACAAGGTGCGTTAGCAGATGAAAGGCGTTGGCCATGACCGAGATCGAATTGGCCTTGATCCCGAGGTACATCTTGATCGTGAACAGCGCAAGGATAGAAAATACCGAGACCCATCCGGCCAGCAGTCCGTATTGCACACGGACCCTCTTGTTGTCAGTCTGTTGATAGTCCCGGATGAAGAGTCGGATAAGTTTGTTGTTCAGGTTTTGCAGGATCTTCATGGCTCATTCACAGCAACCAAGCTACAGGAAGGGCGCTAGTTTCGCAAGTAGGTCTCCAGTTTGGGATCCTCCCTGACCCGCAGGAAACCCTCATACACTTGGCCGTTAACTTTTAATTCGAGGCGGTAGAGGCCCGTAGAGGCCGCAGGCCCACGCAGCTCGTTCCCGAAGAATCGGAAATCGGGAGCGAACTCACGAAATTCACTTACAAGCTCTCTGCGGATCCGGTTCCACTCATTCGCAGTCGTTGCGTCCTGGAACTCCGCCTTCAGCTCTTTCAGCCGCTTTTTCGCCTCCGCATCTACGCTCTCATCCAGCTGATCAAAGATACCCTCGAGACGTTTCCTAAAGGACTCCTGCTGCGACTTGGTGGGAGAGAACTGCAGGTTCCAGAGGAAACGGTTGATCCCGGGAGACCCATCCAGGCGGGCAGTGTATGATTTTTGGCCTGTCAGATCCCTGATGATCAGCTCGAGTTTATCGGAGGATGGTTCGCGGAGATAGAAGTCCACCATGGCCCAGTTCTGTATCTGGGGCGGGGAATTGGACGGCTCGATCTGCGCCATGGTCAGCGGATTACGGCCGATGAAGAGCTGGTGCCCTCGTGTGCCGCCCCGGCTGATCCCCTTCCAGAGGGTGGCCGTGGGGCCTTCGAACACAAAAGCCGGCTTCTGCATCACATCCTCTTTTAGCTGCTGCAGGGGCGTGATGTTGTCCAGGATCCAGGCCCCCCGGCCGTGTGTTCCGGCAATGAGGTCGCCGCTGGGATGGATGAGCAGGTCATGGACAGCAACCGTCGGCAGCTGGTTGTCGAGGCGATGCCAGGCATTTCCCCCATCCAACGACACGAAGGCAGAGAACTCGGTCCCCAGGAACAGGAGTTCCGGATTCTTGAGATCCTCCTTGATGACGTAGGTGCAGTGGCCTGCGGGCAGATCGGAAGTGATATCCTCCCAGGTCTGTCCCAGGTCACGAGTGCGGAACACGAAGGGCCGGAACACGTCGCTGCGGTGCCCGTCGAAGGTCACGTAACAGGTCTCGAGGTCGTGATGAGACGCCTCCACCCGGCTCACCCAGAGTCCCTTCGGAACGTTGGGGGAGATCCGGTCTCTCAGGTTGACCCAGGAAGCCCCATCATCCTGCGTGAGCTGGAGGTTGCCATCGTCGGTCCCGGCCCAGAGCACGCCCGGTTTCAGGGGAGATTCCGAGAGAGTGACGATGGTGCAGTGGGTCTCTGCGCTGGTCACGTCCCTGGTCAGCCCCCCGCTCTCCCGGTTTGTCATGACAGGATCATTGGTGGACAGATCCGGGCTGATGATCAGCCAGGTATCTCCACGATCGACGCTCTTGAACAGGAAATTGGCCCCATAGAAAAGCGTCCGCGGATTGTGTGGAGATATGATGAAAGGCGTGTTCCAGTTCATGCGCAGAGAGGGATGGGCAGCGTCGGGTGCCTTGGGGATCGCCTCCTTCCAGTTGAGAGTGTTCCGCAGGCTGGGGCTGATCCCGGCGGAGACCTGACGGAACACGGCATGGTTGCGCCGGATCCGGCCGCCCTGGCTCTCGGAGTAGACTGTGGTCCAATCCAGGGGATCGACGGCCGTGACAAATCCGTCTCCGCTGTGGAATTTGTGCCAGTTATCGTTGGTGATGCCGGCGATGTCGCGGCTGTTGGAGGGTCCCCCCCATATCCCATTGTCCTGCAGCCCCACATACACGGTGTAGGGATCGCGGAGATTTGCCGAGACGTTGTAGATCTGGGATATGCAGAAGTTGTCGAAGAAATTGTAGTGTTCTCCGTGATCGTGCGTGATCGAGATCCCCTTGTCGTTGCCCACATAGTAGCGGTCCCGGTTATCGGGATCGAACCACATGACATGGAAATCTCCGGCTATGCCCGGCATGCCGGCCGTCAGGGTCTTTCCACCATCAAAAGAGACCATGGCCTGGGTTCCCATGACATAGACCCTGTCCGCATCCAGAGGATTGATGTAGATCTGGCTGTAGTAGAACGGGCGCACATTGTAGCGGTTGAGATAGGTCCAGGTCTCCCCTCCGTCTTCCGAACGATAGATCCCGGTGCCCGGTTTGGCCAGGTCCTCGTATTCTTCTGAGCGGCGGCGCGGCTGGTAGCCGTGCTCGACGATGGCCATCACGATGCGGGGATCGCTGCGGAAGACCGCGATGCCGATCCTCCCGATGTCTCCCTCAGGCAGCCCGTTGGTCAGTTTCTTCCAGGTGCGGCCGGCGTCCACCGACTTGAAAAGGCCCCCGTTGGGCCCGCCGCTGTCGAAGCGGTAGGGCTTCCGCAGCCTCTCCCAGAAAACGGTATAGATAGTGTCGGCATTTTCGGGATCGAGCAGCACATGCGTGCATCCGGTCCGGCCATCGTCGGGAAGGCCTCCCGCGAGCTTCTCCCATGTCTTTCCCCCATCCAACGTGCGGAAAAGGCCCCGTTGGCCGGTATGCCCCCAGAGGTGGCCCTGGGCCGCGACGTATGCGACATCCGGATCCGTGGGATGGGTGGCGATCTTGGCGATGTGGTGTGTTTCCTTCAGGCCCAGATTCGTGAAGGTCTTGCCTCCGTCTGTGGATCTGTAGATGCCATCGCCCCAGCCCACGCTGTTGCGCACATTGGCTTCCCCGGTCCCCACCCAGATGATATCCGGATCCTGCTGGAACAGCCCCACGGCACCTATGGAGCCGGAGCCGTAGTCATCGAAGATCGGTTCCCAGGTGGTCCCGGCGTTGAGGGTCTTCCAGACACCACCGGAGGCGGATGCCACGATCACGATACGGAAGTCTGCATCCAGAGCCTGGATATCGGAGATCCGGCCTCCCATGTTGGCTGGTCCTATGTTGCGCCACTCGAAATCCTTCAAGAGAGCGTTCTGTGAATCCTCTCCTGTATACCCGGTGGAGCCCAGGAACGAAAGGAGAACGACAAGGATGAAGAAAACGCGGCAGGATTTGATGATCTTATCTGACATGGCACCTCCAGGACATAATGCGGATGGAAAAACTCCTCTCATCTGGCCGCGGTCACCCTCACGAATGCCAAGGCCTGACACAAATTAGATATATGTTTTTCGACAGAGATGCGTCAAGAGAAAATTATACAAAATGGATTAGAAGGAGGCTCAATGTGCACTCCTCCGTCTGCTCAGTTCAGCTGGATACTGAAGTCTGTGTTAAGCCTTGGCGACGTTCTTTGCGACCAAACCGCGCTCGTTCTCCTCGACATCGAAGGTGACCTCGTCACCCTCAGCGAGGGTTTTGAACCCGGCCATGGTGATGGATGAGAAATGCAGGAAGACATCCTTTCCGTCTTCCTGGGCGATGAAGCCGTATCCCTTCCGCTCGTCAAACCATTTGATAGTCCCTTTAGCCACAGCAGGACCTCCTTAATAAAAATACCTTACCCAAGACATCAGGTCTCCACCTCGCTAAAGGGAGCGATCCTTTGCGATGAAACAGACCCCAACCAAGATCGGGCCTTTGGCCATACGGCAAGACCAACTCTGCACCACATCATACTGCGATGGGTGGTGGGAGATGCAGAAAAGGGGGAAACTGATAACACGGGGAATCACTCTTGAAGGCGGGTCAGTTCCTGGGCAAACAATAACATGGGTAAAACCAAGCCTGTTTTATAGCACAGCATTTTGCTAAAGTCAATGCTGTATTCAGCGATTTTTCAGGGCCTCTTCGTGTTCCTTCCGGCATTCCTGGAGCATGTTCCCCAGCTCATCGTAACGGAGGTAGGCGTCCCTTCCCAGCTTCTGGTCCGCTCGGTCGATCATACCGAGGAGGTATCCGATCTGATCGATGAGTTTGGGTTGGGGATAGCGGCCTTCGGCAGTCACCATCTTCGACCGGATCTTGGCGAGGCGTTCCCGGACCGCGCGGGCCCGGCGGGCCTGGCGCCCTCCCTCCTCGGCCTGAGCTTCCAGTTCCTTGTCCAGCGAGTCGATCTGTTTCTGGGTGCTGCGGGCCTCTCCCTGCAGGTCGAGCACCTTCAGGCAGAGCTGTTCCTGGGCCTTCATGTCTGCCAGGGTCACTCCGTCGGCAGCCACTCGGGGATCCATTAGGATATCGAACTGTACCGTCTGACTCCAGTCACCGACCGAGAGCCTGGCCTGATATGCACCTGGAACTACGAGGGGGCCCCGGCGCCTGGAAGGACGCCCGCCGTCCTCTGCATCCGGAGACTCGTAGTAGTGCCGCATGTCCCAGTTCAAGCGCTGCATGCCGGCGCTGGTTTTCAGCCGGGAGGTCGTGGAATCGCTGGAAAACATCCGGACGACGCCACCCGAGGCATCCAGGATCTCTAGGGTAGCCTCTGCAGCAGGTTTTTCTGCGAAGTAGGTATCGATCATCACGCTGGGGGCAGGGTACTCGGGATCAGCCGGCGAGCGCCCTCTGCCCCTGAAGCGCATCCGATAGGCATCACGCGGGGCAAAGAGGAAGGCGTCTGAATTTTCCGTTTCCACTGTCATCTGATGCAAGGGCCGGATGTTGTCCATTATCCAGAAAGATCGGCCCATGGTGGACAGGACAAGGTCCTGTCGATAGACCTTGATGTCGGTCACCGGCGTGACAGGCAGGTTGAGCTGGAAGGGCTGCCAGTTTTCACCGTCATCGAAGGAGACATACATGCCGAACTCGGTGCCGGCGTAGAGGAGGCCCTCACGGTCCGGATCCTCCCGGATGACCCGTGTGGGTGAGTCCGCGGGGATGCCGTTACCGCCTGTGGTCAGGCGCTGCCAGCTATTCCCGTAATCCTCGGTCCGATAGATATAGGGCTCCCAGTCCCCGAGCAGGTACCGATAGGTGGCAAAGTAAGCTTTTTCCGGGCGATGGGGCGAGGGCTCGATCGTCTGGACGCGCCCTCCCGGAGGGAGGCCGCTTGGCGTCACCTCGGCCCAGGTCTCCCCGCCGTTCCGTGTAACGTGGACAGGGCCGTCGTTGGCTCCCACCCAGATGAGTCCTTTTTCCAGGGGAGATTCCTGCACGGCATAGATAGTGCTGTAGTACTCTTCGCCCGTGATGTCGCGAGTTATGGGAGACCCCGAGATGACCTGTTTGTCGGGCTCGAAGGCCGTGAGGTCTGGCGAGATGGTCTCCCAGGTCACGCCTTCATCCGTGGTCTTGTGGAGGTACTGAGAGGCATGATAGACCACATCGGGATCGTGTGGAGACACATGGATGGGCGAGACACGCTGGAAGCGGTACTTGAGGTCCTTAGGATTGTGGCCGTACAGGTTGGCGGCACCCACATAGTACTGTTTTTCCTGGCCGGTCAGCTTGTTGTAGCGCCCGAAGCGGCCCTTGCAGTTGGCATAGACGATGTTGTGGTTGCCGGGCTTGGGGACCGCCGGCCCGGTCTCGCAGCCGCCTATGGCCCGCCAGAATCCGGTAGGTCCTACGGACGGGCTGTAGGGGGGGAGGCTGGGCACCATGATGGTGGAGTTGTCCTGCTGGCCGGCATAGACCCAGTAGGGGAACTGGTCGTCCACGGCCACCTGGTAGAGCTCGGCCGTGGGCTGATTGTTCTGGGTCGACCAGGTCTTTCCCCCATCCCGGGTCACATTGGCACCGCCGTCATTGGACTGGATGAAGAGGTCCGGGTTGCTGGGATTGATCCACATGTCGTGATTGTCGCCGTGGGGAGTGGAGCCCCTCCGCCAGGTCTTTCCGGCATCACTCGATCTGAAATAGCCGGTGGTGTTGACATAGAGCACATCCGCATCGCTGGGATCCACGTCCAGGTTGAGGTAATAGAAGGGCCTGTCGAGCAGCCGGGCATTGTCGGTGACCTGGCTGAAGGTTTCGCCGCGGTTGTCGGAGCGGTAGAGCCCTCCGTCCGGAGGCGGCGCCTCCAGGAGCACGTACACCCGGTCGGGTGCGCTCCGTGAAACGGCCAGGTCGCCCTTGCCGCGGAGCCCCTGCGGCAGGCCATTCTGAAGCTGCGCCCAGGTCTGTCCCCCATCCAGGGAACGGTACACGCCGCCCTCCATGCCGCCGCTGATGATCGTCCAGGGCTTGCGTTCCGCCCTCCACAGGCAGGCGTAGATGGTTTGGGGATTGTCCGGAGCAAACTCCAGGTCCACGGCCCCGCAGGTCTCGGACACGAACAGCACCTTGTCCCAGGATTCTCCGCCGTCCAGCGTGCGGTACACTCCTCTGTCCGGCCCCGGGCTGAAGGCCTGGCCCATGGCCGCTACGAACACGATGTCCGGATTCTCAGGATGGATCTCGACAGCCCCGATCTGTCCGACGGTACGGAGGCCTAGGAACGTCCAGGTCTTACCGGCGTTTGTTGACTTGTACACTCCGCGGCCGGTAACGACGTTGCTGCGGATGCCATCGGACCCCGTCCCCACATACACGACATTCGGATCGGAGAGTGCCACCCGCATGGCCCCGATAGAGCCGGTGGCGAAATAGCCATCGGAGACATTGCGCCAAGTCTGGCCGTAATCGATCGTCTTCCAGACCCCACCGCCTACGGTGCCCATATAGAAGGTCGAGGGCTGAGAAGGGATCCCGGTCACTGTGGTCACGCGCCCGCCCCTGGAAGGACCTATGTTTCTGTATTTTAATCCAGCGAACAGGGCGGAGCTGTATCCTGAGGGAGGTTCTTCCTGTGGGCCATCGCTGACAGGCATTCCGGAAAGCCCGGTCGCTAGCACAACAAATAGGGAAACGACAACCAGATTGGCAATCATTCGGGATTGGCGCATGATCACTCCTTTCACGCTCGATTCGGTCTCATAGCGGTTTCAGGTCATACATATACAAAAACAGGCGGGGAAGCAACATCTGATTTGCGCAGCGAACTTGAAATGCTACAATGCGTATGAATACTCGCAAGAGGCCATCTTGATAGGATTGGAGACAACCCATTGAAAAATCCCATCCCCGCTTTCGTGATGTATGTCCTGATCTGTGCAGCGCTGGCTGCGCTCCAAGCCCCGGAACGGATGGACGTCTCCCTCGATCACCTTGCACCAGAGAACTATGCCTACCGTGAGGCGGAGCGGTGTGCCGGCTGCAAGGGAGACCAGAACGCGTTCATGGCGCGGGCCGCGGGCGTCGACTTGAGCCACAAGCCGCCTGCCCTGGACAGCCGAGGGTGGCTGGCCAGCGTCCATGCCCGTTCTCAGAGTCACGGGGAACGGGTCAACACCTCCTGTGCCGTCTGTCACGCCCCTCTGGCAGAAGGTGCCACACGGGATGAGGACAAGGCCCGGCCCATCCCCAAGGGCACCTGGCAGGGTGTCACCTGCGGAGCCTGCCACCCCGGTTCCGTGGAGCAGAGCAGACGCAAATCACTGGTTGCCAACTACGAACCCGGAACGGATCCCACAAATCCAGACAACTACATTTTCCGGGATCGAACGGACGGTAAGTCCATGAACACGCAGTGCCGCTTCTGTCACCACGAGTCCCACGACCTGCTGATCGAGGAAAAAGCAGAAATGCTGGCCGCCGGGGACCTCCGGTGCATCGACTGCCACATGTCGGCCTACGCCCTGACCGATGGACACGTGGAGCGGTTCCACAACTTCCGTGTGGAGGAGAACCTCCCCCACTCCTGCAGCGGGGGCCTGGGCCGTAGCATGAGCTGCCACGACCAAACTGGGGCGGAATGGTTCTCTCGGAACCTCGAGCGGGTCAAGGGTCCCAGGAAGGAGTGGTAGGCAGTCTCAGATTGGGATACAAAAAGGATGAGTAGGGTTGCGGGGCGAGGTCTTCGGCTTTTTCGAGGGAGCATCAATCGGGTGAGGATTCGGCATAGGGATCGGATGCCACCCGGAACATGTACTCCGGATCGATCCGGGGCTCGTGGTCTCCGTACTCCCGCATGAGCTCGACCTTGCGCTCCAGGAGCGTGCCCAGATTGGGGGCATAGATGAACGGAGTTTCTTCGGAGCCGGAAACGATCATCCACTCGATCTCGGCCTCCTCCCACAGTTCCTTGAGCTTCACACAGTTCCGGATCTCCCTTTCGATCATCCCAGCCAGCTGATCACGCATGCGGGCCCGCTCTTCAGGGTCCGCACTCTTGACATACGTATGGACCGCATAGATCCAGAGTGCCGTGTTCCTCAGCGTCTCGTACAAAGACTGCAGGGCCCGGATTCGAGTGTGCTGATCCCGGAACACTTTTTCAGAGCCCTCGCTGCCGGCGGCCGATGAGTTTTTTCTACCCCTCTCGAAGAGCTCCAAAGCTTTCTCCAGAGGATCCCATACGGAGGCATCGATCCTCTCCACCGCCGTTCGGGCGTAGTCCGGGCTGATAAGCTCGAACAGGACATCCTGCGCCAGGTCCACGCGGTTGGGATTGTGGATCGATGTGCACATGAAGTCCTCGTAAAAGGCCCGCTCGGGCTCCGGGATGATCCCTATATCCGGGACCAGGGGACGGGCAAAAAGCCGCTGCCAGACCACGCCGTAGTGCGAGTAGATCGAGAGGGGTACGAAGGACCGCACCGCCTCCTCGACGGCCCGCCAGCCCTCCCTGAGGCTCTCTGCGAGGTCTTCGCCCACCCATCCGGCCGCCAGGTTTCCCACGGTCCGATCGATGTCCAGCCCCGGATCCAGCTGGAAGCGGCGGAAGACCTCCTGGTTCACCGCATAGGGGACCTTGTCCGGAGGCTGGATCCCCCCCACGTGGGCCAGATTTTTAAGATCCAGGGCTTGGGCGGATATGAGTTTTTCATATGTCAGCCAGGGGAAGGGAATCCCCAGGAGGGGCTCATGGTTGGCGTGGGGTCCGAACATGTGATAGAAGTAGCTCAAGCCGTCCCGCTCACCCAGTTCATCCGCCTTCTCCCCTTCCCCCTTCTTGAGGGTGTTGTGATAGAGAGACCCCATGACCTTGACATCTGGATAGCGGGGATGGGGATAGTCCGCCTCCCATCCCACAGCCAGGAGGGAGTTGGCTTCCACATCCACTCCTCTGCCCAACTCCGGCCAAAGATGAGGCAGCTCGCCGTAGAAGGACTCCAGGCGGGTTGTGATCCGGAACCTGGGATTGATCTCACGGGCGGCATCCCTCAGCGTGCGGAAGAAACGCACGGTGTTGGCAGCCGCTGTGCGGGCGATCTCGTCGTTGTCCTTCCACTCCCGGATCAGGTAGGCTCCGCCGTTCCGCCCGACATAAAGCGACTGGGTGTGTTCGAATCCGGCGCCGGAGTCGTTGGTCCAGATGGAGAGGAACTCCAGGGCCGGGACCTGCGCGAGGAGGTTCTGGATGAGCTCGGCATAGTGGCGCCTGACCAGGGGATGGGCGATGGACAGGTTGTAACGCGGCTTGAAGCTGCGGAAGGGATGGTCGACGCGAGCGCCTCGTAGTGTGGGATATTTCTCGAAGATCGACTCCGGTACGGACCTCGGCTCGAAGCACAGAAGCCCGGGTGTCAGCCCATACTTGAGCGCCAGGAGCGCGTTCTGGCGCAGGCGCTCCAGGTTGGCCTCGAGATGCTCTTCGGGATAGAGCCCCTGATTCAGGCGGCTCGACACGAACTGGTCGAGGGCCGGGCAGTAGGTGTAGAAATCCGGGTAGAACTCCCCCTCCACTCCTGTCTCGGCGGGGAATGGCCCCGCCAGGGCATTGACCTCCACATGTGTGAATCCCAGGCGGGCATATTCGCGCAGGTAGAGCTCTCGGTCGAATCCACGTATAAGACGGGCATATTGGGTCAGGAAGAGGTCGAAGGTGGACTTCTCGCGAGTGAACGCAGGGGAGGCCGACCAGGTCAATTCCGAGACATCCAGGTCCAGGAGGTCCTCGACTATGTGTGTCCAGGCCAGGTAGAGGAAGGCCGGCTGCGAAGCCAACAGCCAACCGCAGCCCTCATCATCCACATGGAAAAACAGGGTGTCCGTGTCCCCTTTTCGGGGCCAGGCTGGGGGCAAGGACGAGGATTCCTGTTGGGAGAGAGATACCACCAGGATATTCAGGGCACCGCCCTCGGACCGGAAGCCTTCGGATGATGCGAGCTGGATCTCGGCCTGCGCAGCCAGGGTGTGTTTGATCTCCCTGGCTACCGTTGCCTCTACCGGATAGTGGTTTTTAGGAAGCCTCAGGAGCTTCAGGTTCTGAAAGAAATCGAAGACGGTGATGGCGGCCTCCTCAATAGCATCAATTCACACAGAGGCAGCCATTGTATAGCACAATGATGTTTGCAGGCAAGGCTTGGGATCCGTGAGCCAGCACCCAGCGGAACGGGGATTGTCAGTCGAGTTTTTTGTACTTCAACTCCTCCAGGGCAGGCACAGAAAATACCGTCACGCTCCTTCCCTCCTCTATGACCAGGCCGGTCTCAAAGGTATTCAGATTCCACTCGGTTTTTTCTCTATCGATACTGGCGAGTGTCTTCATGAACGTGATCTCGCCTCCGGATAAGCTGTAGATGTTCAGATCCCGGGAAGAGCGGTCCGGCTGCTCGATGAGGAAGTGATTGCCTGCACCGAATTCCGTATCCCAGATCTTCATGTTGTCTACTTCCACGATAATAAAGTCCTCAAGGTCAAGCCGTGCGAACCGGTAATCTGATCTCATTTCCTGGCGGAGGATCCGTTGATATCCATATATCTCGACACGGGGGACGAGGTTTTGTCCCAAATCCCGGTTCCAGCCGCTGCCGAAATCGAATCCATCCGGATTGGGGATGTTCCTGACAATCCGAGTTCCTCTCGCATCGATCTTCAGAAAGGTGATATGCCCATCCGAATAGGTCATGAGCGTCCCGTTCAAGTAACGGGTGCTGTTCCGGCTTTCGGCCACGCGTTCATAGCGGCCGTCCTCCCACAGCCTGTATATATGCTGTATCCGTTCCTTATCACCCAGACGAAAGAGCCAGAAGCGCTCCCCGTCCTCGACGTCTGCGGCAAACAGCCAGGGCCGGTAATATCGGGCAAAGTGATCCAGGTCCCATTCCACGCTCCGGAGTTCCCTGGTGGACACGTCCAGGACCTCGAACTTCTGGTCTTTTCCGGTCCGTCGATTGGTGAAAAACGCCAGGCAGCCGTCGAAATATCTGAATCCTCCCTCGATCTCTCTTCCGGGAAGCAGTTCATAAACGAGTTCCTGGGAATAATCCGAAAGATCGATGCGGCCGATCCCCCGCGGTGTCTGGCAGTAGGCCGCCCCCTCAAAATCTGCGAAACCCCAAACATAGTCGCCCAGCTCCCTGATCTTATGGGCTCGGGAGCCAGCATAGATCTTTACACCGGATAACGCGTGATTCTCGATCAGTTGGTGTCCTCGTGTCAGATGGAAGATCCTGAACCCGGTGTTCAGCGTTAGATTCAAAAAGAACACGGCAGCGATCAGGGAAACCACGCCCCACGGGACGAGCGTCTTGATGAATCTCAGGTTGTGAACCAAAACAGGCCGGGCGTCCCATTTCTTAAACGCCCGATTGAACGACACAATCAAAGGGAGCAGTAGGATCGCCGCCGTCCAGGGGAGGAGCCGGACGAAGATCTCGTCGAGTTCTCCATTGAAGAACGTGAATACCTCCGGCTCATAGAGATAGTAGTCCTTGATGTAAAGGACGATCCGGACCACCATGACCAACAATCCCAGGAAGGCCATCAGCCCGAACAGGGATAAGAAAAACAGCACCAGGAAATTTTCTGAGCTCAGTGAGAAAGAGAGCGAGATGCAGAACAGGGAAAAATAAATAAGGGCGAAGGAGATGAACGAGAAGGCGGTCGAGTTTTCTCCCCAGGAAAGGTAGGCCGAAGTATACAGCCCGAAAAATACCAGCGCTCCCACCAGCCGCGGCAGGACCTTGATAAACAGGAGCCGGGATTTTGTGTAGGGGAGAGACAACAGATAGATCTCGCTCCTCTGTAGGCGCTCCGACATCAGAAAGGAAGCGCCCATGAAGAAGGCCCAGAAGAAGAGGCCGAACTGGCTGACAAGGAAGAATACATCGCTGTACGTGCATCCCGGAGCTAATCGGGCCAAGAGGATGAACACGGGCATCATAAACATCGCGGCCGTAAAAAACAGCCCTGATTTCAGTACCTCAAGCCATTCTTTTTTTTGCATACTCGCCTCCGATGTAGGCTTTGATGATCTCATTGAGATCGATGTCCTGATATTCCAGGGGATGCTTTTTCTTCAGCTCCGGGCTGAATGGATAGACATAATATTCGCGGGTTCCGGCCGCCTTCTGGTGGTAGATGCAGGGGACATCAGCGGGGATATCTTTAACAGAGGCCACCTTCTTGAGCTTCGCAGCTAGGACCTCGGTCTTCTCATCCAGGATGAAGCGGCCGTCAGCCATGACCAGGACCCGTTCCGGGATCCTCTCGATCTCCGAGAAGGTGTGGTTGACCATGAAGACCGTGGTGCCGCAACGGTCCATGAGTTCGATCACGGCTTCGAGGAACTTGTCCCGCAGATAGGGATCGATCACATGGATCACCTCATCGATCAACAGGACTTGCGGCTCCTGTGACCAAACCAATGACAGGTTAAACAGCGTCCTTTCACCCGCGGAGAGGTGCTTGATCTTCTGTGACTGATCGAAGCTCAGCTCCTCTATCAGGGTGGTGTCGAGATTTTCGATCCCGAAAATCCGGGAGTGAAAATCGATCCCCTGCTTGATTGAATAATTTTCGAACAGGCTGAGGCGGTCGGAGATGAATCCGATCTTCTCTGGACCGAGGCCCTCGGTATAGCCGACAATCCCCTGGTCCGGAAGGATGGCACCCGCCAAGCATTTTAGGAATGTGCTCTTGCCCGCGCCGTTGGCACCGGCGAGCAGTACACACTCCCCCTTGGCGAAGGAGACCTCTATATCATCCAGGATGGTCTTCTTCCCGATCTTGACCTTCAGCCCTTTAACATTCAGGATTATTTCAGTCATGGTTTAAATCCCTCTTCACAAGATCTCGGATGAGCTGGGGGGAGGCTCCAAGGGAAACGGCCCTTTCCAGGAAGCCCCTCCATTCGTCCTCCACCATGCCCTCGCGGAGCCCATCGAGGCGGCCGGCTTTGTAGTTCACCCAATTGCCGCTCCCTCTCCGGCTTTCGACAAAGCCTTCTTCTTCCAAAGTGTAGTAGGCCTTTGCGACAGTGTTGGGATTGATCTTGAGGCTCTTGGCCAGTTCTCGGATGGGAGGGAGCTGATCACCCAGTTCGAGCCGGCCCGAGAGTATCTCCAATTTTACCAGGTAGATGAGCTGCCTGTAGAGGGGCAGCGGCGATCCGTAGTCAATTTTGAATCGAAACATGGGTTTCTCTCGCGTTAATTGTATTATTCGCTTAATACAATAAGATGAATCATTCATCCTGTCAACCACCTTTGAGGGTGAAAAGAGGGGTGATACCGGAAGAAAAAAATGAGGAGGGAGGAATTCAGGAACCAGGCCGGTCTAGGCGCGCCCAGGCCTCGAACACGGCCAGCACATTGTCGGGATCGGCCTCCAGCCCGAATTCACATTGGGCGATGACACCGCCCTCCGCATACAGGTTGTCCTTGACCGTGCGGACGGCCTCTGCTATGTCCTCGCGTGTGCCGTGAACGAGAAGATGCTGGCGGTCGATCTCGCCCCAGAAGGTGATGCGGCCCCGGTAAAGGCGGCCCAGGTCCTCTACACCCATGCAGAAGATCTGGGCATTCAAGCACTGGACACCCACTTCGATGAGGTCCTCGATGATGGGAGTGATGTGGCCGTCCGAGTGCATGAAGACCTCCTTCCCGTACTGCCTCGCGATCTCGGCATAGTCCCGGTACAGAGGCTTGAATATCTGTCGAAAAACATCCGGATGCAGCAGGAGCCCGGTCTGCGTTCCCCAGTCGTCCATGAGGGCGATGCCGTCCACCTCGGTCCGGGCCCAGGCCTCGACCTCTTTGAGATAGTGGGCGTGCATCCTCTCGAGCAGCTCAAAGAGTTCAGGAGGCTGTTCCATGAGGTCGATCAGGGCCTGTTCCATGGTGCGGATGAACTGCAATCGCTCGAACGGCCTCACGATGGCCCCTGATAGAACGTATTGGTCAGTATCAGCACAGAACCGGTTGACGGCCTCGACATCCACCCCCAGCACCGCATCCGGAGTCTGGAAGCGGTCCAGGTCTCCCCATGTCGAGACCAGTGGGTGTTGGACGATCCCGATGATCCCTTCGTGCGGGTTAGAGAACCGGCAGCCCCACTCATCAATATACTCCCCCTTGGCATGGCGGTCGCCGCTCACGTTGGTCGGGGTGGTGTAGAGCGTCGGGGCAGAGACGATGTCGTCGGGATAATCCAGCTGCAGACGAGCCAGCGTTTCAGGGTGGTGGATCTCGGCCCAGGGGAGGAACCACACTTGCCGAGGTACCCGGGCAGGTCCCTGGAAGGCCAGGGTCTTTCTCACCAGTTCTCGCGAATCACGTGCCATCTTCATCCCCCTCTGGATCCAGGCCGCCCGGGAAGTGGACATAATCCCGGAGTTCCACGGTACTCCCTTTCACAGCCCACCCTACACCGATCTCCGAGGGCAGCGAACTCCGCGCATAGGCCTCTTGGAAAGCCTCGGACAGCCCCTCGGTCCAGATCCCTCCCCCCGGCCCTTCCCGGACCAGAGACGGAGGCATGTCCACCGCCCCCCCCACCGAGTCCTGGATGCCGTTCACACACACAGTCTGGGCCCGGGCCGCCTCGGGTCCACACAGTACCGCCGGCTGATCGGGATTGTCCCCCGTCGTCTCTGCTGGGGCGGCCAGATCCAGAGCCTCGAACAGCTTCTGGAACTGATGACCGGATGCGGGAGATCCCAGGCAAATTTCTGAACCGCTCCCGACCCGACAGATGATATCGCTCCCCCCAGCATCCACGCACTCCACTTCGGCTTCCTCGAACTCCAGGTGGAAGACAGGCCCGGCTGCCTCGGGTACGGCGTGAGAGGCGTAGAACAGAACCTCGGTACCGGCGCTGGTGAAGATGCGGCAGGCCACCGAATCGTAATTCTCGATGGGAAAGGCGCGGTAAGCTTCGGCCGTGATCTCTACCGGTACTGCACTCGTGTCAGCCCTGTCCCCCAGCAGATAGAGCAGGTTATGCAGGAAATGGGCCATGGCATTGTTGGCAGGGCTGTCCAGGACCCACCGCCCCATTCTCTGGTCCCGGAGGCGACCGGCCCAGTCATTGCGCCGGTAATACGCCAGATCCCGCGGCCACAGGCAGAGTGTCTTGAACCTCATGGGCCTTCCCATCTCACCGCTGTGGATCTTGCTCTTTAACGCCTGCACAGCCGCTGAAAAGGACCACTGATAGCCGATGAGGACGTGTCTGTCTACCGAGGCGGCCGCACGGATCAGGCGGTCCGCATCCTGGACGGTAGCGGCCAGGGGTTTGTCGCAGAGAACGTGGCAGCCGTGCTCAAGGGCCGTGAGGGCCTGGGGCACGTGCTCCTGGATGGGAGAGGCGATCACCACCAGATCCGCTGCGATGCCGGCGGCAAACACATCCTTCAATGCCTGAAACAGGGGGACACCGGCCTGTTTGATCTCGAGGCTCAGCGGAGCATTCTCCGGGAAAGGTTCGACCGCAGCCACCAGGCGAGCCCGGGCGCGTGGAATCTCGTTCCAGAGAGCCTGGAGGTAGTGATGGCCGTAGCCGCCGATGCCGACCATGGCGACTCTTACAGGCGGAGACGTTTTCCTATTCACGGACTTTCAGGGATTTCCTTTTTACTATTAGAGGAGGCGCCTGCGTCCAATGGATCGTTTTCTCGTTCCAGGAGGTCGGTTTCCACCGCTTTTCCGGTGTCAAGGTCCACAACCAGGGTCTTGACCTCGAAGGGATCAAAGTTCAGTGTGAGATCGACACCCAGGATCGGGACAGACACCTGTGCAGACCGCTGTCTTCCAGTAGGCTCGAACAGCCGCAGGACCAGTCTCCTCTCGTCCTCGGAACGCTTGAGGGCGGTTAGCAGCACAGCTTTATCTTCGATCAGGACCGCGGGTCCGGGGATGCTCCCCTCCCCGGTGGGATAGCAGCAAAGGGAGATGGGCGGCTCGTTCCGTATCAGAGCATCCCGGTCGACTTTCTGCAGACATTCTTCAGCATTCCCTCCTCCAATCCAGAAGCGAAAACAGCGCTCGCCTTGATCGATCCTGGGGATGAAGCGGTCATGCGGCAGGATAGGGATGTCATCGGCGACCGGATGGGCGGCATAGGCAGCGGAACGCAGCAGAGAGAGCCGCAGCTCTCCGTCCAGGAAATCGAATCCGTGTGTCCTGTCGTTCACCACCGTGAGGGCGGTCTGCCCGTCTCGGGACAGGACGGCCACCCATTTCTGGGCCACGAGCTCCTCGCCGAAGCGCTGGAACTCCTCGACACCATACGCGACCTGGCCGCGGCACGCCCCATCCGCAAAGGGTGAGGGAAGGCTGAGCTTCAACATACGGTCTTTCTCATTCCAATAGATACGGATCGCTACTTCGAATCCCGGGCCTTCCCGTGGCACCAGGTAGTGGACACAGGCATACGAGCGGCCGAACTTGAACAGGGCCTCCACTACTGTCCGAACAGGTCCATCCTCGATGATCCGGACCGGAGGGAGTTTTTCAGCGCCCGACTTTGAATACGAGGCCGCTTCCTTGGGAGTCATCAGCTCGAACCGCCCCTTCAGGTCCCGGAAAGCACGGACCTTCATCCCCCAGGGGTCCGGATAGTCATCCATGACCAGCAGCTGCAAAGCCCCAGGAAGCAGGAGGGGAATCCCACGGCATTCGAATCGCTGCACGAGGCCGCTTTCCGGATCGATCTCGACGCACCCTCCGTTCTGAGGAAGTATAAGACTCCGTTCCACCGTGCGGACACATGTATCCGGCTGTGCGGCGCTCCTCAGAAACACTGAATACCGCTTCGTTTCCCAGGGCCCGAGGGCAGCCTGGAATGAGATCCGTTTGCGCTGGTCCACGGAGATGTTGCTGCTCTCACGCTCCACCTGGCATGCAATCTCCCGCCCCCCATCATCCGTCATCTCGGGCTGCCAGAAGGACTCGAGATCGGTGTTGGGCCAGGGAGGCTGGAATTCACAGATCAGAGTTTCCTCCACACAGAAGGGATGGGGATTGTATACCAGGATGGGGAACTCCCCCTCCCTGGCCGGCGCCTGTCCTCCGAGCAGACTGAAGAAGGCCCGGCTCTGGATCCGTTCCAGGATCTCGATCCCATGATCCATCCGCTGCACGGCCTGCCTCTCAACTTCAGGGATGGAAGATCCAGGCAGGATGTCGTGGAACTGGCAGTACAGGAGGTCTCTCAATGCGGCATCCAGCTCCCCCCGGGGGTATTCCATTGTCCCGGCCAGGAAAGCGTGTGCAGCGGCTTTTTCCGTGCCCAGGAACAGGTTTTCCAGGCGGCGGTGCCTCTGCTTGACCAGCGACATGGTTGTGTAGCAGCCCACGGCCCAGGGATTGAGGTCCCGGCTGAACCGGGGCAACCTGTCCCGCGTATTTCCCAGTCCTCCAAAGTATTCCTCAGGAGTACCGTGCCGTATTCCCCGCTCTGCCTCTTCGGAGATGAGCCCCCTCAGATCCTCGAGGTCTTTTTGTGAGGGGCCCCCGCCGTGATCGCCGATGCCCCAGAGCAGGAGCCCAGTATCGGCGTCAGGATTGTTTTGCAGCCAGTCCCGGACCTTGCGTGCCGCTTGGCCGGGTTCCGAATTGTAGTGTTCGGGGGCCCGATGTGCCAGGATCTGCGAACCGTCGTAGCCTTCCCAGATGAAATCCTTGGCAGGCAGCTCGAAATCCTTGGGATCGGGCCGGCAGAACAGGTAGGAATCATAGCCCGATTTTTTCAGGATCTGGACCAGCCCGCGCGTATGGCCAAAGGGATCCAGGTTTACGGCCGTCCGCGGCTCCACACCGAATTTATGGAGGAAATACATCTTGCCCACCAGGGCCTGGCGAACAAAAGACTCTCCGCAGGGGAGGTTGCAGTCCGGCTGGATGTACCAGCCGCCCATGATGTGCCACCGCCCTGCCGCGACCAGGTCCTGGATGCGTAGAAAAAGGGCCGGCTCATACAGCTCCACCCACTCGTAGAGCAGCGCCTCGTTGTGGCAGAACACGAACTCTTCGAATTCCTCACAAAACCTGGCGGCGGTACGAAAAGTCGTGAGTGTCTCGGCCAGTCCTTCCTGCCATACCCACAACCAGACCGGATCGAGATGGGCATTGCAGACCAGGATCAGATTGCGTCCGGACATTTCTCACTCCTGCATGGATTCGACTGCAGCGCAGGCAGTTAATATAGCGCAATCATCGGTAAAGGGCAAAAGCTCATGAGGAGGAAGGGGGGATGGGTCCTCATCACACATCGAGTTCCACGTGGATGTCGCCGCCTGTGTAGGCCAGCTCGACTTCCTCTGCATCCTTGTGAAGGATGGGAGCATCACTTTTCACCGCGATACCGCGGGCGGCGTCCCTCCTACCGATCATGATCTCAAGCGAACCCCTGCGGAGCGGGAAGGTTCCCTGGATCCTGTCCAGGCCGGGGAGCAGGATCGGCCGGATCCGGAGCGTGTCGTGTCCCGGACGGATCCCCAACACGTGCGTTACCAACAGCATCAGCATCTCGGACCAGGTCCAGGGCGTCAGGCCGATCTGGGCGAAAGGTGGGGAGTGGGATTCCCCATAGAACTCGAACCAGGTTCCGGACAGAGAGCCCGGCATGGTGTCCAGCCAGCGCAGGATGTCCCAGACCCGCTCGAAACGGCGGGCCTCCATGCAGGCACGGGCCACGATCAAGGAGGGGAACGGCCAGGGGCCCCAGGCATCGGGTTCGGAACTGCTGTGATAGCGGCCGTAGCCGCCGCCCTTCCAGGCCTGGTTCCAGAGCGCCTCCAATCCGTCCAGGGTCCCGGCTGCCAGGTCCGAGCTTCCTGGGATTATGCCGAAGGCCAGGGGCAGGGCCGCCGTGGTATCGGGATCGATGAGATGATCTCCCGGAGCGCCAAGGGGGCTCCCATCCGGGAGCAGCGCCCCGGGAAGGGGCTGGATCTTCCGACAGATCTCGCCATCCGTGCCTCGCCTCTTGAGGATCCTCCCCTGCTGGACGAAACCGTATCCGGCGTCCTCGAATACGGCCATGTGGAGACGCCTCGATTCCCGCGACCAGCGCTCCGCCTGAGGCCCTCGGCCTAGGAGGCGCGCCAGGCCGGCCGCAGATTCGAGCCCCAGACTCACGAATATCTGGTGGGCCAGTTCCATGCCGGGCGCGATGCCGTGGACGCGGTGCCGTTCCCAGTATTCACGCATGTTGGTGAGCAGGCCGGAGGGGCTGTGCCGGAATTGGTCCTGCAGCGGGAACTCCGCCAAAGCCACCACGCGGTCCCAGTGATCCCGCACGATCCCCTGATCACCGGTCCAGCGCGTGTACTGATCCAGCGCGTAGAGCAGCTCCCCGTTCTGATCAAGCTCCACCTCATCCGGATGGCGCAGTTCGCTGGAGTCGATGGGATCTCCCCTATCGGTCATGAATTCCTTCAGCAGCCTCTCGAGCAGGATGCGGGCTTTCCGACTCTGGCCAGAGAGGACGAGCCCGACAGCGATCCAGGAATGGTCCCGCACCCATTCGCGGTTGTACTGCCAGATGCTGGCATCCACACGGCCTGAAGCGGATACAGCGGCCGGGAGTTGAGAACAGGCCGCCTTGAAATACCTGTCCAGGAGAGGCGAGCTGAAGGTCGCTCGGGCTGTCCGGGCCCAGTAGTCAGCGGCAGAGGCCCGGTTCTCAGGAACTTCCATGAGCCGGCAGGACCAGCTGAGGCGATCCGGTGACAGGGCATACTCGAGTGTGATCGAGCAGGTGGCGCCAGGCTCGAGGACCAGGCTCCGTCTCAGTGTTCCCTGTGCGATCCCGGTCTCGAGGATCACCTCCTGAGGTCTTTGCAGCTGACTCCTCAACGTCACCGTTCTCCAGAGGACGGCAGATTCTGGATCAGGGCATAAAAACTCTTCTATCACCTCGATACCGCCTGCCTGCCACTTCACCCGTGCGGCGGGCACTCCCAGGGCCTGGGACCAGCCCGCAGCCAGGGCCTGTGCTGAGGGAATGCACACATTTCCCCGGCAGGCGATCCGGATGAGTGTGGGCTCCAGGCCGAGGTCGGGATCGAAGGACAGCGCATCCCGCTTCTTGCTCAACCGCTCCGGATCCTGGAGCAGGAGGCCGATAGGAGTGCCTTCTCCCCCGGGGGCGACTTGGACCGCGGCCTGAATGCGGCCGTTGCCCAGGAAAAAATAGGACACATCTTTAAGCAAGGTCTTGGCATCGAGGTGTCCTTTCCGCGGATCATCGTCATAGACGTGTTCTTCGACATCGATCATGACACGTTTCCTTCATACATAAAATGGGCGTCAGCCGTACCGGAATCTCCCTTGGTATACCAGAATTCCACGAGAAATTAAACTTGTACACTCTTCACATCTTTCCCTTGACAGTTAATACTCTATATACTACATTTTGTATGAGGTTTTGTGGATATCCCACAATTTGGGTGGTATGGTAGAGAAGAGGTTGGTCTCTAGATGCTGATCCGCATTGTGAGCGCGGTCCTCCAAACAGTGTCCGACATCCGCATAAACCCTGATCAAGCTGCTAAAACACGAATCGGACGGACCTGAGGCGACATGGCCCAGCACGAGAAGGAAAAGATCGGAAAAATGAGTGTACCAGTCGTGCTGGTGGTTGATGAAGATCGCCCATTTCTCGAAAAACTCACAAAGAGCCTGAGGGAAACCTTCTCCGTACATACAGCGACCAGCGGAATTGAAGCAATCCATCTCATCAAGACACTCCCGGAGATCCATGTCCTGATGGTGAGCGAAGACCTCCCCCGTATGAAGGGGAGTGATCTCTTCCGTTTCATCCATGAGCTGTTCCGCAATTCGGAAGCCTTGATCAAGATCCTTCTCACTCAGAAAGCCTGCAATGGTTCCGCCATCGACCTGAACGGATACGGCCACATCGACTGCTGCTGTACAAAGCCTGTAGAGCCTGAGGCCATTCTTCGGAAGATCCGCTACCTCCTCGCCCAGAAATCCCGGGAAAAGCGGACTTCGATGCGGATCACTCCATACGATTCCGCTGATATCCGGATCGATACCGGCAACTGCGGTGCGGCTGAGGTCGTCAATATCAGCGAGAACGGGATGTTCCTGAAGACCATGTCGTTCTATCCTGAGGGCTCCTCCCTGCCCCTCAAGATCACTCTCCCGGATGGATCGGACTACTACGTCAGCGGGAAGATCGTGCGCCAGGATATAGACCTAGGCGGCATCGGGGTCGAGTTCCAGGCCATCGACGACCAGGGGCGCCACTCGATACTGCAGTTCCTGTCCGAGTATGTCACACTCCGGGATCTCCCTGAGCTTAAGCTCCGCTACCCCTTCCTGAAGACCGACAAGATGGTCCTTTTCTCGGATCCGGAGCAGATCGAGTCGCTCCTGAGCCAGGCCATGAAGCTCGGATTCGAGATCGTTGCGATCCAGGCGCAGTCCAAGCTCCCGGAGACTCTGGCCCTGACAGAGATCCAGCCGCTCTCGGCCTGCACCCTCAAAGGCGAAAGCCTGAATATCAAGTTCAAGACTTCCGATCTCCTCTTTGTCTCCTTCCAGATCGGATATGCCACCTACAATTTCGAGACCATGGTCTCCCAGATCGCCCCGGACGGGAATTCGCTCAGGTGCATCTATCCTCGAGTCATGTTCTACTCGGAAAAACGCGCCAATCCTCGCATCAGCCCCGTCGGAGATCTGACCGTGGAGATCGCGCTGCCTTCACCCTTTGAGGGGTCCGTCTCAGGAAAGATCCTGGACATCAGCCGCAAAGGCGTGGCATTCGCGGCCGAAGCGCACGGCCCCATACTGCTCGCAGGAACTCCCCTGGCCTCCCTGAAGATCATGGAGGAAGGGCGGCTGCTCTGGGAGGAGAAAGGCGAGATCCGCTACGTATCCCGGATCGGGGACCGAATGGAGGAAGGCTTCCGCTACGGCGTCCAGTTCGGGATCGGGCGCATGAGCATTCAGGCCTCCCGGGCACCTGAGATCGGTGTCACCTTTCCTCGGGGCAACGGCCCCAGCACAAAGCGTCCCAGGACTGATCTCCGGGAGAGACAGGACGGCGACGAGTCGCTACCCGCTCGCCCCGACGTAATCCGGCTTGAAAATCCCAAGGGAGAAGAGATCGTAGGCCTCCTCAACACCTCCTTCCCACTGGATGGAACGCCGGTCCCTGTGGTCCTGATCCCTCCGGCATTCGGCAAGACCAAGGAAACCCTGTTCGGCCTGGCGCTGACCATCATCCAGAATTTCCGCAGCGCGGGGAAACCCGTGGCGGTTTTCCGCTACGACGGCATCCGGAGGAAGGGGGAGAGCCACAAGGATCCGGAGGCCTCGGAACCGCCCTACGAGATGATCAGGGCCAACCTCAGCCAGGGAGCCGAGGACATCAAGGCCGTGCTGGATTGGCTCCAGCTCAATCCGAGGCTGAAGGCCAGCCAGGTTATCCTTGTGACTTTTTCCCTGTCCGCCCTGGAAGCCAGGATCGCGCTGCGAGAGGAGGCTTACCGCCGCAGGGTAGACCACTGGATATCCTGTCTGGGCACGGTCGAATTCAGGAACCTCATGAACCGGGTCAACTGCGGCCTGGACCTGCTCGAACAATTCCAGATCGGATTCGACCTGGGGATCATCCCGATCCTGGGGAACCTGATCAACATGGTTCCCTATGCGGCCGATGTGGTGGCCAGCCGGGTCGCGACCATCGACCAGGCCCGGGAGGATATGCGTCACCTCGACCTGCCGATCACATGGATCTACGGGAAATACGACAGCTGGATCACGCCCGAACTGATCCGGGACGTGATGAGCATCGAGGTGGATGCGCTGCGCGAGGTCATCCCAGTTCCCCTGGGACACAACGCCCGCACTTCTGAAGAGGCTCTCCGGATGTTCGGCCTTATCACCTCCCTGGTCCACCGCACACTGCACCAGGAGATGCTCAAGTCGGCCCTGCCATCCAAGAAAAGTCTCGAGATCATGCGCCGCTCCGAGAAGGATCGGCTCCCTCCGCGAAAGCTAAAAAACCGCAAGACCTACTGGCACCGATACCTGATCGGCGAGGAGGACCTGCTCGGATTCGACGTCATGGCCCTATCCGACGACTACGGTCAGTTGATGAACGATCAGATACAAGCGCTGGACCTGGCCCCTGGAGATCAACTGCTCGATCTGGGTGGGGGGACGGGAAATGTCATCGCCCACCTGCTCCAGAATGGAGGCCCGAGGCCATCCCATATCACGATCGCGGACCTGATCCCGGAAGCCATGAAACAGGCCCGCGAAAAGCTCTCCGGACAAACCGGCCAGGTGAAGATCGACCTCCTCTGCTTGGATATCGAGCTCAACCGCTTCCTCCCCATCCAGAGATATCTGGCTGGAGAAATCGGCAATTTCGTGGAGTTGTCCGACAAAATCGAATACCTGGACTTGAAGAGCGCGATGAAGATCCAAAAAGAATATTCACCCCGTCTGCATAGGATCCTCCGGGGTGAACTCATCACTGAGGAGCTGGACACCTGGCTCAAGACGCAGTTCGAGCCTCCCGAATACAATCTCATTGTGGACTTCAACCGAGCCTCCCGCTATGTTTCGGGAGTACAGGCAGAGAAGCCTGAATTCCGGAAGCTCGGCCTGCCGGGAGACCTGGAAACCAATCCCAGCCTCCCGCTGCAGCCTGGGCGCTACAACAAGATCCTCATGAGTCTGGTGCTCTCCTACATCTTCAATCCCGTGGAAACGCTCAGGGAGCTGCGGCGGATCATTGCGCCGGGCGGACGGCTCGTGCTCTCGAGCATGCGGCCCGACACGGACGCCTCCGGACCATTTACCAGGCTGCTGGACAAGATAGACACCATGCCCTCCCATGAGCTGCCGTCGCAGTGGCCCAAATCCTTCCTGCTCGACTCCATCCGGTCCTTCCTCAACGATGCCCAGGCCCTGGTCGACCTGGAGGAAGCGGGCACATTTGATTTCTTCGATCCGGACAAACTCAGGGCTCTGTTGGAGGAGTCAGGATGGCTCTGGGTCCAGTCCATCCCAACCTTCGGGGACCCTCCTCAAGGGTATGTCGTCATCGCCGAACCGAGGGTGGATCATGACTGAAACCAACCTGAGCTTCGAGGAACGGCTGTACACGGAGTACGACCTCAAGGGCCGGATCAAGCTGATCATCATCCTGAGCGCGATCATGTACATTTCCTTCCTCGGGCTGGATGCGATCTATGCGGCGGAATATTTCCAGATGTTCCTTATCATCCGGATGGTCGTGCTGGCGGCACACATCGTCCTCTTCATCTGGGTCTCCCGTATAGAAAGGAACCGCGGATTCGTGAATGCCGCTATAACACTGGCCATCTTCGACGTGGTCGGCATAGCGATCATGATCTTTTTCCAGGGAGGATTTGCGAGCACATATGTCCAGGGATTGTACATCATCGTCATCGGCCTGGTGGTGGCCGTTCCCCTGACATTCCGGGACACGCTCCTCCTCTACATCATGGTCTGGGTCAGCTACACCATCCCCAGTTTTTTTAGGGTATCGGATGGAGGGTGGAAGGACGTATTCAACAACCTGTTCTTCCTGACCGCCATCATCATCATTGGCGCAATCGGCTCCTACATCTTCGACAACATCCGGCGCAGGGAACTGCGCAGCCGCATCCAGCTGGAAGAGATAACAGAGAAGCTCCAGGAAACGAACGAAAAGCTCAAGACGCTGGATGAGCTCAAGATGCAGTTCTTCGCCAACATCAACCACGAACTCCGAACTCCCCTAACACTCATACTGGCCCCACTGAAATCGGTCCTGGATGGCCGGATGGGCAAGACCTCCGCGGTCCTGAAGGATACGCTGGAGACCATGCAGCGCAACGGCTATAAGCTGCTCAAGCTCATCAACAACCTGCTCGACCTGACCAAGTTCGAGGGGGGGAAGATGCGGCTGAAGATCGAGGCCGTAAACATCACGGAGTTTGCGAATGATATCCTCCAATCCGTGAAGCCCATGGCCGATCAGAAGAATATCAAACTGTTTTTTCAGCACCCTCCCTACGATGTAAACCTCTCGATCGATCCGGACCAGTTCGACAAGGTGCTGCTGAACCTCCTCTCCAATGCCCTGAAGTTTACTCCGGAAAACGGGAAGGTGACCGTCTACATCGAAGACACCGAAAAGACGGTCTCTCTGGCTGTCGAGGACACGGGCATCGGGATCCCGAATGAAATGCTCGAGAGCATCTTCGATCGGTTCTCCCAGGTGGACGGTTCCGCATCCCGATCCCATGAGGGCACGGGGATCGGGCTGTCCCTGGCCAAGGAGATCGTTGCCCTGCACGGCGGGAAGATCCGCGCGGACAGCAATCAGGGCAAAGGCTCCCGTTTCTCTGTTGAGATGAGGAAGGGAGAAGGGCATTTTTCGTCCGAAGCATTGGACCGTCGCACGAAAGACGAGCCGATCGGCCTCAAGCGGCGGGCCACCGACACGGAAGAACCCCGCGTACAGGATATTGTGACGGATTTCCGGCGCCTCCATCTCGTCGATCTCGAGCAGATCGAGGTGGGGGAAGGTCCCCATGGTGAACCCGAGGTCCACGACGCCCTGCTGCTCGTCATCGACGACAACACCGAGGTCCTCAAACTCATGAAGATGCTGCTGAGTGACGAGTTCGATCTGATCCTAACGACCTCGGCCGAGGAAGGGTTGACCATCCTCAAGGAAAAACAGCCGGACCTCGTGCTCTGCGATGTCATGATGCCCGGAATGGACGGCCACACTTTTTCGCGTAAGGTGAAGAAGGACGAGGCCTTGAAGCACATCCCGATCATCCTGGTCACCGCCCGTTCCGGCGCCGACATGCTCGCTGAGGGGATCGAATCCGGAGCGGACGACTATCTTTCCAAGCCTTTCGATTCCGTGGAGCTCAAGGCCCGGATCAGATCCCTGCTGCGGATCCGGGATGTAGAATCAGAGCTGGCCCTGGCCAACCGTAACCTCAAGATGCGGACCTCTGACCTCGTTGATCAGCAGCATTCGCTGTACCTGTCCACGGTCAAATCCCTTGCCTCTGCAATAGACGCCAAGGATGAATATACGAGGCACCATTCCACAAGGGTGACGGATTTCACCATGAAGATCGCCAAGAACATGGGAGTCAGCGACAAGGCGCTGGAGGACCTCGAGCTGGCCGCGCTGCTGCATGACATCGGAAAGATCGCCGTGCCCGAGAGCATCCTGAACAAACCCGGCCGGCTCACTGACGAGGAGTTTGCCAAGATCAAGGAACACCCCGGCAGGGGCGAGGAGATCCTCAAGCCCGTTATCGAGCTCAGGGACGTCAGCAATGTCGTCCGTGCCCACCACGAAAAATACGACGGGACCGGTTACCCGGATGGCTTGAAGGGCAGGGAAATCCCCCTCGGGGCCAGGATCATGGCCATCGCAGACGCGTACGACTCCATCACATCGGAGAGGCCCTACCGGAACGCTACCTCTCACCGCCGTGCTGTCAAGGAGATCATCAACTGCACGGGAACCCAGTTCGATCCTGAAGTCGTGGAACATTTCCTCGAGGTCAGCGGAACATTCCTGCCGGAACAGGAGCAGGAACAGAAGCCACCTGCCGAAGACTGATCTCCCTGCCAGTCAAACCTTAAGCACCTTCGATTAGCCACAAATACACCTTTTTTCTGTGCTGATCTATGATACAATTCTCGCTTGATCCAGGGCTGGGGAAGAATTTTCGTCCGCCTCAGTCCAATAGCGCAATGCTTACCATCACCTGCAGGGAGACCACATGACACAAAACAAGGGTAGCGGATTTTCCCGCCGGTCATTCCTCAAAGCCTCCGGTGCCGCCAGCGCCGTGTTGGGGAGTGCCGGGCTGGGTTTTTATGGGTATGAGGCCGGAAAAGATCCCCGGACCTACCGCGGCTGGGAGAACTGGGAGGGAGTCAACCAGGACTTCAACCGCAAGAAATATGCCGTGGACAAGCCGACCTACGTGAAGGTCGGAGAGACATCCCGTCCGGACGCGCGTTCCGAAGTCATCTTCTACCGGAGGGGCCTGTTCAGGAGGCAGTGGAAGGAGGAGACGGGCCTGGAGGGACTGGATCCCTACCTGCAGGAATACTACAGCAAGAATCCCGAACACCTGGAGCTCGACCTCTACAGCCAGAACGAGCTCATGCCCATGCTCATGTCCGACACCCAAAAATACCGCAAGCAGTTCCGGCTGGCTGAGGCCTGGTCCAACGCCATGGGGGCCGTGGGACCGCGCCGCATCACCGAGCCGCCGGAGAAATCCGACTTCATGTTCGACCGCCGGACCGGCCAGCCCATCGAAGCGGTCCGGTTCAAGGACCCGGCCAAGACCTCGAAGCTCATTAAAAAGATCGCCCATGAGCTGGGATCAACCCTGGTAGGCATCGCCCGCCTGAATCCCGACTGGGTCTACAGGTACACCAGCATCGGGCGGGGATTCAAGTCGGACGAGCCGATCGAAGTACCCAAACACTGGCAGTACGCGATCGTGGTGGGGACTCCCATGTCATGGGATCCCATGTATGCCAATCCCACCTATGGGACATCCAACGACGCCTACTCCCGATCCCGGATCATCGGATTCCGCCTGGCTTCCTTCATCAAGCAGCTGGGCTATGGCGCACGGCCCCACACTCCCGGTACCGATTACGATCTGATGGTGCCGCCCATCCTGGTGGATGCCGGCATCGGGGAGCAGGGCAGGCCATCCATCGTGATCACTCCCGAGCTCGGAAACAATTTCCGTCCGGCGATCATCACCACCAACATCCCTCTCGTCCCCGACAAGCCCATCGACTTCGGTGTGCAGGACTTCTGCAAACACTGCAAGATCTGCGCCGAGAACTGTCCCAGCGGGGCCATCACCTACGGCGATCCAGAGGAGGAGCGCGGCTACCTGCGCTTCAAGGTGGACACGGCCAAATGCCTGAACTTCTGGAACTCCACGCTGGGAAGCATGGGCTGCAGGCTGTGTGTGGCAGTCTGCCCGTACACGCGGAAGTCCAACTGGATCCATCGGGCGGCCCTGAAGGTCACGGCCGATGATCCCACAGGGCTGACGGAAAAAGGCCTCACCCTCCTGCAGAAAAAATTCTATCCAGGGCCCGATCCCCAGACGTACTATATGCCCTCACTGGGCGGTGAGAATGCGTCCTACCGCGAGCCTCCCTGGTGGCTGCGCAGCGAAGACTTTTTCGAATGAGAGGAGCATACCATGTCATTATTTAACAGTGGCTTTTTCTGGTTCGTGGAAGGTGTTTTCGCATGCCTGGCTGTGCTGGGCCTCAAGTTGTGGGCCGAAGACAAGGGCATTCCCATGCCCTTCTGGAAATGGATCCTCGCAGGCCTGTGGGTCGTATTCCTGGGATTCACCATCGCCTTCGTTGGCACCAGCTTGGGAGAGAACGAGGTAGTGGCGGCCCGCCTGGGAGGCCTCCTGTTCGGATTGACCTCGCTCATCTCGGGGATCGGGCTCTGGCGGATCCTCAGATCAGGTGGCAAGGCCGTCAAGTAGCTGCCGGATCAGTCCTGCCGGTTTTCCCGGTAGGAGAAGCGGATATACCGGACCGAAGACGCCGAACGGGTTTTGGTGTGGTTGGAATCGCATTTGAGCCCCACGGCCTTGACCCTGGGCACTCGGTCCTTTCCGAAAAGGAGTTTGTAGTCGTCCCGGAGGTTGCGCCGGATCGTCTTCCACGTCCCTATTCCTTCGCTGCCTGAACCTATCACGATGTAGCGGACCTGACCGAAGGTCGCGGCACGGCCGGTCTCGCCTGATTTTAAAGTCGAGTCCCACACATATCCGATGGTGTGGGGAGGTGTGACACCCAAGATCCCGCCTTTGTCGAAGAGCACGAACAACCGGAAGGCGGCATCGTCCCACCTCTTGACCGTGACATCGGCGCCTGGGGGCACCTCCTCCACGCGGATGCTGAATTCGATCACGGGAAGATCTTCCGTGTTGATCTCTGGTTCCAGTCTTGTGCCAATAGTGGTCGAGGTGGCGGCGCTCCGCATATGCAGGATCCCGTTCTCGACGAAAAATGGCTCCGCACTGCCCTTCTGTTCTTCCCAGCCGCTCGTTCGCAGCCACTCCACCGCTGACATTTTACCAACGGGGAAACGAATGATCTCCAGGGACTGTTCCTCGATATGTCGATCGTGTCCAGCTGATATATCCAGGGAGAAGTCAGCCCCGGCCCAGAGCCCCATTGAGGTCAACAGCATGGTGGCAGATACCCGGGAGAGGAGCCTTAGAAACTTGATCCCCTGCACGATCCTCATGATTTTGTATACTGCAGCCCAGTCTTGCGGCGCACCTTGCGCAGGGTTTTGTTGGCGATGGAGCGTGCCTTTTCCGCACCTTCCGCAAGGATGCGTTCCACCTCGGCTCGCTGCCCGCTCAGCGCTTCTCGTTTCTCTCGATACGGCTTAAAAAATCCGTTGATATTCTCGAAGACCATGTCCTTGACGGTACCATACCCGAGGCCGCCTGCGCGGTAGCGCCCGCCCAGGTCAAGGACCTCCTCAGGGGAAGCGAACAGGCTGTAGAGCTTGAAGAGTGTATCGTTCTCCGGTTCCTTAGGCTCATCCACAGTCTTGGAATCGGTGACAACACGCATGATCTTCTTACGCAGGCTGTTTTCGTCGGCGAAGATCTCGAGCGTGTTATCATAGGACTTGCTCATCTTCTGGCCGTCCAGTCCTGGGATGAGGGCCACATTGGGGTCGATGCGAGGCTCCGGCAGCACAAATGTATCGCCATAGTGAGAGTTGAAGCGCTCTGCGATGTCCCTCGTGACCTCTACATGCTGCTTTTGGTCCTTGCCGACGGGTATCACATGGGCCTGGTAGAGGAGGATATCAGCGGCCATGAGGACAGGATAGGCGAACAGCCCATGGTTGGGGACGACGCCTCTGGCCACCTTGTCCTTGTAGGAAGTGCATCGTTCCAGGAGCCCCATGGAGGTGACACAGGACAGGATCCAGCTCAGTTCCACGACCTCGGGCACGTCAGACTGAACCCAGAATACGGACTTTTCCGGATCGAGTCCCAGGGCCAGGAAATCCATTGCGGCCTCCAGGGTTCCCTGGCGGAGATCCCTCCCGGTGCGGACAGTGGTCAGCGCATGATAATTCACGATGAAACAGAACAGGAGGCTCTCCTCCTGGGCCTTGATCATGGGTTTCATCATGCCGAAATAGTTGCCCAGATGCAGCCCTCCCGAAGGCTGGATCCCGGAGAGGACTCTTAATGTTTCAGGTTCCTGTGGTGTCGTGGTCATGGTTGCTCTCGTGTATAGTCTCTAAATCCCAAGCGGTCAGCCATCTATTATAGCAATTTGTCGCCTCCGATGCATTCCTTTTACGGCAAGTTGCATCATGACGGCTGAACCTGACAAAACCATCCAATATGAACCCTCCCTCCCTGAAACGGAATTCTCACACTCCTCTGCAATTTGGCTGAGCGGATGGCATGCCGTTCATATCTCTGCGCTCCACATGAGAGTATTCGTAGGCTGCAAGGCGGATATATCTTTCTGGGCTGCATGGGGTGGTTGGGTGGGTCTTTCAGCCCGGGAAGATATGATCCGCCCCCCTGCATGGGGCGGTTGGGTGGGTCCCCCAGATCGAAGAGACATGAATCCACCCCTACGCAACAGCCCGATGCCGCAGCCAGAACCCGAATCCCAGGACCACGAGGAAATTCAGCGTAGTCAAGGACCACGCCATGAATGCCTCGTACGCGGCAGCTCCCAGGAAATCATAGAAGCTGACAAAGATCACCAGGAGGTCGAGAACCAGGATGGCTCGCCCCAACCGGGGAATTTCCCCGAAGTGCAGGAGGAGCAGCATCAGCAGGGGGAGCGACATTACCAGAGTATAGTCCCAACCCAGAGGGGACACCAGAGGGATGCAGGTGAGCAGGACAGCTCCCTCCAAGAATGTGGTGCCCTCGGTCTTCCAGCCCTTTAGGATCATCCAGAACACCAGGAAGGCCAGAGCGGCGATGGCTGCTGCAGCCAAGGGCAGGGCTAGGTCCTCACTGCCGGTCCATTTCAGAAAAAACGAAAACAGAGACACATTGTCCTGAGTGCTCAGCAGGCGGGGTGTGGACTGAGAGAGTGTGGTAAGCCACTCCTCGAGAACGGTGATGTTGCCTCTCCATCCGTAATAGAGTGAAGGCAGAAGAAGCGCCGTTCCCAGTGTCAGGATCCCAGTTGCCGCAGCCCGCCACCTCTTCTTGAGGATCAAGTAGAGGAGGAAGATCACTGCATAGGGTTTGAGGGCCGTACTTATCCCCCACAGTACACCCGCACCCGCCTCACGGAACGCTCCCCCCTTTCCCGCGGACGAGATCAGGGATCCCAGCATGAGCAGGAGCACTACAGTCACCACGGCATTTATCTGCCCAAGGTCCCACTCCCGGAAAAAGTATTTCATCAGGACCAGGGGCGGTACGAACCACACATAGAGGGGTCGGTCTCGCCCCGCGGGGAGCAGCCGGCCGGCCAGGTGGATCATCAGCCCGGAACACAGGAGGATGAATCCATACCATAGGGCCTTGGCTGCAGCAGGCGGGAAATAGGTCAAAGGAGTGTACAGGATCGCGGAGGCCGGGAGATACTTGAACATATAGTGTTCGTCCTCGACCCGGTAGAGGGATTCCGCTCGGCGGAGGCGCTGTGCCGCCTCATAATTCACCTCAAAATCCCGCATGTTGTGGCGGACCTTGAACACGAATCCCAGCACGAGAACGACAAGCATCAGACCGCCCAGGATCCAGGGAAGGACCGGCTTCCTTGAGGTTTCCATGCTTGTCTCCACAGGATACCTTAACATGGCTCAAAACATTCAACAAAGATTTCTTGGAGAGGAGGACTTCCTATTCGAGACAAAAAACGCTAGAATGCCCAATTAAAATCAATGAGGGAGAGTGCATGATGCTAAAGACCAGACTGATCTCCTTAGTCCTGCTGGCCGCGGGCACCGGCCTAGTGGTGCTTCCAGCCGCCGCCCAGGAAGCCGCCAGGCGCCCGCCCACTTTTTTCGAATTCCTCTTCCAGCCCAAGTTCACCACCATGTTCCTTCTGGCTGCGGTGGTGTTTATTCTGCTCAAGACGAACAGTCTGAGGAGGGGCCTCAAGGTTTCCCTGCTGCTTATCTCCACCCTCCTCTACGGCATCATCGGGAATGTCGGCATAGCCGTGTTCTCCTCCTTTTCCATGCACCCGTCACCCATGTGTGCCGCTGCCAAGCCGTTCCTGTTTGGTCTGCGCACTCCATTTATGGTCATGCTGGCGGTCATGTTCGTGCTGACGCTGATCGGGCCCAAGCTCTTCTGCGGATGGATCTGCCCGGTAGGTGCGGTCCAGGAGCTTATGGCCATGGCAGCTGACAAGTGGAAGATCAAAAGGCTCCGGATCAACTTCCGGATCTCCTACGGGGTCCGGCTCGGCATCTTCCTGATTTTTCTTTTGACCGCAGTGACCGGACTCATTACCATGACCGTGCAGGACCAGATCGTCCCTGTAAACCTCTATGACTCTATCAATCCATTTCATGGATTCGAATTTCAATGGGTGCCCGCATTCGCGGACAACCTCATCCACTATCTCCCTTTCCTCCTGACCCTGATCCTGGCCATCCGCTTCTACCGCCCCTTCTGTCACTTCGTGTGTCCCATCGGGCTCTATACTCAGTTCCTGGAACAGATCGGGCTCTTCAGGGTGACCTTCAAGAGGTCAGCCTGCACGGACTGCAAGATCTGCGAGAAGAAATCGCCTTGCACGGCCGTTCCCGAGATCATGAAAGACTCCCTTCTGAGGCCGGACTGTTATTCCTGTGACGAGTGCATCAAGGTCTGCCCGGAGAATGCCCTCTCCTACGGGACCAAGCGGACACTTCCTGCCCAGGATTGAGCGGACTGTCTTTGGGGGTTCAGGGCGACGATTCGCCTACCGGTACTTCCTCTTTGGCCGGTCTATGCCGGCCTTGAAACTGCGCCAGCGTGGGACGGGAGCCTGGGGATCCCGCAGGACTCGAGCCGCGGTCGAACATAGGAGACCTCAGCGCCGGATGCGGCCTGTAGTATTGCCGGCCGCCAGGCGTTCGACCTCCTCGACATCGGCCTGGTTGAAATCTCCCAGCAGGGAATGCTTCCAGGCTGCGGCGGCCACAGCAAATGCCAGGGCATCAGGATCTGCCTTGCCCATCAGGAGCGCATAGATCAGACCACCGGCAAAGGCATCGCCCGCGCCAACGCGGTCGAGTATGGGGATCGCATAGCGGGGACCTAGGAAAAACTCCTCCCCGTTATCCAGGCATGCGGACCACCGATTTTCCGAGGCGGAGACACTCTCCCTCAGGGTGATGGCCACCTTCTGAAAGCCGTAGGCCTCCCTCAGGTCCCGACAGAGGCCCCGGTATCCTTCGCTGTCCAGCTGGCCCTTCTCCACATCACTGCCGGCGGGGGCGAGGCCGAAGATCCGGGTCGGGTCTTCCTCATTGCCGATGCAGATGTCAACAAAGGACATCAGCGGCTCCATGACCGCACGGGCCCTGGACTCGGTCCAAAGTTTCTTCCGAAAATTCAGGTCCACTGAGACCGTGATGCCCAGCTGTTTCGCTGTTTCCAGCCCCGCACGCAGGGCCTGGGCCGGCCCTTCTCCCAGGGCAGGCGTGATGCCGGACCAGTGGAACCAGGAGGCTCCTTCGAGGATGAGCTCCCAGTCGAGGCTTGTGGGAGAGATCCCTGCCAGGGAGGAAAAAGCCCGGTCATAGACGACCCGGGAGGGGCGGACACCGGAGCCGTGTTCCAGGTAATAGATCCCCAGGCGGTCCCCCTGCCGTAGGATATCCCCTGTATTCACTCCTGAAGCACGGAGGGTTGCCAGGGCATTATCGCCCAGGTCATTATCGGGGAGGGCAGTGACAAAGGACGCGGGGAGGCCGAATCCCGCCAGACAGGCCGCCACATTGGCCTCCGATCCCCCGAAATGCGCCTGAAAACCGCGCGTGTTCCGGAGACGCTCTCCCTGGGGAGGAGAGAGCCGCAGCATAAGTTCTCCAAAGGTCACGATCCGGGGGCCGGGCCCTTTGCCCGTATCCGGGCCGGGCCGCACCTGCTCGGTTGGTGGAGGCTCCGTATCGAGCACTCTGCGCCACTCCCGAAGGTCCTCACGCATTCGATCCGGCTTGTCGAGGTTCCGCGTCAGGGCCGATGCGCAGAACACACCACTGGGGTCCGCCTTGGCTGCAGCCTCGAGCGTCAGCAGGTCGAGGCCGCCCGTGTAGAGCACGGTCAGGCCGCGATACGGCCCCTGCCAGGCCGAGGCCAGGTCCATGCGCGATCTTCCGCGTGAGAAGGCAGGGAAAAGCTTGTACACCCACTGATGAGGGTGCAGCTCCCGGAGTTCTTCGAGCGAGCATGTGTAGAGCGCGGCCTTCTGTACCAGCTGCTTGCCCGCGTCAGACAGCCCGCCCGGGATGCACATGACGTCATGTTTGACACACTCCTCCACCACATCCGGAATATAGTCTGCGGAAACCACACCCGCGGCGCCCGCTTCGATCGCAAAGCGAGCCTGTTCCCTGGTCAATACGGTCCCCGCTAAAACCAGGGCCTCAGGATGTCGGGAACGTACGGCCTTGATCCCATCGATGGCCGATGCCGAACGCAGGGCGATCTCGAGCACAACCCCCTCCGATTCCAGGATCTCGAAAGCCGAGATGCATTCCTCCGCGGTCTCAGGGCTCAGGAGTGCGACCAGCCGGGTGTGGCGCATGCGTTCAAACAGTGCGTGTGATTCCCCCATCTCATTTCTCCTTGAAAATATCTGTGGAGAGCCGGATAGCCCCCAACCTACAGCCTGCGGATCTGCATTCCGCCGCTGATCTCCAATATCAGCCCGGTGGCATAGGCAAAATCTCCTCGGGCCAGGGCCGCCACGGCCTTCCCCACATCCTTGGGAATCCCCCAGCGTTTCTGGGGCACAAGGCCCTCTGCGATCGACCGGTCGTATTTCTCCTTCACGGACTCAGTCATCGCGGTCCGGATTATGCCCGGCCGCACTTCATACACATTGATGCCCTCAGCGGCGAGACGGTGGGCAAAGATCCGCGCCATCTGGCTGATACCCGCCTTGGAGATGCAGTACTCGGCCCTCGAGGGCGAAGACACCACTGCGGAGATCGAGGAAATAAAGACCACACAGGGGGGTGGCTCAGAAACCCTCGGCTCCTGCCCCAACATGGACCGGACGATCCTTTGTGTCAGGAAAAAAGGCCCCCGCGTATTGATGGACATCACCCTGTCGAAGCCTTCGGGCGTGGTCTCCAGAACGTCATTCCTCTCCAACGGAGCCACGCCGGCATTGTTGACCAGCACATCGATCCGCCCGAAGCGGTCGATGGCGGCGGTCACGATCCTTTCCTGGTCCGCAAAATCCGCGATGTCCCCGGGAAGGGGAAGAAATTCACCGCCTCCTTCTTCGATCCTGGCCTGGACCTCCCGCAGCCCGCTCTGGCTCGCGGTCTTGTCATAGCGGATGTCGTTACACGCCAGGGCATAGCCCTCACTGGAAAGGGCCAGTGCGATGCCGCGGCCGATCCCCTGTCCCGCACCGGTAACCAGAGCCACACGTCTTTCTGTCATGAAGGGACCTCCTCGTCCACGCCGCGCCCATCCCCACCTGGTTCATCCTGGGAGGCGACGATCTCATCTTTCCGATAGGCATTCCATACGGTCTCGAACCAGTTCTCCTCGTCCGGGACGGGGCGGACAGGTATCCATTTCTTAACGGGCCTCCCCCCTGCATCCAGGGACACCTCACAGACATGTTCGTTCACAAAGGACGCTTCGGGTGTGAGGTTGAAGCGCCACCCCTCTCCCAAAGCTTCGCAGGGAGGTTCTCCCGCCGGATCGAGGACCAGATAGGATCCGCGGCTCTTGCCGCCCTGGGCCAGGTACTCTGCAATGGCTTCCAGATAAAGGGCATGTGTCAGGCACAGGTCCAGGTTGCGGAAGGCATCCGGCCAACTGCGGGATGACGTGATCCTCATCTTGGTCTGCAGTTGCCGGTACAGGGCCCAAGCATCGGATACGGCCTGCCCGATCGTCCGTGCGTCCCGGATGTGGGCACCGTGTTCCGTCATCCGCAGCTGAAGGTCCAGCCGGGCCCGACTCAGGGAGCGATCGTCTTCCAGGCCGGGATCGATCATCTCCTCAGCCCAGCGGACGATCTCCGCGATCCGGCCCCCGGCCGAGGATAGGAACTCCGCTTTTTCGGGGGGCGGTTCGGAGTACCTCCGGGCGATGAAGAGGGCCGCACGAAGCCCCCCCACCTGCCCGGAATTGAGGGCAGATCCCCCAGGCCGGTAGACTCCATGCGTACCGCTGACCTCGCCCACAGGGAAGAGATGGCGGAGGTTGGACTCCCACCAGATGTTCCCCTTGAGCCCGCCGTTGTTGTGCTGGGCGCACACGGCGATCTCCAGGGGCTCAGCCGTGAGGTCGATTCCGTGGTCCAGGTAGAGATCGATTGCGGGTTGGTTCATCTCCCGCAGCCGATCAATGGGTGTTTCGAGCAGGGCTCCGGATCGCTCCAGGTAGGCATGGGCCTCGGGCGCCAGCTTGTCCAGCGCAAAAACCTCCTGGAAACAGGCACCGGAGGGATTGCGTGTAAAATCCAGGAATACCCGACGGCCCATCTCCACGGTCTCCCTGAAGACCAGGATATCGATCAGCGAGGAGCCAAAATCCCGGACCTTGCGTGGATCGAAAGGCCACTGGTATCCCTTGAGGAAGATGGCCGTGGCCAGGGATCTTATATCCGGGAAGAAACGGTTCAGGAACTCCTGCTCGTCGCCGCCGGTCTCGTCCGTGGAGATGTAGCGCGGGATGACCTGCTGATAGGTCCCGGAAAGGTTCCAGCGGAACTTGGCGGAGGCCAGGCCGTACTGGGATTCCGTGAGGTTGTGCCCCGCAGCCCCGGCTGCCAGGGCCATCCCGGTGGATCCGAGCTGGCTTTCGGGATAGACCGAGGTGGCATACATGCCGGCGGGCCCACCTGTCCCCAGGACGAGGTTCCGGGCGCTGAAGGCCACAAATTCGGGAGCTTCCTCTTTTTCCTCTCCTCTGTCGAGAGCCAGGGCCCCGATGGCCTCCCGACCGGCTTCCGTTTCCCTGGTCAGAAGGGAGACAACCTCATGGCGGTCGAACACGGGAATTCCGCGATCCCGCACGGCCCGGCTCAGGGATTGAAACATGAGCTGTGAGGTCAGCGGCCCCGCCGAGGTCGCCCGCTGACGAGGATCGTGGTCAGTCTTGTATCCCACATAGGCACCAAAGCGGTCATGAGGGAATGGCACGCCCAACGAGACCAGATGATAAAACGCCCGGGCCGAGTTCTGAGCTTCACACAGAGCGATGTCGCCGTGCATGCTCCCGCCCCGAAACAGGTCGCGGGCCATCTCCGACACCGAATCCGGGGCGCCTCCCGCAAGTGAGAGCTTGTAGTAGGTCTGCTTGTCCGAGCCTGTGTTGTTGGAAGTGCCGCCGCCCCAGCGGTCGGTCGCGATAGCCACATCCGTTTGTCCCTGGTCGAAGAGCTGGACAGCGGCGTTGAGCGCAGCCGCGCCGCTCCCGATCACCAGTGTATTCATCGAGTGTAGGGCTAGCCTCCGCCCGTCTATCTCGATCGTGCTCTGTCTCATGTTCCTCACCTATTTCCAGCCCGCCGCCCCAACTTGCGGTATTCCGGGACGTAGGTCTCCGCATCGCGCACAACGCAACCCGTGTGCAGGCCGTCACGCAGCAACTCACTGCACTTGGAGCATGTGAGGCAGGCCCTGCTGGGATTTAGTTTTCCCGATTCCATCAGGTCGCGTGGAGCTTCGGGATATGCAAAGGCGCTGCGCCCCAGGCCGATCAGGGAGGCCTCTCCCCTCTCCAGCACGGCTGCAGCCACGAAGGGGAAAAACTGTCTCAGCCAGGAATATCCGGTCCCGATAAACGGGACCTCGGGAAACTCCCGCTGCATAGAGGCAGTGAGCGACTGCAGCCGCATCACGCCTGCCAAGGGATGTTCCTCTGGCAGATCTGCGCCGGGAAGGGGCCGATCAAAAGGACGGGTCATGTGCGCGGTTATGCGTGGATTCCCAGCGGAAACGCTGAAGAAGTGTCCCCCCAGCATGTGAAGTTTTCGGATCAGGGCCCGCAGTTCGGTCAGATCTATGTCCCGGGGAGAGTCCTTCGTGAAACCGAACCCGTAGGGAAAGGGAATGCCGTCGAAGGCGCTCAGACGGGAGGTCACCATGAGCCGGGGTATCTCGGCGCGGATGCGGGAGGCTACCTCGGTGAGGAAGCGCGTGCGGTTTTCGAAACCGCTCCCGTACCGGCTGTGCTCCCGGCTGTACCCGGCCAGGAGGTCATTCAGTAGATAGCCGTGACAGCTTTTGATATCCACGGCATCGAATCCCGCCGCATATGCGAGACGGGCCGCCTCCACAAAATCATCCTGCAGGAAATCGAGATCTTCATCGCTCAACACGGCCACGCCCTTCGAGGTGGTGTCCAGATAGGGATTTGCGCAGGAAGTACGGGGCCGCGGCTTGCCGGCGGGCCTGCTGTAGCGGCCCGAATGCGTCAACTGCAGCACGCAGAATATCTCGTGTTTTTCTCCGAATCCGAGGCGAGCCTCCGCCCGTGTCTTTTCGACCAGCTCCTGGAAAGAGCCTCGGTTGTCCGGTGTCAACATCAACTGGTGGGGATTGGAACGACCCTCTCCGGTCACTGCCGTGGCCTCAAACCAGATGAGGCCGCTGCCTCCTGAAGCAAATCGGCGGTAGCGGCGGAGGGTTAGTTCTCCGGGGGTGCCCTTGGATGAAGCATCGGCTCCTTCCATGGGATGGACCGCCAGGCGGTTGGGACAGGACCTGTCTCCGATCTCGAGAGGCCGAAAGAGAGGTGTCAGGTCATCCTGGAGGGGAAGCTCATATCCCAGGTCACGAGCGGCGTGATGGAGATCATCTGAAGAACGGTAGTCGAAGGGCAGGTGATGCGCCATGTCTGCACTATTGTATCTGAAATCTCGGCTCCAGCGAAGAGAAAAATACGCCCCGACACTTCATCGGTACGAAGATTGAATTCTTTCGCCGGATGTACGACAATAGGCCCAACCATAGGAATGACATGACCGACAGACTGCGCATCACCGTCTCCGGGATCAGGGGGAAAGTCCCCGAGGCCCTCGATGTGGATGTGGCATCCCGGTTCGCTTCGGCTTTTGCGTCCTACCTGGAAGAGGGCCGCATCGCGGTCTGCAGGGACTACCGGTTCTCCAGCGAGATGTTGAGCCGGGCAGCGGCTTCCGCCATTCTGGCTGCGGGGCTGGACTGCCTCGACTACGGACAGATCCCCATCTCCTTCCTCCAGTACCACCTGGCCCGCAGCAGATGTGCCGGGGGGCTGGCGGTGTCGGCTGGGCACAATCCCCTGCCCTGGAACGCCCTTGTGCTGCTGGGGGAGGAGGGGTACTATCTGGAGGCTACGGAGGGCCCTGAGGTTTTCAACATCTACGAGGCGGGCAACTTCCAGAAAAAAGGATGGGAGGACCTGGGATCGGTCGAGCCGCAGGTTTTTCCCCTGGAACAATACCTTGAATCCCTGGCCGCGCTCATTGACCTGCCGCGGCTGCGGGGAGCAGGATTCAAACTCGTAGCCGATCCCTGCAACGGCGTCGTCTCTCCCTACCTCGCCGCCTACTGCGAGGCCTTCTCGCTCGACTTGGTGGCCATCAACAACGATCCTGCCAAGCCGTTCCCTCATCCTCCGGAGCCGTCGCCGGAAAATGCCTCCCAGACCGAGGCCGTGGTCAAGGCGAGCGGCGCCGACCTGGGATTCCTCCTCAATTCGGACGGCAGCCGGCTCTCGCTCGTCGACGAAAAAGGGTCCGCCCTCAGCGAGGAGTTAACCCTGCCCCTCTGCCTGCTCGCACTGAAAGGCAGAGTGAACAAAGCGGTCTCCACCGTGGCCACAACCTCTCTGGCCGACTGGGCCGCAGAAAAGGCCGGGATCAGGCTCCTGCGAACGCGGGTGGGGCAGTCGGCCGTCACACACACGATGGCGGCTGAAGAAGCTCAACTGGGCGGCGAGGGATCGGGCAGTCTGGCCTTCCTGCCGTTTTCTCCGGGTTATGACGGGCTGCTGGCGCTGACTCTCGTGCTGGACTGGATCGCGGCAGAAGAGAAGCCCCTCTCCGAACTCGTGTCAACCCTCCCTCCCCTGGTCCGGAAAAAACTTAGGATCGATGTCCCCGCAGATCGGACCTACAAGGTGATGGACCGGCTGGAAGCCATGTTTTCCGGAGAGGACACGGACTTCACGGACGGCATCCGAGTCAAACGCCCTGATGCCTGGTTCATCATCCGGCCTTCAACAACGGAATTCATCCTGCGCATCATGATCGAGGGGAAGAACGAGGCCGCAGTGGAGTCCGTCGAGGATGAGATCCGTGAGAGGATCGGGACATGAGGATCTCCGACCTCAAGATCAGCATCTCCGGCATTCGTGGGATCGTGGGGGGAAGTCTCACGCCCCAGCTCTTGATAAAATTCTCGGAGGCCTTCTCATCCTATGTAGGCGGCGGCGAGATCGCGGTGGGATCGGATACCCGCCCGTCTGCCGAGATGGTACGCCATTCGGTCATGGCCGGCCTTCTGTCCTGCGGAGCGGCACCCGTGGACCTTGGGATCCTCCCTATTCCTTCACTCCAGATCTACACGCAGGAGCACAATCTCAAGGGCGCCATCTCCATTACGGCCTCCCATAATCCTGTGGAATGGAACGCGCTCAAGTTGATCAAGCAGGGCGGTTTTTTCCTCAGCCCTTACGAAGCCGAGGAACTGCTGGATTACTACTATCAGGGCCGCTTCCGCCGCGTATCCCGCCCCGAGCTCATCCGCCAGGAAACAGATCCCTTCGCTGTCCATGCCCGTCGGATCCAGGACACCTGTGACCTGGAAGCGATCCGCGGCAGGCGGCCCAAGGTGGTAATCGATCCCTGTGCGGGAGCAGCCACGCCCTACGTGGTCGAATTTCTGGAGTCTCTCGGGGCCGAGGTCGTTTGCGTGCACTGTGAGCTGGGCAGAGGATTCCCCAGGAATCCCGAGCCTGTGGCAGCCAACCTCGGCGTTTTGAGCAAAGCGGTCCTCGAGGAGCAGGCGGACATCGGATTCGCCCAGGATGCCGATGCGGACCGCCTGGCCGTGGTGGACGAGAAGGGCCGCCCCATCGGTGAGGAATACACCCTGGCGCTGGCCGTGGACTATTTCCTCACCGAGAAGCAGAAAACCCCGGTGGTTGTGAACCTCTCGACAACCCGAGTGATCGAAGACATCGCCGAAAGGACCGGAGTGGCGGTCCACCGGACACGGGTGGGTGAGATCAATGTCGCCCGCAAGATGCAGGAGGTGGGTGCGCGCATCGGGGGAGAGGGAAACGGCGGGATCATGCTGGCCGACGTCCACACGTGCCGCGACAGCTTCTCCGGCATGGCGCTGATCCTCGAGTACCTGGCCCATTCAGGGGATTCGGTCTCCGGGCTTCGCCGGAGGCTCCCGGACTACATCATGCTCAAGGACAAGGTCACAGCCTCGTTTCGAGACCGCAAACGGATCCTGGACCGCCTCAGCCGCCGGTTTGCTGACGGAACAGAGGACCGGCAGGACGGGCTCCGCATCTCCTACCCCGAATTCTGGTTCCACGTCCGGCCCTCCAACACCGAGCCCGTCATGCGGATGCAGGTGGAGGCGGGAAGCCCGGATACGGCCCACAAGATCTTCCGGGACATCAAAGCGGATATCCAGAACAGCCGCTCCACACGATAATCCCAGGCCCCGCCGGACAGCTCAAGGAACGGTGAGGGTCATTCTTCTGAAGCGTCGTTCTTCTGGACGCGTTCGAGCTCAGCCAAAAGATCCTCCAGGCCGATCTTCTTGACTTCCCAGTCGCTGTAGAACTCCAGCAGACGGCGGCTGATCTCGACCAGTTCCTTCTGGATGGCCACCGCATAGTCCCGGTCCTGGAAGGCATCGGGCCGGCAGAGATACTCCTCGATCTCTTTTTTTCTGCTCTCGAGCCGTTCAATCTCTTCCTCGAGGAACATGGTATCGGTTTCGAGACGGCTCCGCTCCTTGCTGACCCGCTGGCGGGCCTCGGCCTCAAGTCTTTTCTGTTCCTTGCTCTTGCGGCTCAGGAGCGTGGTCTTAGTCTTGATCCTGGGCCGAGGGTCTTCCTCAAGATTGTCGTCTCTTTTCCTTTTTTCTTTTCTTTCCATGCGCTTTTCCAGATAATAAGAATAATTGCCTGTAAACTCAAAAAGCCGGCCTGCCTTCAGCTCGATCACACGCCCCACGAGCTTGTCCAGGAAGTAACGGTCGTGTGATACGAGCACCAGCGTCCCTTCGTACAGAGACAGCGCTTCCTCCAACGCCTCACGGGACATCAGATCCAGGTGGTTGGTGGGCTCATCCATCACCAGAAAATTTACCGGAGACAGCAGGATCTTGGCCAGGGACACTCGGGACTTTTCTCCGCCCGAAAGCACTCCGACCCTCTTGTCCACGTCGTCGCCGCTGAACTGGAACACGCCGAGGGTATCCCGGATCCGAGGGGTATTGGAAACAGCTACCGTGGCGGCCACTTCCTCGTAGACCGTGGCCTCCAGGTTGAGGCTCGCCAACTGATGCTGCGCATAGTACCCTATCCGGGCCCGCTGTCCCAGAACCAGGCTCCCTTCCCCGGGCTCCAGCTGGCCGGCAATGAGGCGAGACAGCGTAGACTTGCCCGCGCCGTTGGGGCCCACGAGCGCGAGCTTCTCGCCCCGCAGCACATGCAGGTCTACGTCCTGCAAAACCCAGTCCCCTTTGTGGGTATAGCGGAATCCCATGCCTCGGATCTCGAGCACATCTTTGAAACTCTTCTCCCCAGGCTCCAGCTTGAATCCGAACCGGCGCTGCTCCGGCGGGCGTTCCACGGGGACGATCTTTTCCAGGTGTTTGACGCGGCTCTGGACCTGTGAGGCCTTCGTATTTTTGGCCCGGAACCTCTCGATGAATCGCTCCTGCCGGTTGATCTCGGCCTGCTGTTCCTCCCATCTCTTCAACAGCAGCTGCTCATTTTCCCGCTTGAGCCGCTCGAAGGCGTGGTAGTTGCCGGGATAGTGGGTCAGAACACTCCGGTCCAGTTCGAATATCTCCTGTGCCAGGCGGTCGATGAAATAACGATCGTGTGAGACCAGGACGACGCTGCCCTTGAATTCCAGCAGGTAACCCTCCAGCCACTCGATAGCAGGCAGGTCCAGATGGTTGGTGGGCTCGTCCAGGAGCAGGAGGTCCGGTTCCTGCAGCAGCAGCCGCGCCAAATAGGCTCGCATGCGCCAGCCGCCGCTGAATTCATCCAAGGGACGGAGGAAGTCGCGCTCAGGGAAACCCAGGCCAGAGAGCAGGGTCTTGGCTGTGGTTTCCAGCTCATACCCTCCAGAGGCAGCGAAAAGACGCTCCTGATCGCCCAGCTGTGTTAGAAGGGAATCGTCCTCGGGAGCCTTGTTCAGTGCCTCGTGCAGGTCCCGGATCTTGTGCTCCAGCGCCAGCACCTCGCCGCGGCCCTCCAGAACGGACTCCAGGGCCGTGCCCCCGGAAAAGGCAAGCTCCTCCTGGGGGAGAAGCCCGATGCGGAAGTTCTTAGGTTTGACCACACGTCCCCTCTGGGGGCTGAGTTCTCCGATCATGATCCGAAACAGGGTGGTCTTACCAGCGCCGTTGGGGCCCACCAAGGCTACCCTGCGGCCCGGCTGGATGGCCCAGTCGATCCCGCGCAGAAGCTCCCGCTCCCCGATCTCGTATTCAAGTCCCTGGACCTGCAGCATTGTTCGTTCGTCCCACTCTCTTCTCTAATTTAACAAAATCCTGTGCTAATTTCGAGTGAAACTCGCGCAGAGCCGGATTGGCCCTCAAATGACGAAGCCAAGGAGACCGTGCGAGTTTTGAGATTTATCGGGTGATATGATATAGGCTGTGGTATCTCTGAGATCTGTCAGGGTAAACCGATTCCGCCGAAGCCAGACAACTGGAGGATGACATGAGCCACAAGGATGACAACCTGCGCATCGATACCAAGCTGGTCCACACCGGCGATCCGGAACCCCGTGTGCTGGGAGCGGTCAGCATGCCCATCTTTCAGTCGGCCAACTACGAGTATGTCCCGGCCGGGAGCTACCATGACATCTCCTACATCCGGATGAACAACACACCCAACCACAAGGCTCTGCATGCCAAACTCTCTGCCTTGGAGAACGCAGAATCAGCCCTGGTAACGGCCAGCGGAATGGCCGCCATCACCACCTCGCTGCTCACGGTCCTGAGGAACGGAGATCACCTCCTGGCCCAGGACAGCCTCTACGGCGGTACTCTGGATTTTATCTTCCGTGAGCTCGAGGGATTCGGCATCTCCTACGACTTCATCGACGGGGCGGCACCGGAAACGTGGTCCGGCAGGCTCAGGCCCTCAACCCGCGCCATTTACGTAGAAAGCATAACCAATCCCCTGCTTCGGATCCCCGACCTGGAGGGCGTGGTTGCGTTTGCACGGGAGCATGGACTCGTCTCCCTCATAGACAACACCTTTGCCACTCCCGTGAACTTCCGCCCCCCGGAACTGGGATTCGACCTCTCGCTCCACAGCTGCACCAAGTACCTCAACGGACATTCGGACATCGTGGCCGGGGCCGTGATCGGGCGGGAAGACCTGGTGGAACGCGTGACACACACACTCAACCACCTGGGGGGTTCCCTCGATCCCCATGCCTGCTTCCTTCTCTACCGGAGCCTCAAGACCCTGGCCTTGCGGGTACGCTTCCAGAATGAGAGTGCGTTCCGCATAGCCGGCTATCTCGAGCAGCATCCTGCGGTCGCGGGAGTGAACTACCCCGGGCTGCAAAGCCATCCCGGCCACGAGCGGGCCGCTCGCCTCTTCGAGGGATTCGGTGGGATGATCAGCTTCGAGCTCTTCGGCGGCACCGAGGCGGCCGAGGCATTCTTCGACCGCATCCATATACCCATCGTCGCTCCCAGCCTGGGAGGTGTGGAGAGCCTGGTCACGCGTCCGGCCACGACCTCCCACCTGGGCATGGATCCCGAAGAACGCCGCCGCATCGGGATCTCGGATTCGTTGATCCGTTTCTCCATCGGGATCGAGGCCGTGGAAGACCTCATCGAAGACCTGGATCAGGCGCTGGGCAGCTAGGGGACGTCCTCCCTCGAGATACACCAACGCAGGGGATATCCCTAATCTAGGGTGTGTTTGAGGGGATCCCATCGCTTTCAGGGCCGCGAGGTCCTGCACGATCCGGTCCTCACAGACCGTCGGCCACTCTTCCCGTGAGGTCATTTCCAGGGAACCTTGACGGAGGCGTTTCTCGGTCGATCGGGTCAGGCGGCCGAGCTCCACATACTCCTCCAGAGTGAGATCCGGGAACTCATCCAGGAAGCGCGGATCGAAGATGGGGAGCATGAACTCCCCGCCGTGGTCCTCGATGGAGAGCGTGACTTCCTGAGGCAGGGTTTGGAGAAAACCGAAAATCCCATCGAGGTCTACGACGCCCGTTCCGATCCGGCAGGGAAAGGTGATGATGCCTTCGTCCCGAAGTAGGATGCCGCCGTCCTTGACATGCGTGGCCACCACCCAGGGCAGGAGCCGGTGTGCGGCAGCTAGGGGATCTTCCAGCATGGTGAGCAGGTTCATGGTGTCCAGGCAGATTCCCAGATACTCTCCGGGTTCCGTGTCGCACATCTCGAAGAGCCTCAGGAGCTCGAAGGTGGTGAATTCGAAGTGGGTCTCGAGCGCCAGCACCACGCCGTGGTCCTTGAGCATGGATCTCTGTTCCCTCAAGGCCCCGGCCGCGAGCTCCAGCAGCGCCTCGGTCGAAGGGCTGGTGGCGCTCCACCGCATCATTCCCCCGGAACAGGAGCGCACTACCCGGGTCCCAAGGCGGGATGCCTGCACAGCCGCGTTTTGGTTGGGAGCAAAGATATCCTCACTCTGCCAGGTTCCCATATTGAGGGGGATGTGCCGGCCGCCGCCCCACTCCAGGTAGAGGTCGTGCTCGGCCGCGAACATGGCCATGTCGTCGAGATATGCCCCGTCCACACATTTTCCTTCCTCTTCACTGAGTCCCGAGAATTGGACTCCCTCGGCCCCATGGTCCAGGGCCCAGCGCAGGACATCCATGGGGGCCAGGCCCAGGGGAAGGAGCCCGTAGCTGTCTATACCGATCCGCATGGCATCACTTTTTTTTGACCTGCTTGTCCCTGGGATAGGGACCGTGCCGGGGCCAGGGACGGGGATCGGACTCGATCTTCTCCATCAGGACCTGGATGGCCTTCTCCATCTGGGCATCGTGCCCGCGGGCCACCTCGGCCGTATGCAGGTCCACGACCACATCCGGCTGCACGCCCTCGTTTTCCACGATCCAGGTGCCATCTATGTCATAGATGCGGTAGTCGGGAGCTGTCAGGCTGCCTCCGTCGATGAGAGGGATGGGCGTGGAAACGCCCACCAGGCCTCCCCAGCTGCGCGTGCCGATCACGGGTCCAAGGCCGCGCTTCTTGAACTCCATGGGCAGCATGTCTCCGCCGGAGCCTGCCTGGCGGTTGGTGAGGCAGGCCATGTGGGCCGTGGTCAAGAAATCCGGGATAGTCTGGTCGGCCGAATAGCGCCGGGTCCAGAAGGCGTGCAGGGGCTTGTCCAGGCGGCGCAGGAAGATGTCCGGGTCCAGGCCGCCTCCGTTGAAGCGCCCGTCGATGATGAGCCCCTGCTTGCGCATCTGGGCATAGAAGTATTTGGGAAACTCCACACTCGAGCCCAGATAGGTATCGGGCAGGTGGATGTATCCGATCTTCCCGCCGGAAGCCTCTTCAGCCTTCAGGCGGTTGTGCTCGACCCAGTCCAGGTACCGGAGAGTGTTGTCCCTACCCAGGGGCTGCGCCACGATCTCACGCGCGCCCGAGCTCTCAGGGGAGCTGTTGACGAGGAGTGTGACCTGATGTCCGGCCAGCCCTTCAAAGTAGGAGTAGATGTTGCGGTCGACGGTGACGTCCACTCCATTCACGGCCAGCAGGTAGTCCCCATCCTTCAGATTCATACCCAGCCGCACCAAGGGGGGATAGATCCCGCGCGTGTAATCGGCCACTCGATAGATCTTCTTGAAGCGGTAACGCCGACTGGCCGTATCGCTCTCCCAGTCCGTTCCCAGCAGCCCCACGTTGATACGGTCGGCCCCGCGCAGGATATCGCCTCCCGAGATGTATGTGTGAGAGGTGTTGAGCTCGCCGATGAGCTCGCCGATCAGGAAGCGCAGGTCCTGCCGGCAGCTCACGAAAGGCAGGAGGCTCGCATACTTGGCCCGCATGGCCTCCCAGTTCACGCCGTGCATGTCGGGTTCGTAGTACATGTCCCGTTCCATGCGCCAGGCTTCGTGGAAGATCTGCCCCCATTCCTTGAGGGGCTCGAACCACATGGTCAGGCCTGAGAAGCCCAGTGGTGAACCTTTGGATTCCCGGGCACCGGAGGGAATCAGACCTAAGGAGCGACCCTGCCGGTAGATCAGCGTGGAGCCGTCGGCTGACAGCTTAAAAGCGCTGACCCCCTTTATAACAGCACGGGGAGATCGTTCGGAGAACGAAAAAGCGAAGAGGTCTTGGGACCCTGGCCCACGGTATTCGAATCGGTTGTAGTCCCCGTCCTCTCCGTTCAGATAGAAGAGTACATCTGGTCCGGCCCTCAGGCTGCGGTAGTTCCCTGCCGGCAGCGGGAGAGCCTCGATCCTCTCGGCTAGGCCATCGAAGTCGATGGCTATCTTGGAACCGGCTTCTGTCGCATCCGTTTCGTTTATTCCACCCTCTGCTGGCTCCTCATCGCTCCGGAAGGGAAGCAGGGCCTCCCCCTTATTCTGCAGGGCTACGGCGTAGATCCCGGCCGCATCCTTGTATACCACCTCCCATTCGAAATCACAGTAGGTGGGATCGAAGCGGCGGTTGGAGACGAAGAATAGGAAGCGGCCGTCCCGGGAAAACTCCGGTCCGAAGTCGTTGAAGATCCCCTGGCTCGCACAGTGGATCTCCCCGGTTTCGAGAGCATAGATGTAGACCTTGGTGACCAGGTCGGAATCCAACTTGGAGTAGGCCAGGAAACGGCTGTCCGGTGACCACACAAAGTCGTGGATGGGCTTGAGGTCCAGGGAGACGTCCACATTTTCGAATTCCGCACGGTCCACCTCAGTGATCTTTTTTGATCCGACGTCCAGATAATAGCAGCGCAGGGTCTGATCGGTGAACGCGATCTTCCGGCTGTCCGGCGACCAGCGCAGCGTGTGGCGGTATCCATTTTTATGCTGGGTGAGCTTTATGGTTTCCGACCGGCCCTGTGGGTCGGTCAGGAAGATCTCGTATTCCCCGCCGGCATCCGACAGGTAGGCGATGGTTTTTCCGTCCGGGGACCAGGCGGCGTCCTTGTCCCGGGCCCCCGAGGAACGTGTGAGGTTGCGGGTGGGGCCTTCCTTCCTGGGGACGGTGAACACCTCTCCCCTGGCCACGATCAGCGCCCGCTGCCCGCTGGGAGAGACATCGAATCCCGTGACATAACCGTCGACCCTCTTCCAGCGGGGGCGGGTCTCCGGCATGTCGGCCTGGACAGAGATGGGGATCCGGCGGTTCTGTTTGCTGCGGACATCCAGGAGCCAGATACTTCCGCCCAACTCATACACGATCCTCTCTCCGCCGTGACTGGGGCGCCGGACATCGAAATCCTCGTGCTGTGTGAGCTGTTCGGTCTCACCGCTAGCCATATGGTAAGCATAGAGGTTGAGCGCGCCCTCCCGGTCGGAACTGAAGCAGATCAGTTCGTCGATCCACATGGGGACGCGGTCGGTGCCGGCATACTCCGTGAGGTTTGTATCCTCCTGTGTCGCGAAATCATAGAGATAGATTTCCTGGGCCAGTCCGCCCCGGTAGCGCTTCCAGGTGCGGTGCTCCCGAGCCACACGGTTGTAGGCGATCTTGGTCCCGTCCGGGGAGAAGCTCCCGCGGGCGGCTTCGTAGAGGACGAGCTCTTCCAGTCCTGTCCCGTCCGGAGATATGAGGAACAGCCGGCTGAATCGGCTGAAGCTGTGCCGGGTGGAGCTGAACAGGATCTTCCCCTTGCCAGGGTGCCATCCCACCACCTCGTCTGTCCCGGGGTGGAAGGTGACACGTGTGATCTCCCCGCCATGCCGGTTCATCACATACACGTCGGAATTCCCGTCATACTGCCCAGTGAAAGCGATGAGTTTGCCATCGGGAGAAAACTTCGGGTAGCGCTCTTCCCCCTCATGGATGCTGAGACGTGTGGCGGTCCCGCCAGCCGCGGGCACGGACCAGATGTCCTCCCCGTAGACGAACACGACCTGGTCGCCGTGGACATCCGGGAAGCGCAGCAGGGCGTTGGCCTCCTGCGCCATAACCGGTACCGAAAGCAGAGCTGTCGCGAGGATCATCCCGCATGTGGCATTTAGTGCAATCACCTTCAGGCACTTTTTTGATGGGAAACGTCTCATATCCGACCTCCTCGTTCGAAGACTTAGGGAAAACCCCGAGAACATGATGATTATAGTGGAATCGGGTCCTGCGTTCAAACCGGAGGACTAGACCGGCCTCTGAGAGCCAGATCAAGGGGATGGCGACCTGTCAGCTCCAGCGATCCGATCCAATTTTTTCGAGGAAACCTTGAGGGGATATGATAGAATCGGCGATGATCACATGACTGTCTGGATCATCATCTCCGGTATCTTCACTCCGGCCCTGTTCTGGATCGGATATTTCTACACCAAGGACCGCTACCGGCCGGAGCCGCTTATCCGCATAGGTGTGTCCTACCTGCTGGGTATCGCCGCCGCCCTCGCCTGTGCCCACACACTGCGGTTGGCCCTCCCTCCCCTGGGCCTGCCCTACGATCCCAGCGCCTTGATGGAGGCGGACCGCCTTTCCTGGCTGCTCTACAGCGTGGGCATCACCGGTATTGTAGAGGAGATGTTCAAGTTTCTGCCCTTCGCATTCCTCGTACTGCGGTTCCCATCCTTCAACGAGAGGAGCGATGGAGTGATCTACGCCAGTTTCATCGCCCTGGGATTCGCATCCTACGAGAATATCCTTTATCTGCCTACGCTGGAAGGCTTCGCGTTGTTCGGGCGTGCCTTCGCCTCTCCGCTCACTCACACCATCTTCGCCAGCATCTGGGGATATGCCGTGGGATCAGCCCACATGATGAATCGATCCCGAGTCCGGGCGGCCGTGATCGGCCTGATCCTGGCAGGATTGTGTCACGGACTCTTCAATTACCTGACCACGTCGCCCGGGCTGCGCGTACTGGGCTCGCTCCTCATTCTGGGAGTCTGGATCTGGAGGATCCGCTTCCTGGAACGGTCGACAGGGAGCGACAAGCCCCAAGCTTCCTGACATCCCCCAAGTGCTATCCCGGGAAATACCGGACGTCCTGTCCGCAGTGCTGGAGGAAGCGCTCGAAGTCTGCGAAGCTGAGGCCCACGGTCGCCGTGTTGACGTTGGGGTGGAAGTAGATTTTGGAGGCACTCTTGAGATCCTGGTCGATCATCACGCGGACCTCCCCTGCGCTGTCGTTGATCAATCCGAAGGGAGAGACCGCACCCGGCTCCAAGCCCAGCAGCCTCTCCAGCCGCTGGGGGGAAGCGAAACTCAGTCGGTCTTCCCCCATGTGCCGGGTCAGGGCCTTAAGGTCCGCGCTCTTGGAATCCTCCAGGATGACGAGGTAGTGGCGGTTCCCCTTTTTGTTGCGAAGGAACAGGTTCTTGCAGTGGGTGCCCTCCAGGTCGCTCCAGTGGGCACGTGCCTCCTCCACCGTGTACACGGGGGGGTGCTCGACGCGCGTAAAGGCGATGCCCAGTGCCGTGAGCCGGTCCAGTAGTTCCTGCTCGCCTAGGTGTCCGCTCATAATTTCCTCCGTCTATCTCAGGACCGCTATCGCCAGCTCGCGGTCCAGCGCGGCCTTTATTTCGAAAAGATCCTCTTCCAGAGCAGAGATGGATTCGGCCAGTTTCCCCATGTCTCCGCTCGGTTTCAGGGCAAATTCGTGGATCTTCACATATGAGGCGTAGAGTTCCTCCATAAGGGGCAGCGCCTCGGTGAATTCCTCCGGGGGCTCGCTCAGTCGCTCCATGAGTCCGTCGATCCGGGCTTTCATTTCCTCCATGGTGCGCAGGTTCCGCCGAGTCTGCCCGGTCTGCATCTCTTTGGCCGCCTCCTCAAAACTCAGTTCCGACACCTTAGCATACTCTGCAATCGCCCAATAGGACCGGATCTGGTTCAGGCAGGCCGATGCCTGCCCGGCCACGAGCTCTGCGCTGGACTCGATCCTGATCTGATAGGACTGTGTCTGCTGCGCGCCTCCCCCGCAGCCGACCAGCAGGGCCAGGCAGGCAAAAAACGCTCCTCCCCATCTCAGTGTGCTCATCTCCCCTCCTCCAGGGTGATCTCCAATCGAACGCTGTCCCTGACACTCACGGTCATATCCAGATAGAGGCTACCTCCTATGGTCCCTGTTTCGAAGGCAGCCATCCGGTTTTCGATCCGGGCCGCTACCGGCCTCTGCTGCCCGGGGATCAAGATGTGGCAATCCACCTCAGACTCGCTCGCAGAGAGCTCAAGAACGAGCCTAGACCCCTCCACGACATAGGTGTAGGCCAGGAAGGCTCCGGAGGCTGCGTATTCGGCGCGGGCCTCTGCCCGGGAGATCCCTGCTGCGGGCCAGCGCGGGGCCACCCTGGCCTTGCGAAAAAGTGTGTCCTGGTCCTGGATCCCGGCCAGGCCCTCCATCAGGGCATACAGCATAGCGCTCGAACCCCAGCCATCGGTCGATGTGGCCTCTGGGCTGGTGCTGGCCTCGGCGCTCGAGGGGCGCCCGTCAGGGAAATACCACAGGTAGGATTCCCCCGATTCTGAGATCAGGTCGGAATACCGCCTCAAGATGTCGACGCCGTATTCCTCATACCCCGATTCGAAGGCGGCCCGGGCCAGTTCCCCCCCCACCAAGGGCAGGATGCCTCCGTTGATGTAGGCCCCGGCACGGAGCTTCTCATCGCCGAAGATGCCGTCTGGGAACGGAGGATCGATGGAAAACCACTCGGCAAAGGAACGCCCTGTTTTTCCGCGTTCCTGATACTCCTCAAGGATGGCCGCGGCTTGACCGAGGTCGGCAGCCCCCCGGTTCACGGCCATGGGATTGCTGAGGCTGAGCTGCTGAGCCTCCTCCACACCGGAAATATTGACCGGTGTTAGCTTCACAAAGTGCGTGTAGAAACGGCCGTTCCAGCATATCCGGTTCAAGTTGGCCAGCAGGGCGCCCGCCCTCTCCGCCCACATCTCGGCCGCCTCCCTGTCTCCGAAACGGAGATGGAGCCGCTCCAAAATCCGGAACGCTTCGTAGTATCCGCTGTTGTCCCCGTGCATGATGCCCCAGAAGGTGCTGTCGTCTATTTGGAACTGCAGCCAATCGTGTGCTCCGGCGGTGTAGGCAAAATCCCAGGTGTCGATGGTGTAGGGCCTCTTGACCAGCCCGGTCTCCTCATCCCATCGCCAGGGATGGGAACGGATATATTCAAGAGCCCGCTCCATGGAGGGGATAAGCGTCTGGATCCAGTCATCGTCCCCAGTGGCCTGCCAGGCAAGCCAGGCTGCCTTGACGAACCGGAACTCCACGTCCGCCTCGACCGGAACCCGGACATACTTGGTCCAGTTCTCGCGCTCGCAGGGGAGTTTTTCCGGAAAAGTGGTGAAGTAATCGAAGATACGCCCATTTCGGGCCTGGGTCTCGGCGAAGTGTTCCACGGTGCTCTGGAGATCGGGTTCGAAATACCGGATCCCCCGCAGCATGTCGCTGTAGTCCCGGAGCCAGATGGAGCGCGCATCCGGTGCCCGATAGCCTCGGATGGATCTGCCGTCGATCACGACCTCCAAGAGGTCCCGCTCCAGGAAGCCCTGAATCAAGGGGATCAGGCCATCAAATTCTTTTTGTCCGGTGCGGATGAAAGTCCCTGCTCTCTCCCTCATGATCGTGTCCATGGTATAAGAAAATCGGGAAGATATCAAAATTCTTCCGAGCCTGTACACTCCCCCGGCTTTAGTATATATCTATCCCTCAGAAACAAACGGCGGGTCGATCCGGCCGTAAAGGAAACAACCGATGCTGAAACAAAAATTGAAACCGATCTTGATCCTGAGCCTGATCCTGGTCTCTGGACATATCGCGCCCCTGGCAGCCGCTTCGGCGGATGAGGGGACACCAACCACCCTGATCCTGGTCCGGCACGCGGAAAAGGCCGCGGACGGCACGCTGAATCCTCCCCTGACTGAAAAGGGGACCGCCCGGGCAGAGGAACTGGCCTACCTCCTGGGCCATGTGGAGCTGGATGCCGTGTATTCGACCCCCTTCAAGCGCACGCAGGATACAGTCCTGCCATCGGCCCGGGCCAAGGGGCTCGAGGTCCTGCCTTACCGGGCCGACCAGAAAGACTTCCTGGACAGGGTGCTGAAAAACTACAAGGGCGGCACGGTCCTCATCTGCGGCCATTCCAACACCATCCCGATACTGGCCAATGAACTCCTGGGGCGTGAGGAATATGCTAAGCTGGATGATGCCGTATACGACAACCTATTTATCGTCTCTGTCCCTGCTGCGGGCCAGGCCCGAGTCCTCCGCCTCCGCTTCGGTACGCACACACCACACAAACTCGCCCACGAGTTCCCGCGCTGATTGAAAGTAATTTTTCCCGAAACCTGTATAATGGGTGCAGGACACCTCACAAATGCAGAATGTAATCTCATCCGAGATATGTCAGAAATGCGGAAAATGCTGCAAAAATCATCCATATGTCGAACTTTCCTTTTCTGAAATCCATGTGTTGGAACTCGCAACGCAATTGCCTTGGGTAGCGTTTGCCTACCCTAAAGGCAAGGCCACTGAAGGATATTTCCTGCTGTTTCAGGCAAACGGAGACTGTTATTTTTTAAAAGACAACGATGGCTGTTTTTCCTGCGGTGTCTATGAGTCCAGGCCGGGAAAATGTATAAATTATCCTGAAAAACCCCCTCAGAAAGAAGCCTGTAGAACACATAGGGAAAAGCACTGAGTACAACTTGAGTGCTTTTTCATCCTACGTATGCCGCATGGGGCGGTTGGGTGGGTCTTCCGCCGCTATAAGACCAGAAACACTCCTCAAATAATTCGACATCCTCCTCGATATCTGATACATATTTCTACCTGACCCGCTTAAGGGACAGAGAGAGCAAAATGTTCGGCCTTCACCCCATCGATGTTGCCATCATCCTCCTCTATGTAGTGGTTATACTCTGGCTTGGCAAGAGGGCCGGCGCCGGCAACAAGACCACCGACGACTTTTACCTGGCCGGCCGCAAACTGGGCAAGTTCTACCAGTTTTTCCTCAACTTCGGCTGCTCCACCAATGCGGACCAGGCGGTGGCGGTCTCCCGCGAGATCTACCGGCAGGGCATCGGCGGCATGTGGATCCAGTACTTGGTGCTTTTCCTGACGCCATTCTACTGGTTTTCCACCTATTTTTTCCGCCGGGTGAGGCTGGTCACGATCGGCGACTATTTCACCGAGCGCTTCAAGAGCGAGTTCCTGGGAGGAAGCTACGCGGTCTTCATCCTGATCATGGCATTCCTGAGCGGGGGCATCGGCTACATGGTGGCGGCGAAGACTATGATGGCTATGACCCCCAAGCCCCTGGAGAAGTGTTCGGTGGAGGAACGCCTGAGCATTGAGCAGTTCAGGGAATACCAGGCACTCCGGGCCCAAGTGGATGAGGGGTTGGACCAGGAGGAGCAGACACGGTACGAAGTCCTCAATGAGAAGAACAAGCGGGGCGAGCTGCACTCCTTTGTCTCCTACACCGATCCCCTACTGTTCTATTTCGTCTACGCGGTGATCGTGGGGATCTACACCATGTTGGGCGGATTCCGGGCAGCGGCCATCACCGACGCCATACAGGGGGTCTTGATCATCTTCTTCTCCCTCATCCTGATCCCGATCGGGCTCTCCAGGATCGGGGGATTCGCCGGCCTGCACGCATCCGTGCCGGACTACATGTTCGAGCTCTTCGGTTCGGTCACCATGAGCGACTATGCCTGGTACACGATCGCGGCCATGGTGATGGCGAATCTGGTGTCTATCATTGCGGTGGCCCCCGGCATGGCCACGGCAGGCTCAGCCAAGGACGAGATGACCGCCCGCCTGGGCATGATCGGGGGGATGTTCTTCAAGCGCCTGATCATGATCTTCTGGGCCCTGGCAGGGCTGCTCGCCATCGGGCTCTACATGGGCCGGCTGCACGACCCGGACCTGATCTGGGGCTACATGACAAAGGACCTGCTTTTTCCCGGTGCCATCGGGCTCATGCTGGTAGGCATCCTGGCCGCCAACATGTCGACCCTGGACGCCAGTTCCGTGTCGCACGCCGCCCTGTTCATCAAGAACATCTATCAGCCCCTCCGTCCCTCCCTGACGGATAAACACTATCTCCTTGTGAGCAAGTACGCTATCGCAGCGATCCTGCTGGGCGGGATCGTGGTGGCGCTCTTTATCGACAACCTGCTCGTTCTTTTCAAGTACAGCATCTCGATCCCTGCCATATTTGGCGCCTCCATCTGGCTGGGATTCATGTGGCGGAGGCTGTCCAAGCCGGCGGTCGTTGTCCAGGTTTTCGTCTGCCTTGCGATCTATGCCCTCATCCCCAACCTGTTCCAGGGATGGAACTGGGCACGCACGAATCCGTCCTTCCTGCAGGAGACTCGGCCGAAGACCGTGGTCATCAAGACCGCGGCCCTGACCGAGGACGTGGAGGAGGGACGGGCTGGTTCCGTGGGACAGACCATCGAGAAGCCCCATGTGATCGAGCCCGCCGGCGTGTTCTTCGAGAGCATTGCGCGCATCGATCCGGAGGATCCAGACTCGGCCAAGATCGGAATCGGACGCTTCCACGCCGAGATCTGGGTCCTGAGCTGGCTGGGCATCGATTTTTCCGGCTTCCACAAGTCCCAGCTGGTGGCCACCCGCTTCTTCTTCGACGCCCTCCTCCCCTTTGTCCTTCTCTTCCTGCTGTCCCTCCTGACGCGGCCCGTATCGAGGGACTCGGTCGACCGCTTTTTCGCCAAGCTGCACACCCCGGTTCAGAAGACACCCGAAGAGGAGCAGAGGGCCCTTGAGGCCGCCTATGCGAATCCCCGAATGTATGACAGTCAGAAGATGTTCCCGCGCTCCAACTGGGAGCTGCTCAAATGGAAGAAGCTGGACTACGTGGGATTCTTTGGTAGCTGGGTGCTGGTGGGTGTCATCATCCTGCTGCTGTGGATCATGACCACGATCCGGTAGATTTCGAATAAAACAGAGGGGAAGTGCGTAGATAGGCTTTGAACGGACCGCAGCCTGCCGGCCTTGATGTCAGTGAGGCGGTCACGTGAAGAATACTTTAAATCCATATGAGATTTGTATATTTAGGAGGACAGACTATGAGACGAATGGCGATCATATCGAGCATGATCGGCTTACTGATGAGCTCAGGCACATCGGCCGCTGTACAAGCCGAGAGAGACTACGCGGGCATCTGGCAGGGAACCCTGAAGATCCAAACAACGGAACTGAGGATCGTTTTCAAGATAGAGAAGGCTGAAGAAGGCGGGTACAAGGGCACGATGGACAGCCCGGACCAGGGCGCCAGCGGCCTGGTCTTGGACTCGGTCACGGTGGAGGAAGACACACTGGTCTTGGTCTACAAGCAGGCTGGGATCGAGGTCAGGGGCACGCTCCAGCCCGATGGGGAGCACATGCAGGCCGTCTTGAAACAGGGAGGCATGGAACTTCCCCTGCCTCTCGAGAAGGTGGAAAAGGCCGAGGAGGTCAGGCGTCCGCAGACCCCCCAGAAGCCCTTCCCCTACCGGGAGGAGGAGGTTTCCTACGAAAACACAGAGGGAGGCGTCACTCTGGCTGGCACCCTGACCCTGCCAGCGGGCGAGGGCCCGTTCCCGGCCGCGCTCCTGATCACGGGCTCGGGCGCCCAGGACCGGGATGAATCGCTCATGGGCCACAAGCCATTCCTGGTGATCGCGGACTACCTCACGCGGCGCGGCATCGCGGTGCTGCGAGTGGATGACCGGGGGATAGGCGGCACGACCGGGAAGCTGGGTGAATCTACCACGGATGACCTGGCCGGAGACGTGCTGACGGGCGTGGCGTACCTGAAGGACCATAAGGAGGTCGATCCCGCGCGCATCGGCCTGATCGGACACAGCGAGGGCGGCATCATCGCCCCCATCACCGCAGCCCGTTCCGAAGACGTATCCTTCGCGGTCCTTCTGGCGGGTACGGGGCTGACCGGCGAGGAAATCCTCTACATGCAGACAGAACTCATCGCCCGGGCAGAGGGCATGAGCGAAGAGGACATCCAGAAAAGTCTCGACGATGCGAGACGAATCTATGGCGTCTTGAAGTCCGGCCTGGGCAAGGAGGCCATGGAAGAGAAACTGCGGCACATGTATGAGGAGGACATGGCCAAACTGAGTGACGAGGAACGCAAAGATGAAGAGATCACCGAAAAAGCCTTCGAGGCCCAGCTCCAGCAGGTCCTCTCCGACTGGTTCCTCTACTTCCTGACCTATGACCCGCGGCCGGTCCTGCAAGAGGTACACTGCCCTGTACTGGCCCTGAACGGCGAGAAGGACCTCCAGGTCCCCCCAAAAGAAAACCTGGCCGAGATCGGAAAGGCATTGAAGGCGGGAGGCAACACCGATGTCACGCTGAAAGAGATGTCGGGATTGAACCATCTGTTTCAGACCGCGGAAACGGGTGCCGTGAGCGAATACGCGAAGATCGAAGAGACCATCTCGCCGGATGTGCTGCAGCTGGTCGGAGACTGGATCCTGGAGCGGATGGGGAAAAAGTAGAGTCGGACAATGGATGCACTCATCCCCTTGAACACGACGGAGCGGCGATCCCTCATCGTGGAGCGGGAGCACACGGCCAGCGAGCTGGGTTCGGGATCGGTCGATGTCTTGGCCACCCCCATGTTGATCGCGCTCATGGAGGCCGCGGCCCTGGACGCGGTCCAGGGCTTTCTGGCCGAGGGGTGGACCACAGTCGGCACACGGGTCGAGGTGGAACACATTCGCGCCACGCCGCTGGGGGGCCGGGTTACGGCAGAGGCCACGCTGGTCAAGCGGGCGGACCGGGTGCTGGAATTCGCGGTCCAGGCCTGGGACGGCTCCGGGGTTGTCGGGCAGGGGACGCACACCCGGGCCATCATCGACCGGGAGCAGTTCATGGCCAGGGCTAAGTCTAAATCTTAACCTATCTGCGGGCTGCCAGCAGGCGCTCGATCTCTCCGATCTCTTTGGGCACCTCGCGGGTCAAGACCTCGCAGCCGTCCTTCGTGATGAGGACGGTGTCTTCGATGCGGATGCCGAAGCCCAAGTCCGGGTAATACAGCCCCGGTTCGATGGCGAACACCATCCCTTCCTGAAGCGGGCCCGAGTAGCTTACATCGTGTGTGGCCAGACCGACATGGTGGCCGAAACCGCCTCTGAGCCCGCGAGAATCCATGCCCTTCTGGCTCATGACCCGGGCCACATGCTCCCTCACCTGTTCCACTGTCACACCCGGACGGTATGCCTCGATGCAGGCTTTCTGGACCTCGAGCACTACCCGGTAGGCTTCCCTCTGTTCGGCTGCAAATTTTCCGGAGGCGGGCCAGGTCCGGCTGATGTCCATGCAGAGGTGATCCAAGTCGGCCCCGAAATCCATGAGCACCAGGTCGCCTCCCTCGACACGGCGATCGTTGCGATCGTAGTGCCAGATGCAGGAATTGGGCCCGGAGCCCACGATGGGGGGATAGGCCGGGCCGCGGGCCCCATGTCTGAAGATCACATACAGGGCCTCCGCTTCGATCTCGTATTCGAAGACACCCGGGCGGGTGCCCAACATGGCGGCCTTGACCGCGGCAGCCGAGACCCTGCCGTTGCGGCGGAGGATATCGATCTCTTCCGGCGTCTTGATCAACCGCATCCGGTCGATGTGCGCTGTTACATCCAGGAAATCACACATGGGGTAACGCTCTTTAAGTTTCTTGATCCGGTACGCATCCAGCGAGATCTGGTCGTTGTAGTGGGTGCGGTTCTTCCGCCCGGCGAAAATGCGGGTCTCCCAGCGCGCGTTATCGATGGTGTCGCGCGGAGAGAGCCTCAGGTGGAACATCAGGCCGAACTGCCGCGCCCTCCGTGCCAGAAACTCATCGAAGTAACTGAGGGGATGAATGGCGGTGAATCCATGCGATCCCCCCCCTTCCATGTTCTTGAGCAGGTTCGGTCCTTCGACCATCTCTTCTCGTGGAGTCTGACGAGGCAGGAAGAGATGGCTATCGCCCGACCCGGGCGCCATGAGCAGTAGGGCGTTGAGGTCCTCGATCCCCGTATAGTAGAAAAAATCGTTGTCCTGCCTGAAGTGGGCACCCGGCTGGGGCTGCGCATCCCCGAAGAGGACGATCATGCCATCCCCCACCGCTTCCATCAGGGCGCTGCGGCGCCTATCGAATTCTTCCTGAGAATACCCTGTCCTCTGGGCAGACAGTGCAGCGGGAAACATCAAATTGCACAGCAAAATCCCGATCCCAACGATCAGCAAGTTCCGTCTGTTCATGTCTCTCCTCTTAGATGTGGCTGTCTGGTCAGCCCTGTCTGATGAGCCGGCCCAAGCCGCGGAAGCTCTTCTGCATAAAGAAATTGTTGAAGCCCGATCCCATTATGATATTATATTACGCCTGAAACTGCGACACATGCAAAATCAATAAAGGAGTCCCTCTCATGATCCACATCTTAATCGGGGCGGTGACCACAGCACTTCTGATCCGCATCATCCAATGGACCAAGAAACGTAACCTGGCACTCAAATGGTGGCAGTGGCTGCCGGTAGTGTTGGAGTATGCCTACGTCATTTTTGTGCTGGAGGTCATCGCGGGATTCATAGAGGAAGGCGCGGTGAAGGGTGCCCTGGTCATGGGGACCATCATGGGCTTTTTGGCGCTGATCGCCGGATTCCTGCTGGCCCGCCTGGTTTTTCTGCGTAAAACCGCCTGAGGAGATAACGCCATGAACCAGAACTCATTCGACAGACGTGATTTCATCAAGCTCCTGTCTCTGGGAGGAGCCGCGTTGGGGGCGGGGATGGCAGCCCCCACGGTGATCGGGACGACCTCGCGAGGCAATCTCCTGACCTCCCAGGACGAGTACGGCGGGTTTACCGTGGAGCAGAGCCGTATGGTGGGTTTTCCCTATCGGATCGATACCAGGGTTATCAAGCCCATGAGCGAAAAATTCACGACCTTCAGCCTCAATGTCTGGCTGCCTGAGCGGCGCAAGGCGCTGGCGGAAGCGGAGAACGTGTCCTACAAGAACCTGGTGGAGGGCCGGGGCCGGGTCCCCGACCAGACACGCCTGGACTATGCCCTGATGTCCGCCGCCTGGACCTATGCCCATTCGGACGGAGTCACCTACCGCTGGGACGGCCCCTCCGGCATGGTGCGGGGAAGCGGCCTGGGAAGTATGGGGCCCTGGGAACCTGCAGACATCGACATGACATGGGCCGATGCGACACGGGCCGTGAAACATGCCGCCCTGTTCTACGGGGCCTCCCTGGCGGGGGTCGCAGAGCTGAATCCACTCTGGATGTATTCTGACCACTTCGCGCCAGGGCGTGAAGACCGGGAGCGGACCATTCCGGTGCTGGCCGAAGGGGACCGCTATGAGAAGACAGAGGAGGCCTGGTATATCCCCCGCTCTATGAACCGGGTGGTCTCCCTGGCATTCGAAGAGGATTATTACGCCATCTCCAATTCTCCCGGCAGGCTCGCATCTGCGGCCACGGGCAATGGATATTCCCGCATGGCGGTGACGTCATCCACCCTGGCTGAATTCATCCGGGGTCTGGGCTACAGGGCCCTTCCCGCCGGCAACGGCGTGGGACTGAGCATCCCCATGGCCGTGGATGCCGGGTTGGGGGAATTGGGCCGGTTGGGGCTGCTCGTGACTCCCAAATACGGACCGCGTGTCCGGCTGGCCAAGGTCATCACGGACATGCCCCTGGAAGCAGATGCCCCCATACGTTTCGGTGTGGCCGAGTTCTGTGAGAGCTGCATGCTGTGTGCCGAGGACTGCCCCAGCAGTTCGATCAGCAAGGGGCCGCAGACCTGGGAGGGCCGCTCCCCGGCCAACAATCCGGGAGTGTTCAAGTGGTATGTGACCCCAGAGGGCTGCTACGATTTCAACGGTTTCAGCTGCTCGAACTGCAAGCGGGTCTGCCCGTTCACCAAGCCCAACAACTCTTGGCTGCACCGGCTGATCCGCACTGCCATCGAGGGACGCATCTCACCTCTCAATAATGTGATGGTGACCCTGGACCAGGCCAGCGGCTATGGGCAGCCGGTCCCGGCCCGGGAGTTCTGGCGCCGGGACGGCCACAAGGCCATCACCGCCCGCGAGAAGATGTAACGATATGGGGGGGGATGTCCCCTAGAATTCGATCAGGCCGGCGAGCTTGAGGATCTCCAGGTAATTGAAGATCGCCTCGAGTTTCGACTGGGTCTGAGCCTGAGAATCCAAGAGCGCCTTGATGTCCAGGACGCTGTTCTCCCCGTTGATGAGCAGGTTCAGTTCCCGGGTGTTGCCCACACTGCGCCGGTCGTAGGGAAACTCCTTTTTTTTGTCCGCGGGGACCGCATCGATGTGCTCGCTGTAGCCCCTGTACCCGTTCTCCTTGACCCTTGCCGTGGGCCGGGGGACGATCTTGGCGGCCTTCTGTTCCAGCTCAGTCCATTCGATCTTGATCGGCTCGACCCGCCAGAATGCAGCCCGCTGCCGCATGTGGGCATCGAGCGTGGCCAGCAGGGCGGCTCCCTGAGACTTCATGCTCTTCTTGAGAGCTGCCACATGGCCTCCCACGTTCTTGGTGTCGGTGGCCAGTTCCATCACCGAAGACAAGGTGGCCGCCTCGTTCAGGGCCGCCGCTTCGATGTACATGCGGCCCGTCTTGTAGGCCTCGGCCAGCCCGTCTGCCGATGCCTGGTTCAGTGCTTCCAGTCCCCTCATCAGCTCATGCCCCATCCTCCGGGCGCCGTTGCTGGCGGTCTCGCTGGCGATCTTGATGGCCATGCCATCGTCGGCATTGGCCACGGTGTACGCTCCCGCCGCCCCGATGACCGCAACGCGCTTCAGCTGGGTGGGATCGGATTTATCCACACGATCGCCGGAGGTATGATACCACCGGTCCGGCCAGACGATCATCATGATGCCAGGGACCTGGACGCCCCAGTCATTGAACACCTCGTGATCCGAGGCTCCATAGTGTGTCTCGATGCTGTAGTAGAACGGCTCGTCAGCGCCCGAGGGTGCCACGATGCGGCGCAGCACACCCTCTGGGCCGCTGCGGTTCTGGATCCGCTCACGGCTGCCCTCTCCGATATAGCGGTAGTAGTTCTCCATGACGTCATTGATGTAGTGAGGATTTCCGTAGGAGGTGCGCATCATGCAGAAGAATGCCTTATTCAGGCTCAGCCACTCCCCTACCATGTCCATGTTGATGTTGCAGAGGGTCTTTTCCATGAGATCCTTGTTGGCCTTGACCCAAGGCCCGGTCCCGGAAAACTCCGGGCCCCACAGGAAGCGGATGGTCCTCCTGGGCCTGGGCAGGCGGCCCTCCTCGATCAGGGTGTGCAGGACTCGGGCCACTTCCAGGATGCCGGCGCTCCCCGACTTGTTGTCGTTAGCCCCCTGCTTGACGTAGCCCTCGAAGAGGTGCGCCGACAGGATGACCTCACCCGCTTTGGGATCCGTACCCGGGATGTGGCACACGACGTTCTGGAGATCGTAGGCTTCCTGTGTGGATTCGACCTGGGCTTGCACCAGGATCTTTTCCCTTCGCAGCAGGCGCGCCTTGAGGATGGCCCCCTCCCTGGCCGGAAGGTAGAAGGCGAACTTGGAGGGGGTTTCCTGGCCGCGCCGGTTGTAGATGCCCGACCAGGGGATCTGGAGGGGATCGAAATGCTCGCGTGACGTGCTGATGCCGATGACGCCCACGGCCCCCATCTTCAAGCAGGCCAGGGCATGCACGCTGCTCGCGCGGCCCTCGGTCACCACGATCTTGCCCTCGAGTTCGAGTCCCTGCATCTCCTTTGCCGTGCCGAGGCCGACCCACACGAGCTCCGCCTTTACATCGGCCGGGCTGCTGCCGCTGGCCAGCATAGCGGTCATGTCCTGATAGGACGCAAGCTTCTGGCGGCGGGGCTTGATCTCCCAGAGCTCGCCCTTGATCCCGTCCCATACGGTCCCGCCTGGGAAGCGGGCGAAATCCGTCCCCGGCAGCCCGTAAGACTTGAGCTGATCATATATATATTGGGACTCATAGAAGGTCCCGGCATACTCATCCGCCAGGCGGTTCTTGTTGTATCCGCCCGTTTCCATGATGGTGTTGTAGGCGGTCTCTCCGGACGCCTCACCGATGATCTCGTCCATTTGGGCTTGGGGAATCAGTGTCCAGATCATCCAGGGCGTATGCTGTGCATTCAGGTCCATGCCCCCCAAGAGCAGGCACAGCCCGATCACACTCAAGCTCAGTAATCTTTTCATTTCGTCCTCCGACTCGAGATGCGGGGCCTTACCCCGCTCACATAATGATCATTTGGTAATATCACACCCGTTTCCCCAGGTCAAAGAAAATCCTGTTCGTTCGCTGAATATTCTGTGATATGGTAGGAGGACACCACAGGACGAAGCCATGCCCGAATTCGAGATCCTCCTCATGCTGGCCATCCTTGCCGCGACCATGACCCTCTTTGTCTCGGAGAAACTGCGGCCCGATGTCACCGCCCTGCTCGTATTAAGTGCGCTCCTGCTACTGGGCCTGCTGCAGCCCCAACAGGCCCTCTACGGTTTCGCCAACCAGGCAACCGCCATCATCGCAGCCATGTTTATCATCAGTGCCGGGCTGGTCCGGACAGGGCTGGTAGACTGGCTGGCCCGCCGCGTGGATGCCGGTGCTGGCCGGTCCCGAATCCGCTTCATCCTGGTCCTCTGTCTGACCACGGCCCTGCTCTCCACATTCATCGTGAACGCGGCTGTGGTCGCCATCTTTATCCCCATCAGCGTGATCCTGGCGGAGAAGCGTCGGATCCCGGTCTCGTATGTTCTGATCCCCATGGCGTTCGCCAGCCAGCTGGGCGGCGCCTGCACGCTGATCGGCAGTTCCACCCACATCCTGATGAATTCTCTGGCCGTCGAGAACGGGCGCCCGGCCTTTGCCATGTTCGAGTTTGCTCCCCTGGGAGCGGTTCTCGCCGCCGTGGGGATACTGTATCTGGTCCTGCTGGCCGGGAAACTGCTGCCGCGGAGGAAGGGGGCCTATCGGAAGATCGACAGGTACCGGCTGACCGACTACCTGGCTGAGCTCAGCCTGACCGGGAATTCTCCTCTCCTGAAGAAACGCTGGGGCGAACTCGAGAAAAAGGCCGTGAAAGACATCCAACTCATCCGCCTGATCCGCGCCGATAAGGCGGTCTCGAAACCTATGCAAACCGTAATGCGGGAGGGTGATGTCCTGCTTGTCCATGGGGATGCAGGCCTGATAATGCGGATCAAGGACGAATTCAAGCTGCAGACTCGAGCCGACGTAAAGATCAGTGACAAGCCCATGACCGCAGACGAACTCCGGCTAATCGAGGCCGTGATCCCTCCCCGCTCAAGCCTGGAGGGGAGGTCACTGGAAGATTCGGACTTCCGCCGGCGCTTCGGCTGCCTGGTCCTGGCGGTGCAGCGGCGCGGGCAGGTCATGCGCCAGCGGCTGGACCGCGTCCGACTCCAGGCCGGCGACGCCCTGCTCCTGCAGTGTCCCGGGGAGGATATCGGCCGCATCCTGCGCTCTCAGGACCTGATCATGACCGAGGAGATGAGCGAACTCCATCTTCGGAAGGACCGCGCCCTGATCGCGCTTGTCCTGGTGGGAGCGGTCGTAGCACTCTCCGCATTCCAGGTCTTGCCCATACTCACGGCGACGCTGTTGGGTGCCGTCGGCATGATCGTGACCGGCTGCCTGACAGCGGAGGAGGCCTACCGGTCCATCAACTGGCAGGTGATCTTCCTCCTCGGGGGGATCCTGCCCCTGGGGCTGGCCATGCAGCAGACAGGCACCGCACAGTGGCTGGCCGACGCCTTGATGCGCCCGCTCATGGGCCTCGGGCCCTATGTCCTCTTCGCCGCCTTCTATCTCTTGACCGCCCTGCTGACCGAGGGCATGTCCAACATGGCGGCTGCCGTGCTGCTTGCCCCCATCGCGCTCTCCACTGCCGCGGCCCTGGGAGTGAGCCCCCGGCCGTTCCTGGTGGTCATCTCCTTTGCCGCCTCCACGAGTTTCGCCACGCCTATCGGTTTCCAGACCAACACCATGATCTATGCCCCAGGGGGCTACCGGTTTACCGATTTTACCCGTGTGGGGCTCCCCCTCAACCTGATATTCTGCCTTCTGGTCACCTGGCTCGTCCAGGTGTTCTGGCCACTCTGATCTGGGATCGCTCCCCGGCCTCAAGCCCACCTCGTCATGCGGAAACAGATCAGCCCGATGTCGGAGCGCCCGGACGGAGAGCGAACGAGTGCGCTATTTCCGCGTCACCAGGTATCCGATGAGGAATCCCACCACCAGCAGCCCGCAGATCATGATGATCTGGTTCATGCTGATGCTCCAGAAAAACAGCTTGATCGTAGCCATGGCCGAGTTCTGGATGACAAAGATCACTGCCAGCAGCAGCAATACAAGTAAGATAATGTATTTGGGCTTCATCCTATTTCACTCCTTTGCCTATGCTCTCACAGCCAGCGTTTGCGTTTGAAATAGACGATCATGCCGATCCCGATCATCAGCATCAGGGCCAAGACACCCCCATATCCCCAAGGCCATCTCAGTTCGGGCATTTTATCGAAGTTCATCCCATAGATGCCGGCAATGAACGTCAAGGGGATGAAGATGGTGGCGATTATCGTCAACACCTTCATGACCTCGTTCATTCGCTGGCTGAGTCCAGAGAGATAGGTGTCGTGCAAACTCGCCAGCATGTCCCGGAACGTTTCGACCGTATCGATGGCCTGGATGGTATGATCATAGGCGTCCCTCAGGTACCGGTGTACCGCTTCCGTCATGAGAGGCGACTCGCCCCTCTCCAAGACATTGATCAGCTCCCGGAGCGGCCATACCGCTTTGCGGAGGAAGATCATTTCCTGTTTGAGTCTGTGGATATCGTTGATGGAATCAGGTCTAGGGTCGGAGATTACCTGATTCTCCACGTCCTCGATCCGTTCGCCGAGCCTCTCCAGGATCAGGAAATACTGATCCAGCACCGTATCGAGAAGAGAGTAGAGCAGATAATCCGCACCCATATTGCGGATGCGCCCCTTTCCCTTGCGGATCCGCTCCCGAAGGCCTTCGAATATGTCTCCGGGCCGTTCCTGAAAAGATATCACGCAGTGATCGGTCAAGATCAAAGACACCTGCTCGCCCGTGACCTCATTATGTGCCTCATCATAGGACAACATACGGAGGACGACATACAGGAACTGGTCGTAGTCTTCCAGCTTGGGTCGCTGCCAGGGATTGGCAATGTCTTCGAGAGCCAAGGGATGGATCTCGAACAGTTTCCCAAATTCCGAAATCAGACTTGCATCGTGGATCCCGTCCACATTGATCCAGGTCGTGGCCTCACTGCCTTTACAGTGCGCGCATTCTTCGATGCCTGAGACCTCGGTCTCATGAAAAGTCTCGCCGTTATAATCGAGAACGGTGATCCGGATGTGCTCTTCTTTTGGCTCGCCGGAGTAGGTCGCGGTACCGGGCGGAAGGCCGACATTTACTCCCCGCCTGTGGATGAACCGGTTAATACGAAGCATTCTCCCTCCCTCCTTAGCATTATTATAAAGGCTTTCTGCCTGATTAAAACATCTTTTCTCTTTTCATCGCGTGTGTGAGGTCCTCTCAAACTAGACATCATTCGTCGAACCTGAGCCGCAGGGCGGGCAGCGGGCCATAAACCACCAATCTGTCGTTCGCGATCAGGTTCTCTGTGGCCTGCCCGCTGCCTATTTGATAATGATCCGGATGCGGCGCACACTCCTGGCATCCGCATCCAAAACCAGGAACTTAAGGCCGGCTGCGGACGTGCTCTCCCCTTTTTTAGGGATCCGCTGCATTCTCTCGATCACAAATCCCGCGAGGGTATTGTACTCCCCCTCGGGGAGGGCTAACCCATAATCCAGGTTCAGCAGCTGGATCTCGGCCTTCCCGTCACAGTCCAGTACCCGGTCGCTGATCCTCTTCACGAGTTCGAAATCCTCCCTGTCCTTCTCATCCCAGATCTCGCCCATGACCTCCTCCACGAGGTCTTCTATGGTCACCAGGCCCACCACACCTCCATACTCATCCACCACGAACACCATAGGTCTGCGGCTGCAGCTGAGGTCCTTGAGGAGGGGGAGGACACGTCGGGATTCGGGTTCATGACGGACGTCCCTCCGGATGAAGGGCGCAATGGTTTCAGGGAGTTCCTCAACATCGAGGACATCCAGCACATTCACAACTCCTACGATGTTATCGATCCGGTCCGAATAGACGGGGATGCGGGAGAAACCCGTATCCGCCACTTTTTGTAGAAAAGCTGTAGGCCTGGTGTCTTCTGGCAATGCGACCATGTCAACGAGGGGCGTCATGATCTTCCCGATCGCACGTTCATCCAGGTCCAGAACGCCGTGGACCATGCGGATCTGATCCTTTTTCACGGCCCCCGCTTCCTTCCCCATCTCGGCCAGCAGCTTGAGCTCTTCCCGCATGACACGGGACCTTTCCGCCAAATCCTCGCTTCCGGCGAAGCGGACAAAACGCCCTGAGACCAAGGTGAAAAACTTCACGAGGGGATGCAGCAAAACGGCGGAGAAGCGCAAGATGGGGGCGCTGCGTAGCGCAAGGCTGTCTGCCCGCGCACGGAAGATGGTCTTGGGGAGGATCTCGCAGAAAAGGAGGATAACAAAAGTCATGACCACAGTATTGGCCAGTTCCTGGAGGTGCTCATGCCGGGGAAGCAGGATGCGCGTGAGCTGGAGGCCAGCCACACCCGCGGCTGTCCCCATAAGATTCGTACCCACCAGCACGGTACCGAGCATGCGGTCCGGCTCCTCTATCAAGGCCTTGATAAACATCGCTCGCGGATTCTTGTTCTGTGCGAGGATCTCGATGCGGACGGAGGAGGCAGAGACCACGGCCGTCTCCGATCCGGCAAAAAATGCCATCATCACCAGTGAAAATACCAGGAGACACAGGAAGGCGGGAAGATAGTCAGCCCCTGGGGGATTCCCTGCACCACGCACTGTGGATCCCGCACTCATCATCCCAAGTAGAGGCACCAATGCCAGGATCAATAAGAGTTTAGGGGAAGGTTTTCCAGAAGCGCGGCGCCTCACCTGCACGCTCAGCAAATCGATACGGTTTCCCGCCATCTTTTTAACCTGGAACGTTAATCCCAGAGGCTCATCGCGGACCACGTCCCCTACTCCAGGTATGGTTCCGGAGAGCTGTGTGACGTAGCCGCTCATGGTATCGGCGATCGACACATCCAGCTTGAGTTTCAGGCGGCGGTTGAAGGAGCGCAGGCCCATGGATCCGGGTACCAGGTAGCTCTCTGCACGCCCCTCTTCACGCACTAGGTGCTGTTCGGGCAGCGCATCGTACTCGTCACGGATCTCTCCCACCACCTCTTCCACGATATCCTCTGACGTGACCAGCCCCTCCACCCCCCCGAACTCATCCAGGATTATGGCCATCTGCTTCTTCTGCCGTGTCATGTCCCGGAGCAGGGAACCGATGTTCTGCGTTTTGAATGCGAAAAAGGGAGTCAGGACCAGCGTATTTTCCCGGCCTGGATTCAGGGCCCCTAAAAGCTCCTGATTGGACAGGAATTCATCCAGCGTGAGATCCTCCAAGCGCTGATGTCCCAGGCTCCTCACGTCTACGTTCCTCCAGCGCGGCAGATCTTTGACATAAAAAATCCCGCATATGTTGTCGAGCCGCTTGCGGTAGACAGGGAGCCGGGAGTGACCCCGCTGCATGGCCGTCTTGAACGCATCGCGAATGACAGTGGAGACTTCGACGCCCACCATCTGAGTCCGGGGCACGAGGATCTCTTTGGTCTTGGTATCCTGCAGTTCGAAGACATTGGAGAGGACCTCTCCTTCGTCTTCGTCGATGGCCCCCCCCTCGGCAGTGGCGCGTACGGTCTCCCGGATCTCTTCTCTGGTGACAGGAAGGGAATCGACCATTCTGCGCACCCCAAAAAGGGGGAGGAGGATGTCGGTCAAAAACCGCAGAATCCTTCGGAAAGGAAAAATCAGGCGGGAGAAATTCCAGAGGAGAGGAGCGGTCCGGCGGGAAAATCCTTCGGGATTCCGTATGGCCAGGGACTTGGGAGTGATCTCCCCGAACAGGAGCAGGATGGCGGTTTCGACCAGGATGGCGGTCACATAGGCGGCACCCAGGTGCCGGCTCTGGAATACCGTATCATAGATCAGCGCACCCATGATCGTGATGAAGGCCATGTTGACCAGCGTGTTGCCAAAGAGCACGGTGATGAAAAGCCTGCGGGGCTCGTCCAGGAACCGGACCACGGCAGCGCTGCTGTGCGTGCCATCCTGCCGCATTCGTTCGATCTGGGTCCTCGTCAACGCCGAGAGGGCGGTCTCCGAACCAGAGAAAAAGCCAGAGCAGAGCATGAGCAAGCCCAGGCCGACAACATAAGTGATGAGAAATGTGATGTCCATGCGAGATAGGTTTATTCACATATATCACACGGGGCAACAGGTGGTCAATCGGCGGGAATCCAGGAGGAATCGTTTGTGTTCATCCTCCCTGCAAGAAAAGACACACCAGGGAAATCTGCGGACGGGAAGCTGTCGGGCGTGATTTTGGCGGCGGTTTGGACTATAATGCCTTCGAAGTATCCGTATTTCAAGGATCGGAGCCCACAGCATGCACAATGTCGCGACCATCATCATGGCGGGTGGACAGGGAAGCCGTCTATACCCGCTGACCAGGATCCGCAGCAAACCCGCCGTCCCCATCGCCGGCCGCTTCCGGCTCATCGACTTTCCCATCAGCAACTGCATCCACTCCGACCTGAGGAAGATCTTCATCCTGACCCAGTTCAGCTCGGAGTCCCTGCACCGGCACATCTTCCTGACCTATCGCTTCGACAATTTTACGCGGGATTTCGTGACCATACTGTCCGCTCAACAGACGTTGGAAAGCCGGGACTGGTACCAGGGAACGGCCGACGCCGTCCGCCAGAACCTGGGTTTCCTGCGCAGCGAAGTGGACTACGTGCTGATCCTCTCCGGGGATCACCTCTACCGGATGGACTACCGCCGCTTCATCGATTTCCACATACAAAAACAGGCGGACATCAGCATCTCGGTATATCCCGTCCCTGCCAAACAGGCCTCGCAATTCGGGGTGATGAAGGTCGGCCGGAACGGGAAGATCACGGACTTCAAGGAAAAGCCCAAGGATCCGCAGCTCCTGGATTCGATGCGTGTCCCCGAGGAGACTTTCACCCGCTTCAATGTGGAGGCGGGCGGGCGGTCCCACTTGGCTTCCATGGGAGTATACGTATTCAACCGCTCCGTCCTCCAGGAGCTTCTGGAGGACACGGAATTTGGGGATTTCGGGAAAGAGGTCATCCCCCATGCCATCCGCAGGAAGAAGGTCTTCGGCTATTTCTTTGACGGCTACTGGGAAGACATCGGAACCATCCGGAGCTTTTTCCAGGCCCACATGGACCTGACCCGCAGCCGGCCCAAGTTCCGCCTGTACGACGAAGCCAAGCCCATATTCACTCGGGCCCGGTTCCTGCCGGGGTCCCGGATCCATGATTCCGTGATCGACCGCTCCATCATCTGTGAAGGAAGCATCATCAACAGGGCCCGGATCACAGACTCCATCATCGGGATCAGGTCCCGCATCGGAAGGAACACCAAGCTGGACAGGACCATACTCATGGGAGCGAACCGCTTCGAACTGCACAAAGACACCACGACCGGCAGAAAGCGCCGCATTCCCGACATCGGGATAGGCGACAACTGCGAGATCCGCAACGCCATCATCGACCGGAACGCACGCATCGGCAATAACGTCAAGTTGGTAAACACGCGTAGTGTGAAGCAGCACCAGTGTGAGAGCTGTCACATCGTTGACGGCATCACAGTGATCCCAAAGAACGCAGTGATCCCCAGTGGAACCGAGATCTGAAAGGAACCATCCCATGACCCTAACCCTCACCCCCAAGCCTTCTCCCTCTTCGTCCATAGCCTACTTCTCCATGGAGGTGGGCCTGGAATCCGACATGCCCACCTACAGCGGTGGGCTGGGTGTGCTGGCCGGCGATACGCTCAAGGCGGCCGCAGACCTGTCCATCCCGCTGGTCGGGGTCACCCTCCTCCACCGCAAGGGATACTTCCGTCAAAAGCTGGATCCTGACGGACTCCAGTCGGAGAGTCCCTTTGACTGGAATCCCGAGGAATTCCTGGAACTCATGGAGCCCAGGATCAGTGTCTCCCTCGAAGGCCGTACAGTGCGGATCCAAGCCTGGCGTTATCAGATCCAGAGCGGCTCGGGACACAGCGTACCCGTCTTTTTCCTGGATACATGTCTGCGGGAGAACTCGGAGTGGGACCGCTCCCTCACAGATCATCTCTACGGCGGGGACCTGCGCTACCGCCTCTGCCAGGAGGCCGTGCTGGGATTGGGAGGGGTGGCCATGCTGCGTGCCCTGGGTTATGCAGACATCCAAGCCTTTCACATGAACGAAGGACACTCCGCCCTGCTCGGGCTGGCCCTGCTCCAGGAGCGCCTTGGGGAAAAGGACCTGATGCAGGCAACCCGGCAGGACATCGACCGGGTCCGTCAGATGTGTGTGTTTACCACCCACACTCCGATCCCGGCGGGACACGACAAGTTTCCCCTGGACCTCGTTACCCAAGTATTGGGAGAGAAGCAGGCAGGCTTCCTGGCAGCCGGCCGGGCCAAAGTCGGGGATGAGCTCAACCTGACCTCGCTGGCCCTGATGTTTTCCTGGTATGTCAACGGAGTCTCCCACCGGCACGAAAAGATCTCGCAGGACATGTTCCCCGAATACCCCATCAATTCCATCACCAACGGAGTCCATGCCGCCACCTGGACCGCGCCGCCTTTCAAGACTCTCTATGACCGCCACATGCAGGAATGGCAGGAGGACAGCCTCTACCTGCGGTACGCCATCAACATCACGCGGGAAGAGATCATGGCCGCCCACAAAGAAGCGAAGCAGCACCTGATGCAGGAGGTCGCTCGGCGCTCCGGCCGGAAGCTGGAGGAGGATGTCTTCACGATCGGTTTCGCCCGGAGGGCCACGCCCTACAAGCGCGCCGATCTGATCTTCACCGACCTGGACCGCCTGCGGGCCATCGCCAGGAAGGCGGGCCGATTCCAGCTGATCTTTGCCGGGAAGGCTCACCCCCACGACGAGGGAGGGAAGGAGTTGATCCGAAGGATCTTCGCCGCGGCCGAGTCCTTGGAGGACGACATCGCCGTCGTCTACCTGCAGGGCTACAAGATGAGCCTGGGCAAGTCGCTCTGCTCCGGGGTGGATCTCTGGCTGAACACTCCCAGAAAACCGCAGGAGGCTTCGGGCACAAGCGGTATGAAGGCTGCCCTCAACGGAGTCCCCAGCCTCAGCGTGCCGGATGGCTGGTGGCTGGAAGGGCATGTGGAGGGAGTGACCGGCTGGTCTATCGACGGAGGGCCTGAAGGGCGCGACTCGGACTCGGCAGAAGCCGCGTCACTGTACCACAAGCTGGAATCCGTGATCCTGCCGATGTACTACCGTAGACCGATGGACTATGCCAGCATCATGCGTTCCTCAATCGCCCTGAACGGCTCATTTTTCACTGCGCAGCGCATGATGTACCAATACCTCAACAACGCCTATCATCCCACGCACAACCAGGGATCATGAACTTCGGGATCGAGGGAAGAGGTTGAACGGATGTCCGAGATCAGACACGACCCGCTGCTGGACAGATGGGTGATCATCGCCCCGGAACGGGACAAGAGACCTCAAGAGATCGCAGGCACGACACACCCCGGTCAGGCCCTGCCCTGTCCCTTCTGTGAAGGAAACGAGAGAGAAACACCCCCCGAACTGTGGGCCCTCAGGGAGTCCGGGGGAGAGGGGCCGGACACGCCGGGGTGGACCGTGCGGGTCGTTCCCAACCGCTTCCCCGCCCTGAGACGATCTCTGGAGGGAGAGGACGAACGTTCGGGCCTTTTGGAAAAGAGGCGGGGCGTTGGGGCGCACGAGGTCATTATCGAATCCCCAGGCCACACGGACAGCCTGGCCGACCTGCCGCTGATCCATGTCCGGTCGGTGATCGAGACCTATCGCCTGAGGCTGCTCTCGGTATATCAGGACAGCCGGCTGGCCTATGCCCTCATCTTCAAGAACCACAAGATCCCTGCCGGGGCTTCCCTGGTTCATCCCCACTCGCAGCTCATCGCCACACCGGTCATCCCCCAAAACGTCAGGTTGAAGCTGGAGACGGCCCTCCAGCATCACACAAAAACCGGGACATGCCTGCTGTGCACCCTGATACAACAGGAAAAGGCCAGCGGAACCCGTGTGATCCATGAGGCCGATGGCTTCATTGCGCTGGCCCCTTTCGCTTCGCGATTCCCTTTCGAAGCCATGATCGCGCCGGTCAGGCACATGCCGGATTTCACGGAGATGGGCATTGAGGACCTGTCCAGCCTATCCGGCATGCTCAAAGATACCCTGCTGAGTTTAAAGGCGCTGCTGGATGATCCCCCCTACAACTACTTCCTCAACACCACACCCAATCCTGCCGCCATGGGATCCGAGGGATGGGATCCTAACTCCCTGAGGGCCGCATCCCACTGGCACTTGGAGATCCTCCCCAGGCAGCTCCCGCCTGCCGGCTTTGAATGGGGCAGCGGATTCCACATCAATCCGGCGTTCCCCGAAGAATCGGCACGCCTGCTCAGGGAGATCTGGAAAAACACATAGGGGGGGAAACATGCGGGCTCAGAGCCGCCGGCCGCATCCCGCGAGCTGGCGAGCGGCCTCTGTGCTGAAGGCCATCTCCAACTGCCGGGGAGTGAGGCGCCACCTCCAGTTTCCGCTTCGGGAGCCCGGGAGGTTCATGCGGGCCTCGGATCCGAGACCCAGGAGGTCCTGGGCCGGCAGCACAACCAGGTCCGCAGGCGAGCCCAGAAGGAGCCGGATCAACCCCACCACCGCATCCGAGGATCCGGTACCCCGGCCCAGGTAGGCAAGCACCCGCTCCCGAGTGCTGGGATCGATCTCATCCTCGTACCATCCGCGCAGCGTGTTGTTGTCGTGAGTCCCCGTATATGCCACACAGCGGGCGGGGTATGTGTGCGGGAGGAAGGGATGATCCGGGTCAGCATCGCCAAAGGCAAACTGGAGCACCTTCATACCCCTCAGCCCAAACCGTTCCCGGATCTCCACGACATCCGGTGTGATGGTCCCCAGGTCTTCGGCGATGAAGGGGAGTCGCGGGAACTCCTTCCGTACCCGCTCCAGAAACTCAGCAGCCGGTGCCCTCTGCCAGGACCCTCGACTCGCTGTTCGGGCACCGGCCGGCACCTGCCAATAGCGGACCAGGCCGCGGAAATGGTCGATCCTCAAGAGGTCGAAGCGTTCCAGCGACAAGCCAAGGCGATCGATCCACCAGCGGAATCCACTCCGCTTCAGCTCGGACCACCGGTACAGCGGATTGCCCCAGAGCTGGCCGGTACGGCTGAAATAGTCGGGGGGAACCCCGGCTGCATGCGAAGGCCGCTTGTTCGACTTCAGCTTGAAATAGTGCGGGGCGGCCCACACATCGGCGCTGTCATAGGTGACATAGATGGGGAGGTCCCCGATCAGTCGGACACTCTTCATACGCGCGTGTTCCCGCAGGTCCCTCCATTGGCGGGAGAACACATACTGCAGGAATTGGATCTCCCGCAGGGCTGGCAGATGCTCAGCCCCCATTAAGGCAAGGGCCTCGGGATCTCGGTCTCTCAAGGGAACAGGCCAGGCATGCCAGGGACTCCCCTGGAACTTGCGGTGCAGGACCGAGAAGAGAGCAAAATCTTCGAGCCAGCCCGAATTCGTATTACAAAACCGCTCAAAGTCGGCCGGATCACGTCCCATCGAGAATCGCTGGAACGCCGTGTGCAGCAGCCGCCGTTTCAGGCGGCGCGCAGCCGCATAATCCACACATTCTCCAGCGGGGACTTCGGCTCTTTCCACCTCAACAGGCCGAAGCCAGCCCTCCTTCACTAGTCCCCCCAAGCTGATGAACAGAGGATTGCCGGCATGGGCAGACGTGCTGTGATAGGGGGAGTTGTCGAAACGCGGTTCTGTGGGGTGGATGGGAAGCACCTGCCAGTATGCCCATCCAGCTGCGGACATGAGTTCGATCAACCTGAAGGCCTGCGGGCCGAGGTCTCCAATGCCCCCCCCGGAGGGCAGGGACGTGAGATGCAGCAGGATACCCGCGGACCGCTCCAGCTCAGACACCTAGTCCCGCACCTCGACGGAGAGAAGATCGCCCAGCTGCACTGCCATATCCATCTGCTTGTGAGCTTCCTTCCGACCTGCCCTGGCACGTTCCCGGATAGGCGGGAGCGCAGAGCCCACCCAGGCCAGGAACAGGTTCTGGCTCTTCCAGAGTTCCAGCTGCAGTGAAAGCCCTTCTACGGCATCGAGCAGCCCGCAGATCAGCCGCAGAAGATGAATGCTCCCGGAATCTTTGATCAAAGCCTCCAGTAGGGCCAGGAGCCGCCCGCTGACCGCTTGGCCGAGCGCAGCTTCTTCAGGGAGAAAGACGCCCTCCTGGACCTCGGCAGCAAAATCCCGCAGCGCATCCAGGTCCGGAGGCACTGCCGCCTCGAGCATGCGGATGACATCCCGGTTCCGCAGGAAGCCCACCGCTGAGGCCAGGGACTCCGGGAGCGGGACGTTCATCCTGCGGGCGGCCCGAACAAACTCCCGGTGCCTGGCATAGAACGGCCGCACCGAAGCCTCAAATTCCTGGAGAACCGCATCCAGCTGGCCCTGAACGACCCGCCTCTTGGTGTCCTTGAAAAGATGCTGGAGCGTGTAACGGGCTGGTCCCAGGAGTTGCGACTGCAGGGACAGGACCTCAGCGGCATCCTGCGCCTGGAACGCGTCCAGGATCGCTTTGCCTGCGGTCTGGAATTCCTCTCCCGACATCCCGCTGGACGCGGACGCCAGGAGGCGGTGTTCACCCTGGAACAGTGCGCTGTAGCTTATGTGCTTTGCTTCCCCTGTGAGGAGGGAGCGGACACGGCTGCGCCCCACTGCCAGCCGATCGTTTTCCCTCTCCCGGCTCTCCCACACCTCCCTGTCTATTTGGAAGGCGGCCGGGGAAGCCTGCTTCGGGTCTTCCATGAAAAGTGAAGCGATGCCGTGATGGACCCCGACCCTGAGAAAGTCAAGAACAGCAGGCCTCACGCGTTTTTCAAAGAGATCGCCTCCGTCTTCGAACCTGGGATCGTTGCACGGAGCCTTTTTCAGCAGAGAGAGAAACTCCGGCTCGAGATCTTCTCCCCCGATCTCACGCGCCAGCTGCAGCCCCCGGGCCGCATACTGAAGGATCTGGACCGACTCGATCCCGGCGATATCGTCGAAGAACCATCCACAGCTCGTATACATGAGGTTTCCCGCCCTCTGCATCTCCAGCGATTTCCATAGCCTGACGCGCTCTACATCGGACAGGGACTGCAGCCCATGTTCCTTAAGGAATGTGTTCCGTGTCTCTTCAGAGCGAACCAGGATGACAGCGATGTATCCGTCCCTGAGAACCCAGGGATCGTCCGCCCAGGGGCTCAGGGCCCGCTCGAACACGGATGCGAATCCATCCCGGGCAAAATCCAGCGCCTCCCGGAGGGGTGCGCGCCAGGCCAGGGTTCCCTCAGGATTCCCGCCCGTGCGGCACCCGCAGCCGCCCCGCCAGCGGTCCACGCCGTGGGCACAGCTCCAGGACGTGTTTTCGACGATCTCGACCTCGAGCCGGGGGGGATGCCGGTCGAGGAACTCGGCATAGTTCGTCAGGTGTGCTTCCGTTCCATGTTCGATCGCATCCAGGCAGGTGGCCAGGGACATATCCCCGAAACGGTGATGGTGACCGAAGGTCTCTCCGTCAACCGCGATATGCCTGATTTGGGGGAATTCAGGATCGGCATCGGGCCCCTGCGTCAGGATGTTTGCCAGTTTCCGGCCGTGTTTCAGCATATCGCCGAAGGCCAGGTCACGCGAGAGGGGCCCGTCATAGAAGAAGAGGGAGATGCTCCGGCCGGATTCGAGGCGGCAGAGATACGCGGACCGCGTGTCGACCGATGCCCCGTCCACATCCTGCCAGGTGTCGGACCCCAGCTGGCGCGTGCGGCCGGCCTGATGCGGCGCCAGGACCGTAAAAAGAATTCCCTGCTCAGCCAGGATTTCCAGGGATTCCAGGTCCACCGCGGTCTCCGGAAGCCACATACCTTCCGGCCGACGCCCGAACCGGTGGATGAAATCCCGGATCCCCCAGAGGACCTGGGTGCGTTTATCGCGGCGGTTGGACAGGGGGAGGATCGTGTGGTTGTAGGCCTGAGCCATGGCCGATCCAAATCCACCAAAGCGAGCTCGGCTGAGTCGATCCGCCTCCAGGATCGCCGCATAGGTCTCGCTTTCGTGGATCTCCAGCCAGAAAAGGAGCGTGGGCCCGAAATCGAAGCTCATCAGGGCATAGTTGTTCACAATGGACGTGATCCGGTCATCAGGGCCCAGGATACGGGCGGCGGAATTGGGAGCATAACATTCGGCCGTGATGCGCGCGTTCCAATCATGGAACGGGTGGGCCGAGTCCTGGATCTCGATCTCCTCCAGCCAGGGATTTTCGCGGGGGGGCTGGTAGAAATGGCCGTGGAGGCAGACGGAGGGCTTCATCCCACGTCCCCGTGAGGCCGATCCTTCTCTTCCGGGCCGGAAAAGACCAGGAGGCTCAGGGGTGGGAGAGTCAAGGACAGCGAGGATGCCCTACCATGAGCGGATTCACATCCTGTTTCGATCCCGCCCAGGTTCCCCATCCCACTCCCCCCATAAACACGGGCATCGCTGTTCAGCAGCTCTCTCCAGGCTCCCTCCAGGGGTACCCCGATCCGGTATCCAAGGCGGGGGACGGGCGTGAGGTTGCAGACCACCAGCAGCGGAGAGGCGTTCCCGCTGGGATGGCGCAGGAAAGAGACCACACCATTCTCCGCATCGCTGAAGTCGATCCACTCGAATCCATCCGGGACCTGGTCCAGCTCGAACAGCGCCGGGTGCGAGCGGTAGAGGCGGTTGAGATCCCTGACCCAGTGCTGGATTCCCCGGTGCAGGGGACGATCCAGGAGATGCCAGTCGAGGCCCTCATCATGCCGCCACTCCCCCTGCTGGCCGAACTCCCCGCCCATGAAGAGGAGCTTGTTCCCCGGATGAGTGAACATCCAGCCCAGCAGCAGGCGCAGGTTGGCAAACTTCTGCCATTCGTCTCCGGGCATCTTCCCCAGGAGGGATCCCTTGCCGTGCACGACCTCGTCATGAGAGAGGGGCAGCACGAAATCCTCGTTGAAGGCGTACCACAGGCTGAATGTCAGGCGGTCGTGATGGTATTGGCGGTGGACCGGCTCCTTGGAAAAGAAATCCAGGGAGTCGTGCATCCAGCCCAGGCTCCATTTCGAGCCGAATCCCAATCCCCCCTCTCCGAGAGGCCGGGTCACCTTGGGCCAGGCAGTCGATTCCTCGGCATAGGTCCATGCGTCCGGGTACTCGCTCTCCTGCACCCGATTCAGCTGCTGGAGGAATTCGATGGCCTCGAGGTTCTCACGCCCTCCGAAGCGGTTGGGCACCCATTCCCCCTCCTCACGGGAGTAGTCCAGATACAGCATCGAGGCGACGGCATCCACCCGCACTCCGTCGGCGTGGAATCGGTCCAGCCAGTAGATGGCGCTGCTGCTCAAGAAGCTCCGCACCTCGCCGCGCCCGTAGTTGAAGATGCAGCTCTTCCAGTCCGGATGGAAACCCTGGCGGGGATCGGCATGCTCGAAAAGGTTTGTCCCGTCGAACCGTTCCAGGGCGAACTCATCGGAGGGAAAATGCGAGGGGACCCAGTCCAGGATCACGCCGATGCCGTTCCTGTGGAGGCGGTCGATGAGATACATCAGGTCTTCGGGGGTTCCATAGCGGCAGGTGGGGGCGAAGTAGCCCGTCGTTTGATAGCCCCAAGAGCCGTAGAAGGGATGCTCCATCAAAGGCAGGAATTCCACGTGCGTGAATCCCATGTGCTTGGCATATCGGACCAGTGGGTCCGCCACCTCCCGGTAGCCCAGGAAGCCGCCGGCCGGGTCCTCCTTCCTGCGCCACGAGCCTAGGTGCATCTCATAGATCGATGTCGGCGTGCACGAGGCGTTCGCCCGGCGCCTTTCCCGCATCCAGGCCTGGTCCCGCCAGCGGTACGAAGTAGACCATACCACCGAGGCGGTGCGCGGCGGCTCCTCCCAACGCCGGGCAAAGGGATCGCCCTTGTTCAGGCCCTTTCCGCCCTCGCGGGGAATGATGTGATATTTGTACAGATCCCCCTGACTCAATCCCGGTATGAAGCCTTCCCAGATGCCTGATTCGTCCCAACGGACAGCCAGGGGGTGGTCCCCGGGCGCCCATGCGTTAAAATCTCCGACCACCGAAACCGACTTCGCATTCGGCGCCCACACAGCGAAAAACACTCCCTCTTCGCCGGCATGCACGAGGCGATGGGATCCCAAGCGTGTGTAGAGGCGGCAGTGGGTCCCTTCCTTGAAGAGATGGATGTCTTCCTGGCCCAGGAGGGTCGGTCCGTGCCGGACTGGCCCGGGTCTCATCCCAGCATCCTCTCATAGAGGCTGAGATACTTGCGCGCCGCCGTTTCCCAGGAAAAATCGGCCCGCATGGCATTCTTGATGAGAATACCCCACCGGTCCTTCCTTTTGTAGAGAGCGGTCGCCCTGCGCACGCAGGAGATCAGGGCGCTGGCCGAGTACGCCTTGAACTTGAAGCCGTTTCCGCGCCCGGTTGCGGGATCGAATTCACGGACGGTGTCCTCCAGCCCTCCCGTACTTCGCACCAGCGGGATGGTCCCATACTTGAGGCTGTACATCTGGTTGAGGCCGCAGGGTTCGTAGCGGGACGGCATGAGGAAGACATCCGCCCCGGCCTCGATCTTATGTGCCAGAGCTGTGTCGAACCCGATCCGAACCCCGATGCGCCCCTTGTGCCTTCTGGCCAGTGCCCTCAGTTCCTGATGGTAGCGGTCCTCTCCCGATCCCAGGATCACCAGGTCGGCTCCGGTCTTGAGTATCCCCTCCATGGCTTCCAGGATGATGTCCAGTCCCTTCTGCTCCACCAGACGGGCGACCATCCCGATCAGAGGGCTGTCCGGGAGTCCGGTCAGCCCGAAGATCTTTCGGAGCTCCCGCTTGCAGAGTGGTTTCCCCGATAGATCCGAACGGCTGTAATTGCAGGCGAGATGGGGATCGATCGCCGGGTCCCAACTGGAGTAATCCACTCCGTTGAGGATGCCGGACAATCGGGGCTTGTGATTCCTCAGCACGCCATCGAGGCCGTAGCCGAATTCGGGCGTACAGATCTCCTTTGCATAGGTCCTGCTCACCGTCGTGATGCGGTCGGCGAATACGATCCCGGCTTTCAAGAAGCTCATCTGTCCGTAGAATTCCACTCCCTCCATGGTAAACAGTTCGGGAGGAAGCCCGCTGAGCGGCATAAATTCCTGGGAAAATACACCTTGGTAGGCCAGGTTGTGGATGGTGAGCAGGGAACGGGCTTTCAACCAGATCGACCGGTTTTCCAAGGAGTGCTTCAGAAGAGCCGGGATGAGTGCCGCCTGCCAGTCATGGCAGTGAATGAGGTCCGGCTTAAACCTGAGCAGCCGACAAACGGCCAGGGCGGCCCGGCTGAAATAAATGTATCGCTCTGCATTGTCGAAATAGTCTCCTCGGGGAGTGCCATAGAGGAACGACCGGTCGAAAAATTCGTCACGGTCGATAAAATAATAGCTGAGTTCGGGGCGGTGTCGGTGGACATGGACCCGGCTGCGTAGATCCCTGTCAAGGAAGCTCACGGCCAGTTCGCTCTTCAGCACAGCAAGGGGATGGGCACCTTCCGCAACGGTTCGATAGAACGGCGTGACCACCTTCACCTGCACGCCGAGATCGGCCAGGGCTGCGGGCAGCCCGGCAGAGACGTCCGCCAATCCCCCGGTCTTGGAGTAGGGGGCGGCCTCCGACGTGACATAGAGCAGTTTCATTTAAAATCCTGTATCATAGCGCATGAAACACAGTATTATATACCAGGCGAGGGAAAAAATCCTGGCCCGAAGGGAGGGAAGGAGTAGGGGAATTTAGCTAAAATCCTCGAGTGCGGAAGTCTCATCCTCGAAAACCTCGATGATATTTCCCAGGCTGGTGTACTCAAGGATGAGCATGATCTTGTCGGGCACGCGGGCGATCCGCAGTTTGCCGCCGGCATTCTTGACCGAGACATAGCTGCTCACGAGTTCTCCGATACCGGAACTGTCGATAAATTCCAGATCGGCAAAGTTGAGAAGGAGCTTGCGCTTGCCCTTTTCCATCTCTCGCTTGACATGGTCCCGCAGTACGGGTTCCGGATGTTCGCTCAGCCTTATCTCACCTTTCAGATCCAGGATAGCGACATCGTCCTTTTCACGAACTGTAATTTCCATGGTTCAGCCTCGATAAAATCAGGATCGGAGTGTACCTGGGGAATATTATTGATGATTCGGGGCGTCTTGGCAAGCCTTTTCCGCGAGGAGCTATTTCGTCAGGGTAAAGGAAGTACAGACCGGTTCCGGAGGGATACCCACGATGTCGTCCGTGTAATTCTTGATGCAGACCTGGCCCTGTTGGCCATTGCTCAGCTGCGTGCCGTCCACGGTGAAGGAGATCACTACGATGGATCCACTGCTATTTTTCGCGACCGCCGTACCCGAACCCTTGAATCCCCCGATCTTCAGGTTACCGGCACTGACTTCGTTCCCGTCCACGGCGGCCCAGTTCCCGGTCAGGCCTCCCTTGGACACAGCGGCATAGGCGAGCATCTTGGGGGGGAAGGTCAGGTCCATCCCAAAAACCCCGACTTCCTGTGCGTTGTGCTGGATGGACACGGTGACCGTCACGACCGCGTCTTTGCTTCCCGAGGTCGGGCTGCAGGCGAACGAGATGGCAGGCTGGGAGGGAGTCAAATCAGGTACTTCGGGTTGGGTGGGTGTAGGATCCTTGCCGCAAGCCGCCAACCCTGCCAGCAGTACAACTGTGACTGCAGCCAGTATCACTCTTGCAACTCTCATCATGGTGTTTTCTTGGATCATCTATTGTACCTGGATTGTTTTCTTATGCAAAGATGCGGGCATCATTCCATTGAGTCGGGTGAATGAGAAGGATATTGCACTCAGATCGCTCTGGTCTTTTTTGAATGACTTTCCTATAATCAATCTGGACAGGTTCAAGCTGACTAAATGGAGGGGAGAAAATCATGAAAGGACTGATCGCAATACTCATCCTGGTGGCCGCAGGATACTTTGCCTATACCTATCTCTACGTCCCCATGACAGACGAGGAAAAGATCATTAACGATCTGGAAAAGAGATTCGACGAGGCCTCGCGGAGCCTTCTCGGCGCCGAGAGGATGGCCGGCTCCACGGGCCTGGACAGCACCGCAGATGCGGATCAGGCTATCCGCAGGGTCCGCCGCATCGAGAATGAGCTTAAAAACCTGAAGCCCACCTTCCAGGACGAGAGCAGCCTGGGGAAGGTCGCAGAGCTCGAAAAGAAGATCCTGAACTTCAAGCAGCAGGTAGGCATTTTATAGGGAAGGGCTCTCAGTCTGACCAGACCATTCGATACCGCTTCACGGTCCGGAACCCTTCGTCGTCTGCCTCCAGGCAGTACATCAGCTCCCCGATTATCTGCGAGGGAACCACATCCAGCCACACCCTGCTGGCATACCTGCCGTCAGGATCGAAAATATCGTAAGCTTTGAGTTCACGGCCGCCTTCCCCGTTGGTCTCATGAGTCTGGACCCAAAGGTTTCCGCCATCATCCACTCGCATGAGATCCGTCACTGTCTTGACGTGGGGGAGCTCCACCTGGCGGGCCAGTTTCCCGTACATCTTGTCAGTGTTGCGGTCGTGTGAGGCGTAGAATTCTTCGGCGTCCTCCTGAGTGAAGGGCACCGGCGAATAGGGCCGCTGGATCTTGCGGAACATGTTCCCGTCGGCATCGAAGACCTCGATGAGGTATTCCTCATTCAGGCAGTGATACAGGCGCTGGCGCACCGGATCGGAGGCGAATTTGGATGAGGGGAGAGCCGGGATCACGAGCGAGTAGGTTGTATCCCCCTCCCTCACGATCCGAATCCCGAGGGGAGTGAACTCACCCAGCGAGAGGACTTCGCCGCCAGTGAGGTCGACCTTCTTGACCGTATACTGCGGGGGCTGCATGAAGACGGTCTCATCCACGATGTAAGAATCCGCCCCGGGGAGCAGGATGTCCATGCGGAATCCGCGCCACTGGTGGCTGTTCAAAAACACCCCCTCGGGATCGAAGAGGCTGGTCCTGCGGGCGGCAGTATCGAGGAAGATGAAGCGGCCGTCTGAAAGGACGTCCATGTCGATGACGTTCTGGAACTCGCCCGGCCCTTCGCCTTTCCCGCCGAAGGAACGGAGAAACACACCGGTGTGGTCAAAAACCTTGACGGCTTGGTCTTCGAAATCGAGGACATAGAACTCGCCCTCGGAGCCGACCAGGAACCGGGAGGGCCGGAAGAGGATGATGGCGCCGTCGGCTCCGCGGCCCTCGAGCGCGAGGTTTTCTTCCAGCAACAGGGATCGCCCCGGAAACCGGGGTGTGGCTGGATTGTGGATCCATTCCACGCCGTCGACGGTCTCGATCCGGGCCTCTGATGCGGCATCGGGAGCACAGGCAGCAGCCAGTAGGAACAGGACGAAAACAAACAGGGAGACATATCTCATTTTGAGGAGCCCTCCAGTTGATTCAGACGCGGCACAGATCCCAAAGGTTGACGTCGGGTTTGAACCGCGTACCGGAGAATTCTACCACTATGTGACCATGAGATAAACCACCAGGGCATGATATCCGCCCTCTCTGGCCTGGAGGCAGTACAGGCGGCCGGCTCTGACCAGGGCGTGAGCGTAGAGGCCGAGTGAACCCCCTCGCCATGCGATCTGAAGATCCTGGCGGCCGATGAGGATGCCCTCGGCATCGAAAATATCATGCATCCAGGAGCCCGGTTCCGGCCCCGGTTCGAACGTCTGGACGAAGAGACGGCCCTCCTCATCCGTGAAATGGGAATGGAAGGGCGGCAGGTGCTGAGGGAAGCGGATGCCGACCTGAGGGAATTTTTTCCAGGCCTCCCGAAAAGACCGTTTGTACGGGTCGGGATAAGGGACAGGGAGGTAATCTTTCCGGATCCTGCGGAGGAGGGTTCCGGCCAGGTCGAAGACCAGGATCTCGTAGCCCTGCATATCTGTTCCGACAAATATCCTGTCCCCGTCCACGGTCCAGTAGAAGGCATCGATCCGGCCTTCGATGCGGCCGTCATGGTAGTCCTTGTCGGCCAGATCATACCGGCACAGTTCCTTGATCTCGTTCAGGCTCCCGTCGCACAGGAGTATGGACAGGGATCGTGTTCCAGCTGCCCCGGGCCTTGAAAGGGACCGGGAGATGAGATAGCGGTCGCCGGGGAGCCGGTCGATGTGACGCACTCCGGGAGGGAGTGAGACCTCCTCAAGGAAACTCCCGTCCGTGTTATAGACCAACAGTACCTCACGGGTTGGATCGCGCAGGGTTAGCTCGTCTCGGGCATTGATCCGGATCCTGTGCGCGACCTGCAGCTCGCCCGGTCCCTGGCCTCTGCGTATGAATGATTTTTGGAATCGACCACGGCCGTCGAATTTGAACACAAAATCCTTCTCCGCATGTTGTGTCAGCAGGAACAGGTTTCCCGAGGAGTCCACAGCAAAATCTCGGAAACGGGACAGGCCTCGACCTAGCAGGGATCTGTCCGATTCTTGGAGCGCGAACTGTTCCCGGAGCATCACAAGGGGGCCCAGGCTGCGCGGCGTGGAGGGATTGCATATGAGGGTTACCCCGTTTTCATCGGCAACGCTCCCCTCCCAGCCGGCCTGCTGGTGGACGCAGGAGCTCATCATGACGAACAGGACCACGGGGAAGGCGATAGAATGGCACACGAATCTTGAACTCATGCGTTCCCCGCTCCATCCATGTTTTCCGTATCCACATTCAATACACCGCGGGGAATAAAATATTCCCTGGAGTGGTCAAGCACTCGATGGGGGGGTGGACATCGTCCCAGTGCGATATGTTGTAAGAATCGGGGCCATGGGGCATGTTATACGGGAAGGGGGACCGATGATGTATGCCCCTTCATTTCTTCAATTCGCGAAATAACCCATACGGTGTGTGACCTTGCATCCCTGGCGCTTGACATCCACAGTGACGTACTTGAACTTCCCGTCTCCGGTGTAGTTCTTAGGCGTGTAGTAAAGCAGATAATAGTTTTCAGAGGCTGCGAGCGCGGCTTTGAAAAGCACTTCCGGATTGGCCGAACTTGAGGCATAGCCGCCCGTGGCATTGGAGATAGAGGCCAGCACTTTGAAGGTTTCGCTCCCGGCTTCCCGAATAGACAAATCAGCGACGTTCGCCTGCATGGGAGACACATGCAAGAAGTGTACGGAAGTCGAAGTATCCGCGAAAGCCTGCGCGATCTTCTTGTGGTCCAGGTACTCTTCCCTGGAATTGAAATTGATCGCCTGATTGACGAGGGACTGTGTATACTGAGTTGTATCGAGCATGTTCAGGAGTCGGTCCCACAGATAGGGGTCGATCTGAGGGATGAGTTTCTTTTCATAGAACATGAACACCAGGTTCTGCCCATCCTGCGTGTCCAGGTAGCGCGCCAGATCCAGGAGCCTGAGCTCATCCGCCTGGCGCAGGTTTTGCAGGCGGGTAGTGAGGCCGACATAGTCCACCAGGAGTTTGTTTTTCATGTAGGTCAATTCGCCCAAATCCATCTCCCCTTCCTGGTCTCCGGTCAGGGTCTGGAAGAACGACCGCATCTCGCGGCTGATCTCGATCATGTCGCCCAGTGAAGCGCGGAACTCCGAGTTTCCGAGGACGGCATCGGGGCGCAGCCGTTCACGGATCTCCTCCAGGATCTCCTCCGTTGTCCGGGCCTCCATGGCGATGTCCTTCAAGCGGTAGGTACTGCCGGGAGAGATCAGGATCAGATCATCCTCAGGCAGGAATACGTTTTCCATGAAGAACTGGATCGCCGCATGCAGGCGCTGGGTGTATTCCCGCACCTCGAAAAACAGGTAAAAGGTACGGGAGGTATCAGGGTCAAAAATACGCTTTTCATCCCTGCGGGCTACCGTCTTATTCTTAACCAGGTACACAGCCTCGAGCTTCTGCTTCACGCCGTTTTCCTGGATTTCGAAGTCTGCTAATGTCAGGTCATCGACGAAGTTCCCATCATGGAACACCCGTACCGGGATCTCGATGTTGAGGACAAACACGGACTCGATCAGGCTGCTCTGTTGGGCCAGCAGCGAAATGCAGGTCAGCACACAGATAAAAATCACTAGGATTTTTTTCACTATTCACCTCTGGCATTTCTGGTGTTGTTTGTCGGGACTGAGATTGCCGACAAACATCCCCACAAAGTACAAACGGACCCGGGCGGCGATCTGTGAGGAGATCTCAATGAGCGTATCCTGGGCCGAGACCAGCGCAGCGAGGCCCAGTAGACACACACCAGAGAGAAAATATTTTATCAATTCTGGCATATTGTCGGCTATCGCATACGATTTTGTCAACTTCCAGACTCGTGCGGAAGAAGAAAGCAGTCAGCAGCATGTTTCCATGGTCCGACACCAAGCAATTCCCAAGCAGGCAGGGCAGGAAATATTCCGGGATAGGGTGAGAAACGGGGGATCACATCTCGCGCAGGAGCCGCCCGAAGTAGGTCTCATAGAAAATTGCAGCGAGAATCAGGACAGCCAAGAGGCAGGGAAGGGCGATGACAAGATAGGGTTTGAGCTGCATCCTTATCGGTTTCAGGTCGAAATTCTTGAAGGTTTTCCAGAAGGCGATCCCCAGTGGCACGAGGACAAGTAGGGCGGCGATCGCCCAGCTGGAAAACTCATTCCTGGGATTGCAGGGAGAGCCGTGCTCGCGCCACAGGTGGATCATGAGATGATAGAGCATCTTCGCGGCCAGCCGAAAGAGGAAATAGAGCATCCCAACACCGAGGAAAGCCATGATCACCGAGTCGACCGGGAGACTCAGGAATGCCGCAGCCAGAAAGAGTACGATCAGGTCGAAGCCACTGAAGACGTTGGTCTTCCCGTAATTGAACGAAAGGTCTCTGATCTTAAGCATCTCTCATCCCCCTTTTGCTTTGGGCTGCTCGCTGCGGGACCGCCTGCGGGCGATCTCCTCGGCGGCCTCTTTCAGAGGATAGCCCAAATGTGCCGCTTGTGAGACATACTCGTCAGTGAGCTGCTCGAACAGCTCACGGGTTGCCTGTTTGACCCGGTCGGGATCCAGCCGGACAAAGTACCCGGCCCCGGGACGGGAATAGACGAAGCCCTCCACCTCGAGCTGATAATAGACCTTGATGATCGTGTTGGGATTGACCCTGAGCTTCAGGGCCAGCTCCCGGATCGACATCAGGCGATCCCTCTCGGCCAGGTCTCCGGACAGGACGGCGAGCTTGATGGCCCTCTTCACCTGTTCGTATACCGGCAGGGCGGATTTTGAATCGACTCGAATCTCCATGATCGCTTTGGCTCCACAACTGTACTACTTATATATAACAGTAAGTCGGTTTTGTCAAGTTTTTTTTTGAGGAGGATAGTTCACGACTCCGATTGAAGCTCTGCTTGGGCGGGCCGAAGGCGATCGCTATCAGTCAGCCAGATATCCGGCGCGGTGCAGAACCCGGTAGCCACCGCCCTTGATCCGCACCTTGATCTTTCGGAACCGGCCGTCGGGGCAATAGCCCTGGGGAGAGTAATAAAGCAGGTAGTAATTCTCTGAAGCCTCTGCCGAACACCGCTCGCATCGGCCGGGGCCTTGTTGACATACAGGAAATGACAGGATATCGAGGAATCAGCAAAGACCTGCTCCAAGCGTGAGGTGTCCGGTGTATCCGTGGACATGAGTTCTAGCTGTTCGAAGGCCCCGGCTGTCGAAGGTATAGGTCTTGGTGGGCGTGACCGCGATGAGGGAATCATGAGGCTGCAGTATCTCCTGGAAAAAGAAATCCAGTGCCTCTCCCACCTTGGGAAGATATTCGACGGTCTCGAAAAAGAGAACGAAATGTCGGGAGGATATCTTGGGCTCGAACGTCTTTTCCTTCTCTTCCCGGCGAGTGATCTCCGCCTTCTTGATCAGGTACACTGCTTCGATCTGCTGATTCACACCGTCCTCGTAGACCTCGAAATCATCGATCGAGAGGGTGTCGACAAATACGCCGGCCTGGAACACCCGTACCGGGACTTCGATGTTGACGGCAATGGCCTCGTGCTGGATATCCTGGGATCCGACATAGCCGGTGATACCGAGCAGCACTGCGGCGAGGAAGGCCCTTTTCATGGTCCGTCCCCAATCTTTCGGATCTGGCCGATCTTGACCGCCAGCCTTTTGGCGGAGATGGGGGCGGGGGTTTTGAGTTCAGGGGCGAAGAGCGAGACCTTGAATTCCTCCAGCATCCACCGCAGCTCTTCCACGGCGGCTTTTTTCTCCGGGGATTCCTCTCCTGTCAATTCATCCCTGAAGGCAGAGAGCCGCTGGATATAGGGCAGGGCCTGCCCGGCCTTGCTTCGGTCTTTGGCAGGCTCGATCCGCCCCCTCTCCGCCCGGAGGGCCAGCGCCTCCAGATAGCGCGGGAGATGCCCAAGCCGTTCGAGGGAATAGGCCGTGAGAAATCCATTCGGCACAAGGATGGAGAGGTCCTGTTTCCAGCCCTCCAGCAGGTCCCGGACCATGGGGCCTGAATCCGCGGCCCTCCCGATGTCGCCGAGTATGGATCTCACCCGATGAAAAGACGTCAGGATCCCGGACATGGTCTGGTTCAGAAAGTGTCCCCTCTCGTTCAGTGTCCTGTTCAGCTCTTCCGCGTAGGCCTCGTATGCTTCTCGTGTACGCAGGTCCTTCTGCAGGACATCCCGGAGAAGCGCCTCCATCAGGGCCTTCTCGAGGACGGCCTTTCCGCCGAAATATAAAGCCAGCTTCTCCTGCTCCGGAGAAACGATCAGATAGAGCCGAAGGAATTCCAGATCCTTCCCGAGCCTGCGCTCCAGGAGGGTGCGGATTCCTCTGCAATGCGATTCCCGGGCCTCCTCTTTTGACGTGAACAGCTTGAGGTCGATGCCCAAGGCGCCGGCTGCCAATCCCGGATATGCCGTGACAAACGGACCCACGGTGACGCTCTCTGGCATAATGTCGATGTCCCAGTCCTGGAGTTCCCGCCGCTCCCATCTCTTCCTGGCATCCCCCCATTTTTCTGAATCGGCCGGCACGGGGCGAGTGTCCCATCTCTTCTTCTTCAAGGCGGGGAGGTCCCTCCCGGCGGCCAGCTCCTCCTCATCAGGGCCGATGACGGAGATCCGCATGCGCAGGTGGGAAGGGACGTCGGCTTCGGCCCACGCGGACTCAGGTATGTCGACCAGGAAGCGCCTCCGCACGAAGCCGGCCAGGGCCAAGTACAGGGATTCTTCGCCAGGCTCGAGTTCCGACAGGATGATCCGCGTTTTCTCAGTGACGGGCACGAGCAGCTTGCGAAAGCGTTTGGGAAGCCCCTTGACCAGTGCCGTGATCTTCTCGCTGAACTGCCCCGGCAAACCCCACTGCAGAGCTTCCTCCGGTATCCGGGACAGTTCTGTTCCGGGAATCTTCAGGGTCACGCCGTCGTCCGCCTCTCCTGGAGCGAAGCGATAGCGGGCGGAAAGCCTCAGGTCTCCAATCCGCAGGTGATCCGGAAATCCGTCCAGAGTGTCCCCGTCTGGGTGCTCGAGCAGGAGGTCTTCCTCGCCCATCCTGAGGGACCTGTCGTCTTTCAGGTCCTTGAGATGTTTGCGCAGGCTGCGTTCATCGGCCATGCCTGGCAGACGCCGGGAGTAGAACTCGGCCATGACTTCTTCTCCCACCAGGAATCCCCGGCGCCTGAGCTTCTCCTCCGACCGGGTGATCCGCTCCACGAGTTCCAAATTATCCCTGAGGAACGCGGGCGGATCCTCCATCTCGCCTTCGACCAGGGCTGAGCGTACGAAGATCTCATGGGCCTCCTCAGGATTGATCCGGCCGTAGGAGACGGATCGGCGGGACACGATCTCCAGTCCGTAGAGGGTGACCCTCTCGAGGGCCCGCACCTCTCCCCGTTCCCTGTCCCAGCTCGCCTCGGAATAGGAATAGCGGCAGAGTTCCCCTCCCAGGGATTCGAGCCAGGCCGGATCGATCCGGGCTGCCGAGCGGGCGAAAAGCCGCGAGGTCCTGACCATCTCGGCCGCCACAATCCAGGGGCGGCGCCGGCCGAAGAGGCCGGATCCGGGAAACACCATCACCTCACGGCTTTTGGCCGCCGTGTAGAAGTTCTGCTCCTTGAGCACGGCGATATTTGAGAGGTATCCACTCAAGACGGAGCGGTGGATCCCGGTGTAGAGAGCCTTGCCGATCTCCACCCTACGGCTCCGGCCCAGAGCGATCCTCTGCTCCTGCAGGATGGCCCGGATCTGATCGTGGACATGGACCCACTCGCGTATGCGTGAGAATGAGAGGAAGTGGTCTCGGCAGAAGCGGCGCTGTTCCCTGCGCGAGCCCAGTTCCTCCAGGACCTGGTGATAACGGTCCCAGATGTTGAGAAGGGTCAGGAAATCTGAGTCCTCGGAGCGGAAGGCCGCGTGCATGGCGTCGGCCTGTTCGGCCTTGTCGGGCGGCCGCTCCCTCGGATCCCGGATACTGAGGGCAGCGGCGATCACGGACACCTCGCGCAGGCAGTCCTCTTCCCGGGCCTCCAGCAGCATCCGGCTGATCTTGGGGTCCAGCGGCATGCGGGCCATGAGGCGGCCCTTTTCCGTAAGGGCATATTCCCTCCCCCCCCTCTTGCTGACCGCCCCCAGTTCGATCAGGGTTTCGTATCCATCCTTGATATTGACGGGCTTGGGTGGGTCAACAAAGGGAAAGTCTGCGGGATGTCCGAGCCGCAGGTCGATCATGCGCAGGATGACCTCGGCCAGGTTGGAGCGACGGATCTCAGGGGGTGTGAAGGGCAGGCGGGAGGCATAGTCCTTCTCCGAGTACAGGCGGATGCAGACCCCCTCCTGCACGCGGCCGCAGCGGCCGGCCCTCTGGTCGGCGCTGCTTCGGGCGACGGGACTCACGGGCAGGCTGTTGATGCGCGTGCCGGGCTGATACTGGGATATTCGGGCCAGCCCTGTGTCCACCACATAGCGGATCCCGGGAATGGTGAGCGAGGTCTCGGCAACATTGGTGGCCACCACGATCTTGGGCCCCTTGACATGATACACCCTCCCCTGCTGGGTTCCGGGAAGCCGGGCATAGAGTGGGAGAACGGTGTCTCCCCTCCCCTTATGCCTGCGGCCTCCCTCGAGACGTTCGCAGGTCTCCAGGATGTCCTGTTCCGTGGGCATGAAGATCAGGATGTCACCGGGCTTCTTCTTCTGCCTGATCAGATCGACGGCCTTGGCAGCCAGGTCCACATAGTCCAGGTCGTCGGTCTTCCCCGCGAAGGATTCGGCCGGACGGTACTCCATCGTGACCGGAAACTGGCGGCCGCTCACTTCGATCACAGGTGCGTTTCCAAACGCTCGCGAAAACTTTTCCGTATCCATGGTGGCAGAGGTGATGATGAGCTTCAGCTCCGGGCGCTTGTCAAGCAGGGTTCGGGCGATGCCGAGGAGAAAATCGATGTTCAGGCTCCGCTCGTGAGCCTCGTCTATGATCAAAGTGTCATAGGCCTCGAGGCGGGGATCGGACTGGGTCTCGGCCAGCAGCATGCCGTCGGTCAGGATCTTGATGAAAGCATCCGGTGTGGACCGGTCACGGAACCGGATCTTGTACCCCACGGAGCGCCCCAGGTTTTCCTTGAGCTCGGAAGCGATGCGGTGGGCGATGGTGATGGCGGCGATCCGGCGGGGCTGTGTGCATGCGATCTGGCCGGCGGTGCCCCTGCCTGCCTGCAGACACATCTTGGGGAGCTGAGTGCTCTTGCCGCTGCCCGTCTCTCCGGATATGATCACGACCGGAAAATCGCGTATGGCCTGAATGATCTCCCGGGCACGGCCGGATATGGGCAATTCCGCAGGAAACGTGACCCGGGGGATGCGCTGCATGCGAGCCTGCCGCTCGCGGGCGGATTCCATGAGGCGCTTTTCGAGCCCGGCCAGCTCGCCCAGCATGTCCTTCTGAGACAGCCGCGCGCTGCGAGCCCGCAGCCGGCTCAGCCGCTGCCGAACCTGCGATCGGTCCCTGAGCATCGCGTGCGACAGCTGTGAGCGCACCCTTCCGATGAGGGAACGCAGGGCGGGATCAGCGGTTCGGTCTTTCATGCTCCGGCAGCGGGACAGAGGCGGGCGGCGGCGAACCGGCGCCAACGCGCCGGACATCGGCGAGAGGGCACGTTACTCCTCTGTGGTCAGGTCGGTCGGGCCGTCTTCCGGCTCTGTGGTCGCGGTCTTTTTCCAGCTCTTGACGCGGTCTCCCATGTCCTTGACCACCGGTTTGACTGACTCACCCCAGTTTTTCAGCTTGGCGGACAGTTCGTCCATGGGGCCCTCGACCGCGTCCCCCAGCTCCTTCATCTTCGCGCCCAGGTCCGAGAGTGTGGGGCGAACCGCCTCATCCAGGTCGCGGAGCTTCTCCTCAGCCTTGTAAAGATGGGGCTTGATCTCTTCTCCGAGCTGCTTGATAGCGTCCCCTATTTCCGCAAAGATGTCCCGGTCTTTTACGTCCTTTTCGCTCATGGATTCCTCCTACCGTACTTGTGTTGCCTCGGATGCGGCCGCACGGTCTCGGTTCTCGAGGCCTGCGGCCACTGGAATTTATTCTATACCACAGGCGTTGGGCCGGTCAATCAACCGGGCTCTTGAGACAGAGGCCTGTTTTGTTCTATGGTAGGGATGCAAAAGATGCAGTATCCCCATCGATAAGGAGGAAAAAATGCGCGAAGGAATGAGTCGCAGGGAATGGCTCAAGGCCGGGGCCTGGTCAGCGGCAGGGATGGCCCTGGGGCTGGAAAGCGCGGCCTGTGGGATACAGCCGCGGGAGGAGGAACTGAGGGCCGCCCAGGTCGGGGGGGCCAAGCTCAACAGCAACGAAAGCCCGTACGGCCCCCCGCCCCAAGCCAGGGAAGCCCTGGTCCAGGCCGTGTCACGGGCCCACCTCTACCCTCACCGGGACTATCCGGGCTTCATAGAGGCGATCGCCGAGCGGGAAGGCGTCGCGCACAACCCTGGTGGTCGTAGACGAAGCCTATCATGAGTATGTGAACGATCCCTCCCATGGATCCATGGTCGGCCTGATCCGGGAGGGGCACAATGTCGTTGTCATGCGCACCTTTTCCAAGATCTACGGCATGGCCGGGCTGCGCGTGGGATACGGGATCGGACAAGCGCCTGTTATGGAGTCCCTGGCGCCCTACAGGATGAATTTTGCGTCCATAGCCACCACCAGCCTCGCGGCAGCCTCGGCCGCGTATGCAGACCTCGCATTTGTCCGCAGCACTAGGGAAAAGAACAGCTCGATCAAGGCCTTCCTGTATGGAGAGCTGGACAGGCTGGGCTTGACATTCATCCCTTCCCACACCAATTTTGTGCTCTTTGAGGTCCCGCGAGACGCCCGTGAAATCCAGGTCGATCTCGCGGAAAAGGACGTCCTGGTCCGTCCCTTTCAGATCCAGGAAAAGAACTGGATCCGCGTGAGCATCGGGACCCAGGACGAGATGAGGATCTTCACAGCGGCCCTGGCAGGATTGATCTGAATTCAGGAAGCCCTGGCTGCCTACAAGGCCAGGCCTTCGGCACCTCCGGCCCGACGCGGATCTGAACAGGCGGAACGGATCCGAGTTTCGGGATGGATGTGGATCCCCTCAAATGTGCCCAGATGCCAGTTCCAGGGATTGACGATATCCAGCCGCATCTTCCTTTCCTGCAGGAACCTTATGATCTCCGGCTTCATGTCCGCCTCGATGAGGCGCAGGCCCGGATTCGAGATCGACATCCCTCCGAAACGCGGTTTCAAGACCGACTCCCGGAGGGAAAGGCCGAAGTCGAGGATGTTGGTGATATTCTGGAGCATGTTCTCCATCAGGGAAACACTGGGGGAACCCCCGGACAGGACAGGCCGGCCATCCTGGAAAAATATGACGGGGCAGATCCTTGCATGGATCCTCTCGCCAGGGCCAGGCATTCCGACACCGTAGTGAGCTCCGGACGCGCAGATGCTCACGCCCTCCACGAACAGCCCGTTCTGCCAGGGGAAGGACATGCAGGAATGCAGGATCGTGGCAACATTCCCCTGAGAGTCCACCACGGTGAGGTGGTTACTTCCCGTAGGCACCATCGGAAGGGGAGTGTTGTCCTGTGATGTATCCTGCAGCCGTTTGAAACGCTCGGAGGCAAATTCCTTGGAAAGGAGCTTGTCCAAAGGCGGGATCCTTCCCGCCCTTCTCTGGGTTATCCCCTCGGTCAGCACCAGGCCCAGGATCCTGAGCATCATCCAGGCGGTTTCCGACGAATCCGCGGCAGGGCCGAGCTCCTGGAGGTCCAGCAGCTCGACCAGGTTGAGGATCTCTATCATGCTCGATCCCCCAAAATCCGGAGGAGGCGAGGCCAGGATCTCGAAATCCCGGTAGGTCCCGGAGGCCGGTTCCTGCCACAGGACCTCATATGCCTGGAAATCCCGCGGCGTTATGACCCCTCCCGCCTGCTGGACCTCGACACAGAAACGGCGGGCGAAATCCCCCCTGTAGAAATACTCGTTTCCCTCCTCGCACAGGCGCTGGAGGAGTTCGGCGGCCCGCCTCTGTACCAGTTTATCCCCGGGCCTCACCAGCGCGCCGTTCGGGAAGTAGATCTCCCTCCCCTGCAGCGATTTCCCGATCAGCTCGCTCTGGACAAAGATCTCCCCCCAGAGGAAAGGATGGATCTCGAATCCTTGGTCTGCATAGTGGAGGGCAGGTGCCATGATCCGTCGTTTGGGCAGGCTGCCGAAGCGGGCCAGGGCTGCCTCGAAACCAGCCCAGAATCCCGGGACCGCAACGCCCCGTCCGGTCTTGAGCTCCCGCATCAGGTTCCCCAGCCGGAACCCTTCAAGGGGGGTCAGGGGCGCGTTATTGCTCCCGTTGAGGTGATGCGTTGTCCCGCTGGCGGCGTCGAAATACAGCATGGAAAATACCCCTGTCAGCGTGGTCATGTGGGGCTCCACCACGGTCTGAGTCAGGGCGGCGGTGCAGGCGGCATCACAGGCATTCCCACCCTGCTTGAGCACGTTGACCGCCTCGCGCGTTGCCAGCGGATGCGAAGTGATGACCATGCTGCCGGGGCTTGCAGCCCCCTCTTTTTCCCCGAAATGAGCCGCCGTGACGAGAGCCCGGCGTTCCGCATCGGATAATGGCAGGTAGGACATGTAGGACAGCGTGGCACCGTCCGGACGGGACCGCTGTGCTGCCGGATGTTTCGGCCATACAGCCCCGGGAACGGCGGCCCCGGCCAGCCCGGCGGCGGCACACTTGATGAAATGCCTGCGATCGGTTTTTATTTCACCCCTCCTGGAACTCCAATAAAGCAATCAGAAAAATGGTGCCGTCCCTGGACTAAGCATGGGACTCACTATGCCACAGGTCCGCTTCCGACTCAAGCGAACAAGGAGGGAAGGGAGCCCATGGCCAGATGGTCCAATTCCGTGTATAATATAAAAAATGAGGTCAACATGCCTTTAGACAACTGCGAAAAAACTCTTCACAAGGGCTGGAAGATCGGATTTCTCGCACTCCTGGGGCTGGTTCTCATCGTGACCCCCCACTGCAAGAACACCACGGACCCGGATACTCTTGCGGACATAACCGCCCAGAATCTCTGCGGAGCGGGCGTAGATGTGTTCTTGGACGGTGCCTTCCAATTCACGGTGGAACACGCCGCCGATGAGACCATTTCAGGTCTCTCCTTCGGAACCTATCAGCTGGAAGCCAAGAAGAAAGGCACGGAGATCCTGGTCTTCTCCGGCCCCATCGAGTGTACTCAGAGCCTCAAGTATATATGGGTCATCGAGGGACCTTCGAAGATCGTTGTCGGGAACGCGTATGGGGAAGCCATCGATATCTACATGAACGGGGTCTATGCGGGAGAGGTCCCGAAAGATTCAACCCGGGAGATCCCCAACATCGGTTTCGGCACACATGAACTGGCCGCCGCACGGGCCAGAGACGGAATCCAGATCGAAAAGATCACATTAGAGATCGAGGACGTCGCCATCTACCAGTGGTTGATCGAGAATAACTGAGCCGGTCCGAAAAATATCGCGCCAGATCAAGCAGGCTTGAACAGAATCCTCACTGAAGTGCCCCCCTCTCCTTCCGGACTGGTCACTTCGATCCGGGCGTCGTGGCTGTCGGCGATCCATTTGGCGATCGCAAGCCCCAAGCCCGAGCCTCCCGTTTCCTTGGAGCGGGACTGGTCCACAACATAGAAGCGGTCGAAGATCAGCGGGAGCGATTCGGCGGGTATGCCGATACCGGTATCCCGGATCTCCAGCTGAGCCCATTTAACGCTCCGGAACAGGCTGTACGTGATGCGACCACCCGAAGGCGTGTAGCGTATGGCATTGTCGAGGATATTGGCGATCAGGCGCTCAAGCAGGTCGCCGCTGCCCTTGGCGCGGATCTCGGAGACCTCGCCGGCCTCGCAGCTCAAGCCCTTTTTCTTGATCACGGCCTCCCGGCTCTCAATGACGGTAGTCAAGATCTCATCCAGATGAACGGGTTGACTCAACTTGGCCCTTTCTATCGCTTCGATCCGGGATAAGAACAAGAGATCGTCGATGATCTTTTCCATGCGTCGGGATTCTTCCAGCACACTGCCCAGCGTGTCGATATACTCTGGAGTTTCCCGCCTCTTGCGCAGCAGGACCTCCACTTCGCCCCGGATGATGGTCAGCGGGGTTCGCAGCTCGTGGGAGACATCTCCCGAGAACTGGCGGATCTTCTCCACCGATTTTTCCAGGCGGGCGATCATCTCGTTCAGGGTCGCAACCAGGGCTCCGATCTCGTCCTTCCGGTTGTGGGCCTCGATCCGGAGCGAGAGGTCATCGGCCGTGATCTTCTGCGCGGTTTTCACGACGTTTTTTACGGGATGGAGCGCCCGGTTGATGATGAAGCTCCCCCCCAGCGATGCAAAGAGCAGCAGCCCGATCCCGGCCAGGACCATGGCGATCAGCAAACGGTTGAGGTCCTTCATGGTGCTGTCCAGGGATATCCCCACCTGGAGCACGTTGGGCCCCCTCACGGGGAGCAGGAAAACCCTCAGCGGGAATGTGCTGATCTGCGCCTCTTCGATCGTCACAAAGACCAGGGTATCGATGTCGGACCGATCAGCGCGATAATAGAGCCGCGTACCCAGACGGAAGGCACCCTCCGGGATGCGGGCCGTATGGATGATCGACTCGACACGCCGATCTCCCTCTTCAGCCAGCGCGACCAGCTGGATGAAGGGGCGGTGCGTGAGGAACCGCGACTCGGCCTGTTCGATGGCCTCCTCCCAACTCACGCCCCGGGTCTGCGAATAACTCTCGCTGGTCTCGTCCGCGATCTCAAGCAGCACGGCGTCCAGCTCGCGGATGAGGCTGTCCTTGAAACCCTGGTAGAGGAAGATCCCGGCCAGGGCCACGATCACACCCAGGATGACGATGTACCACATCATCAGCTTGAAGGAGAGCGACTGGAAGCGTTTAATCTTCATCGATCTGATAGCCGTGGCCGCGCACGGTCTTGATAAGCTTAACCGGGTGGTCCCTGTCGATCTTCCGGCGCAGGTGGTTGACATAGACATTGACGATGTTGCTGGCTCCCTCGTAATCCATGTCCCACACATGCTCGATGATCATGGACTGGGACAGCACGCGCCCCCGGTTGCGCAGCAGATACTCGAGCAGCGCGTACTCCTTGCCTGTTAGAGCGATCTTCCGGCCGCCGCGTGTGACCAGGCGCCGGACAGGATCCAGTTCCAGGTCGGCGATCCGGAGAGCCTTGGTCTTGTAGTCCTGGCTCCGCCTCAGGAGGGCCCGGATCCTGGCGAGCAGTTCATCAAAAGAGAAGGGCTTGGTCAGGTAATCGTCGGCCCCTTCGGACAGGCCCATGACCTTGTCATCCAAAGTGTCCTTGGCGGTTAGCATGATGATGGGCGTCAGGATGCCGCTTCCGCGCAGTTCCCGGCACACGGAAAATCCGTCTTTTCCGGGCAGCATGATATCCAGGATGATGACATCATAGGGATTGACCTGGGCCAGATACAGGGAGTCGGCGCCGTTGCGGCATACGTCGACGGCGTAGTTCTCCTCCTTCAGGCCGCGCTCCAGGAAAGCCCCGACCTTCTTGTCGTCCTCGACGATGAGTAGCCGCATGTCCGTCATGTTATTATAGATCACTCTGACACGGATTCAAAACCAGACCCACTTATCTCCCGCGGTAATGTGATCCCTCGAAGCGCGGATTGACGACATTACTGTAGACCGAGCCGAAGGTGAAACGGAAGCCGACCGAGAAGGAGTAGTCATAATCCGTGGCCAGCTCCTTCCGGCGCAGCAGGACCTCGTCGATGGATCTATCTCCTTTCGGGAGTGCGAGCTGATCGTGTATCCGCTCGTAACGGCCGCGCACGTTGAAGGAGAAGCCCCGGAACACGCGCACAGAGACATAGCCCTGCAGCTTGATGCGGTAAAAGCTGGGATCATGGAAATAGTGGGAGCCCTCCAGGGTGGTGGAGACGTTTCCCCAGGGCTGGCGAAATTCCATGGTCGCCATCAGGGATTGGTTGTAGAGGGTCTCCTGGGTCTTGTCATAGATCGTCTCCTCGATGTATTGGGCTCGGTTGATGCCGAGCTTGTAGAGGAAGCGGAGCTGCCGGCGTGTCGATTCGGAATATGGAAACACGTTGAATTCTACGGCCGGCGCGATGGTAAAATACAGGTCCGTATTGCTGTAGGTGTTCTGTTCGGCCTCCACCCAGCCGCCGACCGACCAGTGCTCGCTGAGACTCTTGACGACCATGGTGGCGAGGTTTTTCTCTTCCTGGATGCTGGTTAGGCTCTCGCCGTCATAATCGAAGTGGCGCTCATCGAACTCTCCTGAAAGCCCCAACCGGAACTTCCAATCGGGAGTGACACGGTTGGCGGAGACATTGGCTTCGAAGCTCTGGGAGGTGCGGCTGGCCTCTCCGCTGAGGTCGGCCTCCAGGTTGGCGCTGAAGACCCAGAAATTCCAGGGGTCCTTGACATCCGTGGGCTTGAGCTCAACCCGCTCGATGAAGTCAAGGTTGATGAGCTCACAGATGGGGGTGTTCAGCAGGTAGGGATAGAGGCCCCGCTTCAGGACCGTCACCTGGCCCTTGCGGATGTCATCGCGGGTGTCGGTCGGGTTCGAGGCATGGACGAGGTTGAAGTTCAGGCCTTCGAATTCCCGCAACCCGATGAAGGCGAAGGTGTATTCGTTTCCACCGCTTCCGGTGCGCTGATCGGTCACGAGCACGTGGATGTCGGCGTCCTTGCGGTCGCGGACATAGTTGACATAGGTGACTTCCTCACGAAAGTAGTCGCGATCACAAAACCGGCAGTCGATGAAGACTCGCGGGGCCTCGGCCTTGAGTTCTTCCAACCGGGAGGCCTGGTCTTGGTCCAGGGGTTCCTCAAGCCGGGAGGGTTTATCCTGCTGAGCATGAACAACAATTGGGAAGAGCATAGGCAGTACTGCGGCGAGCAAGAGAGCTCTTTTTACCATGTGGGATCTCCTTCCAGAACTTCGAACATAAGAAGGAATTATAGGAAACGATCATTAATGTCGGATTAATATTGGATTAAATTTCCTTAATAAACATTCGGCCCAGGGGCATAGATAGATGGATGGCCACATGAGAGGGAACCCATGGAGAATAAAACTCGTATTAAAAAGAAAGACAAGAATTCTAGTTTAGGAAGGCGCCGGATGAGAAAAACGTGGTTCGCACTCGCAGTGGTTTCTATGATCATTTTGATGAGTCTCCCCGTTCTGGCTCAGGAGGGTGAGGAAGAAGATGAAATCCCTGAGGTCGGGAAAAAGTATGTCGTCAACCTCTCCCTGTACTACCCCGTCAGCATCAACCAGAGCAAACATGACGAAGTCAATATCAACCTCGGCCTGGTCTACAGCCATGTCGGCTACGTCAACGGTTTCGATCTGGCGCTCTTCGGCTCGGCCATCGAACACCGCCTGAGCGGCTTCCAGCTCTGCGGTCTGGCAGGGGTGGTGGGCGAATCTGGTTCCGGAGTCCAGATCGCCGGGCTGGCCACGGTCGCGGGGGAGAGTTTCACGGGCATCCAGGCCTCGCTACTGGCCAATGTCGTGGGCGAGACAGGCCAGGTGCTGCAGGTCTCCGCCCTCGCCAACGTGGTCGGGAACAGGGGTACGGTCGGCCAGTTCTGTGCGCTGTTCAACGTGGTGGGGGAAGGCTTCAACGGAGTCCAGGTCGCCGGCGGCTTCAACGTGGGCGGAGGCCCGAGTTCAGGCCTGCAGGCCGTGGGGCTCTTCAATGTGGTGGGAGAGGAATTCCAGGGGATCCAGCTGGGCGGCTTGTTTAATGTCGTGGGCGAAGATCTCGGCGGCATCCAGGCTGTGGGCCTTTTCAACATCGCCGGCAACCGCTGTGAGGGGGGCCAGCTAGCGGGGTTGCTCAACGTGGTGGGGGATGAGCTGCATGGAGCCCAGGTCGCGCCCTTCAACGTCGCGGTCCACCAGAAAGGTCTCCAGGTCGGCTTGGGCAATGTCAGCGAACACAACGAGGGCGTCCAGATCGGCCTGGTGAACTACTGCAAAGAGGACAACGACGGTATCCCCATCGGGGCCGTGAACATCGCACGCAACGGGCGGATCAAGGGCATCGCCTGGGGAGGGAACGGCGTGGCCGTGACAGGGGGCGTCAAGTTCGAGGTCGGACGCTACTATTCCATCGTTTCATTGGGCCTCTACAACGTCGAACACAAGATCAGCGAGTCCCTGTCCTATGGGATGCACTACGGCCTCATGTTCCCCATAGGAGAAAAATTGAGCCTAGGCGCAGACGGAGGCTACCGCTACCGGGACAACACTCCGCTGTTCAAGAATCCCAAGGATCAGCCCGACCAGCACATGCTGGAGCTGCGCCTGGCATTGCGGGCCCCTCTCTCTGAGAGGATGGCACTGTTTGTCGGCTCGGGCCTCGGCCACAGCTTCGACGCCTCTGCGAACTTCAACTCCGGCAACACCTATCCCCTGCTCTTCGCCGGCCTCGAGTTTTTCTAGCCAGGGCATTTCACAACAGATCGAGTCACAGAACGTCTCTGCGTATGAATTCCCAGGCGCCCAGGACCGCGGGGATCCCGAATGACCAGATGTATTATACCCTTCTCACCGAACATGTTACATCTTTTGAGGAGCGAGAGGCCCCGATCTCCAGAGCCCTGATAAGAGGACAGCAACGAACGCGCCCGGATGAATGAATCTTTTGGCAAAAAAATACGTATAAGATAAAGATATATAAAGGAGTGCGACATGGCAAAAGGAAAAAGATACCTTGGCAATGCGGTTGTGACAGTCCTGCTGTGCCTGGGCCTCGTTCTCAGCGCCGCAGCCCTCGATCCGGGCACGATCCAGGACCAGAAGGTCGATCCCAAAGTTCTGGAACAGATCGCCGGTAGCTATGAGTTCGAGTACCAGGGCCAGTTCATGGTCTTCGCGTTCACCGTGGAAGACGGGAAACTCAAGGGGGCTCCCGAGAACGAGGATGCAGAGATCATGGAGCCCATGAAAGACAAGGAAACGACCTTTATCGGTGTATCGCCCGACGGCATGGAGTATCAGTTCGCATTCAAGAAGGACGCGGAAGGGAAATTCACCATCTGCGTATGCAACATCCCGGACATGGGGATCGAAGTCGAAGGCACCCGCATCAAGTAGCCTATTTCTCCGAATAATCGTAAAAATATCCTTGACAGGTCAAACTATTTATCCTATTTTTCGTACATATAAGAGACGGGAGGCCCCATGAAAGACCTAACACTGACCGAGGAGATGTTCCTGCTGGCGGTGTGGAAGCTCAAGGAAGACGCCTACGGTGTGACCATCCGCCAGCATGTGTCCGAGGAGACCGGCCGGGCCTATCCCTACGGCACGCTTTACAGCGCCCTGGATAAGCTGGCCCGAAAGGGTTTTCTGATCCGATCTACCGGGGATCCCAGCCCGGAACGCGGGGGCCGCAGGAAATACTACTATCACATCACGGAGCATGGCATCGAGGCCCTGAGGGCCGCCATGGAGCTGAAACGGCTGCTGTGGGATCCGGACACGGAAATGGCATTGGGCAAGGGTTGAGCGGGTATGACAAAGAAGGGCAAAAAACCGCCTCGGTTCGCGGAACGCCTCCTCGGTGTCTTGGTCGACCAGAGGGCCAATCCCGCCATCCTCGGCGACCTTGAGGAGGAGTTTTCCACCGCAGCCGAAAGCCGGGGCGAGTCCCGTGCCCTCCTCTGGTACTGGAAGCTCATCCTCATTTCCCTCCCCTCTTTTGTTCGAAATCGCATTTTCTGGAGTGTCACCATGTTCAGAAACTATTTTAAGATCGCCTACAGAAACATCCTCAGGAACCGACTTTTCACCGCAATCAACCTCCTAGGACTGGCCGTGGGCATGGCGTGTTTCATCCTGATTTCCCTCTGGGTGCAGGACGAATTGAGCTATGATGGCTTCCATGCCCACAAAGGCCAGCTCTTCCTGCTTACCATCGAGCACCCCAACAATGTCCTCGATTCCAACGTCCCCTATGCCCTACCTCCCCTGCTGGCCGCGGACTATCCCGAGATCCGGGACTACACCCGCATCTATGAACTGGGCCAGACGACCTGTTCCTTTGCCTTTCAGCCGAAAGACGGGCCGCGCGTGATGTTTTACGAAGACTCCGTGGCCCTGGTCGATCGCCCCTTCTTCTCCATGTTTTCCTTCCCCTTCGTTCACGGCGATCCCGCCTCTGCACTGGAGAATCCCGACTCCCTGGTGATCAGCGAGGAGATCGCGGAGAAGTATTTCGGTGGGGAAAATCCCCTCGGCAAGAAGATGACCTTCAACAGCCGCCAGGACATGATCGTGACCGGTGTGGTTCGCTTCCCCTCCAATTCCCACATCCAGCTGGACTTCATCTCTCCCTTGAGGAACGACCTGGCCGAAGACTGGAACTGGCGAGACCCCTCCTATGTCTTGCTGGATCCACAGGCTTCACTCGAGGGATTCAGGGAAAAGATCGCATCATCCCTGAACGAGAACGCGCCCTATAACCTGACCGATCCCTTGACGGTCGGCATCCTACCCATGGAGAAGGTCCACCTCGGATTCGGTCGTATGACCTACGTGTACATCTTCTCCGTCATCGCGGCCTTCATCCTGCTCATCGCCTGCATCAACTACATGAACCTCTCCACGGCTACATCCAGCAGCAGGGCCCGCGAGGTCGGGCTGCGCAAGGTCGTGGGGGCCGGCCGAAGACAGTTGATCCTTCAGTTCCTGGGAGAATCCCTGCTCTTATCGGCCCTGGCCTTCGTGATCGCGCTGGCCCTGGTCCGGTTCTCGCTGCCCGTGCTGAACAGGCTGACAGCCAAACATCTTGTGCTGTTCGGCGGCGCGGATCCCCTCCTGCACTTTCTGCTCATAGGATTGTTCCTCGTCGTGGGGCTCCTGGCCGGGACCTATCCGGCCTTCTTCCTCACAGCACACAAGCCGATCGAAGCCCTGCAGGCGGTCCACCATCTCAGGTCCAGCCGATCTGTGTTCCGCGTGGTCTCGGTCGTGGGGCAGTTCACGATCTCGGTCATGCTCATCGCGGGGACGCTTGTGGTGCTCAAGCAGAGCGAGTACATCCGGAACAGGCCCCTGGGCCTCAACACCGATCATGTCCTGAAGATCGAGAGCAATCCCGTCCTTCTGCAGCGCTTCGCCAACCTCAAGCGGGAGCTGCTCAGCAATCCCCGCATCTCCAGTGTGACTCGGGGCCAGGCCGTACCCTATGACGATGACTACAAGACCTCCGGGCTGGAATGGGACGGCAAGGCTCCGGGGGGTTTGGACACCAATGTCCGGTACTCGATAACGGATTTCGACTTCATCGAAACGTTCGGGATCGAGGTCGTGGAGGGTCGCAGCTTCCTACAGGATCACACCAACGACCGCAACAATCTCGTCATCAACCAGACGGCCGCGAAGTTCATGGGCATGGACGAACCCATCGGGAAGCGGGTCAATTTTTGGGGGGTTGAGGGGCAAGTAATCGGCGTGGTCAGGGACTTCCACCACGTTTCTCTCCACCGGGAGATCATGCCCCAGGTCTTCAGCATCAATCCCCGCTTCTACAACAACTGGATCAAGTATGTGTTCGTCAAGATCGCGGCAGAAAACATTCCGGACACCCTCGGACACATCGAGAAGACCTCACTGGACCTGGCCCCGGAGTATCCCTTTGATTACTCTTTTCTGGACCGGGGTGTGGCTGCCATGTACGAAACGGAGCAGAGGCTGGGAAAGATACTGACCTACTTTGCGTTCCTCGCCATTTTCGTCTCCTGTCTGGGGATCCTGGGACTTTCTGCGTTCACGGCAGAGCAGCGCACCAAGGAGATCGGCATACGCAAGGTCCTCGGCTCGTCAGCATCGGGGATCGTCCTCCTCCTGTCCCGGCAGTTCGCCCGCTGGGTGCTGCTTGCGAATATCATTGCCTGGCCCCTGGCATACTATGTCA